>Ga0194133_10000405_pt1 | contig 89971 bp, 75 predicted proteins | sample TA2KigOf40mmetaG_FD_155448 | JGI IMG/M metagenome (GOLD analysis project Ga0194133, IMG submission 155448) | Freshwater microbial communities from Lake Tanganyika, Tanzania - TA2015055 Kigoma Offshore 40m | ecosystem: Environmental > Aquatic > Freshwater > Lake | place: Tanzania: Lake... | reverse complement strand
ACCCGCTCCCCTGGCGGTACGTAACTGAAGCAGCAGGAATCCAGAAAATTGGGGTGAGATCAACAGTGGGTACAACCGGGTCATTCTGCGGGTAGGAGAGGTTCTCGACCAGGTGATCCTGTCGATGTGGCAGAAGCGTCGACACCGATGAAACAAAAGGGTATAAACATCTGTCTGGCGAAAACGACCCTACGCTGCTTAGTCACATCTCCTATGCCATACAAGATGGTCGGCAAATGCAAGGTGTATTCGTACCTCACCCAAGGTGAGGAGCGAGCGTTTTGGCATGAGCAACGCGATGAGCCGGGCTTGGCGGTAAGTGCTCAGAGCGTGAAAGCGGTAAAGGAAGGTAAGAAGGTGACCATTCGCGTTCGAACGGCCTCGAAGAAGCTTCCGCACAACCCGGGCTGAGACTACCCTCACTGGCAAACTCCACCTATCGAAGCGCGTCTCGCTTAGGTAACTGCGAAGTCAAGTTAACCGCCTTGAGGGCCGACTGCGCTGGCTCGCGAGGTGAGTCGCCGCTGACCGGCAGTTCGTGCTGCCCATAAGAGACCCAGCCAGTGAAGGTACCGTCGTTTTCCTGGCTACAGAACCCCACTGCACAGTCCAGCGCTTTGTCCCAAACGACGATGTCGTAGTCCTCGTCGACCTTGCGATGCGTGTTGTCGATAACGAGCATCCGACTGCTGCGGTGCAGCGGCCCCTCAACTGATGGACTCAGGTCACATGCCGCACTTGCTGGGACTGGACACGCCATGTACGCCTTCAGAATTTTCACTAGCTAAATGAAGTAGGCAGACACTTGGCGTTGGTTGCAAGACATTACAGAAGAACTTGCGGGCGACTATGATGTCGCTTTAACTGATGCCTACTCTGCGTTCCCCGAGAAAGATTCTTATGACTACACCGATTCGACGATTGACCCCCGAGGAAAGAAAGGCGATCTTCGACGCGCCGCTCGTGCTCTTCGGAGCGAAGCAACCGACCTCCTTGCCGAATAAGTCGTCATCCCAGCCGAAACAAAGTCCGAAGAAGTAACGGCACCCAAGTACAGCATCTCTGGCAAACGGATCACCGACACGCCAGAGTTACGGGAGGCTGCCAAGCAGTCTGCCATCGTAGATGAACAGGGGAACCTGATCCCCATTTACCACGGCACTGCTGCCCTTATTCGTGTTTTCCGGCCCAAGCAAGCGGGCACCACCTAAGGGCTTTTCGGTCGAGGTGGTCCTCCAGGGATCGGTTTGACCGGGCAAGGCGTTATGGCTAAACTGAATTCACATTGTCTGGGAACCCCGGATGCCTTGAGCCTCCATACCTCATTCCCGAACACATCCTCGCCCCCTGGGATGCCCATCAAAGCAGGGGGCTTTTTCTTTATTCAACGCCTTCGCCAGCACAGTGGGCGGCTTCGCACGCTGACCTGGTAGGCGATAGGACACCGAGACTGGACGGCCGCCTGAGGGCCAGCACCGAGTTCTGGCGGAGGCTGTGAGATTCGAACTCACGGACGGTTGCCCGTCGGCAGTTTTCAAGACTGCTGGGTTAAACCACTCCCCCAAGCCTCCCACACAAGCGAGTGTAGCGGCCTGGGCTGGGCGTCACGTGCCGGCCTGTTGGGCTGCAGGGCAGGGCACTTGGCGCACTTCGCGCCGGCCGCCGTCTACCCGCACGCCAGTCAGCGCGCCGCCCCACACGCAGCCGGTGTCCAGGGCCAGCAGATGCGGCTGGTTGATCAGGCCCAGGGTGCTCCAGTGCCCGAAGGCCACGGGGGTGTGGCGGGTGCGCCGCTGGGGCAGTTCAAACCAGGGCTGCAAGCCGGGTGGGGCCTGGCCGGGGCCTTCCTTGACCTGAAAGTCTTGCGCCCCATCGGGCCCGCACCAACGCAGGCGCGTCAGGGCATTGATGATGAAGCGCCAGCGCTCGGGGCCCTGCAAGGCTTCGTTCCACACGGCCGGTTCATTGCCGTACATCAGCGGCAGAAAGTCGGCCAGGGCCGGGCCTTGCAGCAGGGCTTGAACCTCGGCCGCATGGTGCAGGGTTTGGTCGGCGTCCCACTGCGGCGGCACCCCGGCATGCACACACAGCCAGCCCTCGGCCTGCAGCGCCAGGGGGCGCTGGCGCAGCCAATTCAACAGTTCGTGGCGGTCGGGGGCTTGCAGCACATCGGCCAGTGTGTCGCTGCGGTGGGTGCGCCGCACGCCGTGGGCTGCGGCCAGAAGGTGCAGGTCGTGGTTGCCCAACAAGGACTGCGCGCTGCTGCCCAGGCCCATGATGCGGCGCAGGGTGGCCGCGCTGCTGGGGCCGCGGTTGACCAGGTCGCCCAACACCGTCAGCCGGTGGCGCGAAGGGGAAAAATCCCACTGCGCCAGCAAACGGTCAAAAGCCTCCAGGCAGCCTTGCAGGTCGCCAATTAACAGGTGCATCGCCTGATTCTGCTACGCTTTATCGCGTTTGCATTTCCGAGTGCCTGCGCCTGAACCGCCTGGGTTGGGGCAAGGGCAAACCCATGGACCTTGTCCTGCTGCTTGGGCTGATTCTGCTCAACGCTGTATTTGCGATGTCTGAAATGGCCCTGTCGGCCAGCCGCAAGGCGCGCCTGCAGGTGCTGGTGGAGTCCGGCAACCCTGGGGCCGCTGCGGCCATGGAGCTGCACGACAAGCCCACCAAGTTCTTGTCGACGGTTCAAATTGGCATCACCTCCATTGGGGTGCTCAATGGCATCGTGGGCGAGGCGGCGTTCGCCGGCCCGCTGTCGCTCTGGCTGCAGCAGCACTTCCCGCTGTCGGCCACGGTGGCCGGCTGGACGGCCACCGGCCTGGTGGTGGTGTTGATCACCTTTGCCACCATCATCTTTGGCGAACTGGTGCCCAAGCGCATTGGGCAGCTGCACCCCGAAGCTGTGGCCGTGGTGATGGCGCGGCCCATGCAGGCCCTGTCGCGCGCCACCCGGCCCTTTGTGGCCCTGCTGACGCTGTGCACCGAAGGAACGCTGCGCCTGATGGGCCAGCACCGCAAGGCCGGCCCGGGCATGACCGAAGAAGAAATTACCGCCAGCTTGGAAGAGGGCTTGGAAAGCGGCGTGATCGAAGAGCAAGAGCACCAGATGGTGCGCAATGTGTTTCGCCTGGACGAACGCCCGGTGGGCTCGATGATGGTGCCGCGCAACGACGTGGTGTGGCTGGACATCAACGCGCCGATGGCCGAACAGCTGCGCATCATCGGCGAGCATGCGCACAGCCGCTACCCCGTATGCCGAGACGGCCTGCACGATGTGGTGGGCGTGGTGGCTTCTAGCGCTGCCCTGCCCGCCCTGGCGCGCGGCGAAGCCCTGGACATTGCCAAGCTGCTGCAGCCCGCGGTGTTTGTTCCTGAGACCCTGACCGGTATGGAGCTGTTGGAGCAGTTCCGGCTGTCCCGTGATGAGCTGGTCTTTGTGGTCGACGAGTACGGTGAAGTGCAGGGCGTCATCACCGTGCGCGACCTGCTGGAAGCCATTGCAGGAGAATTCACCCCGCCAAGCGACGACAATCCCTGGGCGGTTGAGCGCGGGGATGGTAGCTGGCTGCTCGATGGCCTGATCCCCGCCCCAGAGCTGAAGGATCGGCTGGATATCAAGGAGCTGCCCGATGAAGAACGCGGCCGCTACAACACCTTGGCCGGCATGATCATGTTGCTGTTGGGCCGTGTGCCGCGAACCGCCGACTCGGTCCAATGGTCGGGCTGGCAGTTCGAGGTGGTGGACTTGGACGGCAAGCGCATCGACAAGGTGCTGGCCACACCGCTGAAGACTCCTGGAGAAGCGATTCAATGAGCGCCCCTGAGCAAACCGCGGCATCTAGGCCGAAGGAAAACCTGTTCACCGAGCTGCAGGCCTTGGACCGCGGCACCCACCGCCAAATGTGCCTGGCGCGCTTGGTCCACAGCGACCACAGCGCGGCCCGCGGCATGAACTCGATGCTGGCCAACGCCGTGGAGTTCATAGACCTGGCGCGCGAGTACCCCGTGGTGTTTGTGCGCGCTGCAGACCCGGCGACCAACAACGGCAAGCTGGAGGTGTCGCCGGTGGCGGTGCTGGGGCTCAAGCGCGGCGAAAATCTGTACCTGAAGGAAGACGGCTCGTGGTCGGCTTCCTATGTGCCAGCCATGCTGCGCTCATATCCCTTTGCCCTGGTGCACACCGAAGACAACAACTACATCGTGTGCTTCGACAAGGCCTGGAGCGGGTTTTCCGAGCAGCAAGGCGAGCGCCTATTCGATGATGCGGGCGAGCCCACCGAATTCATGAAGGGCGTGCAGTCCTACTTGGAACAACTGGATGCCGAACTGCAGCGTACCCGGGGCTTTTGCCAACGCTTGGTGGAGCTCGACCTGCTGCAAGACATGCGCTTTGATGCGCAAATGGAAGACGGACAGACCCTGGTGGTCGACGGCTTCTTGGCGGTCAACGAACAGAAGCTGGCCGAGCTGCCTGAAGCCACCGTGGTGGAACTGCACCGCGCGGGCATTCTGGCCCTGCTGTACGCGCACATCGGCTCGATGGCGGTGATGCGGCGCTTGGTGGAGCGCCGTCTGGCACTGAAGCTGCCCGTGTGACGGATGTGGGTGGGGCTTGAGCACATGAGCAACGCCTTTTCCCACATGCTGGCCCATCCACAGGCCGCAGCCTTGTTGGCGCCGCCCGCGGTGATGCGGGCCATGCTGCAGCTGGAGCGCGCGCTGGTGCAGGCCCAGGCCGAACAGGGTTTGGTGCTGCCTGAACAGGCACGGGCGGTGGCCGCTTGTTGTGAAGCCCTGGTGCTGGACGAGTCTCAGGCACAGGCCCTGGTGGTGCAGGCAGCTGCATCGGGCAGCCTGGCCATTCCCCTGGTTCGGCTGCTCAAGGCCCAGGTGCAGGCGCAGCACCCCCAGGCACTGCCCGCGGTTCATTTGGGCGCCACCAGCCAAGACCTGATCGACACCGCTATGGCCTTGCAGGGCCGCCAGGTGTTGGCGCTGATCGATGCCGAAGTGAAGGCCGTGCTTCGGGCCCTGCTGCGCTTGAAGCAGGCCTATGGCCAGGCACCCTTGTTGGCCCGTACGCTGATGCAGCCGGCCTTGCCCATCGAGTTGGAGCTGCGGCTGCTGAACTGGGCGCTGCCCCTGCAGCGCAGCCGCCGAGCTTTGCAGCAGCAAGGCGCTGCAGCCTTGACGCTGCAGTTGGCTGGCCCGGTGGGTGATGGGGCGCCATGGGGGCCGCATGCTGTGGCTTTGCGCCAGGCTGTGGCCCACCGCTTGGGCCTGCCAGTGCACCCCTGGGCCTGGCACGCGCAGCGAGACGCGATTGCGCGCTTGGCCAGCGAATTGGGTGTGTTGGTTGGCGCTTTGGCCAAGGTGGGCCTGGATGTGGCGCTGATGTCGCAGGCCGAAGTGGGGGAGTTGCAGGAATCGCAGGCCGAGGGCCGCGGCGGCTCTTCGGCCATGCCCCACAAACAAAACCCCGTGGGCTCGATGGTGGCCTTGTCGGCGCTGCAGCGCGCGCCGCACCGTGTGGCAGCGGTGTTGGGCGCCATGGCCGGCGCGCAGGAACGGGGCCTGGGCTCTTGGCAGGCCGAAGGCGCTGAGCTGGCCGATTTGATGGTGATCACCGCCGCATCGGCCGCCGCCATGGCGCAGGCATTGGCGCAGGCCAGCGCCCACCCGCAGCGCATGGCACAGCACCTTCAAGCCCATGCCGGCCCAAGCGCTGGTGCCCCAGCACTGGCCCAAAGCCCTGCAGGCGCTGCGTTGGCCGGGCTGCAGGCCGAGCGCGCAGCCCTGTGGGCTGAACTGGAACGCAGCTTGAACGAGGACCCCCGATGAGCACCGATGCGATGCCACCCCGCGACGATGATTTCGAGCGCGGCCTGCGCAACCGGCGGGCGGTGTTGGGCGAAGAGTGGGTGCGGGCATCTACTGCGGGAGCCAACGGCTTCAACGCCGACTTTCAGGCCTTCATCACCCGCTATGCCTGGCATGAGGTTTGGGGACGCCCGGGCCTGGACCACACCACCCGGCGGCTGTTGGTCTTGGGCATGACCATGGGCCTGGCGCGTTGGGAAGAGTTCGAACTGCACTGCCGCGCCGCGCTGCGTGGCGGTGTGGAGCTGGACAAGATTCAAGAAACCCTCTTGCAAGGCGCTGTCTACTGTGGGGTGCCGGCAGCCAACACGGCTTTCAAAATCACCACTGGCATTTTGAAAGAACTGGGGATGCTGCCGGCCCCAGCGCCCCTGACGCCGACTGCGCGGGTGCAGTTTCACCACACCTTCAGCCAACCGGCCTTGCGCGTGGCCCTGCAAGGGGCAGAGCAGGGCTTGCCCGTGGTGTTCAGCCACGCCTTGGGGCTAGACCTGCACATGTGGGACGCCATGGCTCAGGCCATCGCACCCGAGCACTCGGTGTTGCGATACGACCACCGCGGCCACGGGGGTTCAGGCAGCGGCCCGGGCGCTTTCACGCTCGACGATTTGGTGGACGACGCTGCACGCTTGATTCGCGAGTGGGGCCGCGGCCCGGTGGCGTTTGTGGGCCTTTCCATGGGGGGCATGGTGGGCCAAGGCCTGGCCATACGGCACCCCGATTGCGTTTCGCGCTTGTTGCTGGCCAACACCGCGGCCGCCTACCCGGCTGCAGCGCAAGAGGCCTGGGCCTCGCGCATACAAGCGGTGCGTGACGGTGGAATGGCAGCGGTGGTTGACCTGGTGACGCAACGCTATGTGCACGACACCTTCCGCGCAGCCCACCCCGAACGGGTGCAGGCCCTGCGGGCCACGGTGTTGCGCCAGAACCCACAGGCCTATGTGCAGGCCTGTCAAGCGGTGGCTGGCGTGAATTACCTCGATCAACTTCACCGCATCAGCTGCCCCACCCAGGTGCTGGCCGGGGCACTGGATGCTGGCGCAACCCCGGCCATGGCCCAGGCGATTGCCGAGCGTATACCCGGTGCACGCCTGACGGTGCTTCAAGAGGCCAGCCATCTGAGTGTGGCCGAGCGCCCCGAGGCCTTCTTGGATGTGCTGCAGGCCTGGCTTTGCGCTTAGGGGTTACGACGTTCCGAGGGTGGCTACCCCCCAAGGGAACCTGCGTTGTCATTGGCAGCAGTCGATTTTGGCCTGCTGCGCCAGATGGACTGGCGCATGCCGCAGTAGCCCTGCGCGCACCGTTGCCCAGCGGTGCGCCTTGAGTAATAGCCCCTAGTGGGCTGGTGCCCGGCTTGGCCTATCCTGCGCGCTCAGTTGCTTGAAACGGCACCTGTATACGGAGAGACTGCTTGAGCTACCGCACCGCACCGCCCTTTCGCGCCGACCATGTAGGCAGTTTTCTGCGCCCAAGCTACCTGCTGGAGGCCCGTGAGGCCTACTTCCAACGCAAGGCCATCACGGCCGAGCAGCTGCGCGAGGTGGAAGACCGCGCCATTGCCGAGATCGTGCAGTTCCAGCGCAGCGTGGGCTTGCAAAGCATCACCGATGGCGAGTTTCGCCGCACCTACTTTCATATCGACTTTCTTGAGCAGCTCGGCGGGGTGAAGACCGACATTCCGGTGACGGTGCGCCGTGCCGATGGCACCGAGGAACTGGCCCCGCCGGTGATTCAGGTGACCGATCGTGTGCGCCATGTGCGCGACATTCAGCGCGCCGACTTTGTCTACTTGCAAGACCAGGTTCACGCCGCGGGCGACGCTGCCCTATTGCCCAAAGTCACCATTCCGTCGCCCACCATGCTGCACTTTCGCGGCGGGCGTGCCGGCATCTCGCGCCAGGCCTACCCCGAGCTTGACCCGGCGTTCTACGACGACGTGGCGCAGGCCTATGCCGACGAACTGCACAGCCTGTACAACGCGGGCTGCCGCTATGTGCAGATGGACGACACCAACCTGGCCTACCTGTGCGACCAGAAGATGCGCGAGGCGGCGCGCCAGCGTGGCGACGACCCCAATGAGCTGCCGCACCGTTACGCACAGTTCATCAACAAGGTGGTGGACCGCAAGCCAGCGGGCATGACCCTGGCCATGCACCTGTGCCGGGGTAACTTCAAGAGCACCTATGCCGCTTCGGGCAACTACGAGCCCGTGGCCGAAGCGCTGTTGTCTGAGATGCGGCTGGATGCTTTCTTCCTGGAATACGACGATGACCGTTCAGGTGACTTCCGGCCGCTGCGCTATTTGGGTAAGGGCAAGGTGGTGGTGCTGGGCTTGGTGACCACCAAGTTCGGGCAGCTTGAAAGCAAAGACACCCTCAAGCGCCGCATCGATGAAGCGGTGAAGTACGCGCCGTTGGATCAGCTGTGCTTAAGCCCGCAGTGCGGCTTTTCAAGCACCGTGCACGGTAACAATATTGCGGTAGAAGACCAGCGCAGCAAGCTGCGCTTGGTGGTGGAGACCGCGCAGGAAGTCTGGGGCTGACCCGGGCTGCATACACAGGTCCGCCAGAAGCGGCCCACATTCAAACAGCAAGGACTGGAGACAATGATGAAGAAGCTGACGATGAAGCTGGCCGCAGCTGCAGCACTGGCCGTGGGCATGGCCCAGGGGCAAGCGCAGGAGGTGACCCTGAAGTTCCACCACATCTGGAACCCGCAGGCCATGGCCTCGGTCAATGTGATTGGCCCCTGGTGCGAGAAAGTCGCCAAGGAATCCAACAACCGCCTGAAGTGCCAAATTCTGCCGGCCATGAGCGGTGGTGGCACCCCAGCGCAGCTGGTCGACCGGGTCAAGGACGGCGTAGACGATCTGGTCATTACCCTGCCGGGCTACACCGCGGGGCGCTTCCCCAGCACCGAGGTGTTCGAACTGCCCTTCATGTGCAATTCTGCCGAGGTGGGTGCGCAGGCCGCCTGGGTCTACGTGAACAAGCACTCCACCAAGGAGTTTCCGGGTACCAAGCTCTTGGCCACCTGGGTGCACGATGAAGGCTATGTGCACACCAACGGCAAGCAGGTCAGAACCCTGGCGGACTTCAAGGGCATGAAGATGCGCGCGCCCACGCGCCAAACCAACAAGCTGTTGGCCTCCTTGGGTGCCACGCCGGTGGGCATGCCCCTACCGGCCATCCCCGATGCGGTGAGCAAGGGCACCATCGACGGCTTCTTGCTGCCCTGGGAGGTGATGCCGTCCCTGAAGCTGCACGAGATGGTGAAGTTCCACAGCGAAACCGATCCTACACGCCCGGCCCTGTACAGCGCGGTGTTCGTCTTTGCGATGAACCAAGCCAAGTACGACAGCCTGCCAGCTGACCTGAAGAAGGTGGTCGACAACAACAGCGGCGCGGCGCTTTCGCAGCAGATCGGCAAGATCTGGGACAACAGCCAAGCGGCTGGGCGCAAGGCGGCCCAGGACCGTGGCAACACCCTCTACACGATTCCGGGCTCGGAGTTGGACAACTGGGTCAAGGCCTCGGCGCCGCTGTACGACGAATGGGTGGCCGATATGGACAAGCGCGGCGCCAACGGAAAGGCCCTGCTGGCCGAGGCTCGCGAACTGCTGAGCCGTTTCCGTAAATAAGCGCCACGCCCGAACGGCCGCCGCGCTGAAGCGGCGGCTCGCCCACTTGCATGCATCGATTCCTTCGAACAGCTGCTGCCTGGTTTGCCCTGCTGGGCGCCGCTGTGGGGCTGTTGGTTGGCGGGATGACGTTCGTCAGCGTGTTGGGGCGCGCCTGGTTTTCGCGCCCTATCTTCGGCGACGTGGAGCTCACTCAGGTGGGCATTGCGCTGTGCATTTCGCTGTGCCTGCCCTGGTGCCAGCTCAAGCGCGGCAACATCATCATCGACTTCTTCACCCAGCGGCTGCAGCGGCCCCATCAGTGGCTGCTGGACGCCGTGGGCTGCAGCTTGATTGCCATCATGTACCTGCTGCTGGCATGGCGTTCAGCCGTGGGCGCGCAGTCGGTGCACGCAGCCTTTGAGGCCACCATGATCCTGGGGCTGCCCATGTGGTGGGCGTATGCGGGTTTGGTGCCAGGCCTGTTGCTCAGTGCGGTGCTGGCCCTGTGGCAAGCGGGGCTGCTGTTGCTGGGCTTTTTGGGGCAGCGCCATGGTGGGCCGCAACCGCAGCCCACACACCCCCTGGCCTCGCTAGACCCGGCAGGCGAGCACACCGCATGAGCCCCACCACCCTGGGGCTGATCATGTTCGCCGGCATGCTGCTGCTGATGGCGGTGCGTGTGCCGATTGCGGCAGCCATGTTTATTCCGGGGGCCTTGGGCTACTGGGCGCTGACCAACGACAGCGCCTTGCTCAACCTCCTAAAGGGCAGCGCTGTGGCGCGCCTGACGGTGTACGAACTCAGCGTGATCCCGCTGTTCTTGCTGATGGGTCAGTTCGCCACCCAAGGTGGTTTGAGCCGCGCCCTGTTTCAGGCAGCTGCGGCTTTTGTGGGGCATGTCCGTGGGGGCTTGGCGATGGCATCGGTCTTGGCCGCCGGCGCATTTGGTGCGGTGTGTGGATCGGCCGTGGCCACGGCGGCCACCATCACGCAGGTGGCCTACCCGCAGATGAAGGCCCACGGATACGCCGGCGCGCTGAGCACAGCCACGCTGGCCAGTGGCGGTACCCTGGGCATTCTCATTCCGCCGTCGGTTCCGCTGGTGGTGTACGCCATCCTCACCGAGCAGAACATTGGCAAGCTGTTCGCGGCGGCCATGGTGCCGGGCGTTCTGGCCATGCTGGGCTACCTGGTGGTGGTGGGGATCGTGTGCCGCCTGCAGCCTCACCTGGCCCCTGCGCTGCCGGCACTGCCATGGGGCCAACGTTGGCGCGCGTTACGGGGCGTCTGGCCCATCGTGCTGATTTTTTTCTTGGTCTTTGGCGGCATCTACACCGGGCTGTTTTCACCCACCGAGGGCGCTGCCGTCGGCGCAGTGGCCACGCTGCTGTCGGGGTGGCTGCAGGGCGAGTTGGACTGGGCGGGTTTGAAGCGCAGTCTTTTGGGCACGGCTGAGACCAGTGCGATGGTGTTTCTCATCTTCCTGGGCGCCGACATGATGAACGCCAGCCTGGCGCTCACCCAGATGCCTGCCAGCTTGGCCGACTGGGTCAGCCACCTGCAGGTTGCGCCCCTGGTGATCGTGGCGGCCGTGCTGGTGTTTTATGTACTGCTGGGCTGTGTGATGGACGAGCTGTCGATGATGCTGCTGACCATCCCTGTGCTGTTTCCAGCCATCATGGGACTGGATCTGTGGGGGCTGAATGCTGAAGCCAAGGCGATTTGGTTCGGCATTCTGGTGCTGATGACCGTGGGCATCGGCATGACGGCGCCACCCGTGGGCCTGAGCGTCTACGTGGTTAACAACATCGCGCGCGAGGTGCCCATGCGCGACACCTACCGCGGCGTGATGCCCTTCCTGGCCTGGGACGCGGTGCGGCTGGCGCTGATGCTCTTCTTCCCCACGCTCACTTTGGGGCTCATGAGCTGGCTCTTTTGAGTGCCACCAGGGGCTCGAGGCCTCCTTGGCTGTCGGTGCAGCCAGCGTGCAGTTCGGCACTGGTGTAGCGCCGGCGGTTCTCGTCGTCCTGCGTCAGGGGCTGTACCGGCACCAGGCTGCTGCGGCAGCGCCGGGCCAGTGATTGATACACGCCGGTGCCTTCGCTTTTCCACTTCACTTCGTCGTCGCTCAGTTCCCGCACCACCTTGGCGGGCGTGCCCACCAGCAACACCCGAGCCGGCGCCTTCAGGCCCGCGCGCACGAAGGCGCCGGCGGCCACGATGGTGGACTCGCCAATTTCCACCTCGTCCATGACCACACTGTTCATGCCCACCAGGGCATTACGCCCCACGGTGCAACCGTGCAGCACCGCGCCGTGGCCGATGTGACCGTCCACCTCCACCACACAATCCCTGCCGGGGAAGGCGTGCAGCACGCAGGTGTCCTGCACATTCGCGCCTTCACGCACCACGATGCGGCCGAAGTCGCCGCGCAAGCTGGCCAGGGGGCCGATGTAGCAGTTCGCGCCCACCCACACATCGCCGATCAGCTCGGCACTGGGGTGCACAAAGGCGCTCGGATGCACCACGGGGGATAGGCCGTCCAGGGAGTAGCAGGGCATGGGAAATTGATTAATTGACCGACCGGTCGGTTAACTATACGATACGGACTCTGTCTCGACAACCCCAAGTGCCTGCCGACCATGTCTGACGCCTCTGCCGCCCCCGTACTGGTGAGTGATGCGGGTGCCGTGCGCACCATCACCCTGAACCGCCCGCAGGCGCTCAACAGCTTCACCCTGCCCATGCACCACGCGCTGCGCGCCGTGCTCCAAGAAGCGGCGGCCACCGCCAGCGTGCGCTGTGTGGTGCTGACTGGCGCAGGCCGCGGCTTTTGTGCCGGGCAAGACCTGGCCGAGTTGACGGACAAACATTCACCTCCCGTGGGTGACCTGGTTGTTGAGTACTACAAACCCCTGGCCCTGCAGGTCAGCCGCATGCCGGTGCCGGTGATCGCCGCAGTCAATGGCGTGGCCGCTGGCGCCGGTGCCAACCTAGCGCTGGGCTGCGACATGGTGGTGGCCGCTGAATCGGCGGCTTTCATTCAGGCGTTTTCCAAGATTGGCCTGGTGCCCGATTGCGGCGGCACCTGGTTGCTGCCACGCTTGGTGGGCCGCGCCAACGCCATGGGCCTGGCCATGACCGGCCAGAAGCTGTCGGCCACTCAGGCCAAGTCCATGGGCCTGATTTGGCAGTGCGTGCCCGATGCGGAACTGATGCCCACGGTGTTGGCCCTGGCCGCCCAGTTGGCCGCCATGCCCCTGAAGGCCCTGGTGGCCACACGGCAGGCGATGGATGCCGCGCAGGATATGAACCTAGAAGCCGCGTTGAGCGAAGAAGGGCGCTTGCAAGCCGGTTTGGCGCTGGCGCATGACTGCAGCGAAGGCATGGCGGCCTTCTTGGCCAAGCGTGCACCGGTGTTCACCGACCGCTGACCGGGCCGCCTGACCTGTTGACCCACGCGACCCCCAACAGCGCTTCTATTCATCAACCGCCTGAGTGCACCCCATGAGCAACGCCACCGAGCACGAACAAGCCCTGCAGCTGGCAGCGCGTGTGCGCAAGGCCATGCTGCAGGATGACTACGCCACCGCGCACATGGGCATTGACATTACAGACATAGGCCCAGGATGCGCCACCGCCACCATGACCGTGCAGCGCTGGATGCTCAACGGCCATGCCACCTGCCACGGGGGCTTCATCGCCACGCTGGCCGACAGCGCTTTTGCCTTTGCCTGCAACGCCTACAACGAGATCACCGTGGCCTCGGGCTTTGACCTGAGCATCGTAGCCCCGGCGCGCGAGGGCGACGTACTCAGCGCCGTGTGCAGCGAGCAAAACAAGACCGCGCGCACCGGCGTGTACGACGTCGAGGTGCGCAACCAGGCACAGCAGCGTATTGCGCTGTTCAGGGGGCGTTCGTACACGATGAAGGGAAAGCCCGTGGTGGCTTGAAACCGCCGCGTCGCTTGCGGCACACCACACCCACACCACACCCCACCCACACAACACACACCGCATTCCCAGAGACACAAAACCATGGTGGACATTCGCCCGCCCGCGCCCGCTGAACTCGACCCGATTGAGCGCGCCAGCCGCGACGAGATTGCCGCGCTGCAGCTCAAACGCCTGCAGTGGTCGCTGCAGCACGCCTACGACAACGTAGCGCATTACAAGCAGGCCTTCGACGCCAAAGGTGTGCATCCCTCAGACTGCAAGTCGCTGGCCGATCTGGCCAAGTTTCCGCTGACCGCCAAGCAAGACCTGCGCGAGCACTACCCCTTCGGCCTGTTTGCGGTGCCGCGGGAGCAGGTGGTGCGCATCCACGCCTCTTCGGGCACCACCGGAAAACCCACCGTGGTGGGCTACACCCAGCAAGACATCTCCAACTGGGCCGACTTGGTGGCGCGTTCAATCCGCGCGGCCGGTACCCGCCCGGGCGACATCGTGCATGTGGCCTACGGGTATGGCTTGTTCACCGGCGGCTTGGGTGCGCACTACGGGGTAGAGCGTTTGGGCTGCACTGTCGTTCCTATGGGTGGTGGCCAAACCGAAAAACAAATCCAGTTGATCACCGACTTCAAGCCGCGGGTGATCATGGTCACCCCCAGCTACATGCAGGTGCTTATCGAGCACTTCCAGAAGATGGGCCTGGACCCCCGCGAATCGTCCTTGGAGATCGGTATCTTTGGCGCTGAGCCCTGGACGGAAGCCATGCGGGCTGACATCCAGCGCAATGCCGACATCAAGGCGGTGGACATCTACGGCCTGAGCGAGGTGATGGGCCCGGGTGTGGCCAGCGAGTGTGTGGAAACGCAGGATGGTCCTGTGGTGTGGGAAGACCACTTCTACCCCGAGATCATCGATCCGCAAACCGGCGAGGCGCTGCCCGATGGATCTGAGGGTGAACTCGTCTTCACCTCCTTGACCAAGGAGGCTTTGCCCATGATTCGCTACCGCACGCGTGACCTCACCCGGCTGCTGCCGCCCACCGCTCGTTCATTCCGCCGAATGGGCAAGATCGTGGGCCGCAGCGACGACATGCTCATCATCCGTGGGGTGAATGTCTTTCCCACGCAGATCGAGGAAATCGTCCTGGCCAACAAGCACCTGTCGGGCCAGTATGAGATCCATGTCAGCCGCGACGGCATCCTCGACGAGGTGGAGGTTCATACCGAACTGCAGCCCCACCACGGCGGCCTGTCAGGGCAGGCATTGGACGAGGTCTCCCGATGGGTGAACCACCGCATCAAGACCCTGGTGGGCATTTCCACCCGGGTGCTGGTCTTGGCCCCCGGCAGCCTCAAGCGCATCGAAGTGGGCAAGGCCAAGCGGGTGTTCGACCGCCGGCCAAAGTAACGAAGGAGAGCATATGTACACCCAATCCATGGACACGCAGGCCCCCGAGGCCCGCAAGGCCTTGCGCACCGCCGAAGAGGCGGTGTTGCAGGAACGCTTCGACGAGCGCATCGATGCCGGCGAATTCATCGAGGCTAAAGACTGGATGCCCGAGGACTATCGCAAGACCCTGATCCGCCAGATCAGCCAGCATGCGCACTCCGAGATCGTGGGCATGCTGCCTGAAGGCAACTGGGCCACGCGTGCGCCCACCTTGAAGCGCAAGGCCATCCTGCTGGCCAAGATTCAAGACGAAGCCGGGCACGGGCTGTACCTGTATTCGGCTGCTGAGACCCTGGGCATCAGCCGTGACCAAATGCTGGCCGCACTGCACAGCGGCAAGGCCAAGTACAGCTCAATCTTCAACTACCCCACGCTGAGCTGGGCTGATGTGGGTGTTATCGGCTGGCTGGTGGATGGGGCAGCCATCATGAACCAGGTGCCGATTTGCCGCTGCAGCTATGCGCCCTATGCGCGGGCCATGATCCGTATTTGCCGCGAGGAAAGTTTCCACCAGCGCCAGGGCTTTGACGCCCTGCTCACCATGATGCGTGAAGGCACCGATGGGCAAAGGGCCATGGTGCAGGACGCGGTGAACCGCTGGTGGTGGCCCAGCATCATGATGTTCGGCCCGCCCGATGCCCACAGCCCCAACAGTGCGCAGGGCATGCGCTGGGGCATCAAGCGGGTGTCCAACGATGAACTGCGCCAAAAGTTTGTGGACGCCACGGTTGACCAGGCCAAGGTCTTGGGCGTGACATTACCCGACCTTGAGCTCAAGTGGAACGAGGCCCGTGGTCATTGGGACTTTGGCGCCATCGACTGGAGCGAGTTCTGGAGCGTGGTGGGCGGGCACGGCCCGTGCAACAAGGAACGCTTGGCCACACGCGTGACCGCATGGGAAGAGGGTGCTTGGGTTCGCGAAGCTGCCATGGCCCACGCACGCAAACACACCAAACAGCAGGAGGCCGCATGAGCGCCCACAACCCTCAAAACGCCAAGCCCAACGCTGGCGGCGCCTCAGCGAGCGAATGGCCGCTATGGGAGGTCTTTGTGCGCAGCCGCGCGGGGCTGGATCATAAGCATTGCGGCAGCTTGCATGCCCCCGATGCGCCGATGGCCATCCAGATGGCCCGCGAGGTATACACGCGTCGCCAGGAAGGCTCCAGCGTCTGGGTGGTGCGCGCCAGCGACATCACCGCCAGCGACCCGCGCGACAAGGACATGTACTTCGACCCGATGGAAGACAAGGTTTACCGCCACCCCACCTTCTATCAGCTGCCCGAATCGGTTGATCACATGTGAGGCCGTGGCCATGACATCCATTACCCTGAAGCCATCACCGCAGGTGCAGTACGTGCTGCGCTTGGCCGACACCGCCCTGATCCTGGCCCAGCGGCTGTCGGAGTGGTGTGGCCATGCCCCCGTGCTGGAAGAAGACATCGCCCTGACCAATATGTCACTGGACCTGGTGGGCCAGTCGCGCGCTTTGCTCACGCACGCCGGGCAGCTGCACGCCCAGGCCGGGGGTAAGGCCTTCGACGAAGACCAGCTGGCTTTTTGGCGTCAAGAGCGTGACTTTCTCAACCCAACGCTGGTGGAGCTGCCCAACACCGCCGAAGAAGCCACCCACCGCCGCAACCGGCCGGGTGACTTTGCCTTCACCGTGCTGCGCAACCTGATGGTGGCCGCCTGGCTCAAGCAGGCCTGGTCACACCTGGCGCGTTCCAACGACCCTGAGCTGGCCGCCATTGCGGGCAAGGCCGTGAAGGAAGCGCGCTACCACCAGCAGCACAACGGCGACTGGGTGGTTCGCTTGGGCGACGGCACCGACGAATCCAAGGCCCGCATGCAGCGAGCCCTGGACCGCCTGTGGCCGTATGTGCCCGAGCTGTTTGAAGATGATGACGTTGATGAAGCAGCCGCCCAAGCGGGGCTGGGCCCGCGCTCCAGCGCGCTGCAAGAAGGCTGGGAGGCCGAGGTGAGGGCGGTGTTGGCCCAGGCCACTCTGCAGCCGCCCGAGCCCACGCCGTTTCGCAGCACAGGGCGCCGCGGCATTCATTCTGAGCACATGGGCTACCTGTTGGCTGAAATGCAAAGCCTGCAACGCGCCCACCCCGGAGCCGCCTGGTGAAGCCACTGCCGGCGGCACCCGTGATCCCGCTGAACATCGGCGGCGCGGCCTACCCCGTGGGGCCTATTCAAACCGAGGGCCTGCCCGATGTCACAGCGCCCGAGGCGCGCGCCTGGAGCGTTTTGCAGCAGGTCTTGGACCCCGAGGTGCCGGCACTCTCGGTGTGCGATTTGGGAATTGTTCGAGAGCTGCGCTATGAGCGACAAAGCCCGAGCCCGGATGCGGTGGACGCCAGCCCAGTGCCGGGTGCGCACAGCACCTTGTCGGGGCTGCTCACTGTGTGGCTGACACCCACCTATTCGGGCTGCCCGGCCACCGAAGCCATCGAAGCTGCGGTGCGCGATGCCCTGGGGGTGGCGGGCTTCTTGGCGGTGCGTACCGAGCTTCGCCGCGCCCCCGCCTGGACCACCGACTGGATCTCCGCCGAGGGCCGCGCCAAGCTTAAGGCCTACGGAATTGCGCCGCCCGGGCACCTGCAGACCGCGCCCGACGGCGCCGTGCCCATACGCGTCGTACGCCGCCAAACCGTGGCTTGCCCCCGCTGTGAGAGCGCCGACACCGAACGGCTGTCGGCATTTGGCTCCACCGCCTGCAAGGCCCTGTACCGTTGCCGCGCCTGCCGCGAACCCTTCGAACACTTCAAGCCGATATGAGCGTTTCTTCCGCTTTGTTTCATGAGCTGACGGTGCGCCGGATCGAGCCCGACACGCCCGAGGCGGTGGTGGTCACCTTTGCAGTCCCCAAGGCCCTGCAGGAGACCTTTGGTTTTACCCAGGGGCAGTACCTCACCTTGCGCAAGACGATCGACGGCCAAGACCTGCGCCGCTCATATTCGATTTGTGCGGGTGTGGACGATGGCGAGCTGCGCGTGGGGGTGCGAAAGGTCAAGGGTGGGGCGTTCTCCAATTGGATTCATGGCCACCTGCAGCCGGGCGACCAGATCAGTGTGATGGCCCCCCAGGGTCGATTCTTCGTGCCGTTGGACGCCAAGGCCCAGCGCCACCACCTGGGCATTGCTGGCGGCAGTGGCATCACCCCCATCCTGTCGATACTCAAGACGGTGATGGCGCGTGAACCGCTGTCCCGTTTCACCCTGATCTATGGCAACCGGGCCCTGCGCAGCACGATGTTCAAGGAGGAACTCGAGGACCTGAAGAACCGATGGATGCAACGCGTGGTGCTGCACCATGTGTTTTCAGACGAGCCCACCGACTCACCGCTCAATATGGGCATGATGAACCGAGACAAGCTGGGCGCGTTTTTACACAGCGTGGTACCGGCCGGCTCCATCGATCACGCCTACATCTGCGGGCCTTTTCAGATGAACGATGAGGCGCAGGCGGCTTTGCAGGCCGCGGGCGTGCCCGAAGAGCGCATACACATCGAACGCTTTGGGGTAGCCCGGGCCGCGGGTGCGCCGGCGGGCAAAGGGGCTGGTGCGGTGATGCACCAGGCCCAGCCGGGCGACGCACAAAGTTCGTGTGTGGTCATCGTTCGCGATGGCCTGCAGCGTGAAATCAACTTCAGCAAAGACCAGCCCAGCATCCTGGACGCCGCCTCGGCCGCTGGTTTGGAGGTTCCGTTTTCCTGCACATCCGGTGTGTGCGGCACCTGCCGCTGCAAGGTGGTCGAAGGCCAGGTTCGCATGGAACGAAACTTCGCATTGGACAAAAAGGAAGTGCAGGCAGGCTTCGTGTTGGCATGCCAGGCCCATCCGCTGACCGAGCGGGTGGTGCTGAGCTTCGATGAACGCTGACACCCAACGCTGAACTCCGAGCAACCCCCCCATGGCCCGACCCCGTGCTGCCACCTACGACGATCAGCGTGAGCGCATCCTGCATCAGGCGGCCGAGCTGTTTGCCGTGCAGGGGTATGGCGGCACCAGCATGAACGAGGTGGCACAAGCCTGTGGGGTGAGCAAGGCGGCCCTGTACCACTACGTGCGCGATAAGTCAGAACTGTTGACCTTGATTGCCCTGACCCATGTGCAACGGCTTGAAGTGCTGACCCAAGACGTGTTGCACCTGGAACTGCCAGCCCAACAGCGCCTGGAACGCCTGATCGTGCGCTTCGTAGAAGAATACGCTGGTTCGCGCCACGAGCATCGGGTGCTTACCGAAGATGTGAAGTTCTTGGGTGCCCAAAAACAAGGGCAGGTGGTTGCGGCGCAGCGCCGCGTGGTGCGGGGTTTTTCAGATTTGGTGCAACAAGTCCGCCCCGAGCTTGCTGAGGCGGGCCTGCACAAGGCGGTGACGATGTTGCTGTTCGGCATGATCAACTGGATGTTCACCTGGCTGCGCCCGGGCGGCACCATCACGCACGAGCAGATGGGCACCATGGTGTCTGACTTGTTTTTTGGTGGGCTTGATGCGGTGGTGGCACAGGCCAGCCCGGGCCAACCACCCGTGCCCAAAGCGCCCAAACCCTCGTCCGCTGTTGTCACGAAGCGACCAGCGGCCAAGAAAGCCCGTAACCCCGGGGCATGCTAAGTTTTTTAAGCCAAGACCAGTCCAACCGACCGGCATGATTCCCATCCACCAATGAAACAAGGAGAGATCCGATGAAGTTCTTGAGGTCCCTGCTGGCCGCCGCGATGGCCACCGCCGCACTGGCTGCGCACGCTGCTGATATCACTGTTGGTGTGACCGTTTCGGCCACTGGCCCAGCCGCTTCGTTGGGCATTCCCGAGAAGAACACCATTGACTTGATGCCCAAGCAAATTGGCAATATCAAGATCAACTATGTGGTGCTCGATGATGCTTCGGACACCACCGCGGCCGTTACCAATGCGCGCAAGCTGATCACCGAGCACAAGGTTGACGTCATTATTGGCTCTACCACCACGCCCAACTCGCTGGCAATGATTGACGTGGTCAGCGAGAGCCAGACGCCCATGATTTCAATGGCAGCATCGGCGCGTATCGTTGAGCCGGTGGATGCCAAGAAGCGCTGGGTCTTCAAGACCCCGCAGAATGACATCATGATGGCCATTGCCATCGCGCAGCACATGGCCAACGCCGGCATCAAGACCGTGGGCTTCATCGGATTTGCAGACGCGTATGGCGAAGGCTGGCTGCAGGAATTCCAAAAGGCTGCTGGCATCAAGAGTCTCAATGTGTTGGCCGTCGAGCGCTACAACCGCGCCGACACGTCGGTGACCGGCCAGGTGCTCAAGCTCACCACGGCCAAGCCCGACGCCATCCTCATCGCCGGCTCTGGCACGCCCGCAGCGTTACCGCAGAAGACCCTGCGCGAGCGGGGCTACACCGGCAAGATCTATCAAACCCACGGAGTGGCCAACAACGACTTCCTGCGCGTGGGCGGTAAAGACGTGGAAGGCACCGTTTTGCCGGCCGGCCCGATGCTGGTGGCTGCGCAGCTGCCGGCTGACCATCCGGTGCGCAAGAGCGCCTTGGTGTATGTGGGCGCGTACGAAGCCAAGTACGGCAAGGGCAGCGTGTCCACCTTCGGCGGCCACGGTTGGGATGCAGGCCTTTTGGTCGAGCGTGCTGCCACCGAGGCTCTGAAGAAGGCCAAGCCCGGCACGCCCGCCTTCCGCGCTGCCATGCGCGACGCGCTTGAGGCGGTCAGGGAACTGCCTGGCGCCCACGGTATCTTCAACATGTCCACGGGTGACCATAACGGTTTGGACCAGCGCGGCCGCGTGATGGTGACCATCAGCAACGGCACCTGGAAATACCTCGGCGACTGAGCAGCGCCCAGCCCCCGTTTCGCGCGGCCCCGGTGCTCACCTGCCGGGGCCGCGCCGCTTCACACTGTTTGAATCAGCTCTAAACCCAGTCATGAGTGCGCCGTCCGTTCTTCAAAGTTTCATTGCTGGCCAGTGGGTTGGCCAACAAGCCGCTGCACCCCTGTGCAGCGCCATCAACGCACAGGTGGTGGCCCACACCCATGCCGAAAGCCTGGACTTCCAGTCGGCTGTCGACCATGCCCGCGCCTTGGGCTTGCGTGAACTGCTCAAGACCGACTTTCAACAGCGTGCGGCCATCCTCAAGGCACTGGCCAAGTACCTCGTGGGGCGCAAGGAAGAGCTCTATGCCATTTCGGCACATACCGGGGCCACGCGTAACGACAGTTGGATCGACATCGAGGGCGGAACGGCAACGTTGTTTGCCTACGCCAGCATGGGCAGCAGCGAACTGCCCTCAGGCAATGTGGTCCACGAAGGGCCGGTGCATACCCTGGGCAAGGGCGGGCAGTTCCTGGGTACACACATTCTGGTGCCGCGCCGCGGCCTGGCAGTTCACATCAATGCCTTCAACTTCCCCGTTTGGGGTTTGTTGGAAAAGTTTGCGCCGGGCTTTCTGGCCGGGCAGCCCTGTATTGGCAAGCCCGCCACGGCCACCAGCTACCTCACATATGCCCTGGTACGCATGATGCTGGATTCCAATTTGCTGCCACCGGGTGCCGTTCAACTGGTGATCGGTGGGACCGGTGACCTGTTGGACCGCCTCAACGGCCAGGACATGGTGACCTTCACCGGCAGCGCCGACACCGCAGCCCTGTTGCGTGCGCGGCCGCATCTGTTGCACAACGGTATTCCATTCAATGCTGAGGCTGATTCATTGAACTGCGCGATCTTGGCCGATGACGTGACACCCGACGATCCCGAGTTCGATCTGTTCGTCAAGGAAGTGGCGCGCGAGATGACTGTCAAAGCAGGGCAGAAGTGCACCGCCATTCGCCGAGCCATCGTGCCGCGCCGGCATCTGGATGCAGTGGCCGAGCGCCTGCGCGATCGGCTGTCCAAGGTGGTGGTGGGCGACCCTGCGGCACAGGGGGTGAAGATGGGGGCCTTGGCTTGCAAAGCTCAACAGCTTGATGTGGCGGATAGGGTGCGGCAGCTCTTGGCCGCGCCGCACATGAGCGTGGTCTACGCCCAGCCCGACGGATTTGTGCCGCACGGACAAGGCGCGGCCGAAGGCGCCTTCTTCAGCCCGACCCTGCTGGCATGCGCCAAGCCCCTGGAGGTCGCTGTGGTGCATGAGCTGGAAGCCTTTGGCCCAGTCAGCACCCTTATGCCTTATGACGACATGGATGAGGCGGTGGCTTTGGCAGCCCGCGGCCAGGGAAGTCTGGTGGGCTCGCTCGTCACCAAGACACCGGCGGTGGCCGCTCATGTGGTGCCCAGGGCCGCGGCCTTGCACGGCCGGCTGCACATCCTGGACGCACGTTCTTCGGCCGAGTCGACGGGGCATGGTTCTCCCTTGCCCTATCTCAAGCACGGCGGGCCTGGCCGGGCCGGCGGCGGTGAAGAACTCGGCGGCATACGGGCGGTCAAGCACAACCTGCAGCGCAGTGCGATTCAGGGCTCACCCGACATGGTGATGGCCGTCACTGGTGAATATGTGCGCGGGGCCACGTTGATTGAAACCGATGTGCACCCCATGCGTCAGGCCTTTGAGGATTTACAGATTGGGCACAGTCTGTTGACCCCCCCGCGGGTGATCAGCGCCGAGGACGTGCAAGCCTTCGGAGATCTCACGGGCGACACCTTCTACATGCACTTCGACGAGCAGGCGGCCAAGGCCTCGACCTTCGGTCAGCGCATCGCTCACGGCTATCTCGTGCTGTCGGCCGCCGCGGGGCTGTTCGTGTGGACCGCTCCGGGCCCGCTGTTGGCCAACTATGGCCTGGACACCCTGCGCTTTACCAAGCCGGTGGCATTGGGCGACACCATTCGAGCGCGGCTGACGGCCAAGCGCAAGATCGACCGCATGAAGCTTGGTGCCGATGGGAAGGGGCAGGGCGTGGTGGCATGGGACGTGGAAGTCACCAATCAGCATGGTGAGGTGGTTGCCAGCTACGACATCCTGACTCTGGTGGCCAAGCGCTGATACCTTGAAGGCCGCGCGTGGTCGTGCCCGAGTGCAACCGGGCCTCCAAGCGCATCGATGGGGTAAAGTTAAGGGTAAACCCTTATCTTTATAACCTCAACTGGGGCTGATCAGCCCTTAAGCGTCGCTTCCAATTCCTTGCAAGTGGGCGCACACACTGCCTGGGGTTTGCCCAGCAGACGCCTGGTCTTGAGCTGGCTGCGCTGGCGATGTTTGCCGCACAGGAAACAGGACATGGTGGTGGACGAGAAGGGAGAGGAGGTTTCGAAGGGTGAGCCTGGGGCTTTGCTCTTGTAGCGAAGCCCGTTATCGGCCAGCTTGGTTACAGGGGGGTTGTTCGCAGCCATCCCTCTATTGTCTTAGAAATCGCAAGTGCTTGTCTTTTCAAGGAAACACCGATGCCCCAGGGGTGTTGGGTGCGGTCCACAATCAATTTGATGAGCTACCTCTTCCCTCCTGAAGCCCCCGTCGGGGTGCCCGTGGTCGGGCACAACGACCTGTTCCCGGTTCGCCGGGTGTACTGCGTCGGCCGTAACTATGCAGCCCACGCCCGGGAGATGGGTTTTGACCCAGACCGCGAGCCACCCTTTTTCTTCTGCAAGCCGGCCAACGCCGTGGTGGTGTGTCCACCAGGGCAGGAAACGGCGGTGCCCTACCCAAGCCAAACTGAAAACTTCCACCATGAGATTGAGTTGGTGGTGGCTATTGGCAAGGCTGGCCGTGATGTGCCCGAAGACCAGGCCTTGAGCCTGGTGGCCGGCTATGCAGTGGGACTGGACATGACGCGGCGCGACCTGCAGTTCGCGATGCGAGACAAGGGCCGGCCCTGGGACATTTCCAAGGCGTTTGACCACTCGGCGCCCGTGGCGCCCATCGTGCCGGTGTCGCAATGTGGGCATGTGTCGCAGGCCGGTATTTGGTTGAAGGTGGACGGACAGAACCGCCAGAACAGCGACATCACCCATCTGATTTGGAGCGTGCCCGAGATCGTGTCCACGCTGTCCCGCTTTTTCGAATTGGCGCCAGGCGATTTGATCTACACCGGCACGCCTGATGGGGTGGGCGCGGTCACCCGTGGTCAACTGATGCACGGTGGCATCGACGCCCTGGGTGAGTTGAAGGTTCGGGTGGTGTAAGCGCCGCAGCCCTCGCGGCCCGGCTTTGGAGTCACGCGCCGTGGGCGACTCAATCGGGGTCCGATATCAAGGCTGTGACTTCGATTTCCACCTGCGCAGGCTCTTCCATCAGGCCTGAGACTTCCACCGCCGTCATCGCTGCGTTGTAGCTGCCGATGATGTCGCGAAACAGGCGCCCGATCTGCGGCCAGGCCTGCATATAGGCCTTCTTGTCCAGCACGTACCAGGTCATGCGCACAATGTGTTCAGGCCGAGCGCCACCTTCGTGCAGCACTGCCACGATGTTGCGCAGCGCCTGCTCAACCTGCGGCACCAATTCACGGCTGTGAAAGTGCCCTTGGGCGTCCCAGCCCACCATACCCGCCACGAAAACCATGCGGCCACGTGCGGTGACGCCATTGGCATAGCCCTTGGGGCGCGGCCATCCAGGAGGAAGTAAGGTCTGCAGGCTCATGGGCTGGGTTCCCGAAGTGAAGGGTCGTCGGTGTGGGCCGTGCAGGCCCGCTAGGGTGTCCCGCGAAGCCGAAAGCGCTGCAGCTTGCCGGTCTCGGTGCGGGGCAAAGCGGGCACAAAGGAAACCGCCCTGGGATATTTGTAGGGGGCAATCGTCGCCTTGACATGGTCTTGCAAGGTCTTGATGGTGTCGTCTGACGGCAGGTGGCCTTCGCGCAAGACCACATAGGCCTTGACGATCTGACCGCGCTCTTCGTCGGCCACACCAATGACGCCGCACTCAGCCACGGCCGGGTGTGACATCAGGGCGTCTTCCACCTCGGGCGCGCCGATGTTGTAGCCCGAGGAAACGATCATGTCATCGGTACGCGAGACGTAGTGGAAGTGGCCAGCTTCGTCGCGCCGATAGGCGTCGCCCGTGAGGTTCCAACCTGCTTGCACGTACTGCAGTTGCCGCTCATCGGCCAGGTATCGACAGCCCGTTGGGCCGCGTACCGCCAGCCGCCCGACCGTGCCATCAGGCAACTCCTGCCCCTGCTCGTCGACCACCCGCGCGCGGTAGCCCGGCACCTCGCGCCCGGTGGCCCCCGGCAGGGCTTCCTCGGCGCGGGCTGATATGAAGATGTGCAGCAGTTCGGTGGACCCAATGCCATCAATCAAGCCCAATCCGGTGGCTTTGGACCACTGCTCGCGAGTGGCTGCCGGCAGCGCTTCACCAGCCGACACACAGTGCCGCAGGCTGCTGGACCGCAGTTCCTGCCCGCGCGCGGCCATGGCGCGGTAAGAGGTGGGTGAGGTGAAGATCACCGTGGCGCCATGCCGCCGTACGCCTTCAATCAGCAGCGGTGGTGAGGCCTGGGGCAGCAATACGGTGCTGGCCCCGATGTGCAGCGGGAACAGCAGCAGGCCGCCCAGCCCAAATGTAAAGGCCAGGGGCGGACTGCCGATGAAGACATCATCAGCCTGCGCGCGCAGCGTGTGGCGCGGCCAGCACAAGCATGCGGCGATGACGTCGCGGTGGAAGTGCATCGTGGCTTTGGGCACGCCCGTGGTGCCTGAGGTGAAGGCCAAGAAGGCGGTATCGGTAGCGGCCGTGGCCACGGCAGCGAAGTGCGGGCCGTGCTGCTCCATGGCCGATTCAAGGCTGGCCTGGCCAGGCTGCCCGGCTGCAGCAGACCCGGCGATCCACCGTACCTCGCGCAGCGGGCTGCCCGCTTGCGCTGCGTGCAACTCGTCGGCAAGTGCGGCATCGCACAAGGCATGGCTGATCTGCGCCTTTTCCAAAATCACCCGCAACTCGCGCGCGCGCAACAAGGGCATGGTGGGAACCGCCACGCCACCGGCCTTGACCACGCCCAGCCAACAGGCGGCCATCATGGGTGTGTTCGGGCTGCGCAGCAGCACGCGGTTGCCGGGTACCAGCCCCATGTCGTGAACCAGCACCTGGGCCACGCGGTTGCTGCGTTGCGCCAGCTCAGCGTAGGTCCAGTGCTCGGTGTCGCTGACGACACAGCTGCGTTCACCCCAGCCCTTTTGCAGCGCGGTATCCAGCAGCTCCGATGCGCAGTTCAACACGCCGCGCTCGGCCAGCGCTTGTAACTCAGGCCCCTCAAAGATCAATTCAGGCCACTGCTGCGGTGGGGGCAGGTGATCAGCGGTGAAGGTGTCCAGATGCGCAGTGGACATGAAGAACTCCTCGATTCATGAAGCCGCGCGCAACAACTCGCGTCCGATGATGAGTTGTTGCACTTCACTGGCCCCCTCGTAGATTCGAAGGGCACGAATTTCGCGGTACAGGCGCTCAACGGTTTGCCCGCTGACCACACCCAGGCCACCCCACAGCTGTACGGCGGAGTCGATCACGCGTTGGGCGTTTTCAGTGGCTGTGAGCTTGGCCATGGCCGCTTCCATGGTGACCGACTGGCCTTGGTCACGCATCCACGCCGCCCGGTAGGTCAGCAAAGCCGCGGCATCGACCTGCATCGCCATGTCGGCGAGCTTGGCTTGGGCCAGTGGTTGCTGGGCCAGCGTGGCACCAAACATGGCCCGGCTGCGGGCACGTTGCAGGCCTTCGGCCAGCGCGCGCCGCGCAAAGCCCAGCCCAGCCGCAGCCACCGAGGTACGAAACACATCCAGCGTTTGCATCGCAATCTTGAAACCTTGGCCCCCTTGCCCCAGCCTGTTTTCAATGGGCAGCCGGCAGTCTTCGAGCTGCAGTCGCGCCAAGGGGTGCGGGGCCATCACCTGAATACGCTCGGCAATGCGCAGCCCCGGCGTATTGGCCGGCACCAAGTAGGCCGAGATGCCCGAAGAAGCCTTGGCTGACGCTGCGGCGTTCATAGGCCTGGAGCGGGCAAAGACGACGTAGAGGTCCGCGATCCCACCATTGGAGATCCAGGTCTTCTCGCCGTTGAGCACCACCTCGTTCGGTGTTTCTTCAGCACGACACTGCATGGCCGCCACATCTGATCCTGCCTGCGATTCGCTCAGTGCAAAGGCTGTGATGCACTGGCCCAGGGCCACGTCGGGCAGCCACTGCTGGCGCTGCTCTGGCGTGCCGTACAGGGAAATCGCCCCCGAACCCAGCCCTTGCATCGCCAGGGCAAAGTCAGCCAATCCATCGTGTTGCGCCAAGGTTTCGCGCAACAGGCAGATGGTGCGCGTGTCCAGACGCGTGTGTGCCGTGCTGCTGCTTGCGCCGCCAGGCTCCAAGGCCACCACATGGCGCAGCCAACCGGCTTGGCCCAAGCGGCGCACCCAGGTGCGGCACTGTTCATCGGTGCCCAAATGGTCTTCGTGGGCCGGTTGCTGTGCAGTCCACTGGGCCAATTGCTGCGCCAGTTCGCGGTGCGCAGGGTCGAAGAAGGGCCACGCCAAGTGGGCCAGCCCGATCGGCGCAGCGCCGTTTAAAGCCTGTGTGCGGTTCACGCTCAGTTCCCCTTGAACACCGGCTTTTGCCGCTGCACGAAGGCCTCATAGGCCCGGGTGTAGTCCTGGGTGAGCATGCACAGGGCCTGCGCCTGTGCTTCGGCTTCCAGGGCCTGTTCAATCGTCATCGACCACTCTTGGTGCAGCATGGTCTTGGTGATGCCGTTGGCAAAGGTGGGCCCGGCGCGAAGCTCCTGAGCCAAGCCCAAGGCTTGGGCATGCAAGTCTTCGGGGCTGCACAGGCGGTTGAAAAACCCCCAGCGCTCGGCCTCTTGTCCATCCATCACCCGGCCGGTGTACAGCAGTTCGCTGGCGCGTCCGTGGCCGATCAGGCGCGGCAAGATGGCGCATGCGGCCATGTCGCAGCCCGCCAGTCCCACCCGATTAAACAGGAAGGCGGTCTTGCTTCGGGCGGTCCCTAGGCGCAGGTCCGACGCCATCGCCAAGATGGCGCCAGCGCCCGCACACACCCCATCAATGGCCGCAACGATGGGCTGAGGGCAGGTGCGCATAGCCTTGACCACATCGCCGGTCATGCGGGTGAACATCAACAGTTCCGGCGCCGGCAGCCGCACCAGCGGGCCGATGATTTCGTGCACATCGCCACCAGAGCAGAAGTTGCCGCCCGAGCCTTGCAACACCACCACCTGCACGTCGTGCGCCAAGCGCAGAGCCTGGAACGTATCGCGCAGTTCGGCATAGCTGTCAAAGGTCAACGGGTTCTTGCGCTCAGGGCGGTTCAGGGTGATGGTGGCCACGCCTGCGTGGCATGCCCACAGGAAGTGCTGGGCTTCATAGCCTGCCAACGGCCGGCGATTGCCCCGCGTGAGCGCGGGGTCTAGGGGGTGAGGTGTGCTCACGTGCGGCCTCCGGGGTTTGGGTCGCGCTTGAAGGGCCAAGCGGCTGTGGACGCAAGCGCAGGCTTGGCCGGTGAATCGGGTGGCGCTTGCAAGTGCTCGCGCAGTTGGCCCAGCAGCTCAAACAACGCCTTCTTCTCGCTGCTTTGCATGGGCTTGAACAGTTGCCGAAGCCAACCCTCGTGTTCGGTGGCCATTTGCTCGAAGCGGCGCCGGCCCTCGGCCGTCAGTCGCACGCGCCACACGCGGCGGTCGCGGATGTCTTCGGTGCGCTGCACCCAGCCCTCGAGCACGAGTTGGTCGGTTAGCCCGGTGACGTTACCTCCGGTGACCATCAGGCAGGCCGACAGCTCGCTCATACGCAAGCCCTTAGGGTGGCGCTGCAATTGCGCCAGGTAGTCAAAGCGGGAAAGCGTGGTGCCGAACTGCAACCGTAAACGCTGGCGTATGGCTTGCTCGATGTCGGCGCTGCAAGCCAACAGCCGCAACCACATGCGCGTGTCCAGGTGGTCTTCCCGTTGGGCCCGGGCTTCCAGCCCCAACTCCAAGCGGGCCAGGCGGCTCATACGTCCATCTCCGGCGTGGGCTTGACGACTGGTGCCTGTGCGCGCTCGCGTTCGAACAGGCGCTCCATTTGCTGCTTGCCTGCGATATAGGGCTGTGGCCAAGGCGCCGCCATGTAGCCCCAGCGGGCTGCTTCCTGAAGCGTCCAGGCCGGGTGCGCCAAATGGGGCCTGGCCACCGCACACAGGTCGGCGCGACCGGCAGCGATGATGCCGTTGACCTGGTCAGCGTCGGTGATGGCACCCACCGCTATGGTGGGAATGCCCGCTTCGTTGCGGATGCGGTCGGCAAAGGGGGTTTGGTACAGGCGGCCGTACACCGGCTTTTGCTCGGCACTCACCTGGCCCGATGAGCAATCGATCATGTCCGATCCCGCAGCCTTGAAGGCTCGGCCGATTTCAACCGCATCGTCAGGGGTGATGCCGCCCTCTACCCAGTCGTGCGCCGATATGCGAACCGAGATGGGCCGCTGCTCGGGCCATGCCCGGCGCACCGCGGCGAACACCTCAAGTGGATAGGCCAGTCGCTGGTGCAGCGAACCGCCGTATGCGTCGCTGCGGTGATTGGTCAAGGGGGAAATGAAGGAAGACAGCAAGTAGCCATGCGCACAGTGCAGCTCCAGCCAATCGAAACCCGCAGCCGCTGCGCGTTCGGTGGCAGCAACAAACGCTTGCAGAACCTGGTCCATGTCCGCACGCGACATGGCGCGAGGCGTGGCATTGACACCAGCCACATAAGCCTGCGCACTGGCGGCCAGCAAGGGCCAGTTGCGCTGCGGGTGGTCGGGCGCCAAGGGTGTGTCCATGCCCTGGCCTTCCCAGGGCACATTGGTAGAACCCTTGGGGCCGGCGTGGCCGAGCTGCACCCCCACCTTGGCCGAGCTGTGTTGGTGCACAAACTCGACGATGCGCGCCCAGGCCTGAGCCTGCTCGTTGTTCCACAAGCCCGGGCAGCCGGGCGTGATGCGGGCATCGGGACTGACGCAGGTCATCTCTGCCATCACCAGGCCCGCGCCGCCTACAGCGCGTGCGCCCAGGTGCATCAAGTGCCAGTCGCCCACCATCCCGTCACGGGCCATGTACTGGGCCATGGGTGACACCACGATCCGGTTGGCCAGCGTGCAATCGCGCACCCGAAAGGGCGTGAACATGGGAGGCGTGGGGCGCTGCGCGGGCGTTTGGCCGCCGGGCTGCGGTGGCAGGGGCTCAGCCAACAGGCTCTGGGCACGCTGTTCCCACCAGCGCTCATAACCCTCAAGATAGCCGCTGTCGCGCTGGCGCAGGTTTTCGTGGCTGATGCGCTGGCTGCGGGTGAGCAGCGTGTAGGCGAACTGCTCGGGGGGCAGGTGCGCATAGCGTTGCACGTTCTCGAACCATTCGGTGCTGTTGCGTGCCGCATTTTGAATGCGCAGTACCTCTACCGAGCGGGTTTGTTCGTACACCTGCAGCGCCTGCTGGAGATCGCCGGGGTGTTCGTCGATGCGCTGCGCCAGCTCAATGGCGTCCTCCAGAGCCAGCTTGGTGCCCGAGCCGATGGAGAAATGAGCGGTGTGCGCCGAATCGCCCATGAGCACCACGGGCGCGTGGCCGTTGTGGTGCACCCAGCGTTGGCACACCACACGGGGGAATCGGATCCACTGGGACGAACCGCGCAGATGCGCGGCGTTGCTCATCAGGGGGTGGCCTTGCAGCACGTCGGCGAACAGGCGCTCGCACCAGGCAATGGACTCTTCCTTTTCCATGTCGGCCATGCCCGAAGCCTGCCATACGGCTTCGGGGGCCTCGATGATGAAGGTGGAGGTGTGATTGTCGAAGCGGTAGGCATGCGCCTGAAACCAGCCGTGGGCGGTTTCTTGGAAGTCAAAGGTAAAGGCTTCAAAGCGGCGTGTGGTGCCCAACCAGACGAAGCGGCACTGCCGCAGGTCGATGTCGGGCTGGAAGGTGGCTGCGTACTTTTGACGGATGCGGCTGTTCAGCCCGTCGCTGGCGATGATCAGGTCGGCGTCGGGATAGTCTTCGTCGCGGGCCTCGCTTTCAAAGCGCAGTTCCACCCCCAATGCTTCGCAACGCGCTTGCAGGATGTTGAGCAGGCGCTTGCGCCCAATGCCGCAGAAGCCATGACCGCCAGAGCGCACCCGCGCACCCCGGATGTTGACCTCGATGTCGTCCCAGTGGTTGAAGGCCTGTAGGATTTCGCTGGCGGTGGAGGGGTCGGCCTGGTGCAGCCGGCCCAGGGTTTGGTCAGAGAACACCACACCCCAGCCAAAGGTGTCGTAGGGACGATTGCGCTCAACCACCATGACCTGATGGCCTGGGTTGCGCTTCTTCATGAGTAATGCGAAGTACAGGCCCGAAGGCCCCCCACCAAGGCAAACGATATTCATACATCTACTGTTGACCTAAATAGTTTAGAAGTCAAGCAGTTGAAACCAGGGGGCTAGCGCCCACCAAACTTGGTGGGCGGCCGGTAAGCGCGACAATCACGCCATGAGTCAGCCCCTGAACCCTTTTAAGTCTCTCAGCTACACCGGCTATGCACCGGGTGTGAAGCTCTTGGTCACGGCAGCCGTTCACGGCAATGAGGTCTGTGGTACGCACGCCTTGCGCCGCCTGATCGAAGAACTCGATCGTGATGAGGTGGTGATTTCAAGGGGCCAATTGACCTTGGTGCCGGTGAGCAATTGCCTGGCGTTCAAACAGGGCACACGAAACGGAGACCGCAACCTCAACCGCGCTTTGGGCCCAGCTGCGGTGCCCCGCGAATTTGAGGACCATGTGGCCAACTGGCTGTGCCCGCTGATGGGACAGCACGAGGTCTTGTTGGACTTGCATTCCTTCAATGCACAGGGCAAGCCGTTTGCCATGCTGGGCCCGCGCAACAACCGTGGCGGCACCGAGCCCTACCGCCACGCCGCTGACGAAGAGGCCTGGGTACAGGTCTTGGGCGTGGACCGGGTGGTGGATGGCTGGCTGGGCACCTATGTGCGCGGTGTGGCGCGCCGGCGCGAGGAAGCGGCCGAGCGGGCCGCAGGGCTGGACCTCAACCCCAACTACGGTGTGGGGACCACCGAGTACATGCGCTCTATCGGTGGGCGCGCGTTGACGCTGGAGTGTGGTCAGCATCGCGACCCTCATGCGCCCGAGGTGGCCTACCGGGCCGTGCGGCGCACCCTGGCGCACTTTGGGCTGACCGATGAAGAGCCGCCAGCGCCGGCGGCTGAGATTGAAACCCTCACCCTTCATGAGGTGGTGGACAAGCACCATGCCGAGGACCGCTTTACCCGCGATTGGCAGAGCTTTGATGCCTTCGAGGCCGGTGAGCTGATCGGCGTGCGCCGCGACGGTCAGGAGGTGCGGGCCCCGAGTCAGGGCCGCATCATGTTCCCCAACGCCGCTGCTGCGGCGCGCCAGGAATGGTTCTATCTGGCTCAGCCCAATCGGCGCTTGGCCGGGGGCTGAGCCGCGCGGCCGCTATTCGGTACTGATCTTGCGGTCGCGGATGACGCGGCCCCACCGTGCCGATTCGGCAGCAATGAAGCGAGCCAGTTCTTCACCGCTGCCTGGCCCGTTGATGGCCCGTCGCGATGCGCGTGGCCGTGAAGTTGCTCACGCCAATCAGCTCGATCTGGATCATCGCGCGTGCCTGCGGCAGGAACGCTTGGCCGACCGCACTGCGCTCCACCTGGCGCGCCCGCAGCCGCCCAGGTCAGCCATGGTCACAAAACCCTGTATGCCATCGAAGTCGACATTCAAGTGCGCCTTGCGGTGTTGAGGTAGTGGACTTCAGGATCGGTGCTGCACGTCGGTCCATGGCCATGTACCACGGTTATACCCCGCGTGCTGATCGTGATTCGGTACCCTGGGCCTTCTTGGTACCCTGAGCCGATGATGCAAGGACAAGCCATGGTCCTGGGCGCTGGCGTGGTGGGCATCACCACGGCCTGGGCCTTGGCCGAATCGGGCTGGCGGGTTAGCCTGCTGGATGCCCGCGGCGTGGGTCAAGGCACCAGCCTTCGAAACGGGGGGCAGCTGAGCTACCGCTACGTGGCACCCTTGGCCGATGCGGGCGTGCCTGCAAAAGCCTTGCGCTGGCTCTTGGACCCGGATGGCCCGCTGCGCTGGCGGCCCCAAGCTGACCCGGTGCAGTGGTCTTGGCTGGGGCGTTTTTTGGCGCTCTGTAACGGCGCGGACAACCGGGCCACGGCTTCGCGCCTGGCCCGCTTGGGTCAATTCAGCCGGCAGTGTCTGCATGAACTCATGGACCGCCACGCGGTGAGCCACTTCGCATGGGAGCAGGCGGGCAAGCTGGTGCTGTACCGCAGCAGCGCATCCCAGCGCCGCGCGGCCGCATCCATAGACGGCAGCCAGCAGGAGTGGAGCCGCGAACAGTGCATGGCGCAAGAGCCGGCACTGGCCCAACTGGGGCCTAGGATTGCAGGCGGCATCTACAGCGAAGACGAGGCAGTGGCCGACTGTCACGCCTTCTGTGTGAGCCTGATGGATCGGCTGCAGGGCCACCCGAACTTTCAGGGCCTGGTGTTGGACACGGTGCTGGCGCTTCGATCTGATGGCCCGCGCGTGTCGGTGCAGGGCCGCGCGCAGGCCTACGGCGCCGACGCGGTGGTGCTGGCCGCGGGCATTGCCAGCCGTGCACTGGCCTTGCCCCTCGGGGTGAAGCTGCCGCTATACCCCCTCAAGGGTTACAGCTTGGATGCACCCATTGAAGCGCAGCACACCGCGCCGCGCGCCAGCATAACGGACTTCGAACGCAAGGTGCTGTACGCGCGTATTGGGTCTCGCCTGCGCGTGGCTGCGATGGTGGACTTGGTGGGCCAAAACGAGGCCATTGACCAAGGACGTTTGCAGAGTCTGCTGCGCGTGGCGCAAACCGATATGCCCCAAGCGGGCGACTACGCGCATGCGCAACCCTGGGCGGGTTTGCGGCCCGCCACGCCCAGCGGCGCGCCCATCATTGGCCCCAGCGGCGTGCCGGGCCTGTGGTTGAACCTGGGCCAAGGCGCCCTGGGCTTCACCCTTGCCACCGGCAGCGCGCAACTCTTGGCCGCGCAGATGAACGGCCAGGACACGCCGGCGATGTTGCAAGGCCTGTCGTTCAGCCTCGAGGCGGTTTGACGGATTGCTCAGGCCGACAACGCGGCCTGGAGGTTTGCACAGACTGCTGATGGTCCGCCGGGTTTCAGCCTTCGCCCAAGGCCGCGCGCAGATGGCCCGCGCAGGCCGCCAAGCGATCTTGGGCTGCGCTGGCATCCAGGCCCAGACGCAGCATCACCACAGCCACCTTCACCGAGAACCCACAATCGCGCAGTGCAGCTTCGGCCTGCATCTGCCCGACACCGCTGGCCTGCATGGTCAGCCGAACCGCGCGGTGTACCAGCTTGATGTTGGTGGCCCTGAGGTCGACCATCAGGTTGCCGTAGACCTTGTGCAGCCGCACCATCACGGCGCTGGAAAAACTGTTCAAGGCCACCTTCTGCGACGTGCCGGCCTTCAAGCGGGTGCTGCCGGAAATCACCTCGGGCCCGGTGTCCAGCACGATGCCGATTTCAGCGGCGGCCACCAGCGGCGCATCCGGGTTGTTGGCCATGCCGATGGTCAGACAACCCAAGGAGCGGGCCGCCGATAACACCCCCAGGGCAAAAGGTGTGGTGCCCGATGCCGCGATGGCAAACACCACATCGTCGGCCATGGGCCCCAGCCGGTGCAGGTCTTGGGCGCCTTGCGCACCGTCGTCTTCGGCCCCTTCCACCGCCAGGAACATCGCGCCTTCGCCGCCGGCCAAGAGGGCTGGTGCCCGGTGGCGCGGCCACGAGAAAGTGGGGTTGAGTTCCACCGCGTCGAGCACGCCCAAACGGCCGCTGGTGCCTGCGCCGGCGTAAATGAGGCGTCCGCCGCGGGCCAGCCGCTCGGCGGTGGCTTCCACAGCCCTGACCAGCTCCGGTGCGGCGGCCTTCACCGCCCGCACCGCAAGCGCATGGTCTTCGATCAGGGTTTCCAGCAGCTGTGGCGTGTCGTAGCGGTCGAGCTCGGCATGCTCGGCGTTGGGGGTTTCGGTGCGGCTGGTGCTCGCGTTCATGGTCCTCAGGTGTTGACAACAAAGGCTTGGCGCGGTCCCTCGCGGCCGGCTGCATCCAGGGCCTGCACCACGATCACCTCGCTGCCTGCTGTGACCGGCAGGGTTTGGTGGGCCGGCACCAGGTCAAGGCGCCAGCTGCCAATCGACCCCGTCAGTGGGCGGCGCCACACCGCAAAGCGCCGGGCGGCCGTTCCCGGGCTGGCCGTCAGAGTGATGTATCCGTCTTGCAGGCGGTGGGCTTGGGGCGCTGCTGGCGCGGGGCCCTGGGCCAACCAGGGCATGGCCGGCGTCAGGGCCCGTTGGGTGTAGCGGCTGCGCGGCAAAGCTTGGGCCAAGCCGCCGCGGTCTTGCAGCAAGGCCTTCAGGCTGAAGTGCGCATGACCGGTGCTTGCGCTGCGCTCACGCTGGCGGTCGATCTGCCAGAGGATCTCATCAGGCGACCAGGCCGTGGGCGTTCCGTTGGCCACGGAGCTGGTGTACAGCCCGGCCCACACATGGCGCCCGTGCGGGTTGGTGGCCAGCCAGTAGTCCAAGAGCTTCTCAAACGATTGGGCCGGACGGCTGCGAGGCCAATACAGCTGCGGCACCAGTGCATCTAGCCATCCGCGCTCACACCAATGTTCCACATCAGCGTGCAGCTGATCGTATTGACTGAACCCTGCGATGCCCTCAGGACGCCGGTCGGGGCGACCGATACCAAAGGGGCTGATACTGACCTGCACCCAGGGTTTGATGGCGTGCACACGGCGGTACATCTGCTCAACAAAGTGGTCAACATTGCGCCGCCGCCACTGGTCACGCTCGGCCTGGCTGTTGCCCATGCCCGCGGGCCGGTGCTGCTTGAAGCTGTCTTCATCGGGGAAGGGCAGATGGCGTCCATCAGCGCCTTTGACGGGATAGGGGTAGAAATAGTCGTCAACGTGCACACCGTCCAGGTCATAGCGTTGCACCACGTCGGCGATCACTTTCAGGCTGTGCTCTTGCACCCCAGGTTGGCCGGGATCGAGCCACAGCATGTCGCCATAACGGTGCACCCAGGCCGGGTGGCGACGGGCCACGTGTTGCTCATGCAGCGGCCCACGAGCCGATGGATGGCGTGCCCGATAGGGGTTGAACCACGCGTGCAGTTCCAGCCCTTGGGCGTGGCAGGCTTGTACCCACAAGGCCAATGCATCGAAGTCAGCACCTGGTTGATCCTGTGCATGCAGATAGTCGCTGGGCGGCTCCAGGCTGGACCGGTACAGGGCGTCAGCGGCAGGGCGTACCTGCACGATCAAAGCGTTAAGCCCCATGGCCTGCGATCGCTGAACGATATCCAGAATCTGCGCGCGCAGGGTGGCTGCGCTCAAGCCCGCTTGCTTGGGCCAGTCGATGTGGGCCACGCTGGCCACCCAGGCCGCGCGCCACTCGCGCGGGGCGGTTGGGGGCAGTTCGGCCTGGCTGAGGTGGGCCTGGGCCAGCGCACGGGCACCCGCGGGCACGGCCTGGGCTGGCAGCCCGGCGGCACTGGGCAACGCGGGCGCCACCGCGGGTGCCGTGCTGCTGCAGCCTGCTGTGGCCAGCCCGGCCACACCCGCGGCTGCGGTGTACAGCAGCGCCGCCGATTGCTCAAGCCACTGGCGGCGCTGCGGGCTCACGGTGCCTTGGCCTGGTGGCGCAGACCGGTCAGCGCGGTCAACAGGGCAGCCGTTTCAGCATCGGGCTGGCCGTCGTATCTCGCGGGTCGGTACTTCATCTGGAATGCAGCCACCACTCGCCGCGTGGGTTCATCGAGTTCGCCATGTTGGGCCACCAGAAAGCCGTGTTTAGCCAGGGCCTGTTGGAACCATTGCACTGGTGGGACTGCCGTGGCGTACAGGGCTTGCGCCTGGCGAACGTCGTCAGGCTTGGGCCACGTCACCAGCCCTTCATCGGCCAGCCGTTTCCAGGGAAACAGGGGCCCCGGATCGATCTTGCGCTGCGGCGCAATGTCGCTGTGCCCGAGTACGCGGTCGGGCCGGATCTGGTGACGCTTGACGATGTCACGCACCAACTCCACCACCAACTCGACCTGCTCGGGCGAATAGGGCTGGAAATCGGTGGGCCGACCGTCGGTCCCAGACCGGTAGCCCAGATTCACGATCTCAATGCCAATAGAGTTGCCGTTGAGCATGGCGTGCCCGTCCCAGGCGCTGATCCCGGCGTGCCAAGCCCGTCGGTCCTCATCAACCAAGCGGTAGATGCGGGGGGGCTGCTCGTCGGTGACCAGGTAGTGCGAAGACACGCGTTGCTGCGTCAGGATGCGGATCGACGTGGCCAAGTCGACGGCTGTGTAGTGCAGGATCAGGAACTGGGCCCGGCTGTCATGGCTGACCGCACGGTGGGTGTGGGCGTCTATGCGTGGGCCTGCGCAGCCGGCCACCAGGGCCGCCGCCAACAGCACGCCGCACCAATGGGCCAGCAATTTCAGCGGCCCGCATCGCTTTGAGTCAGGTTGCATGCACCAATTGTGCGCCTGGCCATCAAGGTCGAACACCCGTTGCAGCCCTGATGCCGGCGCTGCAGTTCAAAACCCCATTACCGCCCCATTACCGCCCCATTACCGCCCCATCACCGCCCCATTACCCAAAGGCATGGGCGTCGCCGGCCGGCCTGCGCACTTGTGCACCGTCGCTCCGCCGTGGAATGATGGCGCGGTGAACACAACCGTTTTGTGTGCCCTTGCTGCGATGCACCCGCGCCGTCGGCGCTGGTGGGCCCCACCTCTCTTGGCTTTCAGCGTGGCCTGGGTTTTGGGCGGCTGCGCCCACGCGCCTGAGCCGGCTCAGGCCCTACCGGGTCCAGTTCGGGCAGCCCTGGAGCGCGCCGGTTTGGATGCCTCGACCCTGGCGGTGGCGGTATTGCCGGTGGATAGGCCTGCGCGCGCGGGCTCCGCGGTTGGCCTGCTGCACCAGGCCGACCGTCCCATGCAGCCGGCTTCGGCGATGAAGGTGGTTACCAGTGCCGTGGCCCTGGACCGCGTGGGTCCCAATTTGCGGGGCTACACCGAACTGCGCACCGCCGCACCGGTCGAAGCAGGCCATCTGCGCGGTGACCTGGTGTTGCGCGGTGGTGCCGATCTGGAACTGGGCTTGGCCCAGTTGTGGGCCTTGATGCTGGAGTTGCGAGAAGCGGGCATTCGTCACATCGATGGCGACATCGTACTGGACCGGCATCTGTTCAACCCCGCGCGCCTGGACATCGGCATCCCCCCGTTTGATGAGTCGCCCGAGTTCCCTTACAACGTGATTCCCGATGCCCTGCAGTTGGGGGGCAATTTGCAGGTCTTGGAATTGGTGTCCGACCGCAGCGAGGTTCGGGCCCGCCTCAGGCCGGAACTGCCGGGCGTGCGTGTGGACAACCGCTTGAGCTTGCACCAACCGGGTACGGTGGCCTGTCGCGATTGGAGCAGGGCGGGCTGGGCCACCCCAAGCACCCAGGAGCAGACCGATGGGACGGTGGTGGTTCAACTGCAGGGCCGCTTTCCGGCCGATTGCACCCAACGCCAGCCGCTGCAGTTGATGGAGCGTAACCGCCAAGCACAGGCGCAGCTGCGCTGGGTGTGGACCGAGTTGGGTGGGCAGTGGAGCGGCCGTGTGCGAGAGGCCCAGCGAGGCGAATTTGCCTATGAGGCCGCGGGCGAGGCCGCAGGCGCGGGTACCCTCAGCCGGCAGGCCTCAGCGCCCGTGGCCGCCTCAGCTTCGGCAGCCGCGCCTCAGCCCACGCGATTGTTGGCGCGGCGCGAAGCCCGCCCCTGGGGCGAATGGCTGCGGCCCTTGAACAAGACGTCGGACAACGTGGCCACGCGGGTCCTGTACCTTTTGACGGGCTTGGAAGAAGAGCGCCGCGCGGGCCAGGCCGGTGCCGCGCTGCCGCCACGCAGCACCCGCGAATGGGCTGAACTTTCGGTTCGGCGGTGGTTTGAACAACAGGGCATTGCCACCGAGGGCTTGGTGCTGGACAACGGTTCAGGCCTTTCGCGCAGTGAGCGCATCACGCCGCGCCAGTTGGCGATGGTGCTGCGAGCGGCGAGTACCCAGCTGCATGCCAGCGAATTGCTGATGAGCCTGCCGATTGCCGGGGTCGATGGATCCTTGCGCAACCGGATGACGGACACCGCGGCCCGTGCCCGCGCGCGGCTCAAGCCCGGAACCTTGCGAAACGCGGTGGCCCTGGCGGGTTATGTCGAGGATGCGCAGGGAAGGCTGTGGGTGATGGCTGCCATCATCAACCACGACGAAGCGCCGCGGCGTGGCCGCCCGGTCTTGGATGCCGTGGCCGATTGGGTGGCCGCCGGTCAACGGTAGTTCAGGGCTGAGCCTTGGGCCCTGAGCCCCAAGCCCGATGTAGTTGAGTTGAAGGCCCGGCGCGGCTTGGCCCGTGCGGCGTTCAGGCCACCGCCGACTCGAGCAGGCGCACCGTGCCGGCACCTGCATCAATTTCGGCGGGCACGCCCAGCGGCAGGGTGAATTTGCGCTTGATGTGGCCAAACGATGCACCGCGGTACACCGGAACCCCCAGGCTGCCGAAGTAGTCCTCAAATACTTCGTCCAGTGTCAGGGTCCAGAAGCCATCACCGGGCGTGCAGTTGGTGAAGGCCCCCAGCATCACACCCGACAGCCGGTCCAACACCCCGGCCAGCTTCAGCGTCGACAGCATGCGGTCTACCCGGTAGATGAACTCGTTGACTTCTTCCAGGAACAGGATGGCACCGTCAAAGGACCGCAGATAGCCGGAACCGCATAAGGACGACAGCACCGCCAGGTTACCGCCCAACAGCGGCCCACGGCCCACGCCTGGGCGGATGGTCAGCGTTCGGTCCTCGCGCGGGGCCGGCAGTGAACCCTTGTCGGCTTCGTTGCGCATGAGCACCGGCGTGCCTTCCATGGCCACGCCCCTGAAGTGCCGCCAGCTGAATTCGTTCCACTCTGAGACCGCTGCCGGGCAGTGGTAGGTGACCAAGCCGGTTTGGCTGTGCACCGCATTCAACAGCGCGGTGATGTCGGAAAACCCACCCACGAACTTCGGCGTGCGGCGCAACTGTGCGTAGTCCAGCAGGGGCAGGATGCGATTGGCGCCAGAGCCGCCGGTGATGGCCAGCACGCCGTGTACATCGGGGTCCTTGAACATGGCGTTCAGCGCTGCAGCGCGCAGCGCATCGGTGCCGGCGAAGTGGCCGCGCCGCGCCCGCAGATGTGGCGACTCCTTCACCTTGAAGCCCAGGGCGGTCAAGGTGTCGATGGCAATCTCCACCGGCAGCCGTTCATGCATGGCACCCGATGGCGCCACCAGGCCGATGGTTTGACCGCTTTGCAGCCTCGGTGGCTTGATCAAGGGCAGTGCCGAAGCCGCAGCTGCTTTGGGGTTGGCCGCTGCGGCCAGGGGCACGGCCGCACTGCCAGCGAGACCGGCCATCCACACCGCTGCCGCCTTTTGAAGCACCGCACGGCGCTTGATGGATCCGGTCTCACCACACACGTTGCATCTCCCGTCGTACTTGTTCGCGATCGCCATGATCGAAGTGCCACCACTCGGTGGAAATGCCCACAAAACCACCCTGGGCCATGGCCGCATACAGCCAGCCCCGGTCCACCAAGTGCTGGGCCTCCAAGTGCCCGAGGGCCAGGTGCTGCGCTTCCAGGTTGGGGTGAGAGAGTCGGTTCATTTCGTCGTACCGGCTGCCCATATCGCACTCCAGGCCTTGCGGATTCAACAGCGTCACGTCGACCGCCATGCCGAATGAGTGGATCGAGCCGCGCACAGGCTCGGCAAAGTAGGCGGCCATCGGCGTGCCGCGCACCTCTTGCCAAATGGCTTCCTGCACACGCTGCGGGCGCAGGGCATCCAGCACCCGCAGCGCGTAGCCCGGGCGCTGCGCAGCCAACCACTGCGCCGCGCGGGCCAGACCCTGCGCGGCCGGCCGGCGCAGCCAAGCGCAGTCCAGTCCCTTGTACAGACTGCGCCCGGCAAAGTTGGACTCGCTGGCGTAGCGGATGTCCACAGCAATGCCGGGGACGGTGGACAGGTGCACAAAGTCGGCGTGCCGCCCTATGGTTTCGCAGGTCAGCGTGGGTGCCACCGGCTCAGGCTCGCGGGCGGGTCCAGAAGCGCTCGGGTGTGGGGTCATGGCTGCAGGCGGTGATCAACGCGTCCGTGCACGCCGCTCGGCTGCCGAGCCGGGCTCGGCAACTTCGGCAATGCCGGCCTCATGCAGACAGACACTGGCCGACTGGCGCAGCTCCTGCACCAAGCGCCGCGCGGGCTGCGACAGCGGGGCGGCCACTGGGGTCAACAGGACCAGGGGAACGGTGATCAAGGGCTCAACGGGCCGAACCGCCACCCGACCACGATCGGCCTGTGCTGCGGTGAACGGGTCCACGATGGCGGTACCCACGCCGGCCTCCGCCAACTGCCGCGCCAGCTGATAGGTCTGCACCGAAACCTGCGGCTGCAGCGACAGGCCCAGTGCCTCACATTCGGCCGTGAGCCTCAGGCCCAGTGGGTCTTGCGGTGACAGGCCAATCAAGTGACGGGGCAGGGACTCCAGGCGCACCGCGGTGCGGGCGCGCAGAGCGGCCCCACGCGCCGGCAGCAGGGCCATCATCGGCGCTCGGGTGAGCACCTCTGCATGCACTCCAGGGTGCTGCGGGTCTTGCAGCGTCAGGCCCAGATCCAGCTCTGACAGGATCAAGGCTTGGACCAGTTCGCGCGTGTGGTGGGTGGCCAGTTCGCAGTGGCCAGAAGCAAAGCTGCGGGACCAACGCGCTACGGCCAAAGGCACGACGGTGGCACCCAAGGCCGGCGTCACCGACAGCCGCACCCGCTGCTGCGGCCCGCTCTTGAGGTTGACGGCCAGGCGCCGTATCGACATCAACTCAGCGTGCAGCTTGTCCACCTCGGCGAACAAGCGGCGCGCTTCAGGCGTGGGGTGAAACTTCCCCGCCACCCGTTCGAACAAGGTCAGGCCCAGTTGGGCTTCCGCATGCTGCAGCACCTTGCTGACCGCCGGCTGCGAGATGTGCAGCAGACGCGCGGCACCACTGACGGTGCCAGCGCGCATCACAGCATGAAAGACCTCAAGGTGGCGTAGCCTCACCTTGGCGGCTCAACCGATCTCAGCGGAACCTGTAATCGAAGCTGACCACGAAGGCACGGCCGCGCGGGTCTGTAACACGGGGCTCCCACGAGCTGCCCGAGCCGAAGTTGCTGTCATAGGTGATGGCAAACGGCGGGTCACGGTCGAACACATTCTTGATCAGGCCGGTCACCCGCAGGTTCTTGATGCCGGTGTAGGTCAGCGCCATGTTGTAGGTGGTGTAGCTGTCCACACGGCTCTTCCAATCGGGCGGCGTGACGGCGCCAGCGGCCACGCCGGGCAGCACCTGGTCGTTGTAGCCGCTGCGGAAGACCTGCGAAATGGTGCTGACCCATGAGCCCTTGCTGCGGGTGAGGAAGGCGCTGTGCTTCCAACGCAGCCCCAAGTCACCGGCAAAGCTGAATTGGCCGACTTCGCTGGCGCTCCAGGCCGCAGAGGGCACCACGCGCGAACGCTTCTTGAGCAAATAGGTGCCGTCCAACCCGGCGGTCCAGCGTGCGTCCATCGCCATGAAGCCACTGCGCAGGGTCACCTCAACACCCGAGGTTTCGGTCTCGCCGGCGTTGATCCAGCGTTGGTCGACCGCGATGATCTTGCCGGCCCCATCCCGAATGAAGCGCTCGGGGAAAAGCTTGTAGTTGTCGATCAGCTGGGTCAGTGACAGGATTTGGATCGTGCCCTCGCGGCGGATGGACCACCAGTCCAGTCCGATGCTCAGATTGGCGCTGGGCTCGACGATGAAGCCCACGGAACCCATCTTGGCCTCTTCGGGGCCGAGGTCAGGCTTGCCACCGTTGATGATGTTGGCGGCACGGTCAATGAACGCGCAGCCAGGATCGGTGGTGTTCGGGCGACCGCCGGGGCAGGTCTTGGGGTCCACCAGCGTGGTGCCGGTGAACAGTGACTCGGCCGAGCCGTTGTAGAGTTGGTTGAAGGTGGGCACCCGGAACCCGGTGCTGTAGGAGCCACGGCCCAGGAACTGTTGAAAAGGCTTCCAGCGGGCCGACACCTTGGGATTGGTGGTGACACCAAAACCGGTGTAGTCGTCGCGCCGAGCCGACAACGTGGTTTCCAGTTGCTTGGTGATGGGCACCAGCAATTCGCCGTAGAGGGCCTTGACCTCACGTTTGGCGCCCAAAAGCACGTTGGTCTGGTCAAAGGGCGCGGCAACGATGATGCGCTGGGCAGGCAGGTCGCGTTCGTCGCCATTGAAACGGTACTCTTCCCGCCGCACATCGGCCCCCAGTGCGGCCATGACCTCGCCGGCGGGTAACTTGGCCACCGGGCCCGAAGCCGTGAAGTCGGCTTGTTGCATGGTGAACTTGCCGCCGTACAGCACCACGCCAGCCGCCGAGGCTTCTTGCAGGGCCGCAAGGCCGTCGGCGCTTTGGGTCTGACCGGGGAACAGGAAGATGTTGATGCGCCCGCTGTTCAGCGCCGGGATGATGCCCGGGCCGCCATCGGATGCGCCGGTGGCTGTGGTGCCGCGGTAGTAGTAGCCCGAGCCGAGCTTGGACTTGGCTTGGCTGGTGGCTTGGATCAGGCCTGCACGGTAGTCCCACCCTTTGCCCAGTGGGCCGTCCATGGCGACAGCCCAACGCTGTGTGGTGGTGTCGGTCTCCAGTTCACGCGGGCCGCACTCCATGCAACGCCAGCGGTAGGCAAGCGACTGGCCGCGCTGCGCCTCGGTGATCTGGCTCGGGAAGGCCGACCGCAAGCGGTTGAAGACCGCGTCATAGGCTGCCTGCGAGGCGGCGTTGCGGGGGAAGCGAAGCTGTTGAGTTGTGGTGTTGGGCGTCAACTGTACGTTCGAAAAACGCTTGGCCGACTCGGTTTGGCTGCCGGTGAACTCGGCGGCCAACTGGTGCTCACCCAACTTGAAGGTGGCGCGTGCCACCAGGTTGGTGCCGCTGATGGGTTGTTGCAGCACCGCCGCGCGGCCAGTGTCCCAGGCGCAAGCCAGGGCGGCCGTGGGCACGTTCCACAACAGGGCGTCGTAGGGTGCTTGGCCGGTGATCGAGCCGCATCCTTCGGCACCCGGCAGGTCCAGCACATTCAGTCCACCCGAGGCCCGCACCGTGGTGCTGCCGGGTACGAAGGGGAAAGATGTGGCGGCGGGGAATAGGGTGCCGGCCAAGGGGAAGATGGTGGCAAACGGTGTGCCGCGGGTGTCCACGCTCAAGCCTCGGTTGGGCTGAAAGGTGTTGACAAAGTCGCGTTGGTCGCCACGCAGGGCCTGGTGCTCGCGCCGCGCCAAAACCGCCATCAGGTTGTAGCCATCTCGGCTGAGGTCACCGGTGCCGGCGACCACCGAAGCACGGTAGATGTTGCCACCACCGGCCTGCGTGACGTCGCTGGTGCCCTGAATCGAGGCCCCGCGGTAGTCGGTGCGCAGGATGAAGTTGATCACGCCGCCGATGGCGTCGGTACCGTAGATCGAACTGGCGCCGTCCTTGAGCACTTCAATGCGCTGGATGGCGGCTATTGGAACCTGGTTCAGGTCGACCACGCCGCCGTTCAGACCGTGCGCGGCCACACGCCGGCCGTTCAACAAAATCAAGGTGGCGTTGCTGCCTTGGCCGCGCAGGTTGGCGCTGGTGGCACCGTTGTTGCCCCGTTGGGCACCGCCCACCACGTCGGCGTTGGAGGCCAGGTTATCTAAACCGTTGCCGTTGGTGGACAACCACAGGATCACCTGCTCGGTGCTGGTCAGGCCCTGCTGTTCGATCTCGGCACGGGTGATGACCTGTACGGGCAGGGCGCCTTCGCTGGCCAGGCGTTTGATGCTCGAGCCGGTGATCTCCACCCGTTGTTCGGCTGCCTGTTGCGCCAGAACGGGCGAGATGAGGCTGAGGGCAGCCAGTGTTTGTGCGATCGGCTTGAGTTTCATGGGGTATCTCCTGAACGGGGCACGCCGCGAACGGCCATGGTTGTAGAGTTGTCGGAGACTGTAGCGTACCGGCGCGCCGGCGTACCGGCCAGTGGCCAGCGGTCAGTGGTCAGGGCAAGCTGACGAATCCGACCTACACCATAACCTTTGGTTATGAAGGCTGACAGGTGGGGCATTGATCCTCGCGCAATCTGCTGTTCGCGGCACCCTGCACTCGGGAAAACACGAGGCCTGGGTGTTGCCAGAAAGGCACAGAGGGTCAACCCAAGCAGCCTGGCGGCGCGCGCCTAACCAAGCCGATCGGCAAGCCAGGCATCGATGCGTGCGCCCAGGGCTGGAATGCACCAATCGGTGGCCAAACCGGGCTGGGGTGCATGGCGCGATCCCAGCGTCGACAGCATCGCCACCAGGTACTGCCGCCCACCGGGGCGCAGGCTGCGCACCCAACCTGCGTCTGAGGCATAGTTCTCGGTCGTGCCCGTCTTGTGGGCGAACTTCACCTGGGCTTGTGCATGCACGGCGCGGGTGTCTCCCGGCCACTGTCGGTCGGCCGCGGCCACGCGCCCGTTGGGCATCACCCAACGCTCGGGTACCGCGGCCGGGATGCCGGGCCTCCACCCGGGCATGCCTACGCTGACCGAGGACGACAACACCTCATGCAGCGCCTGGTCGTCCAGCAGTTGCCACAGGACACGGGCGGTGTGTGGCTGCAGCAGGGCGGGCGTTTGGGCCGGCAGCCAGGCAGGCGCAGGGCACGCGGGCATCACCGCCGGCAGCATCAACCACAGCAGCCGTGCGGTATCCCAGGCGGTCATCTGCAGGTGGCCCACGCCTGAACCGTCTTGGTTGAGCCAGCCCCCATCAGCGCGCGTGCGGTCCAGACGCAAAGTGGGCAAGCCGTACGCCCGAAACACATCGTGCAGCCGGTTCACCCCAGCAGGGGCAACTTGGCGGCCGGCCTGGGCGTGATCACCTGAATGCGGAGTTTTGATCAGGCCCCGCACATGTAGCAAGGCCACCAAGGCGCTGGTGTCCTCGTTGCGGCTTTCGGTGACCATGCCGTCGGTCCACTGAAGCACGGTTCGTGTGCGGCCACCCCAAGCCCAGGCTTCGCTCCATTGAGCCCGGTTGCGATCCACCAACAGGCCTACGCCAACGGCCACCATCAACTTGATCAGCGAAGCCGGGTAGGGGGCAATCGACTCCACGGGGCCGCTGCCGTACAGGCTTTGCAGGCCATCGAGCTTCCGCCAGTCGGACCCGGGCAGCCATGCGATGGAGCGCCGCTGATCGTCGGTCGGGTCGGCCCAATAGCGTATGCCCCGAACACTGGAGGCATCCGGGCCGATGTCTGCCACCACGGGGGCCGCATGGCCTCGAGTGCACAGCGCATTGGCCCACACCGCGGGCGCACCCGGCGCAAAGGCCACCACCGCCAAATCAATGGTCGGCGACGGGTCAAAGGCCGGAGCTTGGCCAAGGCTGGCTTGAAGACCGTCGCAAAGGGCGTGGGCCAGTTCAGCGTGTGTGAACGTTCGCATGCCGGTGGTCCTGCCCTTCAACCCAGCTGGCTGCGCCGTTCAGCCGTAAAACGCATATCCGACAATGATGGCGCCGATCAAACCCACGGCGTCGGCGGTCAGCGCGCAGCCCAGGGCATGGCGCGTCTTCTTGATTCCCACGCTGCCAAAGTACACCGCCAACACATAGAAGGTGGTTTCGGTAGACCCCTGAATGATGCTGGCCAGTCGCCCCTCAAAAGAGTCCACGCCATAGGTCTTGAGCACATCGACCATCAGGCCGCGTGCGCCGCTGCCCGACATGGTCTTCATCAAGCCCACGGGCAGTGCGGGCACGAACTGGTCGTCCAGCCCCAGGGCCCGCACACCCGCACCAATGCCCTGCACCAGATAGTCCATGCAGCCGCTGCTGCGAAACACAGAGATGGCCGCCAGCATGGCCACCAGGTAGGGAATGATCTGCACCGCCACCCCAAAGCCTTCCTTGGCACCGTCCACAAAGGCTTCATAAACATTCACGCGCCTTAGCGCACCGACCGCAACGAAGGTGACGATGATGGCCAAAATGATGCCGCTGCCCAGGACCGAAATCGACTGTGCCATTTGAGCTGCCGGCATACCGGACAGCCACAGGTACAGCACGCCCATCAGGGCCGCAAAGCCGCCAAAGAAGGCCAGCACCGGTGCGCACAGCAGCTTGATGCGCTGCACCCAGGCCACGGCCAGCAGGCCTGCGGTGAACGAGATGAAGGTACCGATCAGGGTGGGCAAAAAGATGTCGGCGCCGTTGAAGTTGCTCAGCCCTTGTTCGGCTGCCAAGCTTTGGCGGATGGCGATCACAGAAGCGGGAATCAAGGTGATGCCCGCCGTGTTGAGCACCAGAAACATGATCATGGGGTCGGAGGCTACCGACTTGTCGGTGTTGATCTCCTGAAGCTCGCGCATGGCCTTCAGACCCAATGGGGTGGCTGCGTTGTCCAACCCCAGCATGTTGGCCGATGCATTCATCGCAATGCTGCCGCTGGCCGGGTGGCCCGGTGGAATGCCGGGAAAGATGCGGCGGAAGAACGGCGCCACGCCGCGCGCAAATAATTGGATGACGCCGGCCTGCTCGCCGATCTTCATGATGCCCAGCCACAGCGTCATCACTCCCACCAGGCCCAGTGAGATGTCAAAGCCCGTCTTGGCCATGTCAAACAGCCCGCTGAGCATTTGGCCAAACAGGGCTGTTTGCCCCATGGCCACCTTGACCGCCGCTACGGCAAAGCCAATGAGGATGAAGCCGATCCAAATGAAATTCAGCGCCATGTGTGGTCTCGGGTCTGTGCGGTGCGCAGTATAGAAAGGGCCTGGGGGCATCAGAGCCCGCAGGCATCAGGGCCTGCGGCGCTGGCCGGGCACCGGTGCCATCGCTCGCGCCGTGTGCGGTTGCGTCTGGCGGCGGTGAACAAGGGCATGGCCTGACTTTTGAGCGATGATCGCGGAATGCACGCACCACGCCGAAATGTCAAGGGCGGGGCCTCCATGGGCCAAGCTGCTCAGAGTCGTTCAGCCTTCCTGAGCGGTCAGGTCTTGGCCCCTGGTGGCTGGGTGCAGGGGCAGGTGCACTGGTCGCAGGGCCGCGTGGTTGGCGTGCAGGGCACGCTTGTCGAGCACGAGCTTCGGGCGGAGCAAGCGCCGCCTTTGATCCTGCCGGGCTTTATCGATCTGCATATCCACGGCGGCGGCGGCCGCGACACCATGGAAGGCCAGGATGCGGTGCAGTGCTTGGCGCGCACCCATGCGCGACATGGCACCACCTCTTTGTTGGCCACCACCATGACCGCGCCACTACCGGAGATTGAGGCCGCCCTGAGGGCCTTGTCTGCGCAGTGCTTGCAGCGCGCCGATCAGGCCGCGCGTGTCTTGGGTGTGCACCTGGAGGGGCCTTACATCAGTCCTGATCAGCTTGGGGCGCAACCACCACACGCCCAAGCGGCCTCCTTGCAGGACATCCTGCGCCTGAATGCGTTGGCGCCGATTCGCGTGCTGACGCTGGCCCCTGAGATGCCTGGCAATCTGGCCCTGATTCCTGAATTGGTGGCCGCCGGTATCCGGGTTCAGGTGGGCCATACCCGGGCCACCTATGAAGAGGCCTTACAGGCGTTGCGGCACGGCGCTTCTGGCTTCACCCATTTGTTCAACGCCATGGGCCCGATGCACCACCGGGCGCCCGGTGCGGTCGGGGCTGCCTTGGCCCACGCAGAGCATGCGGAAATCATTCCCGACCTGTTGCATGTACACCCTGGCGCCATCCATGCAGCCGTGCGTGCAGTGCCCGGCCTGTTTGCCGTGACCGATGCAACGGCTGCAGCGGGCATGCCCGATGGCGCCTATCCCTTGGGGCAATACACGGTGCACAAGTGCTTGGGTGGCGTGCGCCTGGCCGATGGCACCCTGGCCGGCAGCGCCTTGACCATGGACCAGGCCTTGCGAAACCTGGTGCAGATTGGGCTGTCGGTGGCCCAGGCCAGCGCGCGTGTGAGCACGCACGCCGCGCAGTACCTGGGCTTGAGCGACCGCGGGGTGATTGCGCAGGGTGCCTGGGCAGACCTGGTGGTGTTGGACCCCCACTCGCTGCAGCTGCAGCAGGTGGTGGTGGAAGGGCAGGCCATTGACCTCGACGCTTCGAACTGAAGGGCCCGGCCCTGGCCCCTGGGCCTGGGTGCCTAGCCTCTACTTGCTGCAGGGCCTGCCCTATGTGGTGGTGATGTCACTGAGCGTGGTGATGTACAAGAACTTGGGGATGTCCAACACCGACATCGCGCTGTACACAAGCTGGCTGTACCTGCCGTGGGTGATCAAGCCGCTTTGGAGCCCCTTGATTGAACTCTTGGGCACGCGGCGGCGCTGGATTTGGCTGCTGCAGTTTGCGGTGGGTGCGATGGTGGCGATGGTGGCGCTGAGCCTGCCCACCGAGCAGTGGGTGCGCTGGAGCCTGGCCCTGTTGTGGCTCATGGCCTTTGCCAGTGCCAGCCACGATATTGCAGCCGATGGCTACTACATGATGGCCCTGCCCACGCACCAGCAGGCGGCCTTCGTGGGCATCCGTTCCACCTTTTACCGCGTGGCCAATATCGCCGGGCAGGGGGGGCTGGTGTACCTGGCCGGCGAGGTGGCCGAACGCAGCGGCTCGGCGGTGGTGGCGTGGCAGGTGGTGATGGCTTTATTGGCGGTGTGCTTCGGCGTGGTGGGCCTGTACCACGCTTGGCGCTTGCCCTATCCGGCTGAAGACCGGCCGGGTACGGTCCACTCCAGCTTGTTCATCGAGTTCTTCTCGGTGTTGGGTACGTTCTTCCGCAAGCCTGCCATCGCGGTGGGCATCGCCTACCTCTTGCTCTACCGTTTTCCGGAAGCGCAGTTGCTGAAGATGGCGACGCCCTTTCTGCTAGACCCCGCTGAAGCAGGCGGCTTGGGCCTTTCCACCCGCGAGGTGGGGGTGGCCTATGGCACGGTGGGCCTGATCGCCTTGACGGTCGGGGGTATCGTGGGCGGGCTGCTGATTTCGCGGTTTGGCTTGAAGGCCTGCTTGTGGCCTTTGGTGTGGGGCATGCACCTGCCCAACCTGGTGTTCTTGGCCATGGCGTTGTCGCCGCCGCAGCAGCTGTGGGTGGTCAGCACAGCCTTGGCCATTGAACAGTTCGGCTATGGCGTCGGTTTTGCGGCCTACCTGATGGTGATGATCTTGATCGCCGAGGGGCCGCACAAGACGGCGCACTACGCCATCTGCACCGGCTTCATGGCCATGGGCATGATGATCCCGGGCTTTTGGAGCGGCTGGCTTCAGGAGGCCTTGGGCTATGCTGGCTTTTTCGTGTGGGTGATGGTGGCGGCCATTCCGTCCTTTGTGATGACAGCCCTGATCCGGGTGCCGGAAAACTTCGGCCGACGGGAGCCGGTTGCGTGAACGGGCGGCTGTACAGCCTTGATGCCTTTCGTGGCATGACGATCGCGGCGATGCTGCTGGTCAACAACCCGGGCGACTGGAAGCATGTGTACGGTCCTTTGCTGCACGCACCGTGGGACGGGTGGACCTTCACCGACTGGATCTTTCCCTTCTTCATCTTCATCAGCGGCGTGGCCATGCCCATGAGCTTGGCCCGTCGGCAGCACGAAGGCGCTGGGCCCTTGACCCTGTGCCGGGGCCTGATGCGCCGCGGGCTGGTGATCATGTTGATCGGCTTGATGCTCAATGCGGTGCCCGCCTTTGACTGGAACACGCTGCGCTGGCCGGGTGTGTTGCAACGCATTGGTTTGTGCATCGTGCTGTGTGCGCCGGCGGTGGTGTGGTTAAAGGTTCGTGGCCAAGCTTGGACAGCTGCGGGCCTGCTGGTGCTGTACAGCGTGCTGATGCTGGCGGTACCGGTGCCGGGTGATGACGGTGTGGTGCGCGTGGGTTCGCTGCTGGCCGGACAAGACACCGGCAGCTATGTTGACCGCTTGCTGATGGGCGGCCACTTGTGGGCCCAGTCTCGCACCTGGGACCCCGAGGGCTTGTTAAGCACCTTGCCGGCGGTGTCCACACTGTTGGCCGGTGTGTTGACCGGGCATTGGATGGCGCAGGCCCAAGAGCCGGGGCGGCGCTGCATGGGTCTGGTGCTGGCCGGCTTGTTGGCCTTGTGGGCCGGTGAGCTGTTGGCGGCCTCGAACATGCCCATCAACAAATCCTTGTGGACCCCTGCCTATGTGGCCAGCACTGCCGGCTGGGCGCTGCTCATCTTGGCGGCTTTCCATTGGGTCTTGGATGCCCAGGCCGATGCCGCCAGCCGTGCGCGCTGGCGCCCTTGGGCCCAGCCGCTGGTGGACTTTGGCATGAATGCCCTGTTCCTGTTCGTACTGGCAGGCTTGGTGGCCAAAGGACTGGCCTTCATCAAGTTCGATGGCGTGAGCCTGAAGATGCACCTGGTGGCGGGCTTGCGCCCCACCGGGCTGCCCGAGGTCCAGGTCTCGCTGCTGTTTGCGTTGGGATTTGTGCTGGTCTTTTATGCCGTGGCGGCCTGGATGGCCCGACGCCAATGGTTCATCAAGGTGTGATCTACCTGGGCCTGGATGCGGGCGGTACGGCGTGCCGCTGGACCGCCGTGGACGCGCAGGGCCAGTTGCTGGCACAGGCGCAGGTGGGCGGCTTCAGTGGCATGAGCCTGACTTCGGAGGCCGGCCGCGCGCAGCTTGGCCAAGCGCTGCATGAGCTGGCCGCTACACTGGCACATCGGCTGCCCGCGCACCGCGTGGCGGGCACGTACGCCGGCATCACGGGTGTTAGCGATCCGCAGGGCGGGTTGGCCCTGGAGCTGGCGGGCCTGGTGGCGGCGCGGCTGAGCACTGCACCGCACCAGGTGCAGTGCCACAGCGACATGGACATCGCCTTTCGCGCGGCCCATGAACCTGGTGGTGGCTATCTCGTGTACGCAGGCACCGGCTCGATTGCATCGTTCATCGACGGGGACGGTGTGTGGCACCGGGCCGGTGGGCGGGGCTTCGTCCTGGGTGATGAAGGCGGCGGGTATTGGATTGCCAAGGAGGCGTTGTCCACCATTTGGCGCCGCGAAGACGAATGGCCTGGTCAGTGGGTGGAGAGCCCCATGGCCCGTTGCTTGTTTGCGCGCATGGGGGGTTCGGATTGGGCCAGCACCCGGCAGTTCATTTACGGGCAAGACCGCGGTGAGGTGGGGCGATTAGCCCTGGCTGTGGCCGAAGCGGCGGAACTGGGTGACGCAGAGGCGGCCTTGCTGCTGCGGCGTGCCGGTATCGAGATCGGCCGCTTGGGCGCAGTGCTGTTCCGTCGATTTGGGCCCAAGCCCGTGGTGGCCGCGGGCCGTGTGCTGCTGCTGCACCCCTTGGTGGGCCAGGGTGTGCGCGCTGGCCTGCCTGCCGAGTGCCCCTTGGAACTGCGTCAGATTGACCCTTCCACGGCGGCTGCGCAGCGGGCCCGCAGGCTGTGGGCGGGCGTTGTATGAAGCAGGGCTTGACGCCTTGTTCCGCGCCTCGCGTGGATCGAGCCCTCGGAGCGAATACACATCGCCGCGCCTGCCTGATCGGCGGTTGTGCCGCCTTGGCGTCTTTGGCGGCTTGCAGCGCGGGGCGGGGTGCTGGGCCTGCTGCGCCAGCGCTGAGCCCAGCGCTGCAACCATCGCCTCAGGGGTCCTCAGCACTTCACCGGGAACTGCAGGCCCTGGTTGGTGAGCACCCGGGCGCTTGGGGTCAACTCTGCACCCTGGCCCTGCGCGATGGGCAGGTGGTGCACCGCAGCCACCACGGACGGCGCTTTATCCATCCCACAGACCGTGCGCAAGATCTTCCCGTCACGCCAAGCAGCCTGTTTCGGGTGGCCTCAATTTCGAAATTGGTGGTGTCGGTGGCGGTGATGCGCTTGGTGGACCAGGGCCGCTTGGATGTGGATGCCGATGTGGGCGATGTGTTGGGCTGGCGCCTGCGGCACCCGGACTTTGCGCAACAGCCGATCACCTTGCGCCTGTTGATGTCGCATCGCTCGGGCTTGAGTGATGCGGGCTTCTATGTTTGGGGCCCGGACGTGGCTTTGCGCGACGTGTTGCACCCCGCGGGGGCCTTGTACCGTGGGGGGCTGAGCTGGCGGCGCCAGCGCGCACCGGGCAGCTGGTTCAACTATGTGAACCTGAACTGGGGTGTGGTGGGCACCGTGATGGAGCGCGCCACCGGTGAGCGATTCGATCAGCTGATGCAGCGCCTGGTCTTGCAACCGCTGGGGCTTCGTGGTGGCTTTTTGCCCTCGGCGCTTTCCAGCGATGAGCTCCAGGACCTGGCCACCCTGTACCGCCGGCGCCGCTTGGAGGGCGAGCGTGAAATTTGGGAACCTCAGGGCCCTTGGTGGCCGCAGGTCGACGACCACCGCGCAAGCCGGCCGGCCGCACCGCTGGGCCTGGACCGCTATGTGCCGGGCAGCAATGCGACGGTTTTCAGCCCACAAGGCGGCTTGCGGATTTCCAGCGATGACTTGGGGGTGTTGATGCAGATGCTGCTCAATGGTGGACGCCACCGCGGCCAAAGCTTGTTGAGCGATAACGCGATGCGCTTGCTCAGCACCGAACAGTGGCGCTATGAACCGCAAGCGCCCAACGGCGACACCTTGGACGAGGCCATGGTCTCCTGGGCGCTTGGGCCGCAACGCTTCACCGACCGCAACAGGGGCCCCGGCTTAGGCGACCGTCTGGTTGAAGGCGGTGGTTTCAGCGGCTGGGGCCATCTGGGAGATGCCTACGGCCTGCTGGGGACCTTTGCACTGGATCCGGTGCGGCGCAACGGCTTGATCGTGCTCTTGGGTAGCCCGAGCCGATCTCCTTATGGACCGAAGCTGGGATGGACCTCACTCGCGCCTGACGAGGGCCGCGTGCTGACCGCCTTGTGGACAAGCGTCGTTGGGCGCTGAAGCGCCCTGCCCCTTGAACATCAAAAGCGGTAGCCCAGGTTCAGACCCACCGTGCGTGGCACGTTGTAGATCAAGCGCGGCCCGACCACTTGGTCAAGCGCATTTTGAATGGAGACCAAGGCCCGCGTGTCACCCAAGTTTTGAACCCACAGCGTTGCGTTCCATGGCCCCTTGGCCAGACCAGCGCTGGCATTGACCAGGGCATAGGAGGGGTAGAACAGGGGCGGGTTGGTATCTGGCGCGTCGGTCCGGTCATTACCGATCTTTCCCACCCAACGCCGGCTTAGGCTTGAAGTGAACTCGTGACCGCTGCTCAGCAGATGGTTGTACTGAACCCCCATCGTGTACTTCAAGCTGGGCGCGCCGTAGAGCTTGCCGCCAGCAGTCCAGGTGCGACAGTCTGCGGGTCTGTTGTTTGCGATGTAGGTGCAGCGCTTGAGCGTGGAGGTCCACTCAGCCCCCGTGGTGGCTGCGCTGAAGTGAGTCTGCCAATTTTGGTTGAGCGCCAGCCTGGCCGAAAGCTCACCTCCTGCTGACCTTGCGTTGGGGCCATTGGTAGTGCCGTTGATGGGGAAGTCAATCCCCAAACCAAAGGGGTCCGGCAGCCCCTGCGAGTAGTAGGTTTGAACGTTCTTCCAGTCGATCCGATAAATCGCCGTCTGCAGCAACAGGCGACGATCCAGCAAGAAGCCCTTGAGTCCCAACTCCAGGTTATTCGTGGTGTCAGGCCCGTAGCCATTGGTGTCCGGTGCGACGATTTGATTCTTGCTCGGAAAGCTCTTGAAACCGTTGTTGCCGCCGCGACGGAAACCCTGTGAATAGGTCAGATAGCTCAGCAGGTCGCGGTTGAGGTTGTAGACAAAATTAAGCTTATGAATAGCTTTGTTGCTGCCGCTGCTGCTTGCACGGGAATTGTTATCAGATAAACCGCCGGCATAGTCGAAAACAAAGGCCGTTCCTACATCTTCGTAGTTGAATATCCGTGTGCCATAGGTCACCTTCAGTGCCGGGGTCAGAGCGTAGCTCACCTCACCAAAGACGGCCTTCTCGCGGTACTCACTGCCCAGGTTTTCGGCATAGCCCGAGTCGGTAACGCCTCCCAGGGCCTTGCGGCCACCCTGAGCAGCAATCGAGATGAAGTCACCCTGTGATGGCAGGGTGTCCAAGCCCGGGAACATCTCGTCAAACTTGAAGTTGCGCTTTTGCTGCATCAGAAACACACCCGCAACCCAACTCATGGGACCTGTACCCGTCGATACCAGTCGTGTTTCATGCGTGGTACCCGTGTAGGTGTTGTCAAACGTCATGTACAGAGAATTGTTCGACTTCTGGATGTTGCCGGCGGTGAACCAGTTGTAGAAAAGATTACCTTGGCGGGCATAGTCGGCTTGTCCTACTCGGGCGTCGCGAAAACGTGAGGTGTTGGAGTTCAGCTTGGCAAAGCCGAGGTTGAGGTCCAGCGCAAGGCTGTCCAAGCGGAAGCTGCGGTCAGCAAACTCGGGGTATCGCGAGACGATCGTGTGATCGTTGACCACATACGGCGCATCGGTGGCCACTTTATAGGTGCAGGCGATCCCTTGGGCTGTGCAGTTACGACCGAGCCTCCAAGCGGCATCCACCTGGGCTGCGTTGGTGGCGTTGGCGATATTCACCGGTGTGACGCTGGCGCCATTGCTGCCGTTGGCCAACTGGCTTTGCTGCGCATGTGTGAAGGTCAACTCAGCGGTGGGTGTGAGCCGCCAGCGTAGGGCAACACGCCCCGTGTTGACCTTTTGCCAGTTATCGTCCTCATAGAGGTTGCGGTTGGCGTCTGGCTTGCTTGACCATGCCCAAATGCCGGTGCGCCACGGTGGGTTGGACAGTCGGTCGATGTAACCCTTCTCGTCCAGCCGGGCCACCGATGCGCGAAGGGCTATGTCCTGAGCCAGCGGCAGGTTGATGACGCCATCGATATCGCTGGAAATCCCGCCATGCTTGGTTTGGTAGAAGGAGGTGCCGATGCGGCCTTCGGTCTTGCCTAGCTTCGGCTGATTGGAAATAAATCGGATCGTTCCACCAAGGCTGCCAGCACCGTACAAGGTGCCTTGCGGGCCCAAAAGTGTCTCCACCCGCGCGATGTCTTTAATTCGGTAGCCCAGATGGGGCAGCATGGTGTCATCTAGGTAGTACGCCAGGGTGGAGCGGATGAACTGCTCCAAGTTGTTGGCCGCTACCGGGGACACATTAAGGCCGCGCACGGTCACCGAGTCAGCAAAGCGCGCGCTGTTGCCAGGCGCGTTGATGGCTTCGCTGGCGGCAATCAACTTCTTTGCATCGGTGATGTTTTGGTCTCGAAGTTCATCTTCGGACAGTGCGCTGATGTTGAAGGGCACGCGATGCGCGGCCTCCTCGCGCCGAGTAGCCGTTACGGTGATTTGCTGGAGGTCGGCTTTGGCCGGTTGGGCAGCCGATGCCGAGCCCGCTGCCCCCGCGGCGCTTTGCGCCTGCGCAGCATTCGGATACAAGGCAATCACTGCCAAGCTGACGGAGCAAAAGGCCTGTGTGGCACCGGCAATCGGCGTACGCGGGAATTTCATGGGGGGTCTCCTGGACTCATTGCTCGGTTTACGACCGCAGACATAGACCAGAGTCCGTGTCGCGCTAGAGTCGTGAACCCGTTATGGATGCAAACCCACGCTCTATTCCATTGGCCCAAGGTGCATACCCTGGTTGAATAAAGTATGCACATCCCACTGAAACACCGCAAGCAGGGGTCCTACGGAGGTCAGGTCGGCTGGTGCCTCGCTACAGTCACGAGGTCCTTGGCAAGCAGCTCCTCAGGCTGAAGGCGTGCCCATGATGTTTCCTTATTCCAGCAACTCCAGCTTCCTGCGCTGCCGCACCGCGGCCCAACCCTCTGACGCAGGCTGGGCCTTGCCGCTGCCTTTTGGCGTAGCCGGCCTGCCGTGGGACGGTTCGGTGACCAACCGCAGCGGAGCACGACAGGGGCCGGCGGCCATCCGGCAGGCCAGTCACATGCTGTGTGACGGCATTCACCCGCTGTTCGATGTGTCACCGCTGGCGTTTCTGGAAGACCACGGCGACCTGACCATGCCCAATACGTCCTTGGCAGCAATGCGCCAGGCGCTGCTGCCGCAGGCGCGCGCCTTGATTGCGCGGCAGCACATGGTGTGGCTGGGCGGCGACCACTCCGTCACCCTGCCGCTGTTGCAGCTGTACCGCCAGCATCATGGCCAGCCCGTGGCGCTGGTGCATTTCGATGCGCACTGCGACACCTGGCCCGACCACTTTGGTGAACCCAGCGGCCACGGCACTTGGTTGCATGAGGCCTACGAACAGGGCCTGGTGAGGCCCGAGTGCGTGGCACAACTGGGTATCCGCAGTTCGGCTCAACGTGAAACCCGCGAACGCGTGCGCATCGAGGGCGGGCTGATCTATGAGGCGCGGGCCCTGCGGGGCTTGGAGAGCACAGGGCAACTGGCGGAGGTGATGCAGGCGGTGCGCACACGCATGGCCGCAGCGGGGCACCCTCCGCTGTACCTCACCTTGGACATCGATTGCCTGGACCCTGCGCACGCACCGGGTACGGGTACGCCGGAGCCAGCGGGCCTGAGCACGGCCCAGGTGATGACGCTGCTGGAAGGCTGGGCTGATTTGAACTTTGTGGGCATGGACTGCGTGGAGGTGAGCCCGCCCTACGACCATGCGGAGTTGACCAGTCAAGCAGCCGCCCATTTCGTGTGGACCTACCTCAGCGCTCGGGTGGCACAGCGGCCGCAGGCGGCGCCTGAACCCTCAGCGGGATGAAGCGCGGGCCCTGGTTGCCAGGCTTGGTGGGGCTTTGCCGCTCTTGCAGCGCGCTGCTGGCTGGACTGACGGCTTTGGCCTTGGACCCGGCTCTACCCAGAGCCTGGGCGCAAGTCGACATGGGCCCGGGGGCCTATGCGATGTCCACCCCCTTGGTCTTGAACATCATCAGTGCCGAGCAGTGGGGGTCGGAGCCGCCACCGCAGGCTGCATACCGTTCGCGTGAGCATGGGGTAATCACGGGACTGACGGTGCATCACCAGGGCGAGACCTGGCAGGCCGGCGCTGATGTGGCAGCCTATCTTCGCCGCCTGCAGCAGTGGTCTCGTCGTGAGCGGGCCTGGGTCGACGTGCCCTACCACTACATCGTTTCGCCTGAGGGCCAGGTCTACGCCGGACGGGGTTTGCAGTGGGCCGGCGACAGCAACACCGACTACGACACCGCCGGGCAGGTGCAGGTGATGCTGCTGGGAAACTTTGAGCACCAGCAGCCCAGCGCAGCGCAACTTCAGGCCACGGCGCAGCTCTTGGGTCAGCTGATGGCGGTTTACGGCCTGGCACCGCAGCACATCGTGGGCCACCGCCACCACAGCAACCAGACGGTGTGTCCCGGCGCCCATCTGATGTCGGTTTTTGAAGACCTGCGGGCCCAAGCCACGGCCATGCGCGCGACCCTCGTGCCACGGTGAAGCGGAGTTTGTCTTGAGCCCTTGGTTGTTATTCACCTGCGTACTGGTCTACTTTGCCTTGCTGTTTGCGGTGGCCTGGCGGACTTCTCGGGGTGCTGACAACCAGTCTTTCTTTGTTGGCAACCGCAACAGTGCCTGGCCTTTGGTGGCCTTCGGCATGATCGGCACCTCCTTGTCGGGTGTGACTTTCATCAGCGTGCCCGGTGCGGTGGGGGCCAGCGGCTTTCACTACTGGCAAATCATGATGGGCCATCTGCTGGGTTATGCGGTGGTGGCCTGGGTGTTGTTGCCTCTTTACTACCGGCTGGGCTTGGTGTCCATCTACGGCTGGATCGAAGACCGCTTAGGCCCGGCGGCTTTGCGTATGGCCGCTGGTTTTTTCATCCTGTCTCGAACCTTGGGCGCCACCGCTCGGTTGTATCTGGTCGTGCGCATCCTGCAGGACGTGATCTTGGAGCAGCTGGGGCTTTCCTTCGGCGTGACGGCAGCGGTGATGGTGCTGATGATCTTGCTCTACACCTGGCGCGGAGGTGTCAAGACCATCGTGTGGACCGACACCTTACAGACCGCAGGCATGTTGTTTGGCCTGGGGGCCTGCATTGTCTTCATTCTTCATGCGCTGGACCTCAGCGGCTGGCAGGCCTTGTTGCAGATGCAGGAGCAGGGCTTGTCGCGGGTGTGGGGTACCGAGCCGGCGGCCAAGGAGTACTGGCTCAAGCAGTTGTTGGCTGGTGCGGCTATAGCCATTGCCATGACCGGTATGGACCAGGAGATGATGCAGAAGAACATATCGGTGCGCACCCTGCGAGGCTCGCAGCTGAACATGCTGTGCATGGCTTTGGCCATGTCGGTGGTGGTCTTGGCCTTTCTCTTCCTGGGCGGCTTGCTGATGCTGTTTGCGCAACAGGCCGGTATGACTGAGCGCGGGGATCGACTCTTCCCCGCCGTGGTGATGGGACACCTTCCGGCGCTGATCCAACTGATTTTTATCCTGGCCCTGATCTCTGCACTTTTTCCCAGCGCCGATGGTGCGCTGACCGCGCTGACCTCTTCGACCTGCAACGACATGTTGGCCTTTGGACGGCGCAGCGATTGGACCCCGGCGCAGCAGGAGTCCATTCGCAAGCAGGTGCATTTGGCCTATGCGGTGGTGTTTATGCTTTTGGTGATGGGCTTTCGCTGGCTGGACGACCCCAGCATGATCGGCCTCATCCTGAAGGTGGCCAGCTACACCTACGGGCCTTTGCTCGGCCTGTTCGCCTTCGGTTGGTGGACACGGCGGCCGGTGCGCGACCCGTGGGTACCCCTGGTCACCGTATTGGCCCCGCTGGCTTGTGGCGTGTTGGATGCGACGCAGCCGATGATCTTCGAGACCTGGCGTATCGGCTTGGAATTGCTGCTGCTCAACGGAGCTCTGGTGTTCCTGGGGCTGTGGTGTATTTCGCACCCACCGGATCAGGTGGTCAGCGTCACCTTCGACAAGTAGCTGGGCTTATCGGGGTCGCGGCCGCGAGCGCGCGCCAAGGCTTCGACCATCAGATAAAACGACTGCACCAGGCACACCGGGTCCAAATCGGGGTGCGCTGCGGTGGTGCAGGGCAGGTTGCCAGGGGAACCGGGCCCTGTGACAGCCAACAGCACCCGCGCGCCACGGGCTTGCATTTCTTGAGCCAGTTGCCGCATCTCTTCTTGAGCAGGGCCGCGTGGTGCCAAGATCAACAGGGGATAGCCCTGGTCGATCAGGGCCATGGGCCCGTGGCGCAGCTCGGCGCTGCTGAAGGTTTCGGCTTGGATGCAGCAGGTTTCCTTGAATTTCAGTGCGGCCTCCAAGGCCACCGCCATACCGGTGCCTCGGCTGACCACCATCAACCGCTCGGCCTTCAGCAACGCGTGCTGCGCTGCACCCCAGTCGTGCCCCGAGGCGTGCTCTAAGGCGGCCGGAAGCGCCTGTAAACCCGCTTGCAGGCGTTCGTCGCCCTGCCAAGTGGCCAGGAGCCGGGCACCGGCCACCAGTTGCGCAACAAAGCTCTTGGTAGCGGCCACACTGGATTCCTTGCCGGCATGCAGCGGCAACACCGTTCGCGCCGCATGGGCCAAGGGCGACTGGGCGTCGTTGACCAGGGCTACGCTTCGGGTGCTGCGCCCGCTGAAGTAGCCGGCGGCGCGCACCAGATCGGGGCTCTGGCCGCTTTGCGAAAAGGCCAATGCCAAGGTGCCGATACGCTGCAAGGGAGCCCCATGCAAGCTCAGCAGCGAAGGCGGCAGCGACGTGACATAACGCCCCAGGCGCAGCATGCACAGGTAAGCAAAGTAGGCCGCGGCATGGTCGCTGCTGCCGCGAGCGATGGTAACGATGTGCTTGGGCGGGCGGCGCAGCAGGTCGGACACCAACGCTGACAAGGTATCCTGATCCCGCGAAAGCTGATCGGCAACTGCGTTGGCTGATTCCAGCGCTTCGGCTCGCATCTTCGACGGTGTTGAGGGTGTGCTCATGTTTGCGGCCTCACGGTTTCGAAGTGGCGGACTGCAGCCGCTGCCCCTGCGCGTCAAACAGGTGGATCTGCTCGATCTGTGGCTGCAGATGCAGGATTTGGCCACGCTCTGCGGGCAGCAAGGCGTCGGTCTGTACACATAACGGCTGCTGGCCTGGTCCTACTGTGCCATGCAGGCAGTTCTGGCCGCCCAGACGTTCGATGTGCAAGACCTGCATTGGTATCGAGTCTGGAAGGCTTGAGTCAACTACGCGCCAATGCTCGGGCCGTAGACCCCAGTGTGTGGCACTGACGGCACTTGCTTGGGCGCCGACTGCGCCTGCAGCTGTTGCGTTACGAGACTGATGACCTGGCAGCGGCACCTCGTTACACGCCAAAAGATTCATGGGTGGAGAGCCCAAAAACTGAGCCACAAAGCGGTTTCGGGGTTGCTGGTAAATCTGCTGCGGGGTACCCACCTGTTCGACCCTTCCATCGCGCAGCACCACGATCCGGTCGGCCATGGTCATGGCCTCGACCTGATCGTGTGTGACGCAGACCATAGTGGCTCGCAGTTCGCGGTGCAAACGAATCAGCTCCAGCCGCAAGTGCAGTCGAAGCTCTGCATCAAGATTGCTCAGCGGTTCATCCAGAAGAAAGGCGCCTGGCTCCTGAACGATGGCGCGCCCGATAGCCACCCGCTGGCATTGACCACCAGAAAGTTCGCCTGGGCGGCGGTGCAACAGATCTTTCAGTTGAAGGACTTCAACCGCCCGATTCAGCCGGGCCTGGAGGTCCGATGGGGCCGTGCCGCGCATGCGCATGCCAAAGCTGAGGTTCTGTTGCACCGTCATGTGCGGATACAGGGCATATGACTGGAACACCATGGCCAGCCCCCGATCGCTGGGCAGGGCATCGGTCATATCCCGTCCATTGATCAGAACTTGACCCGCGCTTGCGGGCTCCAGCCCAGCCAGCACCCGCAGCAAGCTTGTCTTGCCGCATCCCGAGGGTCCTACAAGCACCACCAATTCGCCCTCCTCGACGCGCAGGTTGATGTCCTGCAGCACCGCTTGCGCGCCGAATTGCTTGCTCAGAGATTTGAATTCGATGGTCGACATGGGGGGATTGGTGGGTGGGCTTGGCTGGGCCGGGTTTCTCAGACCGGGTGTCAGGGTGTTGATGCCCCCTGGTGGCGGCGACTCGACAACTCATCGGGCCAAACGCGTGGTACGCCGTATGCATTCAGCCGCGTGTACAGGGTTCGCGCAGGGCTGCCGTCACGCAGGAGGTCTTGTGCTGCGCACCGATGGTCCAAGAGCACGCTGGCCATGGTGCCAGCCACTTCCCCGATGGCCCATTCGATGGGATGCACTCGGGTACAGGCATTGACCAAGTGGGTCACTCCCAAGTTCTTGGAGCCAGGTAACACGTTGTCGACCTCCGTGGGAACCATGCAGCCCAGCGGAATAACGAAGGGCTCAACCGTTGTATTCACGCTGTGGCCAGAACGGCAGGTCGGGTGGATGTCCATGGGATACCAGCCGATGGACACCCCATCAATTAGCTTGGCGCTGCGTTTCATAAGGTCGACCTGTGTGAGCGTGGTGCAGGCCTTGATGCGGCGGGACTCCCGAACGTAGGGCCGCAGGGCCAGGCCATCCGCAGTGCCCAGGACGTCCGGTGCCGGCTGCCAATGGGGGTAGCCCTGTCCGCCATCGGGCCGGGGTGCTTCGGTCTGCAGCCAGTGCAGGAGGCAGGTCGTGAGCTGTCGGGCTTCGGCCTCTATATGGTGACGGCTGATGGGCCCATCGATCAATGGGGCCATCGCGTAGTCGTTTTGTGCCCAGTTCAGCAGGCTCACATCGTGCGCTGATCCCCGACCCGGCTGCCATTGACGGGCACTGACGATGCGGCGGTAGCGCCACCAATCCAGTGTGGGGCTGTCTTCTTCGGCACTGAAGGGCAGGGTGTGGGATTGGCCAGGCGGCCGACCAGGCAGGTGCGGGCTGAACAAGCGGTGTTGATGGCCCGGGACCCCTTGGGCACGCCAGCGTGCATAGCCCTCGGGCTGCACTCCAACCGGGCCGGGTCGATCCCATCGGCGCAGGGCCATGACGTGGGTGATGGGTTGTTGATCCCAGGGGTCGGCCTGCTCTGGTGCATCGGGCTCGGCAAACTCGGACCGGCCTTCCTTACCCACTCGATAGGGCACTTCAGCCAAACACAACAACTCTCCGGTGTCCGTGGCGTCGATGAAGACAGAGGCAAAGACGGTGTCGCAGCCGCTGTGCGCTGCGCGCCTGACGGTGATGCTGTCGATCTGCGAGCCGCGCCGTGCAGCAGCCACAGGGCGGCACAGTCGCAAGACGCGTAAGCTGCCCTGCGCCTGAGCGGGTTGCAGCAGGCGCTCCATCCAGCGCGCGGCCAGTACTGGCTCAAAGCAAAGCCGGCTGACCCAGCCGTCCCCGGGATTGGTACCTTCGGTCAGGCGTGCGTCGTCCAGGAAGCCAGCTTGCGCTCGGTAGTGAGCACGGATGTCGCGCCGAAAACCAAGATAGCTGGCCGACGCGCCGCCCGACTCGATCCATGCATGTTCGTCGGGGGGTACGGCCTGGGCTGACATTTGCCCGCCGATCCAAGGCTCCTCGCACACCAACAGCACGCTATGGCCCATTTGGCTGGCGCGCCAAGCAGCCAGCACTCCGCCAAGGCTGGCACCAATGACGGCGATGTCGCACTGCCAGGGTCGGCTCATGCAAAGGCCTCCAGTTGCAAATCGACCTCAAAGCTGCGGTCCCATGGCAGGCTTAGATCTGACACGCAATGGCTCAAGCCGTAAGCCTGTGCGAAAGACCGGGAGGCCGGCACCATCAACGCTCGGGCGGTTTGCAGCAGAGCCAGAGGCGTGCACACTGACTCGTCTACCGTCTCGCGCACGGCTTGCCGCACCTGGGCTTGGTAGAGCATGTCTTCAAGCAGGCGCAGGCTGAGGGCGCGTCGCGAGGGCGCCTCCTGCAGATGTCCGACGCCCAATGCGCACTGGGATAGGACGCTGCCCAGGGTGTTGCTGGCGGTATTCCAACCCGCGTAGGCGTCCGGCACGGGAACACCGTGCAGCAGCCACTCGGGGTCTCCACCGTTGGCGTAGGCCAAGTCGGCCAACGCCCAGGGTTTATTGCGCTTGTGCAGGTGTTGCAGTGTTTGGATCCAGTGCTCAGAGATGATCGTAGGCTCTGGCAGCTTGATGCCCATAGCCCAATCGCCCTGTTCCTTGCCTCGGGTGTGCAGGGCCAGCACCACATCGGCCTGTGCCGCGTGGCTCACTGCAACAGCGCCCACCGCAGCAATCTGGGCCGCTATGGAGTCCAACACGGGCCGGTCTTCATACCGTGCTTTCAGGCCAGACAGACCCACCGGATCGCTGGGCAACAGCGAAATACGCAAGGCCGGGCGAGCCTCTAACTCAGTGATCATCCTTGCGCACAGTGTGTGCATGACCTCATCAGCGCCTGCGTAGATCGGGACCCGATCTTGCAGCGCAAGAGTCTGGACCTGGGCCTGAAGAACGCGACGCTCAGCCACGTTCAGTCCGAACTCAGCAGTGTCGTCCTGCGGCAGGACCAAGCGGTCGACGATTCCTTCGCGTACGGCCTGCAGCGCCTGCAGGGTCACCTGAAGGTTGCGCTGTCGGGTGTGCCGGTAGTCCTGGCGTATGCCTGCCGGTATAGCCGTTTCCAGATGCAAGAATTCGGCGTGGCTGCGCGCTGCTTCTTGCCGGTCGGCAATCTGTTGCGCGCGGTCGTGGTGGTATGACCACGCCCACAGCAGTGGCCCATATTCAGCCCAGTAGTCTTTTTCCTCTTCAGCCACCGCACTGTTGGAAATACGCATCGTGGCAGCAAAGGCGAAGATAGGCCTCTTTGGTACGAGCCGGCGCAGCATGCGCAGCAGTTCCAGCCGAGACAGCAGGTCCTGGCTGTCATCCTCTACGACGCGAGAGGGTACCAAGCCACCATAGACCAACATATCCAGCGATATAACGAAACCATCGACTTCAGGGGCTTGGTCCAGGAGCCAACTTTGCAAAGCATCCCGATCACCGGGGTTTCGGAGGTGACCCAGGATTGACCTGGGCGGCATTCGAAGCTCCCATCCGCAGCACCTCACCATGTCTTGAACTTGGCTGCGCACCACGGGTCTTGCATCCACCGGGATGGCTGCCAGGGAGCGCTTCACTCCAAGCTCCAGGTGGCCATGCTGTGAAGCGTGATCAACTGATGCGGCTGTACAGCACGCTGATCACCGTTCCATACTTGCCCATCGGCCCGCACCCGCGTCCAGATGCCTAGCGGCACATCCAAGGTGATCAGTGCATCGCTTGGGTTCCACAGGCGCAACTCAAGACGACCGTCTTCCAACGGTCGACATGCGCTGAGTTGCAGAGCGGTGCGGGGTAGGTTCAGCGAAGCAGCCCAGCGCTGCGCATGGCCGCGAAGCCGTCGTACCGGCCAGCGGAAGTCTTGGGCGCGCTGCAGCAGGACATGAGTCGGCGCATCGCGCTCGGGTGAAACCAGTACCAGCTCAAACCGGTCCTCCCCCAGGCACTGCGCTTGTGGCGTCGGCAGATCAGGTCCGGCCCCCACGCCGCGGGTTCGAAGGTCGCGCCGCGACATCCAGCCTACGCTTCGCACCAAGGTGAGGGCCAAGGCCAGCCCTGGGTCGTGGTCACCGCGGCTGACGGCCCAGGGGTCGACGATGATTTCGTGCTCATGCAGCGCACGGTGGGCCACCCACCACGGGCCTGCTGCCAAGGCACTCAGGCTGGGCTGTACACATACCGTTGCCTCACCGCGCCCTATGTCGTGCGGCACTGAAGACAGCACCACGGGGTGCGCGGTCCAGGCGAAAGCTGTGTCTCTCCAAGTGGTACCGGTATCGCTGGCAACCCCGCCAAGGACCAAGCGTGTGCGTTGGTCTCGAGCTTGGTTGTCCCAGCTCAGATACAGATGCAGCAGTGGTTCGTCGCCAAGCAGTCGAAGCCGCAACTCGCCATTGCAAATCACCGTTGTCAGCGTAGGCGCCAGACGTTGCTCGTCTAGGCCTTGCGGTACCTGAAGCGCTATTCCCAGCCGGAGCTCTTGCAACGGGCCGTCGTGACGCTGCTCCAGCAGACGCCACCCCGGGCTGAGCAAGGCCTGCGCGCCCAAGACCGGACTGTGGTTGTAGGTGTCACCTGCATCGGGCTCCAACATCAAACCCAGAGGACGAGCGACGGTCGGGGTTTGGCGGCGATCAGTCAGCAGCAGTTGACCCTGCGCGCTGAGCTCCACCCGCCAAGCGCCGTTGTCCAACTGCGCAGCCGGTGCGGGCAGGCGCGCGGGAGCAGAGCCTGGCGATGCTGCGATCTGCATGATCTGCAGTGGCGCGTTTGCCAGGCCGCCAAGGGACAGTTTCAGCGCCAAGGTGTAGCGGTGGCCGTCCAAGCGCTCTGGAAACTCGTCCAGAGGTGAGACCAGTTCAAAGGCCGGTTCAATATTCAACACCACCGTCGGGATCGTCTCGCCCTCGGGGCCTGTAACACCCAAACTGGTCCGGGACGGCCCCCTCAAGAACAGACTCACCTCAAACCATGCGTGGCGTTGCCACGGCAAAGGATTGAAAACGGTGAACCGTGTGTCATCGGCGAATACGCCCCCATTTGGAACCTGATGCTCTACCGGTTCATCAACGGTCGCTCTTACTGATGCGTCGCGGTCTGCGGTATGCCGGTCCCATTCCACCAGGCCTGCCCGGTACAGCAAGCGCTGCTCCAGCGCGTCTAGGCAGCGATGCAACTGTGCAAATCGCTGCACCATATCTTGATGCACCTCGTCGCGGCTGCAGCCGCAAATCGAGTCATGCGCCTGTTGCTGAAGCAGCAGGCGCCAAGCGCTCTGCAGCCAGGCATGCTCAGTGGCCCGCGCTCCGGTTTGGGCCATGAGCGGCTCGATATGCCCCACCAATCGGTCTTCTGCTGTCTGGTGCAGCCGCTTGAGGTAGCGCCGTGTTGACAGTACATCAGGCAGTACGAAGGCAGAGCGGTTTTGGCGCAGTTCACCGCTGAGTGTGGGTCGCTTGGCCTTACGCGCCTCCAAGGTTTGGACGTGTTTGAGCAACGTACCTTGTTGGAGATCGAACTGGTCTTGCTTACGATTGAAGTCCTGAATGCGCGCCGCAAGTTCGGGATGCGGCGCAAGGTGATCACCTCCGTGCGTCAGCAGCAGGGGGCCCGCCAGGGCGGGGTCGCGCCGCGCCTGAAGCTTGCTCAATAACAACTGTGTTTCATGCAGCCAGCTTGGCCCATGCAGTGGATGCAGGTAGTAGCCTTCTGTGAGGTACACCGTGGTCACGATGGAACCGTCAGGCGCATGCCAATCTAAGAGGTCATAAGGGGACTCGACGCCGCGCCACACCACCGCGTGAGCGATACCGAACTGCCGCAAGATCTGCGGCATTTGAGCTGCATGTCCAAAGGTGTCGGGAAGATAGCCCACGGCCTGGGCCCCACCCCAGGCGCGCGCCTGCGCCATGCCCAGCGCAAGGTTGCGCAGCAAGGACTCTCCACTGACCAAGAACTCATCGCTGGCTACGTACCACGGACCCAACACCAGTCGCCCAGCCTGCGCGTGCTGCCTCAGGCGCTGGATAAGGCCGCTAGGCGCGCGGCTGGCCAGGTCTTCGAGCGCCACCGTCTGGCCGTCGAAGAGGAACTGTTGCAGCCGGTCCGCATCCAGATCAGCTACCACGCGCTGCATGACCTCTTCTAAGCGTGCCAAGGTGGTTTCCCGATCCATGTACCACTCTCGGTCCCAATGGGTGTGCACCACCACATCGACGGCGATACGCTGGTTCGTCGGCTGGGGCACAGGGGGCAGTACGCTCATGCCTTGATGGCCCCCTTCAACGCTCCCTCGATGAAGAAGCGCTGGCTGAAAACGAAGACCATAAGAATGGGGATGAGCGACAGCACCGCCCCGGCGGCGACCCACCGCCAGTCCAGCGAAAATGCGTTAACAAGGCGATTGACACCCAGCGGCAGGGTGTAGTGCTGCGGGTCGTCCAAGAGAATCAGGGGCCACAAAAAGTCGCCCCATACGGCCACAAAGCTAAATACGGCCAGCGTGGCTAGTGAGGGTCGCACCAGCGGCAACATGACATGCCACCACAGTTGCAGCCGCCCCACGCCTTCCATCAGCGCAACGTCCTCCAGCGCCTGGGGTACAGCCAGGAAAGCTTGGCGGAGATAAAAGATGCCAAAAGCTGTGCAGGCATGCGGCAGGACAAGCCCCAAGGTACTGTTGTGTAGCCCAAGCGACATCGCCAAGTCGTACAAGGGAATCATCAGCAACTGAAACGGCATCATCATCGTGGCCAATAGACCGATGAATATCCAGCTGCGGCCGGCGAACTTCATCCGCGCCAGCGGGTAGGCAGCCAAGCTGCACAGCAACAGGTTGCATCCCACGGCCAGTAGGGATACGGTCATGCTGTTCATTAGATAGCGCAGCATCGGCTGTGAAGCCCAAACCTGCCGATAGTTCTCCAGGGTTGGGCTTTGCGGCCACAGGCTCATGCCGCTGCCTTGCAGCACCTCACCCGGTCCTTTCAAAGAGGTACTCAACAGCCACAGGAACGGACCCACCGTGATGGCCGTGGCCATCACCAGTGCGGCATATCGAAGGGCTGCATCCTGGCGGCGTCTCCAGGCGATTGATCGGGGCAAGTGCGGCTGTCTCATGACTTTCCCAACAGCCGCAGATTGATCAGCGAAAGCCCCAGAGTCAGGATAAACAGCAACACACCCGCCGCTGCCGCGTAGCCCAGCTCGAAGTCGACGAAGGCTGACTCGTACAGGTAGAACACCAGGGTCTTGGTGCTCTCCAATGGGCCGCCCTGGGTCATCACATAAACCTCTTCAAATACCTTCATGGATGCCATGCCCGACATGACAGCGACAACCGCCATCTGAGGCCTTAGCAGTGGCAGGACGATGTATTGAATCTGCTGACGCCTGCTCACGCCCTCAAGTTCGGCCACTTCCAACAGTGCCGCTGGGATTGATTGAAGGCCAGCCAGATAGATAACCATGTAGTACCCCAGGCCGCTCCACACGGTGACCGCCATGACGCTCAGAAGAGCGTTTTCTGGCTCAGTCAAGAAGCGAATCGGGTCATCGACCAGGCCGCTGGCCCGCAGCGCCGTGTTGAGCAGGCCTTGTTCGGCGTACAGCCACTTCCACACCAGCGCACTGATGACCAGAGACGTCACCACGGGCAGATACAAGGCTGCGCGAAAGAAAGCCAGACCCGGCAGCGCACGGTTGACCAAAATGGCAAGCAAGGCCGGTATCAGCACCAAAACAGGTACCACAACAATCAAATACAGGGCGCTGTTGGCCAGGGCCGACCAGAACAGCGGATCAGCCCACAGCCGCTGGTAGTTGGCCCAACCCACTGACTGTGGCGGGTTGATCATGTTGTAGTCTGTGAAGCTCAGCATCACCACCCGCAGGGCCGGATACAGCACCACCGCGCCAATCACTGCGCATGCGGGCAGCAGAAAAAGCAAAGGGATGGGCAGTGACCAGCCTGGGCTCTTCACGGCGCCCCCTGCTGCAGTTCAAGACCGGCGGTGGCTTTCATTTGCGGCACCCTAGCAAGGGTACCCACACCCGGCTGATCTCGACAATAGCGGCTTCAGAGCCGATCCGCCCTGTCATTGCCAGCTGCAACTGCCGCACAAAGCTCGCACGCAACTTGGCGTAGTGGCGCAAGGGCGGCACTTGAACCGCACCTTCGAACACCTGTTGTTGCGACACCCGCCGGGCTTCATCCAGTAAGTCGTCACCAGTGGACCGTTCGAAAAAGGGGTCCTCATAGCTGCGGCGAGTGCTGGGCAGCAAGGGTACCCGCTTCACCAGGTCGAGTTGGTTGTCACTGTTGGCTATGAACTGCGCCAGCCTCATCGCCAGCTCCGGGTTACGGGCTGTTCGCGGTACGGCCAGGTTCATCACAGCGATGTTGGGCGGGGTGCCCGGTCGTAGCCATTGGGGTGTGATCCGCAGGTGCTGATGCAGTTGGGGGTTGGTCCGCTTCATCTGGGAGATGAACTGCATGCCAGTGGGCATCATTGCCACATCGCCAGCCAAAAACTGTTGCACCGCGCCGCGGTGGCCTTCGGTAAGCACGGTCGGCGGTACCCAGCCTTGACGATACAGGCGGTGTAAAAACTCAAAGGCTAGGCGGCCTGTCTCTCCTTCGAATGCCGGGCGGCAACCGTCGGGGCTTAGCAAGGCTCCTGTCATGGACACCAGTGTTTCCAGCGCCAGCGATCCATCCATGGGGGCGAACCAGGCGTAGCACTGTGCATGTCGACGCAGGGCTTGCGCTACCGCGGGCAATTCATCAAAGCTGCGCGGCGCTTGCACGCCCGATTGCTCCAGGAGGTCTTGGCGAACCACGTGGATCGTGGTGCTCAAGTACCAGGGCAATGCGAAGGGCACTCCAGCCAACTGATTGGCGTGCCAAGCTGCTGGCACAAAGGCACCGATCTCTTGATCAGAGAGGTGGCGTCTTGGATTTTCCAAAGCGCCCAGTTCCGCCAACCGTGCTGAGAACTGAGGGTTGAGGTTGACCACATCGGGCGCCGTACCCGCGGCCAGGCTGGCCAGGACCTTGCGCTCCATTTCTGCCCAAGCCACGTCGACCCACTTCACCCGTACACCCGGATGCCGGGCCTCGAAGTTGTCAAGCAGCCCCTTCACATAGTCGTTGTGAAAGGGGGCCAACTGCATGGTCCACAGGGTCAGGCTCTTCGATGGAACTGCCACCGCAGGCGCCGCCACCGCGCCGGCTGCAGCGCACCACGCCCACGCCGTGCTGGCGCCCAAGGTGGTGTAGAACGATCTTCTGTTCACAGACTGCTGCCAGTTGAGCTGAGGAACTATACCTTGTTGGCCTCAAAATTAGACCAAATGGTCCATTTGTTCTATGATTGACCTGTTCCTGCAACACGGCGGCTTGGCCGCAGGGAAGCGAATCGACATGTACCGGGCGCAGCGGCGCGAAGAACTCAAGCGGGGCCTGAAGGCTATCTTGCAGCAAGCGGGTGAGGGGATGCGTTTACCGCCCGAACGGGAGTTGGCCGCGCGCATGGGCGTGGCGCGAGAGACGCTGCGCCGTGCCCTGCGCGATCTTCAGCAAGACGGGGTGCTGGAGCGGCGACAGGGTGCGGGCACTTTTGTCTCGGGACAAAGCTGGCTCAAGCCCCTGTTGCTGCGATCCTTTTCAGAGGACATGGCCGCGCGTGGTTTGGTGCCCTCCAGCGAAATCCTATCGTCGCGCGCCACGCGAGCAGACGCGCGGGTAGCCCGCAACCTGAAATTGGTCCCGGGTAGCCGGGTGCTAGAGTTGCGCCGCCTGCGACTGGCCAGCGGCGAGCCGATGGCCCTGGAGGAGACCTACCTGTGCCTTCAGATGCTGCCGGGCTTTGACGTGGAGTGTTTTGCAGTGGAGTCGCTTTACGAAGTGCTGCGTCGGGATTACGGCGTGGTACCCCGTAATGCCGCACAGGAGATCCAGGCCACGGTCTTGTCAGAGGATGAGGCGCTCTTGCTGGACGTGGCACCATTCAGCCCAGCGCTGATGGTGGAGCGTCAGGTGTTTTCGACTCTCGGCCAAGCCTTTGAGTATGGCAAGACCATCTACCGGGCCGATCGTTACCGCTTCGAGGTGAATGTGGGTCGCCCCCCGGCTGAATTGGAGGCCCTGTCCTGATGGCAGCACAGCCCCAATCGACGCGTTGGAACATGCCGCTGTTGCACGACCGCTTGCGGGGCGGATTGGTGGTTTCTTGTCAGCCGGTGGACGGCGGCCCTCTGGATCATGACGATGTGGTCGTGCGCATGGCTCAGGCGGCCGTGGTTGGCGGCGCGCGCGCGTTGCGGGTGGAAGGAGTTCGGCGTCTGGCACGGGTGCGTGCCTCAACGCAGGTGCCCATCATTGGCATCGTCAAGCGCGACCTTCCCGACTGGCCAGTGCGCATTACACCGCTGCGCCAAGATGTGCTGTCCTTGGCCGCATCCGGTGCCGACGTAATCGCCGTGGACGCTACCCAGCGCAGCCGTCCCTGCCAATTGGTCGAACTGCTGCAGGCCGTTCATGAGCAGGGTTGTCTGGCCATGGCCGACGCCTCTTGTTTGGAGGACGGCCTGCAGGCTTGGCAAATGGGCTTTGACATCATCGGCACCACGTTGTCGGGCTACATCACTGGCCCCATGCCGGCAGAGCCCGACCTGGCTCTGGTCGCCGATTTGGCGCGCGCGGGCTGCCGGGTCATGGCAGAGGGCCGGTATGACACCCCTGATCGGGCTGCCTGCGCCCTGCAGGCAGGGGCCTGGTCGGTAACCGTGGGCACTGCGCTGACCCGGTTGGAAGTCATGACCTCCTGGTTTGCCGCGGGTTTGGAGGACACCCGCGCAGGCCGGGTCACAGGCTAGGGAAAACGATCAATTGGTCCAGTAGATCGATCGAATGGCCCTCTCTATACTGGGCCATAGGTCTAGTGACTGGAGACACTCTGATGAAATTCCGCCAAGAGCCCATCGCCGTTGCGGTATCAACGCTGCTGTTCAGCCTGGCTGCCGGTGCGCAAGCCCAGCAGGCCGCACCCAAGGACGCGCCCCAACGGGTTGAAGTCTCCGGGATCCGGGCCTCCATCGAACAGTCGCTGGTCACCAAACGAGCCGCTGATACCAATGTGGATGTCATCACGGCCGAGGACATCGGCAAGATGCCTGACAAGAACATTGCCGATGCGCTGTCGCGCCTTCCCGGGGTTAACGTGCAGTACGGTGGTGCATTGGCCATGGATGAAGCTGAGCGAGTGGCCATTCGTGGCACCAGTCCCAACCTCAACCTCGTGACGGTCAACGGGCATGCGCTGAGTTCGGGTGACTGGCACGTCGGCGATCAGGCCGGTAGCGGCCGCAGCGTGGGCTTCGGTCTCATGCCTTCCCAGATCATCGGTCAGACCATCGTCTACAAGAGCAGCCGTGCAGACATTACCGAAGGCGGTATTTCCGGCAGCGTGGATATCATCATGCGCAAGCCACTGAGCTTCCGGCAAGCGCTCAGTGGAGAAGTCTCTTTGGGCATGGTGCATGCCGCCTTAGCCAACAAGACCGACCCGCAGGTCAGTGGCCTGATCAACTGGAAGAACGGCGACAACACCATGGGCTTGCTGGTGCAGGTCTTCAAGGAAAATCGTCACCTGCGGCGTGATGGCCAAGAGATCTTTGGCTACAACGTGATTACTGTGGCGCAGGCCACAGCTTCCGGTAACCCCGACTTGGCCGGCAAGCGCATGACCGGCAGCTTGAACTCGGCTATGTTCGAAGGCGTGCGTCAGCGCAGCGGTGGCTACTTGGGCTTGCAGTTCAAACCCAGCAAAGCCCTCGAGGTCAACGCTTCTTTGTTTCGCGCTGAACTCAACGCTGACAACTACAACAGCTCAGCCTATGCCTTGCCATACGGGTTGGTCAACAATGCGAGCTACCTGATTCGGGACCCTGTCATCACCGGTGATGTGGTGACCTCGGCCACCATCACCCGCCCCACCGGTGCCACTTCCAATGTGGTGGGTCTGCAGTTCGACCACTTCAACCGTCAGGGGGCCCAGTCCACGAGCTCATTCTGGGACTTGGACGCCAAGTACAACCTGACTTCGGCCTTCAGCATTCGGGGCCGCGCCGGCTACACAGAAGGCAGTGGGACCACAGCGTCGCAGCCCAGCTTGGTCTATGGCCTGGTCAGTCCATCCACCGTCAAGTTCAGTCAGACGCCTGATGCTCCGGCGCAGTACACCATCAATGGCGCCGATGGCAAACCCATAAACCTGCGAAACGTCGCCAACTTTTCACTGCTGAGCAACCAGGGCGCAGCAGTGAAGGCCCTGGACAAAGAGTCCTACTTCCACTTGGATGGCGACTACAAGATGGCCACTGGCTTCCTCACCAACATCAAGTTCGGTGCGCGCCGCTCGACGCACGACCGCAGCTACGCGGTAGTCAACCCGCGCTGGAATGCTCAGGACAATGCAGCAGGCCCGATTCCCTCGTCATCGCCTGACTTTCCCTTCACCCTGATCACCGGTGGCTCGGTGGTCAAGTCCACCGTGGTGCCCGCATCGGCCGTGCCGGTGCCCGCTACGTCCTACCCGGCCAATTGGTTTAACGGGGCTAGCGGAAACTTCCCGCGCGACATCTTCCGCTATGACATGGCGCAGATGAAGGCCTTTACCGACAAGTACATCAACTGGACCCCGGGCCTGAACGACGTACTGACTAGTGGCTACAAGATCAAGGAACAGAACACGGCCACCTACGCAATGGGCGAGTTTGAGCTTGACGCCAGCAAGAGCGGCAATTTTGGGGTTCGCTTGGCCAAGACAGAAGTTGATTCTTTGTCGTACCAAGCCTTGGGGCAGTGCGCCGTCTTGAAACCCTGTGCGGTGCCCGGTGCCATCGTGGGTTCGCGCATTGCCACGTACCTGCCTCGCCTGAACACCACTGAAAACAACGCCGTGCTCCCCAGTTTCAACCTGCGGTGGAAGCTTGATCGGCAGAATGATATTCGGGTGGGCATCTCGCGCAGTCTGGGCCGCCCCAATTACAACGAGCTCGCCGGTGCGGTCAGCCTGAACGACACTCTGTTGACCGGGTCCAGCGGCAACCCCAACCTCAAGCCCATCCTGTCCAATAACGTCGACCTGTCTTGGGCCCGTTACTTTGCCCCGCGTGCCTATGTGTCTGCCGGGGTGTTCACGCAAAGCCTGGAGAATTATGTCAAGACGGGTACCTCGTCAATCGATTACTTCAATATTGCGCAGAACAAAGTAACGACCTATCTGGTGAGCTCTCGCATCGGGGTTTCCGGCAAGCTCAAGGGGGCTGAAGCCGCCATGGAACTGCCTTTTGGTGGCGGCTTCGGCTTGGGGGTGAACGGCACCTATGTGGACTCGAAAGACGCCGATGGTGCACCGCTGCTGGGTACCTCAACCCGCACCTACAACATGCGGGGCTTCTACGAAGACAGCAAGCTCACAGCCAGTCTGGCTTGGAACTATCGCTCCGACTACGCCATCGGCTTTGTCGGAAATGGCACGCTCACGCCCCTGGTCAATGCCGCTGGCGTGATCACGCAGTACAACGGCCAGCACCGCTATGCGGGTGCCGGCAGCCTGTCGATGTCGCTGGGTTATCGCATCACCAAGGACATCAGCCTGCACTTTGATGGCAACAACCTCAACGATCCGATTCGTCACACCTACTATCTGAATGTGAACGCGCCCGGTTATTGGCATCAAAACGGAAGACAGTATTTCCTAGCTTTGCGCGCCAAACTGTAACGGGTTCGTTCTGCAGCACTTGCACCTCGGCTTGGGCCTGGATGTCGGCGGTACGCAGTGCCGCTGGGCATTGGCCGATGCCCGGGGGCAGGTCACGCAAGAGGGCATAGCGCCCAGTTTCAGTGGGCAGCAGGTTCACACCGAAGCCGGGCGGGACCACATTGCCCAAGCCTTGTCGGCGCTGCGCGAAGTGGTCAAGGCCTCGCATGCGCCGGCGGCAGTGGCTGGGGGGGCTGCAACGGTTTTGGCTTGGGCTGGCGTCACCGGCTTTGATGGGCATGCCGGCGAGCCATTGCAGGCCCACATGGAGCATTGCCTGGCCCTGGCCCCGGGTGCTCTGCGGCTCTACAACGATGTGGAGTTGGCCCACCGGGTAAGCCTTGCAAAGGGCAGCGGCTATTTGGTGTACGCCGGTACCGGGTGCATCGCCACCTACTTGGATGAACAAGACCGGCTGTATCGGGTTGGGGGCCGCGGTGAGACCTTGGGCGATGATGGCAGTGGCTACTGGATTGCCTGTCAGGCCCTCAAGGCGATTTGGCGCGCAGAGGATGAAGACCCGGGCTTTTGCCAGGGGTCCCTTTTGGCCCAGGCCTTGTTCCAGGCTGTTGGCGGCTCACGCTGGGAAGATACCCGGCGCTTTATGCATCTGGCCTCGCGGGGTGACGTGGGACGCTTGGCGCTGGCCGTGGCGGCCGTAGCCGATCAAGACACGTTGGCCTGGGGAATCCTTCAGAGTGCTGGCTTAGAGCTGGGGCGCTTGGCCACTCTGTTGTTTCGGCAGTTCGGTCCCCGTCCCGTGTGGCTGGCCGGCGGCGCCTTCGAACTCCACCCCCTGCTGCAGTCGTCCTTGGCGGCAAGCCTGCCTGCTGGTATTGCCGTCTCGCGTTTGAACCTGGCCGCCCATCGGTGCGCGGCTATTCGAGCCGCAGACTTTGCGGAAATCCCGCGCTAAGCTTGCACTACCCGGGCTGGCGCAGCTCTCTTTCAAATCATCCTCTATGAGCCCGTTTTACAGCCCCCTGAACCGCCGAGAACTGTTGAGCATGGGTATAGCCTGGGCCGGTGTGGGGGCCTCAGATGCCTGGGCTGCCACGCCCAAGGACACGCTGGTGCTGGCCCAGGCGCTGGATGACATGATCACCTTGGATCCGGCGGAGAGTTTCGAGATCTCTACTGGCGAAATCATGGGCAACACATACGACCGACTGTTGCGTGTGGACCCGTCCAATCCGGCGAATCTGGTGGGTGACCTTGCGCGCAGTTGGTCTGTTTCAACTGAAGGGCGCATCTTTCGATTCGATTTGAAGCCCCAGCTGCGTTTTGCTTCGGGCAATCCACTGGACGCTGAAGACGTTGTGTTCTCGCTGCACCGGGCTGTGCTGTTGGATAAGTCCCCTGCTTTCATCCTGGCTCAACTGGGCTTGAAGAAAGACAGTGTGCGACAGCGAGTCTTGCAAACGGGCCCCCTGAGCCTGAGCATCGAGATTGACCGCGACTTGGCGCCCAGCCTGGTCTACAACTGCCTAACGGCCAATGTGGCTTCTGTGGTTGACCGCCGTTTGTTGCTGAGCAAGGAGTCCAATGCTGACCTGGGGCACGGATGGCTGCGTACACACTATGCGGGGTCGGGACCGTTGAAAATCTTGCAGTGGCGTGCCAACGAATTGGTGGCTCTTGAGCGTAACGACAACCATCACAGCAGCAAGGCTCCGTTGGCGCGTGTGATCGTGCGCCATGTAAAGGAGTCCACCACCCAGCGCCTCCTGCTGCAAAAAGGTGACATCGACGTCGCGCGTAACCTCAGCCCCCAGGATCTCGATGCGGTCAGAACCAACCCTGAGCTCAAGCTGGCTTCAGCGCGGCGGGGTGAGTTGATGTATTTGGCGATGAACCAAAGGAACCCGAACCTGGCCAAAGCTGAGGTGCGTGAGGCTCTGAAGTGGTTGATTGATTACGACGTGATTGGGCAAACACTGGTGCGAAATATTGCTGAGGTGCACCAGACCTTTTTGCCCGCTGGTGTGCTGGGATCTTCTGCGCAAAGGCCGTATCGTTTAGACGTGGCCAAGGCGCGCGCCTTGTTGGCTCAAGCAGGCCTTTCACAGGGATTTAAGCTCACCATCGACATGCGTACGGTGCAACCCTATCAGGCCATCACCGAAGCGCTGCAGCAAAGCCTGCGACAGGTCGGCATTGCACTTGAGGTCATGCCTAGCGATGGAAAACAGGCCCTCATCCGTTACCGTGCGCGGCAGCATGACCTATACCTTGGGTCATGGGGAATGGACTACTGGGATCCTCACACCAACGCCGATGCCTTTGCCCGTAACCTCGACAACTCGGATGCGGCCGCCACAAAGTCACTGGCTTGGCGCAACGGGTGGCAAGTCCCCGAATTCAGTCGCCGGGTGGAAGCGGCTGTCATGGAGCGCGATGCGTCCCGTCGCACTCGCCTGTACCAAGATCTGCAGGGGGACTTTCTGAGGGTTAGCCCGTTTGCGATCCTCTTTCAATTGGTGGAAGTCGCTGCAATGAGGGCTCATGTGGAGGGCCTTTTGATCGGGCCCACCAGCGAGTCCACACACCTGTTTAATGTCCGCAAGCGCTGAGAGCCCTTCGGAACCAGTAGCGGTCACCGGCTGGTGGTCAACTTTGCGTTCAGCGACGGGGCTGCTCCTGGCGCTGTGCTTGACCTATCTGGGACTGCTGGGCGCCACCTTCTTTATCGGTCGGGTCATTCCCATTGATCCTGCCTTGGCCGTGGCCGGAGACCGCGCCCCAGAGCATGTGCTGCAGCGGGTTCGCCAGGAGTTGGGACTGGATCAACCCCTTTGGACCCAATTCAGTCAATACGTGGCGCAGGTGCTCAGGGGGGACCTGGGCTCGTCCATCCTGACTTCCAACCCGGTCCTTCAAGACCTCCTGGCAACCTTTCCTGCGACCGTTGAGTTGGCCACCGCAGGCATCATCGTGGGCGTGGGGTTGGGCGTTCCATTGGGCGTGTGGGCTGCGATTCACCACGGCCGCTGGCCGGACCATCTGGCGCGGCTGCTGGGCCTGGTGGGTCACTCGATCCCCATTTTTTGGCTCGGTCTGATGGGTTTGCTGCTGTTTTATGCGCAGCTGGGATGGGTATCCGGGCCCGGACGTCTGGACGTTTCGCACGAGTTCAGCGTGCCGCGCATGAGCGGGATGTTGCTCTTGGATACCGCTTGGGCTGGGCAATGGGAGGCATTCCGAAATGCCTTTAGCCACCTGGTCTTGCCGGCAGGTCTGTTGGGTTTTTACTCCATGGCCTATATCAGCCGCATGACACGCTCATTCATGCTCAACGAACTGAGCAAAGAGTACATCCTGACCGCTCGCGCCAAAGGGCTCGCTGAATCTCGCGTGGTTTGGTGGCATGCACTGCGAAATGCAGCTGTACCCTTGCTGACGGTGGTGGCCATGTCCTACGCTGCTTTGTTGGAGGGGTCCGTTTTGACCGAGACAGTCTTTTCATGGCCAGGGCTGGGGCTGTACATCACGAATTCACTCCAGAATGGCGACATGAATGCAGTGTTGGGTGGCACCTTGCTCGTGGGCAGTGTCTTCATTGCATTAAATCTGCTCAGTGATGTGCTGTACCGGCTGTTGGATCCCCGTACCCGAGCCCCATGATCATCCGTACTGCTGTGCATCGCTTGGTGCGCAATCCCATGTCGGCATTGGGCTTGGTCATTTTGATGGTGTTTCTGGTGGTGGCCCTGGGCGCCGATGTCTTGGCACCCCACTCAGCCTACGATGGCGACCTTCAAAACCGGCGCCTTCTGCCGCCGGGGCCAGACCACTGGTTGGGTACTGACGACCTGGGACGTGACATCGTGTCACGCCTCATTCATGGTAGCCGCATCACGCTGTTGGTGGTGGTCTTGGTGGCCGTATTGGCTGCGCCGGTCGGCTTGCTGGTGGGCACTGTGGCTGGCTACTGTGCCCATGGCCGCGCCAAAGTGCTGGATACCATCCTCATGCGCATGACGGATATCTTTCTGGCCTTCCCGCGGCTGATCCTGGCCTTGGCCTTTGTAGCAGCCCTGGGCCCCGGCATTGAAAACGCTATCTTGGCCATTGCCGTGACGTCCTGGCCGCCATACGCCCGCATCGCACGGGCGGAGACGCTGACACTGCGGCAAGCTGGGTTTGTGCAGGCCGCGCAAGCCATGGGTGCCAGTTCCAGTCGAATCGTGTGGCGGCACATCGTGCCTCTGTGTTTGCCGTCGGTGGTGGTGCGGGTGAGCCTGGACATGTCAGGCATCATTCTGACGGCTGCCGGCTTGGGCTTTTTGGGTCTGGGAGCCCAACCGCCCATTCCTGAGTGGGGTGCCATGATCAGCAATGGGCGGCAGTTCCTGCTTGATCAATGGTGGGTGGCTGCAGCCCCCGGCGCAACGATTCTGCTGGTAAGTCTGGCCTTCAATCTGTTGGGCGATGGCTTGCGCGATGCTTTAGACCCCAAGCAGGAAAGCAAGGGCTGAAGCTTAATGATGAACCCTTCAAACCGTCGCGCGAGCCTTCGCGGACCAAAGACCGGACGTCGGCTTTGCATCCAAATGGCCGCTTTGAAGCTGCTGTGCGTGTTGGCGTGCGGGTGGGGCTTTGCGCAGAGCCAAGAGCAAGCGCCAGGTACGCTGGAACAGCAGGCTGCAAGGCCCGAAGCACCCAGCCGCCCACAAGTGCGTGGCACCTGGCTCACCACCACCGCCAACGACGCCCTGGCCAGCCCCGAGCACACGGCGCGCACCATGCAGCGGCTGCGCGAGATTGGCTTGAACACCGTCTACATCGAGGCCTGGAAGAACGGCTACACCCAGTTCCCTTCGGAGGTGCTGCGCCGGGCCATCGGCGTTTCGCAGCGGCCTGCAGGCCGCGAGCAAGACCCGGCCGATTCCCCGCACACCCGCGCACAAGCACCTCGAGACCTGTTGCATGAAGCGGTAACCGAGGCCCACCGCCAGGGCTTGCTGGCCATAGCCTGGTTTGAGTACGGCTTCATGGCCGCGCATCAGTCCACGATGAACCACTTGCGCCAGAGCAAACCCGAGTGGCTTAGCCGTGACCTGCAGGGCCGCGAGGTGGCCCCCAACGGGTTCGTCTGGCTCAACCCCTTGCATCCGCAGTCGCGAGCGCTGTTGCTGGACCTGGTGCTGGAAGCCATCGACCGCTATGACCTCGACGGCATTCAGTTGGACGACCGCATCGTGTGGCCCCACGTGACGATGGGCTATGACGATTACACACGCCGCGTTTATGCGGCTGAGCACCTCGGCGCACAGCCGCCAGCAGACCATCGAGACCCGGCTTGGATGCGCTGGCGAGCCTCCAAGGTTGACGAATACGCCCGCTGGTTTGTTCAAGAGGTCAGAGCCCGCCGGCCTGGTCTGGTGGTGTCGCTCAGCCCTGCGGTTTATCCCTGGAGCTGGGAGAACTACTTGTTGGATTGGCCACGATGGACGGCATGGTCCGATGCCGACCGCTTGAGCGGCTTGCCGGTGCGCCAGGAAGCCGCCCAGCGTGTGGTGCCGCATTGGGATGAGGTCATCCCCCAGGCCTACCGCATGAGCTACGCGGCGTTCGAAAAAACCTGGCGCGAGCAAACCACCGCGGTGCAGGCGCGGGGCGCCTATCGGCCCGATGAGCTGGTGGCCGGCATCCGCATCGTCGGCGATGGTCCCGACTCTTCGTGGGATCAACTCAGGCGGTCGATGGAGTTGGTCGACAGCCTTGGGCAGGCGGGCCATGTACTGTGGTTCAGCCGTGGCGTGTTGGACCTCTATGCGCAGGAACTGCAGGCCTGGTATCGGCAACGTGGGCCTGCCCATTCGCCGCGCTTTGCCGTGGGTTGGCGCCCGGGGTCTTGGCCCCTGGTGCGCCGTGCTGCGCCAACGCCCAAGCCCCACGGGGCCACGGCACCGGCGCTGTGGTCTGCCGACCATCTGCCGGCTGGGCGGTACCGTGTGGTGGGCCGCCGCTTGCCCAACGCCGGCTGGCAGGACATCCAAGGGCTGCATCACCTTCAGGGCGGGCCGGTGGCCCTGGCGGTGGATGGGGACTGGGCCGAGGTGGAGCTGTTGGTTGATCGACGCGAGTCGATGCGCGCCACCTTGCGCCCCGGTGCCCTGGGTGCTGAAGCTGGGCCGGTCCTGTCCCCCAGTTGGAAGCCCCGCTTTGCGGGTGTGGCCGTGGCCGAACTGCAGGTGTTGGAGCCGCGCCAAGCTGTTTTACACCTGGCCCGAATTGACCTGCAGACGCCTTGCCTGCAGTGGTTGGCCACACCGCCGGCCACATGGGGCGATGCCCCGATGGCGCCGCCCGGCCGTCACACGCCCGAAACCATCGGGCTCAAGACCAGCACCTTCCTGCGCGAACACCAGCTGCACCTGGCCATCAATGCCGCACCGTTTGGGCCTGTGGTCGATCAAGAGGGACTGTTGATGGAAGTGGCCGGCTTTCAGGTGAGCCAGGGACGACCGGTGTCGGGCCCGAGCAAGCAGTACCCGGCCCTGTTGATGATGAACGACGGAGCGGTGCGCATCCAAGCCCCGCCCTTCCCATCCACGGGTGTGCGCAATGCCGTCGGGGGATTCGACATCGTCTTGCGCGGGGGGCACGATGTGGCGCCCAGGGTGCTGGTGCCCTCGGTGCATCCGCGCACCGCGGTGGGTGTTTCGGCTGACGGCCGCTGGATGTGGCTTCTGGTGGTGGACGGTCGGCAGTTCGAATACAGCTTGGGCGCCACGCTGCATGACCTGGCCGCCTGGCTCAAGGCATTGGGCGCCACGGAGGGCATCAACCTCGATGGCGGAGGCACGAGTGCCCTGGTGCTGCGCGGCAAGCAGGGCCAAGCCGAGCTGCTCAACCGGCCCATCCACCGAAATATTCCGGGCAACGAGCGGGTGTCGGCCAGCCACCTGGGCTTGAAGGTGGGTGAACAACAGGGGGATGGAACATGCCGCTGACGGCGGTGTTGGACCACCTGGTGGTGGCGGCTTCGAGTTTGGATGAGGGCGTGCGGTGGTGTGAGTCTGTGCTTGGGGTGACACCTGGCCCCGGTGGGGCACACCCGCTGATGGGGACCCACAACCGATTGTTGCGGGTGGATGGCCCGGGCTTCGAGAGGGCATACCTGGAAATCATTGCGGTTGACCCGGGTGCCACGCCCACACGTGCACCCGGCTTGCAGCGATGGTTTGACTTGGATGACCCCGCGCTGATCAAGCGCCTGGCAAACGAAGGCCCGCAGCTGTGCCATTGGGTGGCCCGCAGCTCGGATGTGCAAGCTGCGCGCGCCGCTTTGTACCCACTGGGTATCGAGCGCGGGCCTGTGTTGAGTGCTTCGCGCATGACCGCAGCAGGCTTGCTGGAGTGGCAGATCACCGTTCGCGACGATGGTCATCGCCTGTTTGGAGGCGCGCTGCCCACCTTGATTCAGTGGGGTGCGGTGCACCCGGTGGCTCAGATGCCGCCCTCGGGTCTGCGCTTGCAGGCCCTGCGCTTGCAGCACCCGCAGGCCACACCGTTGTCGCAGGCCTTGGCTTGTATGGGGATGGTCAAGGGCCAGGCCATTTCGGTGGGTGAGGGTCCGGTTCAGATCGAGGCTTGGCTGGAGGCGCCGGCGGGTTTGGTTTGCTTGGGGCGTATGCTGATCGGGTAGGGCAGGCCGCTGCCTTCACACTAGCGTCATACGCCCTCGGCATTCTTCGGTGAATTGCATGTCAACCAACCGGAGCCTCTATGAGCCAAGTGTCTGAACCCAACCACTATGACGACAACGAAGTCGTCAATTCTTCAAACAACCTTCATTTTGAGGACATCCTCAACGCCCGCCTCTCGCGTCGACAGACCGTGTTTGGCGGCATCAGCGCCACAACTGCAGCCGTGTTCGGCACCTTGAGCCTGAGCGCCTGTGCCGGTGGCCAGGATAGTGGCCTTGAGTCCAAGCCATTGGCGCTGGGCTTCAGTGCCGTGGCCAAGAACCGCTTGGATGTGGTGACCGTTCCAGATGGATACCAAGTCAGCATCCTGCATGCCTTGGGCGATCCCCTGCACTTCGGTGACGAGAGCTGGAAAAATGATGGCAGCGAATCAGCCGACTCCTATCAGCGCCGCATCGGAGATGGCCACGATGGGATGTGGTACTTCGGGTTGGGCGAAGACGGCAAGTTTGCCGCTGACCGATCAGACCGCGGTGTCTTGTGCGTTAACCATGAATATGTCGTACAGCCCTTCGGACTGCACCCCAATGGTCTGACCCCCGGATCCCAGCGCGTGGGTTCCGAGGTCGATAAAGAGATCCACGCCCATGGCGTTTCGATTTGCGAGGTCAAGCGCAGCGGCACCAACCCCGACATGGCCATGGTTCGGGGCTCGCGCCTGAACCGGCGCATCACCTCGGCCACTCCGATGGCCTTCAGCGGCCCTGTGCGCGGCAGCGACTTGGTCAAGACCAAGTATTCGCCCGATGGCACCATGACCCGCGGCACAAACAACAACTGCGGCAACGGCTACACGCCTTGGGGAACCTACCTCACCTGCGAAGAGAACTACCTCAATGTGATTGCACGTTCAGCGGGGGACGATGCCAGGCGAAGTGCCGCTGAAGTTCGTGCCCTGGGCCGATACGGCCTCCCACAAGGCCGTGTAAGCCCCTATCGCTGGGATTCTGCAGGCACGGACGACCTGTTTGCGCGCTGGAATTCGGCTGTGACCGCCGAAACCGCGGCAGGGGACTACCGCAACGTCATCAACACCTTCGGCTGGAACGTTGAGATCGACCCCTTCGATCCCACCTCCGTGCCGGTCAAGCGCAGTGCCTTGGGCCGCTTCAACCACGAAGGGGCTTGGCCCGCTCCGGCCGTGGCCGGTCAGCCGGTCATCATGTACTCCGGCGACGACGCCCGTAACGAGTACGTCTACAAGTTCGTCTCCAAGGCCCTGTGGGACCCCAAGGACATCGGTGGTGGTTTGGCCGCTGGCGCCAAGTACCTGGACGAGGGCACGTTGTATGTGGCCAAGTTCAATGCCGACGGCACGGGTGTTTGGCTTGAACTCACCCACGGCAAGAATGGGCTGGATGCCAGCAACAGCCTCTACCCCTTCTCAAGCCAAGCCGATGTGGTGACGTTTGTACGCTTGGCCGCCGATTCGCTGGGCGCCACCAAGATGGACCGGCCGGAGTGGGGCGGTGTGAACCCGCTGAACAACGAGGCCTACATGACGATGACCAACAACAGCAACCGTGTGGCCTTGAGCGCGACCCCCTCCGGCAACCAGCTCAAGCCGGATGCGGCCAACCCGCGCTACTACGAAGACACCTTCACGTCGGACTCCGGATCGACGCGAACCAACCGTGGCAACGTCAACGGCCACATCGTCCGTTGGAAAGAGGGAAGCTCCGCCACCGCCTTTACCTGGGACATCTACCTTTTTGGCGCTGAGGCTGCTGCGGCGGCAGACGTGAACCTGTCAGGCCTGACGGCTGTGAACGATTTCTCCAGCCCTGACGGTCTGGCTTTCGATCCACGAGGGCTTTTGTGGATACAGACTGATGATGGTGCGTTTACCGATGTCACCAATTGCATGATGTTGGCCGCTGTTCCTGGAAAGGTGGGTGATGGCACCACGGTGACGGCCGCAGGCGGCACGCAGACGCGACGGGGTGCATTGGCCACCGCCGATAACTTGCGCCGCTTCCTTGTCGGCCCAAAGGATTGCGAGGTCACGGGCATTGCCTTCACGCCTGACTACCAAACAATGTTCGTAAACGTCCAGCATCCGGGTGAGGACGGCACCTTGGCCAACCCCACCAGCACCTGGCCGGCAAGCCAGGCGGGTGCCGCTGCCGGGCGCCGCCCACGGTCGGCTACGGTGGTGGTGACCCGCAAGGGCGGTGGCCCTGTGGGTACGGTTTAAGTCCGCGACGGACTGCAAGCGCTGGTGGGCAGAAACGCCCACTGGCCTTGTGGTTCAGCTTCAAAGGGCCCGCCATTGGCGGGCCCTGTTCCTTCCACGGCGTCCACCACGCGGGCGTCATCGGTCAGCATGGGGCGAGCGGCATGGGCGTGCATGGCCCAAGCCACAGACACGACTCCCATCACCACAGGCCGCCACGTTCGAGCAGAAAAGGCCGACAAAGCGCGAGTGAGCATTCAGTCATGGTGGGGCGTTCGTGTGGCGGGGGAGTGACACCGCCGGTTGCGTGAAGGTCGACGATGACAGGGCCGCAGGGGCCGTCATGAAACCGTCATGGTGGCCGATCAGGATGCCGACTTGGCTTTCCAAGGCGCAACGGCGCGTCTGTCGACCACGTGCGGGCCGGTTCCTGCGCACCTCATCGTCCTGGGCCACCCAGATATGAACCATTACGGATCCGACGCGCAAGGCCTCATCTGCAGCTTTGAGTTCAAGCCTGGCGTGCCGGCTCGCGCGGTTTCCTGGGAGGACTGTCAGACCTGGCTGTCTGGCCCGCCTGTTGGCGCTTCGGGGCCGGTGCAGGGGTTCTTGTGGTTGCACTTCAACCTCAGCGACGCCGGTGTGCGCCACCTGTTGGTCGAACATCTTAAGGTTACGTGCGAATTCATCGAGGCCCTGGATCAGGGATCCCGGTCGACGCGAATCGAACAGACGCAGTCGGCTTTGGTGGCTGTGGTCAACGATGTGGCCTATGAGTTTGCGTTTGACCCCTCTGAGATCGCCACCCTGTGGATGCAAGTTCGGCCCGATCTGCTGATCACGGCTCGAACCCACCCCCTGCGGTCGGTTGACAGGCTGCGGCAATCGGTCCGTCAGGGGCACGCCTTTGGCTCCACGATGGCCCTGTTGACCGAGCTGATGCAGGATCAGGGTCGCGTGTTGGAGCACCTGGTTCGGCAGGCCTCTGACCAGGTGGATTCGATTGAAGATCAATTGCTCAGCGGACGCTTGGCGGCCCGGCGCGCCGATTTGAGTCGCCTCAGGCGCGTGCTGGTGCGCTTGGAGCGGCTGCTGGCTCCCGAGCCCGGAGCGCTGTTTCGCTTCATGCGGCACCCCCCGGCCTGGGTGTCGGCGCCCGACCTGGAAGAGCTGCGTCAAACCTCCGACGAGATGGCGCTGGTGCTCGATGACCTCGGTGGTTTGAAGGAGCGCATCAAGCTCTTGCAAGAGGAGATCGCGGCCCAGGCCAGTGAACAGTCCAATCGAAGCTTGTTCGCGCTGACGGCGACAACCGTCCTGGCGCTGCCCATCAACCTGGTGGCAGGCCTGTTCGGCATGAATGTGGGTGGTATTCCCTGGGCTGAAGATCCCCAGGGCTTCATCTTGGTGGCCAGCGGAATACTCAGTGCTTCGGGATTGGCCGCCTTCTGGTTCTTTTCGCGTCGGGATTGAACCGGCTTGGTCAGCCGTTTCGCTGGGCTTGCAGGCGCTCGGTTTTCAGCCGGCCAACCCCATCCAGCGTTCGACAGCCTGCCACAGTTGATGACCCAGTGCCGCCAGCCCCCAGGTCAGGGCCAGTGTGTACAGCAAGGTCAAACCAGACAGCGCCCATCCCACGGCCACGGCCAGCCCATCTTCCATGCTGTGCCCCAGGCCCAGGACCACGAGGGCCACCGCACCGAAGACGTTGCCCAAGGGTATGGGCAGAAAGATCACCACGCCCATGGCTGCAACGGGCCATGCCGCCCAAGGCCAGGCGCGGGTACCGACCCAGCTGTGCGCCCTGGGCTTGAGATACCGTGCAGCACACTCGTGCAGCCACGCCAAGATCCGCAGCAAGCGGCTTGCGCTGCCCGGTGACAGGCGCCAGGCCTGGACTTTCGCCGGGAGTTCCAGCGGGTGGCGGCCCCGCCATATCGAAACCGCCAGGGCCACCAAGGCGCTGCCTGTGATGTTGCCAACACCCGGAATCGGCAGCAGGCTGGGCACTGCAGCCAGCACGATGAGCAGGCCAGGCAGCACTGATCCGCCCTGGGCCGTGAGCCAACCCAGAGTCACCTCATCACGCAAGCGGCTGGCCTGCAGGCGCAGAAATTCAGCGATTCCCATGCTGAAAGCTTGGGGCCCTTGCATGACAACTTGATGTGGGTTGGTGGCAGCCCACTGCCGTCTGCTGTGCGCAAGAGCTGGGACTTGTCACAGCGCGGTCATGGGCAGGCCGCAGTATGCGGCGTGTTGAACCAGATGCAAGACCCATGCGCAACCCTGACCCCCTGAGCAGCGAGGAACGCGACCGCCTGATGGCCCGCTTGGAGCAAGACCTTCTGGATGGTTACGACGAAGAGTTTGAGCTCGAACGGGAAGATGAGGACCACTTCAGAAGCGCTGAAGATCGTCGCATCGAGGGAATGCTGCCCCGCGGGGTGTACTTCAAGGAGCTCTTTGCGCTGCAGCGCGAGCTGGTGAAGTTGCAAGACTGGGTGGTGCAAGAACGCCGCAAGGTGGTGATTGTTTTTGAGGGGCGGGATTCGGCGGGCAAGGGCGGCGTGATCAAGCGGATCACGCAGCGCCTGAACCCCCGGGTGTGCCGGGTGGTGGCTTTGCCTGCACCCAACGACCGAGAGCGGACCCAGTGGTACTTTCAGCGCTATGTGTCGCACCTGCCCGCTGCCGGTGAAGTGGTGCTGTTCGACCGCAGTTGGTACAACCGGGCCGGTGTGGAAAGCGTGATGGGATTCTGCTCGGACGAAGAGGTTGAAGAGTTCTTTCGATCGGTACCCGAGTTTGAGCGCATGTTGGTGCGCTCCGGCATCCAGCTCATCAAGTACTGGTTCTCGATCACCGATGAGGAACAGCACCTGCGCTTCCTGTCTCGCATACACGACCCACTCAAGCAATGGAAGCTGTCGCCCATGGACCTGGAAAGCCGGCGCCGGTGGGAAGACTACACCCGTGCCAAAGAGGTGATGTTGGAGCGCACGCACATTGCCGAGGCGCCCTGGTGGGTGGTGCCGGCTGTTGACAAGAAGCGGGCCCGACTGAACTGCATCGCGCACTTGCTCGAGCACTTCCCCTACCAAGAGGTTCCCCGGCAGGAAGTGGTGCTACCCGAGCGGGTTCGCCACCAGGATTACCTGCGCCACCCCGTGCCCGAGACCATGCTGGTGCCCAACCGTTACCCGTAAGGAGGGCCGTCCGGCCCAACAGCCCCGTTTTCATGATGGTCCGGCTGTTTCGTCACAAAACCATCACAAACGGCGAATACGCTGCTTGAACTGTTCAACCAACCAACCCCCACAAGGAGGTCCTTGATGAAGTTTTCCCATGTAGCCGCCCTGCTGACCGCAGCAGCCTTCTCGGCAGCCCCTGCCGCCGCCCAGGACGTGACCGGTGCCGGTGCCTCTTTTCCCGCGCCGGTGTATGCCAAGTGGGCTGACGCCTACAACAAGGCTGTTGGTGCCCGGGTGAACTACCAGTCGGTCGGCTCAGGCGCAGGTATGCGTCAGATCAAGGGCAAGACCGTGGACTTCGGTGCCTCGGACGCCCCTTTGAAGGACGATGAGTTGGCCAAAGATGGCCTCATGCAGTTTCCCACGGTGATCGGTGGTGTGGTGCCGGTGGTCAACATCGCCGGCATCAAGCCTGGCGAAATCCGGATGACAGGCCAACTCCTCGGCGACATCTATTTGGGCAAGATCACCAAGTGGAACGACGCCGCTTTGGCGTCACTGAACCCGGGCGTCAAGCTGCCCGATGCGGCCATTTCCGTCGTGCGTCGGGCCGACGGGTCGGGTACAACGTTCCTGTTCACCAACTACCTGAGCAAGGTCAACACCGAGTGGAAAGACAAGGTTGGTGAAGGCACGGCCGTCAACTGGCCTACGGGTGCCGGCGGCAAGGGCAATGAAGGCGTATCTGCCTTCGTGCAACGCCTGCCCAACAGCATTGGCTACGTCGAATACGCTTATGCCAAGCAAAACAAGATGTCGCATGTGCTGATGCGCAACAAGGATGGCGTTTTCATTGGGCCCGATGACCTCAACTTCAAGGCTGCGGCTGCCGGTGCTGAGTGGAGCAAAAGTTTCTATCAGATCCTGACCGATCAGCCTGGTAAGGACGCTTGGCCGATCACGGGCGCCACCTTCATCATGATGCACACCGCGCAAGACAAGCCAGCTCAGGCCACGGCGGTGTTGAAGTTCTTTGACTGGGCGTTCCGCAACGGCGACAACATGGCCGCTGACCTGGAGTACGTGGTCCTGCCCGATGCGGTGAAGAACCTGGTCCGCAACTCATGGGCCAACATCAAGGATGCCTCCGGCAAGCCGGTGCCAACCCGGTAAGCGATCAGGGTATTCAGACTGAAAACCCCGGGGGCTCTTCGATCGAAGAGGGCCCCCGTCCGCATTGAAGAGACCATGAACGCCGATGCCCTCACCACTGGGAAGTCCTCGCCGACGCCTACCCAAACCCACTCTGGCGACCCCTCGCCCAGGGCGCCGCGCTTAATGAACACGCTCTGGACGGATACGGCTTTCTCGGCCGCGGCCACGGGTGCGGCGTGGCTGACCTTGGCGCTGATGGTGGGCATCATCGTCTCGCTGGTGTTCGGCGCCGGCCCGGCCATCCAGGAGTTCGGCTTGGGCTTTCTGACCTCGGCCGTGTGGGACCCGGTCAACAACCGGTACGGCGGCTTGGTGATGATCTACGGC
>Ga0194133_10000403_pt1 | contig 90033 bp, 85 predicted proteins | sample TA2KigOf40mmetaG_FD_155448 | JGI IMG/M metagenome (GOLD analysis project Ga0194133, IMG submission 155448) | Freshwater microbial communities from Lake Tanganyika, Tanzania - TA2015055 Kigoma Offshore 40m | ecosystem: Environmental > Aquatic > Freshwater > Lake | place: Tanzania: Lake... | reverse complement strand
ATGAAAAGAATTATAAGATTAACAGAATCTGATTTAACAAGAATTGTTAGACGAGTTTTAAAAGAAAGTGAAGAATCTATTTTAGCAATAGGAGATGATCCAAAAGAATTTCACAGACATAGTGATGGAGGAAACCCAGGAATTGAGGAGTTTTTAATGAACCCTCTTGAAGAAGGAATTGCCGATGAATTAGAACAACAACTTGAAAACGATCCTTATGCTTCTAACACAAAATATAATATAGGTAAGGGAACAGGTAAAATGGTAATCGAATTTAACTATAAAAAAATGAGTCCGGTTGAGTTCATCGATCAAGCTCAAGAAGACGCAAAAGAAGGGATTTGTCATAGTATAACATCTTATGAATATAATAATAGACTTTTAAAAAGTACTTTGATTAAAATTAGAACAAATGAAGGTAGATGTAGTAAAGCTGGGTCCTCAACTAAACCTAATAACCCTAAAAAATCTTGTAAGCATTCAACAGACATCAAGTTAGATAACGTTAGAAGGTTCCAACAGGGATGTATAAATAGAGGTTTATACTACGCGGAATACACTGATGGTACAACTAAAAAATGTTCTAAGGTTGATGGTGTGATTGGTTGTTGTACTGCAACATGTTACGCTAAATCAAATTTAAGAAAGTAAAACATGTTAACATTATAATAAAAAAAACATAATGAAAAGAATTATAAGATTAACAGAATCTGATTTAACAAGAATTGTTAGACGAGTTTTAAAAGAAAGTGAAGAATCTATTTTAGCAATAGGAGATGATCCAAAAGAATTTCACAGACATAGTGATGGAGGAAACCCAGGAATTGAGGAGTTTTTAATGAACCCTCTTGAAGAAGGAATTGCCGATGAATTAGAACAACAACTTGAAAACGATCCTTATGCTTCTAACACAAAATATAATATAGGTAAGGGAACAGGTAAAATGGTAATCGAATTTAACTATAAAAAAATGAGTCCGGTTGAGTTCATCGATCAAGCTCAAGAAGACGCAAAAGAAGGGATTTGTCATAGTATAACATCTTATGAATATAATAATAGACTTTTAAAAAGTACTTTGATTAAAATTAGAACAAATGAAGGATCTTGTAAAAAAGATACACAATTAGTAAAAAAACAAGAACCAATAACAACATCAAAACCAACAAAACAACAACCTAAAAAAAGTCCTAAAAAATGTAAAAATTATATTCCATACGATCGTACTGTTGAAAAAAATTTATATGAGGGCGGATATGCCGCAGGTATGGGGGGTGTTGATTTAGTAGGATTTCAAAGATATTGTATGACAAAAGGTTTATATGAAGCTCATTACACAGATGGGACAAAACAAAAATGTAGTAAAGCTGACGGTATTTGGGGATGTTGTTCCTCACATTGTTTTAGATATAGTCCAATACCTAAAGGATAAAAATATATTAAAATTAAAAATCCCCACTTTAAATGGGGATTTTTTTATGACTTTAACTTTCTTTTAGTTGGTTTTTTGATTTTTACTTCTGTTTTTTTATCTTTTTCATTATATGATAAAATAAATTTTGAACCTTTTTCTGGGTTGTCAGAAATAATCTTATCAGTTACCGCATCATCAACCCATTTTTGAATAGTTCTTTTAAGAATACGAGCACCAAATCTAGTGTCAGTCCCAACTGAAATAATATGTTTTTTAAGACTTTCTTCAACTTCTAAGTCAAATTCTATATCCTCGACTCTTTTATAAACTTTTTCTAACTCTAATTCTACAATTTTAAGTAAATCGTTTTCGTTTAAATCTTTAAAATAAATAATTTCATCAAATCTATTAATGAACTCAGGAGCAAACTTTTTAAATAATTCTTTTTCTAATAATGATTTTATTTCTTCATCTTTTCTTTCAAGTTTAGAGTTTGTTGAAAACCCAACCCCTGTTCCGAAGTCTTGTACAATTTTTGTCCCCACATTTGATGTCATCAAAATTATACAATTTTTAAAATTAATTTTTCTTCCATGTCCGTCAGTTAAAAACCCTTCGTCTAACATTTGTAAAAACACATTAAATATTTCAGGATGTGCCTTTTCAATCTCATCTAATAATATTACTGAGTAAGGTTTGTTTTTAATCTTATTTAAAAACGGTGAACCATCTTCATAACCTACATAACCTGGAGATGTTCCTGTTAATTTTGATGTTGCAATTTTATCTGAAAATTCACTCATATCTAATCTAATGAGGGCGTCTTCAGTATTGAACATATGTTTTGCAAGTTGTTTTGCAAGTTCCGTTTTACCAACACCCGAATTACCAATTAGTAATCCACTAAATATTGGTCTTTTAGGGTCGTTTAAACCTACCTTATTTCTTTGTATTGATCTTGAAATTTTTGTAACAGCATCGTCTTGTCCGATGACTTTTGAAGATAAGGTATCTTTTAAAGTTTTTAATTGTTCTGTTTCATCTGTAGATATTTTAGAAATAGGAATCTTTGTCATAAGTGAGACAACGTCATATACAATATCATCAGTAACTTCTCTTTTATGTAGATTTCTATTTTTTTCAAACTCGTCTTTTTCTCTTTGTAAATCAGATAAAACTTTACGCTCTTTATCTCTAAGATTTGCCGCCTCCTCGTATTTTTGACTGTTAATAACTTTAACCTTTTCTTTTTTAATTTCCTCAGCTTGTCTTTTTAACTCCTCAATAATTTCGGGTAATTTAATCTCGACTTGTGATCTGGCACCAACCTCATCTATAATATCAAAGGCTTTATCAGGAAATTCTCTATCTGTGATATATCTATCAGCCAACTCTACACATAATTTTAATATATCATCACTATATTTTACTTTATGGTGATTTTCATACCTTTCTTTAGAATTATTAAGTATTTCTAATGTCTCTTCTTTTGTTGACGGATCTACCATTACTTTTTGGAATCTTCTTTCAAGGGCACCATCCTTTTCAATATTTTTTCTGTATTCTTCAAGTGTTGTTGCTCCAATACATTGTAACTCACCTCTTGAAAGTGCAGGTTTAAAGATGTTTGATGCGTCCATAGAACCTGAGGCATTACCAGCACCTATCATTGTGTGTATCTCATCAATAAAAATAATAATGTCAGGATTAGCATAAAGTTCCTCAATAATAACTTTCATTCTTTCCTCAAATTGTCCTCTATATTTTGTGCCTGCAACAATAGAAGTCATATCTAAAGAAACTATTCTCTTACCTGACAAATTTTGAGGACAGTCACCCTCGAATATTTTTTTGGCTAACCCCTCAACGATGGCTGTTTTACCACAACCAGGTTCACCTAAGATTATAGGGTTATTTTTCTTTCTTCTTGATAGAATTTGTGCAATTCTATTAATTTCGTCTTCTCTACCTACAACAGGGTCTAATTTCCCTTCTTCAGCTAATTTAATTAAATCCCTTGAAAAATTATCAAGTACGGGGGTTTTTGTCGAACCCTCTTGAGATTTTTTTGGTTTTTCGTTACCGTCTACCGATTCTATCATAGTTATTTATTTTTTAAAATTATAATCATAACATAAATAATAATCAATCAAATAATTTTATTTTGTAAATATGTCATATATAACTGACAAAATGTCAGTATTTTATTTTTGGCATTTATTTAGTAAAAAATTATACCAAAATAAACTTAATAAAAATATAAAAAATATGTTATTTAGAAATTTAAATGATTTAAGAAAACTATTCTTTGAATTTGATTCTTTTGATGAGTCTTTTTTTAATCAACCACATCTGAAAGGAAAAGAACAAGTAAATACAGGTTCAGATGAAAATGGTGAATGGGAAAGAAAAACCTATGTTTCGGACACTGGACTTTTTTCCTATTCTTTTTTTACTCGTAAAAACAACGTAAATGGTGACGACGAAATTAATAAATTAAAAAATGAATTAAATTTATGTATCGAATCCCAAGAATTTGAAAAGGCTGTTCAATTGCGGGACAAAATTAAAAAATTAGAATTAAACAAAGAAGAAATAAATAAATTAAAGTTAGAACTTAATGAATCAATTAAAAATCAGGATTTTGAAAAATCAATTATAATTAGGGATAAACTAAAAACATTGAAATAAATAATCCACTTTTAAGGTGGATTTTTTGTTTTATTTACATATTTATTTTAAAAAAAAACATTATGAGAAATAACTTTATTCTAACTGAAGAGGAGAAAAAAAGAATATTAGGTTTATATACAAACCCATCATCAATAACAATTACAGAACAATACACAGGTAAACCGGGTGCGGGATATGCGTCAGTTGCTATTTGTAAACAAAATGTTCCTATGAATGTCATTATGAATGCGGGGTTGAATTGGAAAACAGTAAGAGCCGCTTGGGGTTCAACAGGAACTGCACAAGATAATATAGCACTTAGAAACGCATTCTGTGATGGTTGGAGACCTGGTGATGCGAAACCAGGTACCGCAGGTGGAGGGGCCGCAGGTGTAGGCGCCGCAGGTGTAGGCGCCGCAGGTGTAGGAGCCGCAGGTGTAGGAGCCGCAGGCGGGGGATCCACAGGTGTTGTTGCCCCTGATGGAGTTACTCAATCGGCGGTTAGTCCTGATTGTATTAATTTGACGGTTTCAGGAAGTTTTCCGGCAAATGTTTCATCTGATCCAAAACATATTACAAATTTCCTCAATAAATTCATGGAGCAGATTAATTCAAATCCACTATTACAATCGTCTTATAATGCGGGTACTCTATATGTTGGAGGTATTAAATTAACTGGAGGTGCAAGTAACACATATGGTGGCGCAGTTGCTCCTGAGGTTGACAATAATTATAACCCAACATCGGCAAAACCTGGTGTTTCATATACAGGAAATGCGACTAAAAACAAAGCGTTAGCGGTACAAAGAGCAAATGGGTTGTATGCTGAGTTACAAAAACAACTACCCGCAATGAAAATTAATTTTGGTCCGAATGTCCAACCAACGGTAGCATCAATGATTGTAGATACAGGTGGTCGTCCCGATTCATCAAGAACCGCATTATATCCTAATCCTGGACAAATTGTTAAGTGTGAGATAGATCTTTGTGGGGTTAATGCGGGTACATCAACAGGTACAACACCTTCAACTGCAACTACAGTAACTGATACAGGAAGTACACCTACAACTGCAACTACCACTACTGATACAGGAAGCACACCAAATAATCTAACACAAACACAAATTGAGATACTTGATTGTTTTAAAGACGCAAAAATACAAGTTAACTATACAGGAACAGGACATAAATGTAATTTTGCAGTTTACGAAATTTATGTAAACGGAGTCAAATTAAAAAGAACGACGGGACAAGATTATGCTAGTTTAAATAATAATGGAGATTTTGATGACGCAGAGAAAAAGGGGGATAAAAGATATAATACTTTTATTATTGATAAAATAACCGCAGTATCTTTTGTTAATAAAGATAATTTAGTTAAATATCAAGGTAATTTACAAATAGATGCTGTTTGCGTACTAAAAAATCCTAAAAATGCCAAAGGATGGAATGGTAAGGGAGGTTGTCATGACGGTGTTGGTGAGGTAATTTGTGACGTTAACGGTCAAGAATTTACTGAAACCGCAACAACTCCTGACAAATATGGTGAAGCATTAACTTTAGCTAATTTTCCAGCATGTAAAGCTCAGTACAATAAATTAATGGGTTCACAAGATCCAAAAGATAGGTCATTTTTAGGTGGTTTATTTAGTAGAAAAAAAAATAAAAAACAATAAAATAAAAAAGGGGGGATAAAAACCCCCTTTTAATTATATAACATTTTAATTATTTCTTTATCTAATTCAGAATAACTTTGAGTTTCTGTCCAACCTTGATAAAAAATACTTTCAGGGTAACTAAATGAATCATTACCAAGACCTAAACATTGAGTAAGTTCCTCTCTTAATACATGTTTTCTTTGTGTATTATTCCAACTTCTTTCTACATCAATAAAAACTAAAGACATATCAATTTCCCCGTACTTTGGGAATATGAAAAATAACCCCCAACAATCGTTAATGAAGCTTTGACTCATCGGATTAATTTTAACGTAATCATCTGGACCTCCAAAATATAATCTAACATTTGCTTTATTTATGTCTTCAGTAAGATATAAATTAATAGGTTCAATTAAATCATTTAACTCTTTTAAAATTTTAATAAGCTCATCTTTTAATTCTTGATTACAGTTGCCTTGGGTTATGACATACACATCCTTTTTGAATTTTAATATTTCTTTATGTGAGCTATATTCAGTCCCCATAGCTATTTCATTAAAATAAGAAGTAACTGTAGTATCCTGAGATATACCTAAAAATCCTACTAATAAAAATAAAAATGTTATTAACTGTTTCATGGTTTTTAATTATACAACAAATATAATACATTTATTTTAAACGGCAAAATATTTATTTACATGGATGTATGGAAAGGGTTTATTGATGAATTAAATTTAACAGAAAATTTAGAAGAAATATATTTTAGAATCAGATTGGTTTTACAAAGAGAGGGTTGGTCAGATGTTGATTTAGAAAGACCCCCATATTACCCACAAGATTTAATGAGTTTATTCCATAAATTTCAAAATGAAAATGATAAACTACATAAAACATTATCTGACTACGGATTTGATATTGACTCTAACGATTTACTAAATTACATTCAAATTAAATTAAAAAAAATAGACGACATAACTCCTTTAAAAAACTAGACATGGCAATTAAAAAAACTGAAATTATAGGAACAAAAATTATTTGTGAAATTGAGTCAAGTAATCTGGTAAAAACAGAATATGATACCGATACAAAAAAAATGGTTGCGGAATTTAAAAATGGTGCAAGATATGAGTATGAAGATGTGCCTCATAATACCTATGTTAAATTTAGAATGTCTGATTCACAAGGTAAGTATTTTAATTCTGATATATCTAAAAAATTTAAGTATACAAAACTATAACCATTTTTCAAACTATTTATAAGTTATATGTCAAAAGATAAAAAAATTATAAATAGTTTTTATTTGCAGGATGAGTTAAATCCTGATGTGTGGGTTTTACCAAAAGAAAAATACATGGGTGACTCTGAAGAGCAAAAACCAAAATTAAAACCTGAAATTAGAGAAAGACTTCTTAAGACTGCAAAAATATTTGTAGAATATTTGGATGCTGATTTTTTTGTACAAGATATAATACTGATAGGTTCTTTGGTTGGGTATAATTGGAGCGAATTTTCAGATTTTGATTTACATATTTTGTACAATCCAAAAGACTTCGGCGATGAGAGTGAACTATATAGTGAATTGTTTCATCTAAAAAAAACAATTTTTAATGCTTCTCACGATATTAGAATAAAAGGTTTTGAAGTTGAGTTGTTTGCTCAAGATGTGAATGAAAAAGAATCGAGTGTGGGTAGGTACTCAGTTTTAAATGATGAGTGGGTCAGATTCCCCGAAAAAGAAAAGTTCTCAATAGATGAAAAAACACTAAAAACAAAGGCAAAACAATGGATGGATATTATTGACGGTGTTTTAGAAAATGCTGAAGATGAAGATCTTGAAGATGCAATATCACTTGTTAAAAAATATAAAGATAAACTACGTAAATATAGAACGTGCGGTTTAAAAAGTGAGGGTGAGTATTCCTATGAAAATTTAGTGTTTAAATTTTTAAGACGTAATGGTTATATATCAAAATTAGAAGACTTTAAAAATAAAATTACCGATAAAAAATTATCATTAGAACAAGAAAATTTTGAATAAAAGATAAATTACAAAATAACAATATATTTATATAATAAAAAATTATACTAATGTAATTTAGTATTAACTTTAAACAAATTTAAAAATGGCAGATTTAAAACCTTTAGGGAGTGAGAAATTAGAAGGAATGGAAAAAATAAGAAGAATTCTTGAAATTTCTAGATATAAAGAAACTACCCCAAGAAACGAAAATATAAATGAAGGTGTTGGTAGCACTGAATATACTACTAAATTATCTGATGGTTTTTACTACGGAATTGTAAAAGAAAACAGAGGATATATCTTAATGCATGGAGTTGAACCAAATCAATTAACTCATATGGATGAGTTATTAGAAAGAAAATATTACCCATCATATTCACAAGCACTAAAAAGACTTAACATTATTGCTTCCGAAGTTAATAGAAATACAGGGTATTCATATGGTACTCCTTTGATTGGTGAACAATCGGAGCCAAAAAAAAAATTCATTTTAAAAACACCTAAACCTAAAACAGGTGGTGACTTACCGGCACCTCCTGCAGATTTAGGTACACCTGCCCCACCGGCACCTCCTGCAGATTTAGGTACACCTGCCCCACCGGCACCTCCTGCAGATTTAGGTACACCTGCCCCACCGGCACCCGATTTAGGAATGCCACCAATGGGGGGTGAAGAAGGAGCACCGGCACCTGATATGGGAATGCCACCGGCACCTGATATGGGAATGCCACCGGCACCTGATATGGGAATGCCACCGGCATCTGATATGGGAATGCCACCGGCACCCGATTTAGGAATGCCACCAATGGGGGGTGAAGAAGGAGCACCGGCACCTGATATGGGAATGACACCAATGGGGGGTGAAGAAGGTGAAGAAGGAGGTCCTGTTGGGTTAAAAACTATACAAAAATTAACAGGGAGACTAAGTCAAAAAATAAGATCATTTGATAAAGATAAAGGAATGGATTCGCAAGACATAAAATATGTTGTAAATTCTATATTATCTGCAATAGACTTATCAAAATTAGATGAGGATGATAAAGAAGATATTTTGGATAAGTTTGATTCTTTTGAAGATTACGGAATGGGAGAAGAAGGAGATTTAGATTTGGGTGCCGAAGATGAGTTTGGTATGGGAATGCCACCAATGGGAGGTGAATCTGAAGGTATGGGAAGTGAGGAATTACCTGCACCACCAGCACCTGAAGAAACATTTGCAGAATCTAGAGTCGAAAAAGTATTATCTAAGTATTTTAAAATTAATGAAAACGAAAAACCAATTTTAGAAGAAAAAAGAAAAAAAGATTTTATAAATGAAAAACTAAAAAGAGTAAAAATTAATAATGAAATTACTAATCTTTCTGAAACAAGAAAACAAGAATTAGTTGCTAAAAAATTATTTTCTGAGAATTTAAATATAAAATTTGTTGGTAAAACAAATAAAGAGAATTTAGTTTTTACAATAAAAGGTAAACAAATAAAAGTTACACCAAACGGTAGAGTTATATGAATTTAGTTTACGTTAACGAATTAGGTCCAAATTATAAAGGTGATAATTTATATGAATTTATTTTTTCGGATGTTGATGATGTTTGGGGGGAAGATTGGGATGCTGAACCAGCGGCAGGTAAACCATTACCTCCTGATGTTAATTATATAAAAACTGTTGGGGTACTTAAAAATTCAGAAATTAGTTTAACATTAATACAAGACTCAGATTTTTTTGGTGTGTATGATGCTATCGATGGTGTTATATCATTGGCTTGGGAAAAGTCCGATAGTGATGAAATTTTAATTAATAAAAGAAAAAGATTAGTTTTCCAATATGGGGAATCTATCGAAAGTGTTGAGAATAAATTATACGAAAGAGATATCGTATTAAAATGGGAAAAAAATTTAGTGAGCGATGAAACATATGAATCCTAAAATGGTATTCCTTTTAAAAGAGGGGGTTTCTATTATTACTCTTGAGAATATGAATAGTTCTCAGATATCATTATTATACGAAAAAGTAAAAAAATCTAAAAAGGAGACTAAGGAAGCGGTAACAAAAACTACAACTAGTACAACATATTCAAATGATGAGGTTAAAGGTAAAACTTTTAGTAAAGATGATGACGTTAACGTTACAATTAACCAAGATGATACAGTAACAGTCACTAAGGAAGGTGAAGTAACTGAAAAATCTGTATCTAAAAAACAAAGGGGATTAATGGGTGCCGCTTATTCTGTAGAAAAAGGAGATAAAGAATTAAAAGACATCCCTAATAGTTATAGAGGAAAAGTAAAAAAAGTTGTAGGATCAATGTCAAAAAAACAGATAGGTGATTTTGCTAAAACATCAGACAAAGAAATTGGGGAAAAGAAAGTTAATAAAGAGGACGTTAAAAAACTTGAAGAGAGTATTCTTAAATTGGTTGAATCACATATTCACCCTAATATAACAAAATCTGAACTGTTAAATACAATTAAAAAGTATAAAAGATAATGAATGTCTTTATCAAAAGAACAAATATTATTAGAATATGCTAAATGCGTAAAAGACACACCATACGCATTAAAAACTTATCTTCAAACATACGATAATACACAATCTAAATATGTACCATTAGAATTATTTAATGATCAGGTTACGTTGGTTAACGATTACGACACTTCTGAAGAAAATATAGCACTAAAGTACCGACAAGCGGGAGTATCAACAGTAACATCAGCATGGGCTTCTAAAAGATTAGTATTCGCCCGTAAAGAAAAACCTGAAAAAATTCTAATTATTGCAAATAAGATGGATACCGCTGTTGAGATGGCTAATAAAGTTCGTTCGTTTGTCGAACAATGGCCTAAATGGTTAGGAGTGACTTTTTCAGCAGAAAAAAACTCACAAAGACATTTTAAACTAACAAATGGATGTGAAGTTAAAGCGGTTGCAACATCAAAAGATGCCTTAAGAGGGTATACACCAACAATATTAATTTTTGATGAGGCGGCATATATAAATGCCGATGAAGACTTTTGGTCGGCTTGTATGGCGTCCCTTTCAACAGGAGGTAAAGTAATTGTTATTTCAACACCAAACGGATTCGATCCGATATACTACTCAATTTATAGTCAGGCAGTTAAAGGTATGAATGACTTTAAAATAACAGAAATGTATTGGTTTAGGGATCCAAGATATTCTAAAGATTTAAAACTTATCAAATGTGATGATATAGTTCATTATATGCTTAATCGGACTGACTATAAAGATAGTGAAATTACTGTTGACTACTCCGACATAAAAGTAAGTGACAGGGATTTTGAAGAAATAAAGAAAAAAGTCGAAAATGAAGGATACAAGGCTTATAGTTCGTGGTTTGAAAACATGGCAAAAAAATTAAAATTTGATAAAAGAAAAATTTCACAAGAATTAGAATGTAACTTTTTAGGCTCGGGAGATAATGTTATCCCTACAGAGACTATGAAAAAAATAAAAGAAAAATATATAAGAGAACCTGAAAATAAAATGATGGGTGGTGCTCTTTGGCAATGGAAAGAACCTATTGAGGGACATAGATATATAATGGGTGTTGACGTTTCTCGTGGCGATAGTGAAGATTTTAGTACTTTAATAGTTATTGATTTTGATGAGCGAGAACAAGTATTAGAATATGTTGGTAAGGTACCGCCTGACGTATTAGCCGAAATTGCATACAAATGGGGTACAATGTATAACTCTTTCATAGTAATAGATATTACTGGAGGTATGGGAGTTTCCACCTCAAGAAAGTTACAAGAATTAGGTTATAAAAATTTATATGTTGATGGTGTAAATCCCGCCGATAAATGGAAATGGGATCCAAAAGCACAAGATAAGATACCAGGAATAAATTTTAATTCCAAAAGAGTATTAATTGTGCAGGCGTTTGAAGAGGCATTAAGGTTTGATTTTGCTTTAAGATCACAAAGATTGTTTAATGAGTTAAACACTTTTGTGTATGTAAATGGTAGACCTGACCACCAAAAGGGACAACATGATGATTTAATAATGTCATTAGCTATGGCAATATACGTTGGTGAGACATCTTTTGCTGAATTAGAAAAATCCACACAACAGGCAAAGGCAATGATAGATTCTTGGACTACGGAGACTAACACATTTAAAGAATCTTCTCAGAATTTTAACCCTGGATTACCTGTTGATCCAAACAATAATTTCGGGTATGGTAGGAATCAACCAACTAAAAGTGATTATGAAAACTATTTATGGTTATTCGGTGGTAAAAGGGTTTAATTTAAATTAAACGATACTACTTTTTAAAAAATATGTAATATGGCACAAGAAAAATATACTGTTTGGCAAAGATTGAGTAAGGCGTTCGGTCCAAACTCAACTATGGATCAACAATCACCTGTATTTAAGTTTGACAAAAAAGAACTATTAAAAACAACAGACAAAACTGAATTCGAAAAAGAAAAATTACAAGCGCAACAAACAATGTACATTGGTAAACAATGGCAAAAAGTTGAAAGTAATTTATATCAACAAGCGGTTTATTATGAACCAACAAGGATGGCGTCATATTATGATTACGAATCTATGGAATACACTCCTGAAATATCTGCTGCGTTAGATATATATGCCGAAGAGTCAACAACTCCCGATCAAGACGGACACATTATAAAGATTTATTCAGAATCAAAAAGAATTAAATCGGTATTAACAGATTTATTTATAAGTAAATTAGATATTAATACAAACCTACCTATGTGGACTAGAAACACATGTAAATTTGGGGATAATTTTATATATCTAAAATTGGATCCAGAAAAAGGAATTGTCGGGTGTCAACAATTACCTAATATCCAAATAGAAAGGTTAGAAAAAGGTATGAGATTTCAACCTGATAAGTATTCCCAAGAAATGGAAAACGATGCATTAAAGTTTGTTTGGAAAGAAAAAAATATGGAATTTAATACTTGGGAGATTGGACATTTTAGAATACTTGGTGACGATAGAAAACTACCTTATGGTACATCAATGTTAGAAAAGGCTAGACGTATTTGGAAACAATTATTACTTTCTGAAGATGCCATGTTAATTTATAGGGTATCAAGAGCCCCTGAACGAAGAGTTTTTAAAGTCTTTGTTGGTAACATGGACGACAAAGATGTTGATGCTTATGTACAAAGAGTTGCTTCTAAATTTAAAAGAGATCAGATTGCGGATCCTAAAACAGGTAACGTAGATATGAGATATAATCAATTGGCGGTTGATCAAGATTTCTTTATTCCTGTAAGAGATGCGGGAGCAACTAACCCCATTGAGACACTACCTGGTGGTACTAACTTAGCGGAAATTGCCGATATAGAGTACATCCAAAAGAAATTAGTAACAGCACTTAGAATACCAAAAGCATATTTAGGTTTTGAAGAGGCGGTTGGGGATGGTAAAAACCTTTCTTTACTTGATATTAGATTTGCAAGAACAATTAATAGAATTCAAAAATCTATGATTGCTGAATTAAATAAAATTGCAATCATACATTTATTTTTATTAGGTTTTGAAGATGAGTTAACTAATTTTACTTTAGGTTTACATAACCCATCAAAACAAGCGGATTTATTATCTGTAGAATTATGGAAAGAAAAAATAACGTTGTTTAAGGATGCCGTATCACCTATTCAAGATTCAGTTGCTCCTGTTTCAGCATCTTGGGCTAAAAAACACATTTTAGGATTCTCTGATGAAGAAATTAGACTTGATTTACAACAACAAAGAATAGAACGAGCGGTTTCTGCTGAACTTGGGAAAACTGCTGAAGTTATTACTAAAACAGGGGTATTCGATAACATTGATAATCTATACGGTAAAAAAGAAGGTGAAAAAGGTGCAGAAGCTGGTGGAGATAGTGGAGACAGTGGAGGATCTACACCTCCACCACCATCAGGAGGATCAGAACCACCATCAGGAGGACCCGAACCACCAACAACCGAAAGATTGGTTAGAAGTGACTTAGATTTATTAATTGAAGAGAATTTATTTAGTGGTAAAAATTACATGGATTTATCAAAAGGAAGAAATTCTTTAATTGAAATAGACGACAGATTGAAAAATTTAATAGATAAGTAATATTTATCAATAAAAAGACATGAGTACATTTGGAACTATAAAAACAAAAATAGAAAATACCGCTATTGAATTAGCTAAAAAACCTGAGTTCAAAAGGTTTATGTTTGAGTTCAAACACATTGTTTTAGAAGATAAAGACTTATCAGAACTTTATTATATCTATGACGATTTATCTTCAAACAAAAGATTACCTATTGATATTGCGAATGATTACATTAACGAATCTATTGAATATTCACAAATTCTATTAGAAAGTCAAACTAAAAAGTTGAATGATGTAAATACATGGATTAATTCTTGGAATAAAACCACATCAAATAATTATTTCGACATTGATACTGCAATATACAAAACTGGTATAAAAAATTTAGAATCAGTTTTAGAGTCTAAAAAAAATATTAAAAAAACTTTAATAAGCGAGGAGAAAACAAATATTAAAGAAAGTATTAATTTACCAATAAGTTCTATGGTGACTATAGCAAATAAAACATTATCAAAACAATTTTCAAATTTATCAGAAGGAGATAGAAAAGAATTGAAAGAAATAATGTCTTTAGATAAAGTCGAGTTGAAGAAAGAGATGAGTAAATTAAAAGAAGATGTTAAATTAAAATTAAAAAATACTTTGAACGAAAGTAGTGATTCTGAATTACAAAATAAAATTAATCAAACAATAAATAAAATAATGGAAACAAAATGTAACCATTATGATTATTATAAACTTAAAAAATTAAGTTTGGGGTTATGACAAAATTTTTTAAATCGTTGATGGGTTCTGGTCCGACAACACTATCATCAAAAAGATTCACAGGTATCATTTGTGTGGTTTCATTAGTTATCTGTTTATTCGTATCCTTATTTTCAGGAGGGAAATTAACACCAAATGAATCGTTAATAGATGTTATTGCATTATTATCTTTTGGTTCTTTAGGTTTGACATCAACAGAAGCTATATTTGGTAAAAAAAATGAACCTAAAAAAGAAGAAACTCAAGAAGAGAGTTGATTTTTTTGTTTGTATTGTGCTTTTTTAATCTCAGCCCTTCGTTTCACGGAGGGTTTTTTATATTCCTGTCTTTCTTGTAATTTTTGAATTTGTTTTGTTTTATAAACTTTAAATTTATAATTTTTCAAAGCCTGCTCTATAGACTTTTCATTTTTAACTTGCACTATAATCATATTTTTTTCCTTTTATGTTATAAATATAAGTAATTTTTTCAAATTTTGACAACACAAAAAAGTTTTATTATATTTTTTTAAACAATAAACGTATAACGTATGAAGAATGAAAAAAGGAAAAACATCAAAATTAAATCTTTTTGATGAAGCAAAGTGTCACTATGGAACAGTTGATTCCAAAAATTTTAAATCAATTTATATTGTATTACAAACATGGATTGAACCGATAGTAGAACACAGTAATTGGAATAAAATAATAGGGGAACTAAAACGTCAAATATTACACACTTTATTAGAAGTTGCTGACCCTACCACATTTGAAAAAAAATATATAGTAGATTTGGATTTAAGAACAAGTGGGATACAAAAAAATAAAAAAAGTTTTCTAAATCTTGAAATAACGTTATTTATGAGTAATCAAAATATTAATTTTAAATCATTAATTTTGAGGGTAAAAATAAAAAGAATTTTAGAATCGATTTATGTTGACGATTTAAAAAACTCAAAGTATTTCATATTAAGTATAACGAAATTGAAAGAAACTGTAAGTATATAATATTTATCATTAAAAACGATTATGAAAATATTAGGACCTAAAGATACAGGAAAGGGTATATTAGTTGAGTGGGATGCTGGGGTTATTAACCCTAATGACTTTAGAAATAGTCAGGTTATTAAAGAATCCTACGGACAATTAGATCATTCTAAACCATTTGTATTTTATGCAACATTACAAAAGCATGGTGTACCAAATAGAAATGGTAGAGTATACCCTGAAAAAATCTTAAAAAGAGAAGCTGAAAAATATAAAGATATGATTAATAGGGGTATGTCAATTTCAGAATTGAATCACCCTGAGTCCTCATTAATTGATTTAGATAGAGTCGCACATATTATTACAGATATTTGGTGGGAAGATAACGTTCTCATGGGTAAAATAAAATTACTAACCACACCAGGATTTCATGAAAGAGGTATTGTATCATCTAAGGGGGATGTTGCTGCTAACATGATGAGACAAGGGGTTACTATGGGAGTATCTTCAAGAGGTGTTGGTTCCCTTGTTAAAAAGGGTGAACAAAATGAAGTACAAGATGACTTTGAATTAATTTGTTTTGATTTAGTTTCATCACCATCAACTCCAGGTGCATACCTTTATTTAAATCAAGATGATAAATCGAAATATGAAGAAAAACTTGAGGAACATAAAGTAGAAAATTCAAACACAGGAATAGATAAATCTATTGACTTAATGAGAAGATTATCCGATTATTTGGATAAATAAAAAATTTAAGACATGGATGAAAAATATTTTGTAGCAAGAGTAACTACTGATATGGTAGATGAAAACACAGGTAAAGTTAAAAAAATTAAAGAAGAAAAATTAGTAAAAGGTTATTCGCCAACAGATGTAGAGGCTAAAGTAACTAAAGCTTATGAGACTTACACTATGGATTGGAGAATTACAGCAATAGTAGAAAGTAAAATTGATGAGGTTATAGAATAATTTTTTTATTAAAAACTTAGTTTAAAAAAGGGATGATATTTTTACTATCCCTTTTTTTTATTGCTTAAACATACTAAAATCTAACATTTTTTTTACTTTTTTAAAAGTATGATATATTTATTGAATAAATAAACGCACAGCGAATTGCATAATACTATGAGTATGGAAAAAAATAATTCAATAGTGGAGGAAGCCCTTCTACAAATGAAGGCGGTTGAGGACGCTATTAATGAGAATGCAAAAGGAATACTTGCTTCTACAATGAAGGAAGAAATCAGTGAATTAGTAAGGGAATCTTTAGGGGGTTCAAAAAAATCAAAAAAGTCTTTGTTTGAACAAGAAGAAGATGACGACGACACAACAGAATATGACGACGACACAACAGAAGATGACGACGACGACGTAGAAGACTTTGATGATACTGAGTTCGATGCCGAAGTAGGGGTAATGCCTACAGACGTACCGAATGATAATCAAGACGCCATGGCTCCTTTGGACATGACTCAATCACCAATGTCTGATGTAATTAAAGTATTTAAGGCAATGGGAGATGAGGACGGAATAATTGTTAAAAAAGATGAAGGTGGAAATATTCACTTAAGTGATACTAACAAAGATTCTGAATATTATATTCAAATGGACGAAATGGAAAATAACGTTACACCAATGAGAGCACAAACAAACGAAAGTGTTTTATATGAGTTACGTTTTGACGATAGTAAAAATCCTATGGGAGATAGTTTTGAAATGAGATCATATGAAGATGATGATGATGATGATGATAATGATTTTGAAGAATTATCTTATGAATTTGATGAAGCTGTCGATCCTACAGATACTTCACAGGAAACTGGAGCAGCATTTACTGCAGAAGGAAAACGTGACGAAGTTGTTTATGAGCTTGAAATCGGCGAAAACTTTAAACCAAAAGGTAGAATCGGTAAAATGAAATTTAAATACCCTTCGAAACTTAAAAAAGGTGTTACCGAAATGGGTGACATGGAAAAGGAAAAGGAGTGGAACGAATCATCATATGATCCATTTGTTGAAAAAGAAGAAGGTATTATGTCTGATAAAGACGGAATGATTAAAATTGATTATACAAAAGATGGTGAAACTGTAGAAGCGGCAAGAACACTTGGAAATGGAAGAAAATGGGGTAGAAAAGGTTTACCAAAACCAAGAACCGCACCAAGACATTTAGAGGTAGAATCAGTTAACAGAGAAGTTAATTTATTAAGAGAGAAAAATGAAGAGTACAGAAAAGCACTTGATTTCTTCAGAAATAAATTAAACGAAGTTGCTGTTTTCAATTCTAACTTGGCTTACTCAACAAGATTGTTCACAGAGCACACAACAACTAAACAAGAAAAGATAAACATTTTAAGAAGATTTGATAACGTTAATTCAATCAAAGAATCAAAAAATCTTTATCAAACAATTAAATCGGAATTAGGATCTGAATCAACAAATACTGGAGTATTTACTGAATCTATTGAAAGAAAAGTAATTAAAACTCCACAAAGTGGTTCAGCAAGTAATTTGATTGAAACTAAAACTTATGAGAATCCTCAGTTTTTAAGAATGAAGGATTTGATGGCAAAAATAAAATAAACAAATAAAAATAAACTCAATTTAAAAATAAAAAAATGGGAGCATTATTAGAATCAGGTCTTGTAGGTAACATTGGGTTGAAACACCTTAAAGTTATCAAAGAAGATACAATTAACAAATGGGATAGATTAGGATTCCTAGACGGTCTAAGAGGACACGTTAAAGAGAACATGGCACAATTATATGAAAACCAAGCATCTCACTTAATCAATGAAGCAGCATCTACTGATAGTTCAGGTTCTTTCGAAACTGTAGTATTTCCTATCGTAAGAAGAGTATTCTCTAAATTGTTGGCTAATGACTTAGTTTCTGTACAAGCAATGAACTTACCTATCGGTAAATTGTTCTACTTTGTACCAAGAATCCAAGGTTATGAGACAGGTCAAGAACAAACCGCAGCTAACGAATATGATGGTTATGGAACTCACTACTCACCTGTTGGTGCACCTAATAACACTACAGGTATTGGTGCAGGATATCCAGGTGGTTCAGGAACTTCATTCAAGAAAAATCTTTATGATTTATTCTACGAAGGTGCTGAAGGACAATTAGATCCTCCAGGAGTATTTGACTACTCTAAAGGTAAATGGACTGCAGTAACTCAAGACGCTACTGTACAAGTATGGAACGGTTCATCATTAACAGGAGCCACTAATGAATTTGCAAGTGGTGATAACGTAAGAAAAGTTATTGTTAAACTTTGCGGATGGACTCCAATTGCTGGCAACGGTAAATTAATCGGTCCTGATGGTTCTGAAGTTGATTCTGAAACTTTCCTTTCTGACTTAAGAGTTTTCGCTAATTCTAACGGTAACGTGTTTGACACTACTCCATGTGATACAGTATTTAATGCAGCTGGTGATCCTAACTCATTATTGTTTAGAGTTGTTACTCAACAATACGGACAAGGAATTGTTTCACCTACATCAACATTAACTCCTGTTCCTTACCCAGGTGAAGGTAATGGTGGTTCATACTACAACATTTGTTCTCAAGACGGATGTATCTATTTAGAAGTTGATTTATCATGTCCAGCATGTGCTAATTGTGGTTCAACATCTTTAGATGGTTATACAGGTTCTACTTTAAACGATACTTTAAATGGTGATGCATTTACTGTAGTTTGGAGAAGATACGCTAACTTAGAATTCGAAGATCAAATTGGTGAGGTTTCTTTCGATTTAGAATCAGTAACTGTTTCTGTAACTGAAAGAAAACTAAGAGCACAATGGTCACCTGAATTGGCACAAGACGTTTCAGCATTCCATAACATCGACGCTGAAGCTGAATTAACAGCTTTATTGTCTGAGCAAGTGGCGGCTGAAATCGATAGAGAAATCTTGAGAGACCTTAGAAAAGGAGCGGCTTGGAACTTACGTTGGGATTACAACGGATGGAGAAGAGTACAAGGAGTTAATTCTTACACTCAAAAAGATTGGAACCAAACGTTGATTACAGCAATCAACCAATTGTCAGCACAAATCCACAAATCTACTTTGAGAGGTGGTGCTAACTGGATCGTTGTATCTTCTGAGGTTTCTGCAATCTTTGATGACTTAGAATACTTCCACGTATCTAACGCTTCACCTGAGCAAGATCAATACAACATGGGTATTGAAAGAGTTGGTACATTAGCAGGAAGATACCAAGTGTATAGAGACCCTTACTTCCCATCAAATCAAATTTTGATTGGACACAAAGGTTCTTCATTGTTAGACACAGGTTATGTTTACGCACCGTACGTACCTCTACAATTAACACCTACAATGTATAACCCATTCAACTTCACACCTATCAAAGGTATTATGACAAGATACGCTAAGAAAATGGTTAACAACCGTTTCTACGGACGTATCACAGTTGATGGAGTTAGAACATTCGACTTACGAGAATTGAGATAATCAATATCTTAAATATCTACGGAAAGGAGACAAGAAATTGTCTCCTTTTTTGTTATATGTTAATTTAAATAGACATTTTAAACAATTAAAAGATAAATGACTTTACAATAAAATATAATCTAAATATTTATTAGATATTAACATTTATTTTTATGAAAAAACTATTTTTATTTTTATCGCTTCTAATAACTTTAGTCGTTAGAACACAATGCAACAATTATCGAATTTACGAAAGTTTTACAAGTACATTACCAACCCAAGGAGGTACATGGGCTCAGACTTCAATTACATACAGCACTGCATCTTTAAGAACTGGTACACACAATCTATCCTTCAATGGTGCTGGTGATATTATTCGAACACCTCAAATAGCAAATCCTGGAGTGGTTTCGTTTTGGTTTAGACGAAGCAACACTAGTGCAACTCACGGATTCGTTGTAGAAACATCCCCAGATGGTACAACCTGGACATCTAGGAACACATATTCAGGCACAATGTCAACTACATACGTACAACGAGTAGTTGATTTAACTAGTTTAAGTTTAACTAATGTGTTTATTCGGGTAAGAGATACTAGAGTATCTGGAACAAATTTATGGTATTTAGATGATTTTGGAGTTACTTCAACCTCATCATCTACTAATACATTGATACCTATTTTAGGTGCTTGTACCCAAACATTAAATTCATCTTTAACGTATTCCCTCTCTGATGATGGTGGACCTGCAGGTCCTACTTCGACAGGATATGGTAATAGTGTAAATAGAACAATTACCTTAACGCCATCTGATAATACAAAGAAATTACAATTAAATTTTAGTCAATTGGATTTGGAAACGAGTTACGATTATTTATACATTTATGATGGTGCAAACACATCAGCTCCGTTGCTTGCAACCTTGAATGGTACAACAATACCAAGTGCGATAACCGCAGAGAATGCAGCAGGACAATTAACAATAAGATGGACTACAGATATTTCAAATGTTGGTACTTGGGGCGGATTTTTGGCAAGCATCACATCAGTAACCATATGTACAACACCAACAAATGGGGGAACATTATCATCAACAAAAACTAATACAGTAGTTAATGATGCAACAACACTTACAACTTCCGGAAATGGTGGAACTATAACTAAATTAGAATGGTCATTTAATAATTTTACGAGTGTTGCGGGATCTGTATCGAGCCCCTCCAATCCATATACTATTATAATGAATGTTCAACAATCACAGATTTATTTTAGAACAACATCAAAAGATGGTACTTGTCCTTCGGGCAATTCAAATATTGTAACAGTTAATTTAAGTAATGCAACACCATATACTACCGCTAGCGGATCTTATGGAATACAAGATGGTGATTATATCTCTAACGTAACTTTAGCAAACATAAACAACACCTCAACAAATGATGGTGATTCTTATCAAAATTTTAAATCCCAAGTTATTGAATTAACGAAAGGAGAACCATATGGTTTATCAGTTACCGCAACAAACACTTTCGATCCCGGTCAGGGATACGCTGCGTGGATTGATTGGAATGGAGATGGGGTTTTTCAAACCTCAGAAAACATAATGCAAAAAGCACCTGCTAATAGTACTTCACAATTATTTACAGTACCATTAGATGCATTTACAGGAGATGTTATAATGAGAGTTCTATCAGTTTGGAATACAACACCATCAACTGATGCTTACTCAGCAGTAGCATATAGATGGGGTGAAATAGAGGAATATACGGTGAGATTATCTGATCCTATCGCACTGCCAGTGGAATTAACACAATTTGAGGCGATACCTTATCCACAATTTAACGTTGTTAAATGGGTAACCGCAAGTGAAAATAACTCAAGTCATTTTGATTTAGAATCAAGTACTGACGGTGAAAATTGGAGAAAGATTACAACTAAATTTGCCGCAGGTAATTCTACACAAGAAATAAAATATTCTTATATTGATTATAACTTAAATCCTGTAACATATTATAGATTAAAACAATTTGATATTGACGGACAATTTAAAACTTATGGACCGATATCAGTAACAAAAACAATAACTGATAAAAAAATTGTCAAGTACATAAATTTAATGGGTCAAGAAGTAAACCCTGATAATACAACAGGCGTTATAATTGAAATCTATGATGATGGGACTATGAAAAAAAAGATTAGGTAGATGAATAGATGGGATATGTTTGAAAGGTTGTTTACATCGGTAATTGCGGTAATCCAACCTTTTATCATTTATTTCCTAAACGGTGACAATCACGCAATATCAAGAGCATGGGACACACCACTACAACCTTTATTTATTATCACAAATACACTTGTCAGTTTTTTCTTTTTTAAATTACCTAAATGGAGAATACCCGCAACACTACTACTTCTTTTAACTTCTTTTTCTGTTACTAACCATTTTATATTACATAATATTTTTGCAATACTATTTTTTATTTTCTCTGCCGTTTCTTTATGGAGTATAAAAAAGTTTAGATATTATTTTTTTATATTTTTGATGTCCGCAGTTTTTTTATTTGACGGTTTATTTTGGGCTGAGACTTGGGGTATTATAACATTAGTGTTTTATCATACACATTTAACCATATATAGATATTTATTAGAAAAAAGAAGATGAATTTAGATTTAATTATTAAAAAGGTATTAAAAGAAGCGACAGGTAATGGTAATAAGGGATCTTATGTTTCTCCATTATTACCAGGATATAGAGAATTTGAACCGAATATAAACGCCCCATTTATTAATTACGCAACAGAATGGGACGACCCTATGTTAGATCACGATAGTATGGACGGTAAAATGTCAACAAAAAAAAGTGAAATTAAAAAAAGAGAAAATAGAGCAGAAAAAATTGCAAAATTTATTAAAAATAATCCTGACTCGTTTGCATGGGACGGAGATGCTGGAATTATGAACTCTTTACCAGGTAAAAATATAAACGCAAAACCGATTAAAAATTTCGATCCAAAAAAAACAGTAGTAAAACTTGGTGAATGGGTTGAGTTAAATAAAATACCTTTAAATGAGGATTTAGCAGTATGGTTTGGTAAAAAGAAAAAACCAAAAGGTTCAAAACAACCAAAAGGTCCTTGGGTTGATATTTGTAGAAAAGTCGATGGTAAACACCCACCTTGTGGAAGAAGTGATGCTGATAAAGGTTCTTATCCTAAATGTCGGGCGGCTGGGGTTGCTGGTAAAATGTCTGATTCACAAAAAAGAGCAGCATGTCAACAAAAAAGAAGGGCAGAAAAAAATGACTCACAATCAGGAAAAGGACAAAAACCTGTTATGACATCTTATAAAACAAAAAAGACTCAAAAAGAGTCTTTAGATATTATTGTTAGAAATATTTTAAGTAATATTTAACAATAACTACCAGAACACCTTTTTTTACCATCAAGACCTGGTTTTGTACCTTTACATACTTGTACTGCGTAACCATTAGCATAAGCACTTGGGTATACGTCAAATTTTGACTTTGCGGCTGCCTTACCTCTTGCACAAAGTTTAGTTCCTGTTTTTTTTCTACCTTCTTCTAACGTATCGTCTTCTTCATAATTGTCATCATCACCATTTGTTTCATTCATAATAAAATCAAATACTTGATCCATATTATTTTTTGCTTCTGCAATATGATCCTGAGCCCAATCATGTCCATGTTCTAAGATATTCTCTATTTCTTCTTTATCCATATCTAATAACATTTCACATTGACGTTTCATTTGCTCTAAGTTAGAAAAGAACATATATCTACTTGACTCGTGTTCTTCTCTAATAACTTTTCTAATAATTCTATCTATATTCATAATATTACGCATATAATCCGTTAGTTCCTCCTAATTGAACCATGTTTAGTTGTGTTACCGTACCTCCTGTTAAATCACTAAAAACTGGATGTGGCGGTATTATTTGTATCGATTCAAGACCTGTTGCTCCAGAACTACATACTAATTGACAAATTATATTTTCTGTACCTGCACTTGTGTTTGCCATTTTTTCTATTTTTTATTTTTTATTTACTATTTGAAATTGTAACTCTCTTTTATAAGTATCTACGTTTCTGTCTGAAATCACTTTAATATCTACAAAATATTCATTCGGAATTTTATCTTTAGTGTCAAACATAAAATAATAAGCGTCAGGAGTTCTATTAATCATAGTCCAATCCTGTACTTGTACTTCAGTATTCGCACCCTCTCTCACATATATTCTATAATATGCTTCAATATTTTCTAAAATATCTTTAGATGAATATGCTTTTTTTATAGTTACGTTAACTTTTCTTAAATCTGTATTTAATATTTTTTCATTTTGTTTAATACCATCAAAACTAAAACCATAAATTTTAGGACTATTTGTAAGAGTACCAATTTTATAGTTACCATTTTTCTTTAGTAACACAAATTCGTTTTCTGCATCATCAATAGGTACACTATTAACAGACAAACCTTTCCATATATCATAATAAAGACAAGGTATTGAATTACTTGTTAAACCACTAACATTTACTTTATAGACACCATTTGTTACTAAACATGTTGTTAATCCAGTGTAAGGTAAAACATAATTACCGTTTATATCTACAATATCCACAGTTGGGTTTGAGTCGAAACTTATTGCGTTACCGTTTTCATAAACATAAAGATATAAGTTGTTATTGTTACCAGCATAAAATGCGTTTCTATCGTCCAAGATTAAATCATCATATACTGTCTCTAAATATGGTTCATAGAACGTTTGAGTATGTGGAGAAAAGAAACCTACTGAATAGTTTTCAGACATACCCGAAATATTTTCTACTTGAGGGTAGAAAGCAACTCCCCATCCTGTAACCCCCGTCAAGGTACCATTCAATATTGAATTAATTTCATTAGACATGTCAAATTCAATATCTTCGTTACCAAACTCAAAGTGTTGGGTATCAATAATTGTTAATCCACTATAATTTAGTCCTGTATTACCCGTTAAAGAGTTTGCATTATCATAAATTCCAGGATATGACCAATCAGAAATTGTTGTTGTTTGAAACCAATTAACCGGTCTATTGGAAAACGATCTATCATTTAAATTGGTTATATTAAAATCATAATAATCGTAACCAACACCCGAATCCCAATTTTGTGGATTTCCTGTTGAACCTGAAGTTTTAGGAATTCTAAATAAAATTAAATCAAATGAAGTTGCTCTTCTTCTACCTTGTGATGTGGTATCATTTAATAATTCTTTATCGAAAAAAGATGTATTAGTCATTCTAAGAGTGTGGGTTAATGGTACTCCACAATTAGTGGAAATGACTTTATCTGTTATTTGTTTTGTTAAACCACTTAAATCTATATTAAAAATATAACGGCTAAATCCTATGGGAGCTGAACTGTTGTTTGCTTTACCATAAAATAACTCAATAATCGGATTTCTTCCTGTGTTAGTATAGGAATTATACATAAGAGTATCCGACTTATCAAAGTATGATCTATATATTGACATATTAACTTTTTTATATAAATAGTTAGTTAATACGAATATTGCTATTTAAAACTTTTTGATACGCTTCTTGCATTTTTGCAAGTAAGTCATCTGTTGATAAACCATCTAATGTTACTGATGATGGTGGCATTAATGGATATGGGTGGACGTGAGTTAAACAAAATCTAACAATTAAATTTAATAATTCTAAAAGTTCTTCACCTCTAACCATAGATGAGGTTTTTGGTTCTATTTCATCAAAAACTAATGGTTGATCAATCCCATAAACTGTATTTGGAATGTCTATTTTTCCTTTACCCGGAATTATAGAATCATGTGATAATAAAAATAACTGGTTAGCTCCCATTAAAGCAACACTGTTATTAATTAATTCAGCATTCGATGGGACAGAAACATCTTTTACAATATCATACGGTAATTCGGGGGTTAATTTAGCATTAAGTACCAAACTATAACCAGGTGTAATGTCTGTTGACGATATTTTTACAAGACTTTGTAACAATGCCATGTTTATCGATGCAATTAAATCTCCTGTACTAACAAAATTTGTTGTTAAGTCCCTTAATCTTTTAGATGGACGAAAGTAAAAAGGAAATTGTTCATTAAGTGATAAATTTGGATTTAACAAAGAAGTTTTAGGATCAGTTATCACTTGTTTAAGTCTTTGGTTAATTTGATTGGATAAATCAATTAAATTTAAACCAACCGGAAAATTAACCATCTTAATTAGTCTTACACCATCAGTAGAACCTGTCAAATCTAAATCACTGTTATAGTCAAAATTAGATGTTAATGTTTTATATGCTTTTTCGTCAGTTCTTAATGCGTAGATATATAAGTTGGCGGTAAATGCTGAAAATTGATTTTCAGGGTTAATAACATCATACTCTATTAAGTATTTAATAGGTTTTTCATTTGAAACTAACCTTGTTTTTGATGTTGGTTCTCCATAAGTAATTTTAGAATAATATTTAGATAATTGTAAGAATGCTCTACTATCATCTGCTTCAGGAATTTCTCCCGTTTTGAATTGTTTGTGTTTACCAGCCCTTAATAATAATTCATCCTCTTTCAAAATAATGTCCGAACTATTTCTACCATTCAATGATATATCAATAGGTTCTGCAAAAACCCCTTTATTTGATTGGTTTTTATATGTCCCATTAAAGTTTTTAATAGGTGGAATATTCTTTGTTGAATTTAAAGAACCGGAATCTAAATTTGTTTTAGATGATGAATAATTTTCATAATTAATAGTTGCCGGTGAAGAATAAGTTGCAATCATGTAAAACTTATTCTTAGTTGTTTTGATATTTGTGTTATAATAAAATATCATTACATTTTCACCTGGTTTTGGTACTTGATTAACAAAGTACGGAAGTAAAGGTAAATAAATAAATGGATCTAAAGGTGACCAAGGACCATTTTTCTCAGGAGTTTTAGAGTTCTCATCAAACCCCACATAAGTTTTATCGGCAGCAGTTATATTTTGTATAATAGGTTCAACCCTTATTCTACCAAGCATTAAGGGATCATCATTATCAATACATACCCCAAAAAATATATTTTGTGTATCTTGTAAATTAGCCGACATTATTTATTCTTTTTTTATACTCTTCAAAAACTTTATTATATGACTGTTCAGTCACATCTAAATGCCTTGTCAATTTTATTATTAAGTCTTTAGTTTTTTCAAAGTCGGTTTGTAAAAAATCCATAACTTTTGTTAAATCACTATTTGAACTATTTTTATAATCGTTTAAAATATTTAATACTTCTTTTGTTTCCATATTACATAAATTTACCTCGTCCTTTTGATGGTTTAGCAGTAATTGGGAAAGGTCCGGCAAACCCTACTGGCGGTGGATTATATACCTCAACTTTACCGTTGGTAAACATTTCTTCATTACTCCCCTTTATTTGTGCCATCATTGCCATATTCATTAAATTAGGTCCACCATCAGGAGCATCTCCAGTAGGTAACCCCAACCCTTGCAAATTTTCTATCACATTAGCAAACGCTCTCGTATTTGATACTCCACCAAGTAGTGAAGAACCTGCAAGAGCAAAAAGGGGTAATCCTAAATTTAATTGTGATATACCTAAATTAAGTAATTTTAAAATTTCGTCAATAACACTTTTACAATTACGATAATCAATAAATGCCTGTCCTAAAACTAATAGTGCGTAAACTATGGAGGAATACATGGTTAATTGTTTATTTTTAGCCTCTTTTACAATATCAGACAAAATTTTCTCAACTAATTGTTTGATTTGTTTTTTAACAATTTTAAATAATTCCTCAACAAAAATAGAAGTAACTCTTTGCATAAAATTCACAACGAATTTCTTAAATGTTTTCATAAATTTTTCTAAATCGTCGAATAAGTTATCTAACTGTGCGGAAAATTGACTACTTATCGCTTTAACCATTATTAGAAATCCCAACATTACCTTAGGTGAAATTATTGTTTTAAATACTATTTTTGGTATCTGTGTAATTAAACTTGTATCTAAAGATGCTTTAAAATTTATATCTAAACCTAATGATGGTACCAATTCCTTCCATTTTGGATCGTTAGCTAATTCTGCAATTGCCTGTTCAACCCTATCTATTTTTTTAGAACCAACTTTTTCAGTAATAACATCTTCAACAATCGTTCTGTTTGCTTGGACATTAATAGGTAATTTTAAATCTCCACAATCTTCAAATTGCACAACACCATTAATTGTGTTATTTATTTTTTCTTCAATAAATCTAAGTTCTTGGTTTGATATTTCAAAAAACGTATCGTCAATAAAATCTTGATCACTTAGTTTGGCGGTACCTGCAACATCAATCTTTTTTGTTGGATCGGTACAAACACCCATAATTCTTTTTAATATTAAATCAAATTTTGTTTGTTCCCTCATTTCATCGGTTGTTAGACCAATACTAAAATCAAATGCACCTGTTAACGTATTCATAATTTCTGCCGTCAAAACATCAAACTGTAAAATGTCTATACTACCATAATAATCTCTTAAAAAATCAGAAACAGTGGTTCTATTATTTAATTGTGGTTTTAAAGTTATTTTGAAAAAGTCCCCAAAGTTTGTTGGGGCAATAGCCGGATAAAATTGAACGTATTCAATATCAAATAAATCTTGACCTGAAACACCCCTATAATCTGAACCTAATTGTGTTTGGTATGATTGTCCTAAGTTTTGTAATCTATCATATAAAGCCCTATTTACTGAGTTAGGTATAACACCAGGTCCGGTTGTTGATTCTTCGTAATAAAATTTAGCATCTTTATCGTCAGGAGAATATTTTAATCTTTTAAATAAATCTACCTGACTTACCTTAATATAAATCGGTTGGTTTAGTTTATCTTCATATGACTGTTCTTCTGAACATCCAATAGTTGAAACTACTTCTTCTATTAATATTTCATTTATTCTACTTTTTGTTGATTCAGCAGCCTCTAAAAAAAACCTACTAATAGTGTTTAATGATTTATTTCCTGACTTTGGTAATGATTGTTTAAATAAATCTAAAAGTTGTTCTAGTTGATTTTTAACTTCATTTTTTAATTGATTTTTAATGTCGTTAGTCCCACTTTTTAACTCATTAAGTTGTTTTGTAACGTCACTCTTTTTTTTATCTAAAGAAGTTTTTGCTTTTTGTTTTTTAGCTATTACATCATTTTTTTTATTCTGCAATGTTGTTTGGTAAGCACTAACCTTACTTTTTGCCTTTTCGTAATCATTATTTAAATCAAGTCCCATTACATTTTATATTTTGTATCACCACCATCAACATCCTTATTTATTAATAGTCTTAAAGTTTCGTCATCCATATCCGATAACGTAAAATTGTCTTCTTTGGTAGAAGAAGATTTTTCCCATATTGAAGATTGTAATTTTGAAAGGGTTAATTTTTTTTCTATCGTGTCATTAATTATTTTTTGTTGTTCTTTAATTACTGGACCGATAAGTGTCATGTCTTCAGGATCTTTTAATAATGCCAACATTTTATTTTGAATTCTAATTGCTGTTGATCTCTGCTCAACTAACTCATTATAAATTTCTTGCATTAAACCTAAAACAGAATCTTTATTAAGTGATATTTCTTTTTTTCTTGCTCTATTCATAACTATAAATATTTAATCATTGATTATGTATTTTTTTTACAGTCTCTAAATAAAGTATTTTGTATTTTTTTAAAAAAATTCTAATTTCTTTAGTGTTCATATTTGTCATTTCTCTTAAAGACAGTAAAACAATATTTTTATTAAATTTATTATTATCGTTACCTATAAAAATATTACCATAATTATCAAACAATTCTATTAATGCCTGACCCAATTTAAATTCATTTTCAACTAAAGTATTTTCGTAAACGTATGCTTTTAAATCAACTAAAAAAACATCAATAATTCTTTCAGCGTCTATTTTCTCAAATTCCATATAGTAAACCATGTCAGGACGGTTTTCTAAAGTTGCGGAAATGTCTTCGTAAGAAATTTTTCTATTAGTTTCTTTTTGATCTTTTAGTATCTGACCCATTAAGTAGTTCTTACAAATGGTGCCAAAATATGAATACGCCTTTTTATTCTTTGCGGGTTTAAACTTATCAACTTTAGTCATCAAAAAAGAATGTGTATCGTGATGGACTTCGATATAGTCCATATCTTTTCTATATAATTTATATCTTCGTATGATAGACTCAATCATTTTGTCTAATGGCATACGAAGATACTCATTATAAATTTTTTCTTTTTCTTCTTTAGTTTCTGCTAAAATATAATCTCTAACAGCCTCTTCTTCACGGACATCAAAATAGTTGTTACTTTTTGGTTTTTTTACCGTCTTATTCGATTCATATGTATTTTCATTGTTATCATTTGATAGAAACATTATTACTGTTGTTCAGGGGCATATTTTATATTTCTATCATTTGTAAAGAAATGTTCTTTTTTCGCTGAGTCAATCCAAAACGAAACTTCATTGTCTGAGATTTTTTCTTCTCCATTTTTGTAATTCCAAAAAATAGATCCCTCTCTTAGGTTCATATGTTTGTAACCAATTTTTGGAATAGTCATAATTTTTGTTGAGTTGTATGTAAGTCTTAATAATAATTCATACACAAACGTTAACTTCATCGATGGTTTAAATCCTCCATTATCTTTAAATGTGGACTTTTTAATTACCATACCACTTGTTTGGAAATTTTGATATGATAATAAAACATCATTAGTTAAATAACCAATTTCTGAATTTAAACTAGCGGCAAAGGTTGCTTCATTAGTAAACCCAACAAACATTCCTTTATCGTCGGTGTCAACCACTAAAGGAAGAAATGCGTCAACTTCAGGATACGCATCAACAAACCTTTTTACATTTTTAAACCAAATACTTGAATATTCATCATCAAACTCTAAAACACTAACCCATTCACTTTTTGCATTATCAACCCCCAAGTTTACTTGTGTACAAAAATCAAAGTCACCATCATTTTGAATTATGTTAGTTGTTAACCCACTAAAGTCGTAGTTAGATAAAAAATTCTTTAATGTGTCTTCACCTGAATGTACGATAACCAATTCGTTAATAGGTAAGTTTTGTATTGATAGAGATTTTATTGCTCTGTCAAATAAATCATCAAATCCTCTATGTGTCGATGAATTTACTGGTAATATTACTGATACGTTAAATTTTTCCATTTTTATTATTTTTATTTTTCTTCAGATACTTTTATTTTTTCTAATTGTTCAGAAAACGAATTTGCTCTTTTTTCAAAATATTCATTAAATAATGTTAATACCGATTCCTCAAATGAATTTTTTTGTGAATATTTGATTCCTGTTTCATACATCTTATTATATAATTCTTCAGATATATTATCCTCAAGCCAATTTTGTGTGTAGTTTGCAATTATGTCAACAATTTCATTAAATTGATATGTCCATATACCGTTTTCTTCATTCATCCATTCGGGTTTTAAATTAGGTACTTTACCAATTACAGGAGTACCGGTAATCATACACTCTAAAGGATATGTTCCAAAGGCAGATTCATTATCAACCCAAACAGAAACATAAGAATCTTTTAAAAATTTAGAAAAATCTTCTTGTTTAATACCTCTCATATCTCTAAAAGTAATCCATCTGTATTGTGGATATTTTAGATAAAAAGTTTTTATAATTTTTGCGGTATCTCTAGGTTCTCTTGTGTGTATAGAGATAATCGGTTTTGACGGTTTTTCTTTTCTTGTAAAATGTTCTGAAATAAAAGGTTCAACAATGTCAATGTTAACGTTTTTCATAATCTCTAAAACGTATTTTTTTTGTAATTCAGAAGTTGTAATACATTTAATAAATCCGTATTGTGCCCAAGTTATACCAGGAGGTAATGTTTCAAGTATTTGATCGTAAGCTTGACATAAAACAATTTTTCCACAAGGGAAATTTTTTAATTGTTCCATTACGTGAGCATAAATTTCAGGAATAACAATAAAATCCTCTGGTGATATTGCTAAATTTTGATTCTCTATTGGTTGGTGTGGTAGTGACATATACTCTTCTCCTAACCATTCAGAAACACCATTATAATCTTTTGTTTCATGTATGATAATAGAATTAAATCCATTATTTTTTAATGTTAATGCCATATCATAAATGTATTTTATACCTGCCTTAGGATTTCCTTTTGTGTCTTGAACTAAAAAATAAATTCTAGCGGATTTATTATTTAAATTTTCTAACGACTTTTCTACTTTTTGAATTTTTTCTAATTCCATTTTTTAAAACTTTTTAAGTATTTTATTTATTAATAAGGTGTTGAAAGAAATTTTAAAAGGTATTGTTAGATCTTTTGCCCCGTGTATACCTAAACTTTCGTCCAACTCTTCTCTTTCAGTAAGTAAAACCTCGATAAGACTTTTGAATGTGTCGTATCTGGTTACGCTTATTTGTTGCTCGGGCGTTTCAGTTTCTCCTGAAACTACAGGCAACACCGATTTTTCATAACTTACTTGTTTTTCTAATTCGTCAATATCCAAGTAATAGTTTTCTCCTAAAAATTGTAACATTTTATATTTTTTCTAAAATTTTGTCAAACTCCTTCAATGAATTAATCTCATATTCACAGTCAACATTTTTATTATAATTCGTGTTATATTTAACAACGATTTTATCTTTTGGTTTTTCTAATAATAGTTGAGGATTTGACGTAAGTAAAACATCAATTTCATCCCACATTGAATTTATTGTAAAATTTGAATAAAATTTTACTTTTTCTAAAAGACAACCAAATTTAGATAAGAAAAATAATGATGCTGGTTTTGATTTACCCATTTCGTCTGAAACTATTAATAACTCATTATTGTCTCTATACTTGTGATATATTTCATTGAGATCGTTAAAAGTAAATGTTTCGGTTGAACCCGCATGTCCAAAAATTTGCATTGCAAAATCTTCATACATAAATGAATATAATTCGTCTTCACTATTGAAACTAAAATGATCCATCAAATTTAATGAAGTAACATCACTTAAAATTTTATATTCAAAATTTTCTTTTGGTACTAACTCTTCGGTATTACCGGACATATCAAGTTCGTAGGTTTTTGATTCATCCTCTTTTTCTTCAATCATATGTTTTTCATATAACTGAGTAAATTTACCAATAGTGTCCCTTAAAACCCCGTTAATTTCAATCCCTATTCTCTTCATATTTTTTTAATATTCTACTAATTAGTGGGTTTCTTACAACGTCTTTGTCACCAAATTCGAATACACCCACATCATTTACATCATTAAACTTCCTAATCGCATCATATAAACCCGATTGTTTTTTGTCTCTATAACGGTCAGTTTGTTCAATATCTCCTGATATAAAGAATTTACTATTGAAACCTATTCTTGTCAATAGTAATTTCATTTGATTTGGGCTTGAGTTTTGTGATTCTTCAAATATTAAAATTGTGTTATCTATATTCATACCCCTCATGTAAGCTAATGCGAATACCTCAATAATTTCAGCATCTTTTAATTTTTCTCTTGCGTCTTTTCCAATAATTTTATTTAAAAGATAATACGATGGGAAAATATATGGATCTAATTTTTCTTCTAAGTTACCTGGAAGTGAACCTAATTTTTCTTCGGCTTCAACTGCCGGTCTAACAATCACAAGTTTTTCATAATGATTGGTTGGGTCCATTAATAAATCTACTGCCGCTTTCATTGCGATGTAAGATTTACCAACACCTGCGGGACCTGAACAAATAGTTATTTGATTGTTCTTTAAAAGATTATAGTAATGTTCTTGATTTTCTGTTAGGAATTTATTTTTTACTTTTTTTTTGATTACTGAATTTATAAAATCTTTTCTTGAAAATGGTTTGGATTCTTGTTCTTCAGTTTGTGGTTGTTGTTTTTTTCTTGTCATATTATTTTCTTATAATATTATAGTTGTTTTCAAAATATTCAATAGTTTCTTTTAGTCCATCGTAAAATGGTGTAAATTTAAAATCAGGTAAATATTTTTTTATTTTACTATTATCACTTGGTTTTCTGTATTGCCCTTCAGGTTTTTCTTTATCCCAGACAACATTACCTTTATAATTCATTAATTCTACAATTACGTCAACAACATCTTTTATTGATATTTCATCTGATGTTGAAAATATTATTGGTTCATTTTCCTCATAATTTTCCAAAACCCATTCTGTTAGTTTTGCAACATCACGGCTAAATATAAATTCTCTTAAAGGTTTTCCTGAACCCCATATTGTAAAATCTGTTTTATTTTCTCTTGCTAAGTAACATTTATGAATTAATGAAGGGATTACGTGCCCATTTACAATATCATAATTGTCGTTTGGTCCATAAATGTTCGTTGGTATAACTGATTTATAATTTAATCCATATTGTTCTTTATATGCCCTTATTTGAATGTCACCCATTCTTTTAGCATATGCGTATGCGTCATTTGAAAAGTGTGGTGGGCCTAAATGTATTTTAGATTCTGTTAATGGATATTCAACATTATTTGGAAAAACACAAGTTGATAAAAAGCATACTAATTTTTTTATATTATATTTTCTTGCAGTTTCAATAACATTTGTATTCATCATAATGTTATCATAAAAAAATTCACCCTTATACTTCATATTACCACCAACACCCCCAACTTTTGCTGCACAATGAATAACACCATCAAAATGATTTTGATTAAAAAATTCATCAACTTTATTTGTGTCTTTAAGATCGACATCAATGGACGTTGGTTTAACGTATTTTTTTTGTGAGAATTCTGTCCCTACTAAACCATACCCACCTGTAACTAATATTTTACTTTCCATAATACTCTAACCAATATTTAATCATTTCATCTAACATTGATTCAAATGTATACTCTGGTTGCCATAATAATTCTTTTCTTAGTTTTGTTGAATCCCCTTTTAAGTTTTCCAATTCTTCAGGTCTAAAGTGTTTTTCATCAACAACAATATAATCTAAATAATTTAAACCTAACGATTTGAATACGTATTCACACAAATCTTTTACTGAATGTGATACTCCGGTTGAACAAACATAATCATCCGGTTTTTCTGTTTGTAACATTAACCACATAGCGTAAACATAATCTTTTGCGTGACCCCAATCTCTAGTTGCCGATAAATTACCAATATGTAATTTATCTTGTAAACCTAAACTAATTCTAACAGCCGCCTTTACAACTTTATTTGTAACAAAGTTAGTTCCTCGTCTTGGTGATTCGTGATTAAACAAAATGCCGTTCCATATTTTCATACCATAAGAGTTTCTATAATTTCTACAAATATTGTATGAAAATACTTTTGCACACCCATAAGGAGAAACCGGATCCATGGGGGTAGTTTCTCTTTGGTACCCGTCATTATCTATGTTATTACCAAACATTTCTGAAGACGACGCTTGATAGATTTTAGAGTGTGGTGATACCATTCTTACCGCCTCTAATAAATTTAGAGTCCCTAAACCTGTTGCGTTTGCTGTATACAATGGTTGATCAAAACTAATTCTTACGTGAGATTGTGCGGCTAAATTATATACCTCATCTGGTTGGACTTTTTGTAATACTCTTACTAAAGATGCCATATCCGTTAAATCTGCGTATTCTAAATTTATTTTATTTTCATCTCTTAAATTATTAATTCTTGATGATTGTGTTTCAGATACTGAATTTCTTTTTACGGTACCCCACACTTCGTAACCTTTATCAACCAAAAGTTCGGCTAAATATGAACCATCTTGTCCGTTTATGCCTGTTATTAATGCTCTAATCATAATTTTTTAAATATACAAGTTAAAATATTTTCATCATTATCTATAGGTGTTCTAATAGTATCTTCCACATTAGATTTTGATACTAGTTTGTAACCCATTTCGTTAAAAAAGTTAACAATAGAAACATCGTTAAAATGCCATAAATGCTCGTCTTCACGTCTATGTTTCCATTTTTCAAACCAATCATCATTAAAATTATGACACCAAGGAACACTTATAAAGACATACTTACAATTTAAATTTTTTATAAAAGTAATATCCTCAAAATGTTCTAAAACATCAAAAAAAGAAATAACCTCATAGTAATCATCAAAAATACTATTAACAAATTCAACATTTGATGGGACTGGATATCCTGAAACATCGTTTCCGTAACACTTAATTTTTGTTTCTGAACATAATTTTAAAAAATCACCATTACCGTAACCAACATCTAAAATAGATTCTGGAATTTTATTAATTGATGATATTAAATACCCTAATCTTAATCCTGACATTTGAAATCCTTTTATTCCGTATTGATTATATCTTTCATCAATATACTTTTTATCATATGTCTGTAACTTGTTTTTTATACTAATCTGTTTTATTAAACCATTAGGTAATATTTCATAATTTTCAATCATACTATTTTCCATTTATTTCTTAATTTATGTGAATAACCGCGACTTTTTTGTAGTGTATGAAAAAATATATTATCATTTAAATCTACTAAGTCAACTAATAAATGAAATGACGACTCAACACAATGAACTTCTTCTGCTTTTTCAATTAAATAAAGAAAATCAAAAATATTTTCACTGTATTTTTTAACAAATATTTTTTTATACTCATCGTTAATTTTTGAATAATCAATCCTATCTACATTATCACTACCTGCAGAATGTATTAATACAAACTTTTCATTATTAGGGTTAAGTTGATTATATAATTTTTTTTCTCTTTCATAATCACGAAGAACTTTAAATTTTTTCCACCTTTCATTAGGATCAATCCCGTGTTGGGTATAAAACAATTCGTCCCAGCTAAACTTACTATGTGGACTTGTCGGGGATGCCGTTACCCTTATAGTTTTTTCATTTAAATTATTTTTTATTATGTAATTTTCTATTTCAGACACGACACCAACAGGAATAACGTTAATATTAACATCATCCCTATACATAAATTCAACACTACCATAATGATATGGGTGACAAAATACATTTAAAATATCGTATTTTTCTTTAATGCACCTAACTAAACCATTACAAATAATGTGATCACCCATCCCTAAATGATGAAAAATATATACTTCATTTTTTTCCATTACATTTTATTTAAATTTTAATCCAAGTTTCAGGAACTATGTCTGAAGTATTAAGTCCTAATTGTGGACCAAACCAATTTTTGGGCGCAATTATTTTCTTATCTTTGTTATTATTAAGCCAAGCCCCCCACCAACTAAAAGATGAATTTGCAATTATATTATCTTTACACATACTCATTAAAAAAATATTTTCAATATCGGATATCCCTTCAATAAAATTAACGTTTTCAAACTTTATGTTATTTTTACACCATTCTATGTCATCAGAAAATACTAAAATATTATCATAGTGTCCAATAATTTCTAATGCTTTTTTATAATAGTCCATACTTTGTACAGGATGAAAATTAGTATTATTTAAATAATCTCCCCTTCTAATATGTAAAGAAATTGAATTGTTATTAATTGGAATTATTTTATTTAATTTTTTTTTAATTTCTTCTCCTGGTGAGAGGTCATATTTAATTTCATTTTCAATTTCCTTAAAATACTTTTCTGTTTGCCAATAACCTTCAAAATAATAATTAATGTTTGGTGATAGATTGTGTTCCGTGTGGTAAAAATTATCAAAAATATTACTATAATTAAAATTATCTATTTTCGAATTTATTTCATAATTAATATTTGGAAACTTGTTTAAAGAAAACTCTCTTTTTGTTATACCGACTTGATTGTTATATAAACCGACATCAAGGTAACAATCAACCTTATATTTGTGTTTTAAATGTTTATAAAATGCCCATTGAAATAATTGATTTCCTAACCCACCTTGTAATTTAACAATATTCATATTAAACTATTACAAACTTTTTATTTTTTAATTCTCTTTCGTGTTGAAACTTCGGTAAGTTTATTAAAGATTCGTTAAAGATTGGTGGAGCCTTATCTATAAATTTTTTATTAACAAATATTAAATTGCAATAAGCAACTTCACAGTAAAGATAATAACCTTTTTTCTCAGCCAATGAACATAACGCTTTAAAAGATGCACTATATGCGTGAGAACCATCAAAAAAATGAGATTCGTCATATTCTAAAGAAACTGAAGTATTAATATCAAAATTTGAATTGTATTCTATTATCACAATGTTTGGTGTTCTATTTATTTCTTCCCATACCCAATAATCGTTACCGTCAATGTCTATACTTAAAATATCAAAAACGTTTGGTACAGAGTATTTGTCAAATAAAAAGTTTATGTTGTTTTTAGTTATGAATTCTTTATGTACTCCATTTACTCCGGCCTTTGGTCCTCCATCCATTTGTAGACCATCCCACCCACTATCTAAAAACATTCTTATATTAGATAACCAATACCCATCAGATGCACCAAACTCAACGCAAAATTTATTTTCCTCTCCTATTTTTTCTATAATTTCTTTTAAAATTATACTTTCCCCATGTTGTGAGTAATCTTTCATATATTAATTTTTTTAATTTTTATTATAAACCTATCGTTTTCTTCTAAATACGATTCTACTCTACTACCTAAAATTGACAGTAACGAGTCTTTATTTACTTGACTCCAATCTTCAGCTAAATTTGTTCCAAATAATCTTAAATCATCGATAATTATTAAACCATCGTATATATATGAATCGTTTATATTTTTTAATTCTTCATTTAATGGTACATCTTTTATTCCTTTTGCGGTATTACCTGAAGAATAGTGACCGTCCAAAAAAAAGATTGTTTTATCCTCTAACTCTTCTATAACTTTACTTAAAACAACTGCACTATCACCTAAAAAACTTTTAAGTTTAGTTTTATCATAATCAATCAAATTAAAATTTTTATACAAAGACTCACTTAGCTCTATTGTAAATAATTTGTTAAAATCATTAACAAATCTTAAAATAGTCTCCCCCATATATGTCCCCGTCTCAACAAAATTAGGGTATGTTGGTAACTCATCATTTAATTTTTCTAATATCGATTCTAAGTCTTTTTTTAGTAATGTTGGCATAATTATTTTTTATTTTGTTTTATGAAAAGTCCATCCCCCCATGTCACTCCGTCCCAACTTTCCTCAACCAATTCAAAATTGTGTTCTTTTAAAAAGTCAATTAGTTCAGTAATTAATGTACCATTTTCATAAAGATGAACTTTGTTTATTTCCGATATAATATAATCTATACTATCTAAAGTTTTTTTACCTCCTTTAAATACCTCTAACTCATAACCCTGAACATCTATATTAATCATATTATAATCTTCTCTATTAAATTCTATCGAATCTAATTTCATCATTTTTACAGTTTCTTTTTTATTAAAAACAATGTGTGGGTATTGGGTTAAATGTATTTTAGGTTCTAATATTGACGACGACATCCTTTGATTATTTTCCTCAACATACATTTCAACTTCCCTTTCTTCGTTTCCAAGTGCAACATTGTATAAAATTCTATCAGGTGAAACCCTACTTTTAAGAGTGTTAAAAGATTCCTGTAATGGTTCAAAATAAATTACATTTTTTATCCCTAATGAGTTATAGGTTGGATCCTCTTCCCCATGGTGACCACCAATATGTATAACTCCAGTTATATTTAAGTTATATTTTTTATTAAGTTCGTTTAAATTTAAAAGCATAATAAGTTAATTCTTCCAATATTTATATGTTTTAGTTTCGTATTCGATGAGAGGTTCCTCAATGAATAAACATTTTTTTCCCAATTTTAAAATCTCTTTCCAAGTGTGGTAATCTTCAGTTCCACGATATTTAGGTTCTTCAGTTATTAAACCTATATTTAATAGTAATTCTTTTTTTACTAAAACAGAAGAATTAATTATAAGATTATGTTTATTAATTAATTCAAAATCAAACTCTAAAATGTTCAATGGGTTAAAATGATGCCAAACTCCTAAATGAATTCCTTTTGCCCATTTATTACCTTGAGCATTTGCTTCAGATGAAATAAAATCAAACTTATCTGAATATATCATTTGTTTTTCTAATTTTGTTGCCATCCATATGTCGTCATCATCTAAAAATGCCACCCATTCACCAGAAGAATTTTTAATACCTACGTTTCTTCCACAAGCTGGTAACCCACTTCTGTTTTCTAAACGAATATATTTTATATTTTTATTGTTTTTAAGTTCTTCATATCTTGGATCATCAGAACAATCATCTACAACTATTATTTCAATATCTTTATATGTTTGATTAATTACTGAATCAATAGCTCTATTTACTAATTCATATCTATTGTATGTGGGTATAATTACACTTATCATGTTATAAAAGTATTAAATGATCGTTAGTTAATGGGGTTTCATCTATATTAATTCTTTCCCCTATAAATCTACCATTCTCTCTCTTAATAGTGAACGGTTTTTTTTCAAAAAACTCGTCGTGGGTATGTCTATCATTTTGAAACACCTGATAAATTGTTTTTAAAAATGTTTGATCGGATCCGTACCCTAATTTTACGTCTTTATTGAATTTTAATATCATTTCAGTCATTGGTACCTGTTTTGCCTTAATTCCCCACATACCCCCTAAGATACCTAACTGATCGTTACCATAAGGTATTCCATGTGCTGGGTGATCTCTCATTACGTGTAATGTTTTTTTACTGTCTATCCATTCTTTAACTGCTACCGACTCCCTTTCGGAAAGTCTTGAATCACAGTCTCTAAAACAAACGTATTCAGCATTCTCTAAATCAGAAACCAAGAACCTCCAAAACATTCCATAAATGCCGTTATTAGTTGAGTCAATACAAACCGCTCCATTCCTTTCTAAATTTTTTATTGTCTCTTTAGGTACGGTATTATCATAATATAAAATCATTTTCCAATTATGGTATATCTCTTTAATTTGTTCAGAATTTCTAATTGCTCCTACATTATATAATGGGTTATCTCCCCATAAACTATAACTTAAATAATTCATTAAAATATGTTTTGGTAAAGTTTATTAAGACTTACATCCATATTTACATTATGTCCTTGTGTTACGTGTGAGTCTAGTTGTAAATGTTTTAAAATATTATTTGTGATTAACATTTTTTTATTTTTTATATGTGAAAAGTACGTAATTGATCTTTCATGTGCATGTCCACAAGTTTTTGTTTCTTTAATTCTATCCGCCATTGGTTCAAACCATTTCATGTACTCATTAAAAATGTCTGTTCTAAATGTTGTATTTGATGTTGAGGACCAAACTGCATTTGGATTTTTTTGTAAAACTTTAGAATAATAACTAATTAAATCTATTTTGTTTACTTCTTTTATAATTGGTAAAATGTGTTGGTTCCATTCAGGATTTTGAACAAACTGAAAATGAGATATTGGGAAGGGTACATAACCTATCATTTCTACATTTTCATTATAAAGTTTGGTGTGAAACTGATCAATATTTTTATTTAAAAGGGTATCGTATTCAAATAAATTTACATATTTTGTTTTTATTAAATTATTTTTCCATAAACAATACCATCCCGTGTATGAAGTAAATAATGGGTATTCTTCCAAATTACCATCATAATTCCTTGCAATTATTACGTTGTTATAATTTTCTAATTTATCAATATCACGATTACCTAAAAATACGTACCTATAATTGTATAGATTAGAAAATTTCTTTTTATTTTCAAATTCGATAATTAAATCTTGATCGTGAACAAAAATGAAAGTTTCTGACTCGTCTTTTTTATTTATATCTATTGGTAAGCTATCCTTATACCTTTCCGCAAATTTAACTCTATTATCTTCCCATTGTTGATTCGTTTGTCCAATAGAAAGATGTGTTACTCTAACATCAAACATAACCCCGATCTTTACATTGTCTAAAAAGTTAGGTAAACAAAAACCTAAATCATAAAAATGAAATCCTTCAATTGACTCATCGAAATTGTGTTTAATATTCTTTTTATTCACAACAATAAACAACCCATCAATTAAAACAACATCCTCTAATTTATTACCAATATCTTTTGAATATGTACTAGTCCATTTTTTACCTTCATGTTTATGATTAACAACACCATACATAGTATTAAAAACTTCCCACCACTTAGCATTTGTGTCTAAGTATTTTGTCCCTGCTAACCCTAAAATACCATATTCTGGTGCCTTTTGAAAATGTTTTAGTATCTTGTCACCCCAATTCTTAGTATCCATTTCTAAATCATCATGACATAAAACAACGATGTCATGTTTAGATTCATTTAATATTTCATTATAAACTTGAGATAAGGATTTTTCCCCATTATTGACTTTTTCAATAATTTCAACTTCTTTGTACATTGAAGTTTTTTGTAAATAATCAATATATTCTTGATTATGTTGTCTTGTTGAAACCCCTATTGTAATCATAACCCTGTACTACCAAATCCTTTATCGTTTCTATCTTTTTCACCAATCTCTTCAACTTTAACCAAATTAACCCACATACCACACATTACCGGACATAAAACTGCTTGTGCAATTTTTTGCCCTTTTTCTATTTTAATTCTTTCATTGGTTGTGTTAAACATGATTACTTTAACTTCTCCTTGATACCCATTATCTACAGTTCCTGGTGAGTTTAAAACCATAAGCCCTTGTTTAAGTGCTAAACCACTTTTACTTCTAACTTGAATTTCATAACCTTCAGGAATATCAAATCTTAAACCCGTAGGTATTAGTTTTCTATCGTTTGCTTGAATCCAAATATCTTCAGTTGATCTTAAGTCAAATCCTGAATCAGATTCATAAGCATACTCAGGATTTTTATTGTCACTTTCATTAACATACTGTAAAGGAATTTTTTCAAACCCCATATGGTTGTTCATTTCAAGAAAATGTTTTTCCATATCTTCCATATTAATACCCATAGATTCTAACATTGACTCGGGATTAGTCATATCGATATTGTTTACATTTTCCTGCAAACTTTTTAACATGTCCATTTGTTCTTTTACTTCTTTTAATCTTTCAATCATTACTTAAGTTCTTTTAATTTTTTTATGAATTGTATTAAAACATCAACATCCTTTTCACAATATTCTGAAATTTGTGGTAAATTTTGTTCCACCCAATATGCTTGATGTACTTTACCACCTGTTACATCACCGTCTTTAGGTGTTGGTATACCCATTGTGGAACAAACTAAGTCAAGAGATCCGATAGACGTGTATGCCCCGTATTGCCATATTTCTTTTGTATCGATGGCTTTCACCTCCCAAGGCTTAGTATCGTAAGATGGTAATAACTTAGACGGTAAAATTCCGTTTATTATCGTTCTTTTTGCCAACATTGGTATATCAAAATTCTTTAGGTTGTGTCCACAAAGATAAAAATCTAATTTTTGACATCTATCTAAAAGATTTCTTACTTGTAGTAATAACTCTTTTTCGTCGTCACCTGAAAATGTTTGTTTTTTTACTTCTCCATTTTCCATAACAAATGCCATAGAAACACAAACTATTTTTGCAAATTCAGGAACAAGGGCTGATCGTTTTTTAAATACATCATCTTTAGATAAATTAATATCTTCAGGAAATCTTTTTAAAAACCAATCAAAATATTTTTCAAACTGTTCTGCAATTTCAGGACTAAATCTTTCACATGATTCTAAATCAGGACACCCACCAACGGTTTCAATGTCTAAGAATAATATTTTTGTAATAGGTATGTTTATCATTTTACTAATGTTTTATAAAGTTCTGCTCTTTCTTTAGTTACGATATTTAAATCGTATTTGTCTTTAACTGTCTCGTATAATCTTTCACCTAAGTCTTGTGCCCAATTGGGGTTATCTATTAATTTTTTTATATACTTAGCCCAATCACCGCTTCTAACTTCCTCAACTAAAAGTGCATTACCATCTGTGAATTCACCATTTTTAAGTGAGTGTTTTAAATCTATAGTGTAAGGACCAACATTAGAAGCAATTATTGCCTTTTTATAAAACCCCGCCTCGATTACTTTTAATTGAGATTTTACTCTATTAAAAATGTGGTTTTTAATGGGTGCTAAAGAAACGTCAAACCATCTATAATTTGATGCATAACTTGTAACAGGTTTAGTCCAAATACGATTATATGTTGGAAAGTTAGGGTTAACTAAATCACCTTCTTCAAATTTTATTAATTCGTCTTTTTGTTCGTTTGTGACTAATCTGTACTTATCTGTAAATATTTCTTCGTACCTTGCCCAAACAGTTTCTTCAGGTTTAATTGGTCTTTGTTTTTGTTCACCTGTCTGTTTATTAACTTCAGTCACAGTACCCCTTGTGTCAAATCCACACAGATAGACAGAAAATTTATCTTTTAAATTATTTAACTTATTAAAAGTACCATCTAAAAGTTTTAAATCATGTAAGTGAGAAGAACCACCTAACCAACCAAATCTTAACCTATCTGAAGGTTGTGTTTCAGCTTTAAATTGGGGTTCATTTGGGTTAATAGCGTTAGGTAAAACAAAAACATTTTTATTAAGTTTTTCAATTTCTTTAGCAAATAAAGAAGTTGTTGTTGTTACATAACCAGCAACTTTCAGGTTAGCCATTATTTTTTGATTTATTTTATTTTGTAAAATCAATTGATGAATAGGGTGTTCCTTTGTTGGTAACCAATAATCATCTAAATCCATAATAGTTAAAATCCCCATATTATTTAACATTTTAATAATCTGAACCGCCATATCGTAATCTTGACCAATACTTCTATGAAAATGTACTATTTGATATTGTTTCCAATAATTTAAATCATTAATTTTTGGTTCGTAATCTATGTCAACATGGAAATCGTTAGGGTAAAGGTTTTGTAACATTACATGTGGATCGACACTTCTGAATTTACCAACACCTGTCTTATCTGATGGTAATACTAATACTTTGATTTTACTCATATATAAACTTTTAATAAAATATAATATTAATAAAACAAAAAATCCACCTTTTGGGGGTGGATTTAATCGATGATGCACGATTTTTATTTTTCTAACTTTTTAATTTTTGTTACTTTACCTATGAATAAATGTTGTCCTACTTTAAACTGTATAACTTCATTTGAGTTTGAAGTGGACTCAACTAACATTCCAGCTTCTTTTAGTTCTTCTCTTACAACATCCCTAACCGTATCTCTAACAATATCCCTCAACATTGTTTTAATTTCACTAACACTAACATTTGATGATCCGTTCATTTGTTGTGGAATATTTATTTGTTCTGAAACCACTGTAGGATTATCACTTATTTTACTTGAATTTAAATTCATTAATCTTTGTGCTCCCTGTATTACCTCTTCTGAAATATTTGCCGACCCGTTAATACCGCTAGGCTGAACAATTGGTTGTTCTATCATTAATCTTTTTATTTCATCAGGTAATTTAGAATTAATAATTCTATTCTCATCTAATGGTTTTGTTGGATCGTGAAATGATTTTTGTTGTGTTTGTTCTGAAATTAATTCTTGAGGTAAATTATACTTGGCGTTAACTGATTCAAATTCTTCAACCATCGGGGCGTTAATTTTTCTTGTATCCACACTTTTTATTTGTTCAGATCTTTCCATTATTTTTTTTGAAACTGCAAGTCTTTGCATTAGTTCTTCTGCTGATGATCCCATATTACGTTATATTTTCTTCATTATCGAATTTTGCGTTTATAAAAACCCTATCCATTGATCTATCACCGTTAGGGTTATAGTTAGGTCTTACTTCACTAAAATTATCAAAGGTTGGTTTGTAAGTAAATATTTTATCCACTCTAAAGAACCTCCAACCCGGTAAATAATTACCTTCGTTTTTTTCTGACCATGAAGCGCCTTCTGTTTCCCAGGCCCTCAAAACTTGATTACCCTTTTTACTGACACCAAAACAAACGGGTTCAATTGTTCTATATCCTTTACCTCCATTATCATCACCGTCATAATAAATAATAACGACTTTCTTATTCTTAATGGAGTCCTGAATATCAGAGATAGCGGCAGCTTCTGAAATGATATTTTTTAAATTATTTAAAAGTTTCATTTAACAGTATAGTACGGGTTATTTGATGAATATTTATTTACTTTTAAATCTTCTTTTCTTTCAAAAATATCAGTAGATGTTCCGGCTTTTTGATTGTACAAATCAAAATCACCTGTACCCCTACCAATTTTATCACCATCCGCTAACGCATCAGGATGAACAGAAGAATATTTATTCTCTTCTTTAAAGTCGTTTCTTGCAAACATTTTTTTTCTTTGTTCTTCAGCTATTTGAGATAATTTATTATCTGGTTGACTAAAATCTAATTTATCTGATTGTACTGACATTATATTATTTTTTTAATTAATTTATTTATTCTTTTAACTTCTTCACTAACTGACAGTTTATCTGCGGTTGAGGAGTGTGACGCATTCATGTTAAAATTATTTTTTTCGTGTGAATCATTGTATTGATTTTGCATACCAGCATCACTTTTTATTTTTTTACCCCCATCTAAATTATTTCTCCAAACCTTTAAAACCTCATCACACCAATTTTTCATTCTATCACCACCATTTAAAATAAATGGGGCGTCTTCTTTATTACCATTATAACTATCAAACCAACTTTTTATCCTTTTTATTTGTTGGTATGTTGCAGATTTTGTCTGTCTTAATTCCTGATTTCTATTAAACCCTTCAGTATTTGAGTCCCCTTGTACCGAATTAAAACAATCATTTAAATGTTTTAATAACGTATCAGGCAAAACTGCAGTATTATTATATAAATCACTGTTCATCTTTTATCAATTTAATTAAATGGTTTAAAGAAACTCCTTGTTTTTTTGCCATATTTCTTAATGAAGTAACATTTTTTTTAAGTGTATCAGTAATTTCAATATTTTTTTCATCATCATTTTTACTTGACAAAACAATATCTTCTATGATATCCTCATTTTCATCAATGCCCTTTTCTTTTAAAATTAACCTATCTACAAAATTTTTTTTATTTTTGATTTTTTTAGGTGCTCTTTTATGTAAGTTTGGTTTTTTACCTTGTTGTATTGCTCTCTCTATTGCGTCTTCCTTACTTAAACCTAATTTTTTTTGGTAATGTTTAACTGTATCATTATAGTCCATAAACATGGTTGCCTCAAAACCAAAAGCGTCTTCCATATCAACTTCTTTAATTTCTGATTCACCATAATAACCGTACCATCCCCTTAAAAGTGGGTCTCTTGGGTTTCTTGACATACCAACTATCTTATCAGTAAATGTGATACCTTGCATAGTTGAAGCCGGATTTAATATTGGAATACTTGACGATGTCCAAGTACCGTCATCATCAATTAATTCTGTTACTTCCTCTTCTTTACTATCTTTTTTGTCTTTTTTTGTTTTAGACTTAAATATCTCATGAGTTTTACATGGCATATATTTTCTTTTACCATCCTCATTGTGGTAATGAAATCCTGAACAACCTAATGTTTTAGAAACTCTTTCTGCTCTTTCTTTAGTAGAGTATTTATATGTTTTCATAGAGTCTTTTACCTATAAATACTCGCAACAAAGTATTTATCTTAAAAAAGAATGCCTAGTCAAAATTTAAATAGTTATTATTACCCAAGATACCGAGCTAAATTAAATTATGGACAATATTTTGATTTAACTTTGGCATCTGACGAAAGAGATTACGATGAAGAAGTTGTATTCTCTACGGATGTAATTGCCGCAAATGACGGTAATAGGCTTCCAATTTACTTGGATTTAAGTTCTTCTGAATCATCACCACAACCTGTGGTAGGATTTTACGATTACATTTCGGGATCAACATTAGTTTCTAAAAATTATTATAACCCAAGTAATGTAGATTTATCTTGTTATTCTGCGTTTACTGGTTCTTGTGATGTTGGGTTGGTCGGAACCGATAATGGTTTATATCAAAAAATGTCGGGCGAAACATTATACTATTCTATGGGTATAAGAAATGACTATAAATTTCACCCATATTATAGAGACAGAAGATTTAAAATGACACCAGTAACGGGTTATACACAATCACCAAATATTAGATTTTCAGGTTTACCTAAAAATACCATTTATAACATGGTTTCAAAGTCAGAGGCAAATGTAGGGTATTACCAACAACTTTACGGAGGGTTTTATCAAGGGTTTTATAAATTATTTGGGTATGATTATGAAGTGTTTCCTGAAAGAGTTAATAAAGGATGGACAGTTGAGATGCTTTTGAAACCAAGAATAACTGAGGAGTATACTATCAATCAATCAACCGAACAATATTTAAACGATTTATACCCGAATAATTCTGGAACTTTTTTTTTCTTCGGAACTAGATCAGAAAATAAATATTATCATTTTGCAGAAGGACAACCCTCAACCGCATCAACATATACAAGAGTTACTGCAACATCAAAAAGTTTAAAAACATGTTCTTGTTCTGATACAGGTGTAACAAATTCTAATTGTGTTTATGTATATCCACAAAGCGCAACTACAGTTGTGCACAATATTGGGTGCACATGTGGCGAACCCGCTTGTGGTGAAATTGTTCCACAACCACCTATCGATCCTAAATTTGATGTTTTATCAAACGCAATGTCAATAAGGTTTAGTGGTTGCCCTGTAAATCCAAGTATCTGTGTAAAATATTTAAAAATAACGGGTGATTGTATTACAACAGGTATTTGCGAAACAACAGGAGTTACGTTCCAAACGGGATATACAATAACAGAGGTTTGTGGACCACCAATTTATGAAATATGTAATTTACCATGTTCTGCAGATACTGAGGACAGATGGGTTATGGTTAGTGCCTTATTTGAAAGATATACAACAATAGAAGACTGCGACTTATTACATTTAGGAGGTTTAGGTGATTTAAGAATAAGAACTTTCCAATCAATCCTTGATGGGGCGTCTTACAACTTAATAATGCCACCACAAACACATATAGGTTCACCAAAAGAAAATCAAATATTTAAAATTGAATTTGATAGGAAATGGTTTGATGATGCTTGGTATAGAATGGGATTACTTAAAATATATGTTAATGGTTATTTTTACATGGTGGTAGAGAATTTTGAAGAGATAATCCCAAGAGAATTAAATACTGAAAAAGAAAAACAAATAGGTGTGCCTTTTAATTTTTCATTTGGTGGGGGGACTCAAGGATTACACAACCATTTAGTTTTTTCATCAAGTACAATGACTGATGGTCCTTACATACAAGATCCTGAATTATTCCCTAATAATATTTTATCGGCGACATCATTGTCGGCGTTAACTACTGACATATTAATGGAGCAAAATTTTGGTGGGACATTTATGGGTGGGGTATCACAATTTAGGATGTATGTTGAACCATTAACAACCCCACAAATACAACATAATTTTAGGGTATTAAAAAATAGATATGACTTATTGGATTTTTGGTGTCCTAACTGTTATAGTGAAATTTCTAATGGTTTTGTGGATCCTGATTATATCGAACCTAATTATTTCGAATAAACTTTATATTTATAAAATAAAAAAATGCCATTAGTAACAAGACAATACGGACCGAACGCAAAAAATTTAAAACTATCAGTTTATGATATGGATATGAATCTGTACTACTTACAAAACTTAGGTGTAAGTGGTTTTTCATATTCAAATAATGTTTTTACTTTAACAAACCCAACAGGGGGTACAAAATCTGTTACAATAAATTCTGTAACAGGGCTTACTGTAAATGGAAATTTAACTGTAACAGGAAACACTTCATTTAAAGGATTGACAGCAACAACAATATCGGCAACAACATATCAGAATTTACCCGTAACTGCAGATACGTATTTAACTGGTGGGACATATTCAAATGGAGTTGCGACATTTACAAACAATACGGGAGGTACTTTTAATGTTAGTGGTTTTTATACTGGAGGTACACCATCTGTTAATTACACAATATATAAAGCACTCATTACGCTCAGCATGGGGACATTTACTATAAGTCAATTGGAAAACACTATTGGTGATGGTAGTAACGCAAGCCCTAATGATATAGTGTGGAATATTCCTGTTGGGACTAATGGTGTGTTAAATGCTACTAAGGCAAATGCATTTTTAAATCCAAATAAGATTTCAATTGACGTATCAAATATAACTGGAGGTGGGGTTCCATATATTTGTACCGCACAAAGGGCAACTAATAGCATAATACAAGTGCGTATTTTTTTACATGATGGTACACAAGCGTCAACACCAAATTTTTCAAACTTGCCAATAGAAATAAGAATTTATAACTAAATTAATTTTTTTAAAAAAATTATAATAAAATGTATTTTTAAAATAAAAAATGTCAAATAAAAAAATATCTGAATTACCATATATTAATGGAGGTGAAATTTCTGGAAACACTCTTGTTCCTTTAGTTACCTATTTTAGTGCTGTAACAGGAGATACTGTTCACACATATGTTTCAGATTTACAAAATTATTTAACTAGTGGTATTACTGTTAGTGGTAATTATTTACCATTAAGTGGTGGAACTGTAACAGGAGGAACAGTATTTCAAAGCGGACTAACCGCTAATACAATATCTGCAACAACATATTATAATCTTCCAGTAAGTGCTGTCACTAATGGAACGGGTATTTCTGCGACAATAAGTAATGGTCATGTAATTATAACTAACACATCTCCCGACAAAGTTGTTACAATAAGTGGAGGTACAGGTATTACAACAGGAGGTACCTACCCAAATTTTACTTTGGTTAACTCAGCTCCCGACCAAGTTGTTACAATTACAGGAGGGACAAACATACAAATTGCGGGAACCTATCCAAATTTTGGAGTTAACTTTACAGGTACAACAGGTTCCAACTTTACGGGTGGAACAGTAACAGGTGCTACTAATTTTACAAATGGTTTAACTGCAAATACAATATCTGCAACAACATACAATAATTTACCAATAAGCGGTATTACAAATGGAACTGGTATTACGTCAACAACTAGTAATGGAAATGTAACAATAACAAATACGGCTCCTGACCAAACCGTAACTATTAGTGGCGGAACAGGTATTACAACAGGAGGAACATATCCTAATTTTACTTTGGTTAACTCAGCTCCTGACCAAACCGTAACTATTAGTGGCGGAACAGGTATTACAACAGGAGGAACATATCCTAATTTTACTTTGGTTAACTCAGCTCCTGACCAAACCGTAACTATTACAGGTGGGACAAATGTACAAATTGCGGGAACATATCCTAACTTTGGAGTTAACTTTACAGGACAAACATCATTCCCTTATTTACCATTATCAGGAGGGACTGTCACTGGAGGAACTATTTTTACAAACGGATTAACGGCAAACACAATTTCTGCAACAACATATTTAAATTTACCTGTTAGTACTGATGTGTTTGTAACAGGGGGCACATATTCAAATGGAGATGCGACATTTACTAATAACACAGGAGGAACATTTAATGTTAATGGATTTTATACGGGAGACACAACAACAATAAGTTATGCTGATTTAATTACGTTGATTAATAATAGTGGATTGACGGTATCTATGTCATATTTAATAAATGATTTTGCAACTGTATACGATCAACCAGACTATTTTATTGATAATTTAACAAAAGGAACTGTAGTTACAAAAACAGGAAACACAGAACCAATTGTTGTCTTTGCTAGTTCAAATAATACTTTATACTCAGAAGCGTATCAACCAGCATATCCTAATGATATTATAAAATATGATTATACTTTTTCTAATACAGAGTATAATGGAACCCCTTCGTTTGGTAGAATTTCAGAAAGAATTGATGAGTATAATAATAGAACGGATTATGATCACAGAAACGTTGAATTCATTAGATATCAGATATATAATAAAAACTTACTTTTATCAGGAGCCATACAAGATTTTGATTGTACAACAGGTGTTGTTTCAGGTGTTAGTACTTTATTTTTAACTGAAGTGACTGTTGGTGACGTTTTAATTTTTGATACGATATCTACGTTTGGTTATGATGTTGGTGTAAGAGTATCGGCAATAACTGATGATACAACAATTTTAGTTGATGTTGATTCTAATTATACAGGAACTATATTTACAACTCAAACTTTTAGTTTTTATTCATCAACAGCAACCGGTCGTTATTACAAACATAAAGAAGAATATATAGGGCAAAATATATTATATTCTGATTATATAGAATACGAAACTTTTCAAATTAAATCTGAAATAATAAATCACGGTTACGCAACATCAATTAATAACTATATTGGTGATTATGCGTCGTTTTTTAATGTTGCAGGTAATACATTTTATTTATCAAATAACGTTATTGGTGAAGATTCGTTTTCAAACAAATTTGATTCAACTACGTTTAGTAATATTTTTGGTAATAGATTTATTAATAATAAAATAGGTTCCGTTTGTTATGAAAACATTATTGGGGGCAGGTCTGAAGATAATATAATTAATAGTTATTTAACAAATAACGTAATTGGTGCTGAGTTTAGTAATAATAAAATAGATACTAATTTTTCTAATAATGTTATAGACGGTAGATTTTTCTATAATAGAATAAAAAATAATTTTTATAATAATAATATTGGATTATATTTTAATAACAATGTTATTGGTGATGACTTTAATGGAAACATTATAGGTATATATTTTTCATCTAACACAATTGGAAATTATTTCGGAAATGGTGGTTTTTATGTAATAGGTACCGTTCAAAACATTATTGGTGATTATTTTATGTATAATAAAATCGGTAATTTTTTTGGTAACGATATGAACTTTCCTTTTTTGGGGCAGGGAACTTCAGAAGATGGTGGTAATATTATAAGTAATTATTTTTTATATAATGTAATTGGTGATAATTTTATATATAATGGTGCAAATGATGAGGTTTCTTATAATGAAATAGGTGATGAGTGTTGGTTTAATTATTTTGGAAATCAATCAAAACATAATGTAATTGGTAATCTTTTTGTTGGAAATAATGGATCATCAGGGTATCCGTCACCTATGGGTAGGTTAAATTCAAATAATTTTGGTAATTTTACGGCATTTAATGCTATTGATGGTATATTGATTAATAATAGTTTTGGTGATTATTTTGGTAATGCTGGTGCTAATATTAACACCATAACCGCAGATATGTCCAATAATATGATTGGTAATTATTTTGGTGATGATGGGACACATTTAAATGGTGGTAACACTATAATTGCAACAACAAATCAAAACACTATAAAAAATTATTTCATAAAAAATAGCGTTTATGTAGGTTTAGTAAATAATATTATAGGTAATAATTTTATTAATAACACTATAACAGATGATGGATTGGGTAGTGGGTCATTTACTAATTGTTTTGTTGGGAATGATTTTGTAGATAACAGGACTTCCGGTCATTTTATCTATAATAAGGTATGTGATGATTTATCGGGTAACGATTTCACACTAGCAACTCACGTTTATGGTTCATATAATACTAATATTTATATAAGACCTGATGGGAATTATAGATTACAGTATTATGATAATGGAGATGCACTTCAAATAGTAACAATAAATTCTTAAAAAATATTTTAATGGCTTACTGGGAATGTCAATTTTGTACAAATAATAATAAAAAAATAATACTTTATATTGGAGATGATGTAAGGGTTTTACCTAACACTGTAGTATTAACAAAAAATAGTAAATCAATTGTTAATGGTTGTTTTATTACAATACAATCAAGCAAGTTAAAAGAGAATACTGAGTATGTATTTGACGGAATTACTAAAAATAATTTATGCTCCGAATGTTTAATATTATTAAATAGTAATGACGCAGAAAAATATTATGGAGCAAAAAAAACATATCTCGAAAAATTTGAAAAATTATAATAATGGAATTTTTTATTCAACAAAATGCAACCTTACCCATATTAAAAATGGATGTAGTTAAAGACGGTAGAACTGAGTCTTGGAAAGATTTTTATAGTATATTGGATAATGCTACTTTAAGATTTTCTATGGTTTGTGAAGACGACGGCATTCAAAAAATATTTATGAACAACGCATACTTAGTTGAAAAGGAAAGAAGAAATCCTGATTCTCAGGTAGAATATTACATTTATTATAAATGGAATAGTAAAGATACGACAAAAAAGGGGAGATTTGTCGGACAATTTTCTATAATCTTAGAAAACGGGGAACTAATATCCCCAATAAAAGAAAATCTTTATATTAATATTGTTTGACAAGAGTATATTTTACTCTTATATTTAAGACGAAGGTAAATGTTACCCTTATGTGACAGCTAATAGACCAAACTTAAATTTATAACATTATGGTTCCACAGGAAGAAATTGAGCGTTTTTTACACGGTGAAGACGACGAAAAATATATCGTAGCACTCGAATACGATTACAAATCAGATAAAATTTTTAAAGTAATTCAAGATCCAATTAAAGGTAAACTTTTAAGAATGGATACTTTTATTCCATTTGCTTGGGTAGGTGATTTGAAAAGTAAAAACTTTTATAAAGGTAATAAGGATTTACAAAAAAAGGCGATGTCTGAAAATGGTATTATAATTGAAAAATTAGAAGATCGTGGAGATGAAAGACTTAAAACAGGTTTAACTTTTTTAGTAAGAACAACAAAATCATATTCAAACTTAGTTAATTTTTTTAAAGGTGGTGGACTTGATCCTTGGGGTAGGGATAATGCTGATTACATATCTATATTATCACCTGTCGAACAATACCTAATCCAAAAAAGTAAAAGACTATTTAAAGGGTTTGATGAATACGATGAAATCCACAGATTTGTATTCGATATAGAGACGACAGGATTAGACCCCAAAACAAGTAAAATATTCTTGATAGGGATGAAAGATAATCGTGGTTTTATAAAATTATTATCGGCACAAAATGAAGATGAAGAACGACAAATGATTATTGAGTTCTTTGAAACTATAGACAAATTGAAACCTTCTCTTGTTGGTGGGTACAACTCGGCATTCTTTGACTTTCCTTTTATTTTAAAACGTGCAGAAATATTAAAGTTAAACATTAAAAAAATTGCAAAAACTTTAAATCCTGATTATTCTTTAAAACAAAAAGATGGTATTCTAAAGTTAGCAAATGAAATGGAACCTTATGTTCAAACACAAATGTGGGGGTACAACATTATTGATATTGCCCATGCTGTTCGTAGAGCACAAGCAATCAATTCGGACATTAAGAGTTGGTCTTTGAAGTATATTACCAAGTTTATTGAGGCAGAAAAAGAAAATCGTGTTTATGTAGAAGGTGATAAAATCGGTAAAATTTATTTTGATAATGAAAATTATTGGATGAATAAGGAAAACGGTGTGTACAAAAAGGTTGGGGTTAATGAAAAAATAGATGAAGTGTGTTCTAGAAGAACTGATGTTTATAAACAGATAACTGGTTCAAAAATAATTGAAGATTATCTTGACGATGACTTGTATGAAACTATGGTTGTTGACGAACAGTTTAACCAAGCAAACTTTTTACTTTCTAAATTAGTACCAACTACATATGAAAGATTATCAACAATGGGTACGGCAACTTTATGGAAAATGATTATGTGTGCGTGGTCTTATAAACATAATTTAGCAATACCAAGAAAATTACCTAAAAGGAAGTTTACAGGAGGACTTTCGAGGTTACTTCAAGTCGGGTACTCAAGAAAAGTATTAAAACTTGACTACTCATCTCTATACCCATCTATTCAGTTGGTTCACGATGTTTTCCCTAAATGTGACGTAACAGGTGCCATGAAAAGTATGTTAAAATATTTTCGTGATACACGTATAAAATATAAAAATTTAGCAAGTGAATATAAAAAAAAGGATCCGAAACTTTCTGTTTCATACGACAGGAAGCAATTACCAATCAAAATCTTTATCAACGCCTTCTTTGGATCACTTTCAGCACCACACGTATTCCCTTGGGGTGATATGGACATGGGAGAACAGATTACGTGTACCGGTAGGCAATATCTACGACAGATGATTATGTACTTTATGAGTAAAGGTTATGTTCCTCTTGTAATGGATACGGATGGTGTTAACTTTGAAACTCCTGAAGATAGAGATAATTACACATATGTTGGTAAAGGACTTAACGGGTTAGTTGAGGAGGGTAAAGTTTATGTTGGTGCTGAAGCAGATGTTGCAGAGTACAACGATTTATTTATGAGAAATGAAATGGGACTCGATATTGATGGTGTGTGGCCGGCAACTATAAATGTTGCGCGTAAAAATTACGCACTTTTAACTGATAAAGGTAAAGTTAAACTTACAGGTAATACTATTAAATCTAAAAAATTACAAACATATGTTGCAGAATTTTTAGATAAAGGACTAAGAATGTTACTTGATGGTAAAGGTGGTGAGTTTTTAGATTTTTATTATGAGTATGTTAATAAAATATACAATAAACAAATCCCATTGGCTAAAATAGCAAATAAGGCTAGAGTTAAACAATCAATAGAAGACTATAAAGTTCATGTTACTAAAACAACTAAGTCGGGAAGTTTAATGTCAAGACAGGCACACATGGAACTACTAATCAATGCAGGAAAAAATCCAGGTCTTGGTGATACCATTTATTACGTTAATAACGGTGAGAAAAAATCACATGGTGACGTACAGAAGAAAACAACTAAGATGACTAAAAAAGAAATAGAAGAATATACAAACATACATGGTGCGGTACCACCTGAAATGTTGTCTAAAAGTGAGGTGATTTTAAATTGTTATTTAATTGATGAAAAGGAAATTGAAAACAATCCTGATTTATTAGGTGAGTATAATGTACCAAGAACATTGGCATCATTTAATAAAAGAATTGAACCATTACTTGTTGTTTATAGTACTGAAATTAGAAAAGACATTTTAATAGAAGATCCCAAAGATCAACCAATATTTACTAAATCTCAAACCGTAATGGGTAGGGGTTATCCGATGAAGGAAAAGGATCAAGATAAATTAGATGAGGTATTAACATTATCTGATATGGAAATTAAATTTTGGCAGAGTGTCGGTATAGACCCATACTACATGTATATTGACGACACTATTGAATTAGTTGATTCTGAAAGAGTAGAAAATAACAAAAGAGTAATGTTAGAAAATAAATTTAAAAATGAGATTGACGATGACGATATATATGAATTTGACGAAGACGGGGATTTGATGTCGTTAGTATTTGATTAATTATTTTTTAATCCGTCAGACGATAATATATACCAACCACCACCAATAAATTTAAATTCAACACAAGAACCTTTATCTAATTCTACTTCTTTATATTCATCATCAATTAGCTTGTCGGTTTTTACTAAAACATGAGTTAAAGATTTAATCACAACGTGATCGGTTTTTGTTTCATCTAATGTTAATTCACAAAAATCAACATCTTTTATAACTATCACATATTCACCATCAGTTGTATACTTTTTGTTAGTTACAACTGATGAGTCTGAAGTTAAAATTTCAAAACCGTTTATTATTCTTTTTGATGGTTGATTTCTAAATACTGCCATAAAATTAGATTACATTATAAGGACTTGTAAATGCTCTGAATTTTAATAATTTATTTAAATTTTCTGCCTGCATTGCTTTTGCTTCCATTAGTTTTTCAGGTCTCAATCTTTCAAGTCTTAATTTAAGTTCTTCTTGTAATTGGGTTTTTTCATCCTTAGCTTCTGTAGACAACGATTGATATTCCAAAGTCAATTCAGAATCGGGAGTTTTTAAATTACCACTAAATTTACCTCTTACTCTTGCAAGGGTTTCTTTACAATATGCAGTAAACCATCTACGTACCCATGTTTGTGCAGGATAATTTAATTTATCCCATCTAAGTCTCTCAACAGCAACATCCGAAGGGAGCCTGATAACATCAGGATTATTTGCTAAACAATCCTCTCTATCACAAGTATCATAGTACCAATACCAAACTCTATATTCATTTCTTTTTATATTACCAAAATCAAATTTACCTCCAGGTACATTATATAAATGTAATGCTTTTTTACCTTCAGGAAGTGCGGTAACTCTATATGTTAAATCACCTGTAATTACTCTTCTTTTTAATTGGATGTCTGCCATTCTCAAAAGTATGTCAAATGCTGGCGTAATTGCGTAATTACCTGTAGTACCCATTTGTGAAAAACCGGCACCACCACCTAATCCGATACCACCAAAACCACCAAAACCACCCATAAATGGATCGAAGTATGCTGCATCTAACTCGGATCTTGCAAACCAAAGTAGTTCATTCATTTCTCGACATTTTGGAATTTCGTAAATCTGTTGGTTTGGTACCAAGTCGATGTAATCTTTTTTCAAAACCCAATCACCACCGGCTTGTAAACCAACAATTTTTGAATAAGCATATGTGTATTGGGTTTCCCAATTCATATCTCTTGTCGTCAACGCCCTTGCTATTGATTGTTCTTCAACATTTAATCCAGCAACAGAAGCCCACTGAGATTCAATCAACCAATCTTGGACTGCTTGTTCGTAGTCTTCGATTGAAAGTTCTAATAATGAGTCCATCATCTCATCTTCAAGTTCCACTCCGCGTAGAGGTGCACCCAAAAGATTTCTAATTCTTTTGTACATCTTACTTCTTTCAGGTTCTGTGATAATTACAGTAGTTGACATATGATATTTTTTATATAAATATCTTATTAATCTACTTTATTTAATTTTACTTGGGTTGAGTATAAATCAGAAACAAAATCCCAATTAACTACTTTCCAAAAATTGTGAATATATCTATCCCTTTCATTTTTATATTTCAAGTAGTAAGCGTGTTCCCATAAATCTAAACCTAATAATGGATATGATTTATTACTCCCCTTTAACATTAAAGGATTATCTTGATTTGGTGTTGTAATAATTTTGAGTCTATTTGATTTAGTAACTACTAACCAAACCCAACCAGATCCAAATCTTGATTTTGATTCCTCTTCAAATTTTTCTTTAAATTTATCAAAAGAACCAAAAGTAGATTCAATTTTATATAACAATGGATTTTCTAATTTAGTTTTTTTAGGGGTTAACATTTTCCAAAAAAGAGCATGATTAAATGCTCCACCACCATTGTTTCTAACTTTAGTGTTGAATTTTGATATTCCCGTTACTATTTGTTCTAAATCTAAGTCTTTACCTTTTATTTTTTCTAATTCCAAATTTAACTTCTCAACATAACCTTTATAGTGTTTGTTATAGTGAGTTTTCATTGTTTCCCCATCAATAAAAATATCTAAATCATCATATTCGTATGGTAATTTGTCTATTGAAATTTTTTTGATTTCAGAAATTATAGATTCACTCAATAGTGAATTAGGTTTTAACTTTGACTCTAATAAATTTATTTTTTGATTGTAACTTTTTAATATCATAAATATAAATATCACCTCTTATTAGAAATCATATTTAACATTTCTTCAATTGCGGATGCGTCATCAATAATGTCATCACCCATTACTGTAGATATTATTTTTTTCTTTCTATTTAAAATATCATAAATCACACCTTCGATAGTGTTTTCAAAAAGCGGATAATAAACTGATGTTGAATTTTTTTGTCCTATTCTATGTGATCTGTCTTCTGCTTGTGCGTGTTCTGCAGGTACAAATGATAAATCATTCATAATAACCGCTTCCGCCGACGTTAAAGTAATCCCAACCCCCGCGGCTTTTAAGTTACCAACAAAAACCTTTATTTTATCATTATCTTGAAAATCATCTACTGCTTTTTGTCGATGAGGTTTAGAACATGAACCATCTAAATAAACTGCTTGTTTTCCAAAATGTTCATAAATGGTTCTTAATGTATCTGTAAAATTTGTAAAAATAATAACTTTTTTCCCTTGTTCTATAATGTTTTCCGCTAACTCAATTGTGTTTTTTACTTTTTCTTCGGCAATTACTTTTCTTACTTTCATTAATTTACCAAATTGAATTGTTAAAGATGACGACTCTTCTGAATTATTATCATACCAATTAAAATATTCACCCATTAATTCTTCATAATCTTTTGATTTTAATCTCAAATATACGGGTGTGATAATTTTATCAGGTAAATCTAACACGTCTTCTTTTAGTCTTCGTAAAATATGAGACTGAGTTCTTTCTCTTAATTCATCTAAATTAGACGCACCTGTTACGTTCCATACTTTTCTTTTCCCAACACTAAATTGAAACCCATTACAATATCTTCTTGCATAAGACATCCAATTTGCTGCCACAGGACTTTCAACTAAACTTAAAAGATTATAATAATTCATTGGTCTTGATGTCATTGGGGTTCCTGTTAATAACCAAACTCTATTAACTTTACTACATAAATCATTTACAATTTTTGTTCTTTGTGCTTGTGGGTTTGATATCATATGAGCCTCGTCCATAATAACCAAATCAAAATTTGAATTTAGGATTGTGGACTCTTCTTTCTTTTTTGGATCGTGAAAGTTTTTTAATATATCGTAATTAATTATAACAAAATCAGACTCACTTGAAAATTTTTTACCTTCTGCAATATATACGGTTCTATCTGAATAATTTTCAATTTCACGTTGCCAATTTATTTTTAAGGACGCAGGACATACAATTAATATTTTTTTATCACCTGTTTCAAGTGCCGATATTATTGTTGAGGTAGTTTTACCAAGCCCCATATCATCAGCCAAAATAAACTTTTTGTTTCTAACAAGTTTTTCAATAGCTTCTTTTTGGTGTTCCATTGGTGCTCTGTGATTGTATTTAGAATATTCAATAACTACATTTTTAACTTCATTGTCTTTTATAAGTGCAGTTTTTGGTACCCAAAAATCGTGTAGAGTTTCTCCACTAAATATTTTACCCCAAATGTGATATGATTTATCTTTTTCAACTAATAGTTTTTCAACATAAATTTCTGATGGTTCTTTTGTGTACATTTTATCTTCCATCATCTTTTTTCCAAAATATGAATCAAGTTTAACCCATTTTTTTGCAACCTTCGGTATTCGTCCGTGAAAGTTAATAATATATTCTGCTTGAGATCTTGTGGGGGTAAAAGATTTACTATTTTGTTTTTTGTGTTTTAAAGCCAAGATATAATTATTCGAACCATCATAGTCATCTAACATTTGAAGGGCTCTTGTCTCGGGAGTTTTTGAAATTAATTCTTCCATTATATTATAAATAAAAATAGTAAATATTATAAAAAAATCAATCAAAGTATTTATTAATATGTCACAGAATAAAGTTCCAATTACACGCTTAAATAAGTTTTTTTCAGAAGAAGACTTTGATTTAGATATTTCTATGGGAGATGAATGGCTTGGTGGGGATATGAATTTCACTTTAGTTTTATATAGAGTGGATAGACAAAGAACAAATAATGATGATGTTTATGGGGAGGCGTTAAAAGATGCGATACAATTTTTACCTCCTGTCGAATTTAAAGGGTATGTTCAAGTCGAGTCTCCTGCAAACACCGATTACGGATCATCAAAATTATCCCAAACTGAACCTGGTAATTTAAAGGTTGGCGTATATCAGAAGGAATTAGATAATTTAGGTATTGAAATTTCTTATGGGGATTACATCGGTTACTATGAAACTGAAACTAGAGTGAGATACTATTCTGTTGTTAATGACGGACGTGTTACTTCAGATAACAAACACACTTATGGTGGTTATAAACCATTCTATCGTTCAATAATAGGGGCACCTGTTAATGATAATGAATTTAAAGGAATTTAATAATGGCATTACCAAAAAAAATAAAAAAACATTTACCTTTAATTCCTGAAAAAGTAGGTAGGGAAAGAAGACAACAAATGCTTGATGATATCACTGATGATGGGACTTTTTTACCTAAAGGGGTGTTACATGCTGATTTGGATCTTGGGATGTTAGATTTTGTTAAAGATAAATTAAAATTAGTTGTTAGTGAAAAAAATGTCCCGACGATAAATAAAATAATAACAAATCAAAATTGGAGTCAGTTTGTTGAAACTTGGAATTTTCAAGATTTAGATAAAAATATAACATTGCCATTTATTGCTACGGTTAGAATGCCAGAAGTAAAATATGGTACGTTTCAAGGAGGAGCCGCAAACATACCAAACAGAAGACAATTCTTTTATTATACAGTACCCACTTGGGATGGACAAAGGAAAGGGGCTGACGTATATAAAATACCACAACCAATACCGGTGGACATTACTTATAATGTAAAATTGTTTTGTAATAGAATGAGAGAAATAAATGAGTTTAATAAAATTGTTATGCAAACTTTTACCTCAAAGCAAGCATATCAACAAATTAAAGGACATTACATTCCAATTATATTAGATGATGTTTCAGATGAATCCGCAAAAGAGTTGGAAAAAAGAAAATACTACATTGCTAATTATAAATTTACAATGAAAGGGTTGTTAATTGATGAGGAAGAGTTTCAAGTTTCTCCAGCAATTACAAGACAAGTAACTATGTTTGAGGTAGACACAAAGGTTAGAATTAAAAAAGTTATAAATAATCCGCCAAGTCCCAACTTTTTCGATTTGAATATTGAGTTAGTTAGTGGTATAACACAAATAAGCGAGGTGTTTAGATATACCGCAGATATTAAAGTAGAAAATACAATTAATATTTCATCGTATTCTGTTTATATTAATAACAATTACGTTGGTGATGATTTATCAACTATACAGATTAATGATGGTGACACTTTAAAAATCATTGTAGTTAAAATAGACGGTACTCAAGATGGTATTATTAATACCACAACATATTTAGTTTAAATTGTATCACCATATATATCTTTTTTCTTTTCACAAGTTTTTTTAATTAAAGATTCTAAAAATTTATACATCTTTAAATTATTTTCGTCACAATACTTTTTTAGTATTTCATGTGATTCTACTGATATTTTTATGTTTTTTATCTTTTTCATTTTTATTATTTTATACGGGTAGAAAAAAGGTAGAATTTTTTCTCACCACATAATAAATATTCTTGAAATGTAAAGTTTTTTGGTTTTTTTCGTGGTATTTATATAAAAAAATAAAACCATAAATAAAAAATAAAGAAAAAAATGGCATCATCAAACAAAGTTTTCGTTTCACCTGGAGTTTATACTTCAGAAAGAGATTTAACTTTTGTTGCACAAAGTGTAGGTGTAACAACTTTAGGTTTAGCAGGTGAAACCCTTCAGGGTCCAGCCTTTGAACCGATTTTTATAACTAATTTTGACGAGTTCCAAGTATATTTTGGGGGAACTAGTCCTGAAAAATTTGTTAACACTCAGATTCCTAAATATGAATTGGCATATATAGCAAAAGCATATTTACAACAATCAAATCAACTTTTTGTAACAAGAGTTCTTGGATTGTCAGGTTATGACGCTGGACCATCTTGGTCTATAACTACAATAGGTAATGTTGATCCGGCAACTATCGCAGCAACAGGAGTATCATCAACGGTATTAACATTTACAGGAACTACAGGAACAAGTTCTAATGTTACATACAACATGTCAGTACCTTCTATTATAAACGTTAATAATAATTTTTATAATACATATACTGAGTTTAATGGAGGTACATCAACAATCGATCAAGATTTAAGAACTTACATTTCAAATCAAATTAATTTATTCGCATTAGGATCGGCATCAACAGGAACAACAGCGTTGTTTTGGGGTACTGTAAGTGCAGGGACATTTAACTTAGTAACGGGTACATCTTTAAACGGTACAGGAGTAATAAGTGCTTATACAGAAAATTTTGGAGTTAATAATGTTAATCTTTCGTTAGCGAATTTATCGGCAACAACTAATGATGCTTGGTACTACGCATTATTTAATTATTCACAAATTAACGACGTGAGTTCTTATTATGGACAAGGTTTTGGTGCGGCACTACAATCATTAAGTGGTTCAGGTGGTAACTTCTCAGGTTCTTGTGTTTTCTATAATACTAACTATTCAGGTACACCTTATTTAGATTATGACGATTTAGTTGTTGCTACTTTAAGGTCAAGAGGTATCTCTAATTATAGTGCAACACAGGCAGGACCTAATTATGAAGTTACAGGAACTACCGATGTACAAATGTTATGTACTGGTTCATATTCCGCAGTTACTAAAAATCCATATGCACCATTCCTTATTTCAGGGGTTACATATGACGGAGACAACTTTGAATTCCAAACGTCAATGTTATCAACAGATAAAAACTTTATATCTAAAGTATTTGGTAGAAGTAATTTTGGTAAGGATAGAACTGAGGTTCCTCTTTTTGTTGAAGAGACTTATACAAGTTTATTAACAAGTGGTTATAGAGCAGGTAAAATTAGAGGTTTAGATTGTGATATTATTGAATTACCAGGTGCTAGGTCATTAAACACCCAATCAATAGGGTTTTATTTAGAACAATATCAAACACCAGAAACACCATTTTTAGTTTCAGAACTTAGAGGTAATAAAGTTTATAAACTTTTTAAGTTTGTTTTAATTTCTGATGGTAACGCGGCTAACAGACTTGTAAAAATGTCAATTGGTGGTATATCATTTAATAATAGTACTTTTGATGTTTTTATTAGAGATTTTTATGATACTGATCAAAACCCAAGAGTTATCGAAAGTTTCACTAACTGTTCTTTAGATCCAAGTCAAAACAACTACGTGGCTAATAAAATTGGTACGTCTAATGGTGAATATCAAGTTAAGTCTAAGTATATTATGTTAGAAATGTCCGATGAAGCACCTACGGATGCACTACCTTGTGGTTTTGAGGGTTATGTATTTAGAAGATATTCAAATGCAACATCACCTTTCATCATTTATAAAACAAAATATAACCAACCTGGTGACGTACTTTTTAACCCACCTTTTGGTTCTTCTAATGGTGGAGATAATCCTGTGATTTCAAGTGGTGAAAACCCAAGAAAGGCTTATTTAGGTATTTCTAATATCACTGGTATTGATTATGATTTCTTTGAATATAAAGGAAAACAATTACCTGCTAATTTAGGTACAGATACTACGGGACCATCTTGGGGTTATTTAACAAAAGGTTTCCACATGGATAGTGGGGCAACTGTAGTTACAATTGCTAATGGTTATGTAACATCTGGACAGTCAGCATTTGAAGTGGGTGTCGGATCATTTAATTCTGAACCTACTGACAGCTCAAGTCCATATTATAAACTTAATACTCGTAAATTTACAGTATTAGCATATGGTGGTTTTGACGGTTGGGATATCTATAGAGAATATCGTACAAATTCGGATACATTTGCATTAGGACAACCAGGATTTAAATATGGTGCGGAAGCTAGTATAACATACCCTACCGCAACAGGTTGGGGATCGTTTAAGGCTATTTCAGGACCTAACCAAGAAAATTGGGCAAATACTGACTTTTACGCATACAAATGGGGACAAAATACTTTTGCAAATCCTGAAGCAACAAATATTAATGTATTCGCAACACCAGGTGTTGATTACGTAAATAATTCAAATTTAGTTGAGGACGCTATCGATATGATTGAAACTGATAGAGCAGATTCTATTTACATCTGTACTACCCCTGACTTCGATTTATTTTTACCAACATATAATGATATAGAAGAAGGTTTGATTTTCCCTCAACAAGCAGTAGATAACTTAGAAGAGACGGGTATTGATTCTAACTACACCGCAACATACTACCCTTGGATATTAACAAGAGATTCGGTTAATAACACTCAAATCTATATCCCACCAACATCTGAAGTTGTTAAAAACTTGGCATTAACTGATAACATAGCATTCCCTTGGTTCGCATCTGCAGGTTACACAAGAGGTTTAGTAAATGCTATTAGAGCAAGACGTAAGTTAACTCAAGATGATAGAGACACCTTATATAAAGGTAGAATTAACCCAATAGCAACTTTCTCTGATGTAGGTACGGTTATTTGGGGTAATAAAACTTTACAAATTAGAGAGTCTGCACTTGATAGAATTAATGTTAGAAGATTATTGTTACAAGCACGTAAATTGATTTCAGCTGTGGCAATTAGATTATTGTTCGAACAAAATGATAATAAAGTAAGACAAGACTTCTTGGATTCAGTTAACCCAATTCTTGACGGTATTAGAAGAGATAGAGGTTTGATTGACTTTAGAGTTACTGTTTCTAACACACCTGAAGATTTAGATTCAAATACATTGACAGGTAAAATCTTCTTAAAACCTACAAGAGCGTTAGAATATATAGATATCGAATTTGTTATCACACCAACAGGAGCATCTTTTGACGATGTATAAATAAAAAATAAAATGTGGGGAGTAGAAATATTCCCCACTCATATATTTATAAAATAAAATAACTATGAAAATAGAAAAAAAAATTATTAAAGAATCTATTGGTGACATTCAAAAGAGTCCTAAAACTTTTTCAGAAAAAAAACAAAACATTGTTATAACTGAAAAACAACTTGAGAAATTATTAGAGAAACTTAAAAAGTAATGGACATTAGAAAACACGTATTAAATTATGTCAGACGTAGAAATATTAATGAGGGGATAACTTCAGAGGGTACTCCTGATTCTAAATATTATGCATTTGACTGGGACGATAATATTGTTTTTATGCCAACAACCATTATTTTAATGACTGAAAATGATGAGGAAGTCCCTATGTCAACCGAAGATTTTGCTGAACATAGACACCAAATAGGAAGTGAACCTTTTCCTTTTAAAGGAACCACAGTTGTTGGTTACGCTCCCGACCCATTTAGAAATTTTGGAGTTATGGGGGACAAAAGATTTATTATAGATGCGATGTCTGCAAGTCCTGGACCTTCTTGGAATGATTTTGTAGAATGTATAAATGGGGGTTCAGTATTTGCAATTATTACAGCAAGGGGACATAATCCAGAAACATTAAAAGAGGCTACACTTAATTATATTTTATCAAACCATAACGGTATAAACAGTAGTGAAGTTGTTAAATCTTTAAAGTTATATAGAAATTGGACGGACAACCCAATTGACGAATCGGTTGATTTAAAATTTAACGATAAAGATATAATAATGGAGTATTTAGATTTATGTCGTTTTGAACCTGTTACCTTCGGTGAAGGTAGTGCTGCCAACCCTGAAGAAGGAAAAATTGTTGCAATGAGAAAATTTATTAGTTATTGTAAAGAAATGGCTAATGAAATTGGAAAAAAAAGTTACTTCAAAAATGATATTAGTAATGACGAAATAATCCCTTTTATTGGTTTTTCAGATGACGACCCTAAAAATATTGAGAAAATGAAAGATTTTATAGAAAAAGAATATGAAGAAAAACCTATAAGAATGTATTTAACTAAAGGAGGAGAAAAAAAAGAAGTTTAATAATTAAGTCCGGTCTAATAGAAGGATAATTTTAAACCAGAAAAAAGTAAATAGAAAAAAAATAAAACAATAGATATTTATAAATAAATAAAACAAATTAAAAAAATAAGACATGGCTGATTTATTAATGAAAATGCCCTTTCAGTACGAACCTAAAAGAAAAAATAGGTTTATATTGACATTCCCATCTTCTTTGGGGATTAACTCGTGGTATGTTGAGTCAACCACAAGACCTAAAGTTACAATAAAAGATGTTGAGATTCCATTCTTAAACACTTCTACATATGTTGCGGGACGATTCAATTGGGAATCGATGGATGTTACCTTCCGTGATCCAATTGGACCATCGGCATCACAAGCTCTTATGGAGTGGGTTCGTTTACACGCTGAATCAGTAACAGGACGTATGGGTTATGCTGCGGGTTACAAAAAAGACATTGACTTAGAAATGTTAGACCCAACGGGAGTTGCTGTCGAAAAATGGATTCTACAAGGAGTATTTTTAACTAGTGTTGATTTTGATTCATTAGGGTATAGTGAAGACGGACTTATTACAGTTAAAGCGTCACTTAGACCTGATAGATGTATTTTAGTTTACTAATACAAATATAAAAATAATTTTAAGAACCTCACTAACAAAGTGGGGTTTTTTATTTACATAGAATATTTATCATTTATTTTTTAAGAAAAAATTATTATGGATCAATCTACAATTTATGGACAACAAGATTTTAACTTACCACATGACGTAGTTAAATTACCCTCAAAGGGAATATTTTATAAACCAAAAAAAGAATCTTTAAAGGTTGGTTATTTAACTGCCGCTGATGAAAACTTATTATTATCACAAAACACACCTAAAGACGGTTTAGTTACATCACTTCTAAGAAATAAAATTTATGAACCAGGATTTGACATTACTCAAATGATAGATGTTGATGTACAGGCAATATTATTGTATTTAAGGAACACTTCATTTGGACCTGAATATAATTTTAGAATAACCGATCCCATAACCAACAAGGAATTTGAAGCGATTATAAAACTAGATGAGATTGATTATAAGACTGTTCAAAATTTACCAGACGCTAATGGACATTTTACTACTGTTTTACCTAAGACAAATAAAACAGTTGTTTGTAAATTATTAAATATAAAAGAAAATAATGAATTAGATGATTTATCTAAAGGATATCCACAAGGAATGGTAGTACCTATTATAACAAAAAGACTTGAAAAACAAGTGGTTGAAATTGATGGGGAAACTGATAGATCAATAATATCTACATTTATTAATCAAATGCCTATTTCTGATTCTAAACACCTTAGAAAATTTTTAAGAAACTCTGAACCAAAAATGGATTTAACAAGAATTGTAACAGCCCCGTCAGGAGAAAAAGTACCCGTTGAGGTAACTTTTGGGGTTGAGTTTTTTCGGCCTTTCTTTGAGTTATAAAACAATGTTAATGGATGAAATATTTTATTTAACTAAATATGCTAATTTTTCATATTCAGATATTATGATAATGCCTACTTATGAAAGAAAATATTTTATAAATAAGCTTATTGAAGTTCATTCTAAAAAAGACTAATCTTTGATATTTATTTTAAAAATATAATATGTGGTTATTTGTAGAAAGTGGAGATAAAAATGCCGAAAATTTAGCGACTTCTCAGTCAACAATAGAAAACTTAAACACAGCATACGAATCATTTAAACAAAATGTTGCTGGTGGAGACGTACTTACAGTTTTCAAAAATATAGAAAAAACAATGATTGGGATGATGAACCAATCTATGGCACTACAAAGAGGTATGGGTGGTGTCATAAATAATACTGAAGAATTTCAAAATAGACTCAATAAAGCGTATAAATCAACTGTAAGTATTGGTGGAACTTTCACTGATGTTGTTGATGCGGTTGCTGGAATTTCAGATGGTATGGGTAAAGTTGTTAGTGTTAGTGACACTACAATTACCAAAATGGTTGAACTATCTCAAGCAACACAAATGACAACAAAGGAGATTGGTGGTATGGTTGCGGAAATGGTAAGATTTGGGGGTACTCAATCTCAGGCAGTTGATGCCATAAGTAAAATGGCTAAAGAAGGTAGACAAGCGGGATTGAGTGGTAAACAATATACAACTGAGATTGGGAAAAATATAAAAAATTTAAGTGGATTTGGTTTTAAAAGTGGTGTTGAGGGACTAAAAGGTATGGTTAAACAAGCCATGTTATTAAGGACTAATATTGAAGCTATTGGTGCTTTGAAAGTACAGGATAGTGTTTTGGAACCTGAAGGTGCAATTGAATTAGCTGCAAATTTCCAAATGTTGGGAGGAGCCGTTGGTAAACTGGCAGATCCTTTTCAATTAATGTATATGGCACAAAATGATATGGAAGGTTTACAAAAAGAACTTGTAAACTCAACTAAAGCTGCAATGACATTTAATAAAGAAACAGGTAACTTTGATATATCTACCGAAGATATGTATAGGTTAAGACAACAAGCTAAACTTACAGGTGCAAACCTTGAAGATTTAGTTAATACAGGTAGAGAAGCTGCAAAATTAGATTATATCAAAGAAAAATTTGATTTAAGTGGTTTAGATGAAGAACAACAAAATTTAATTTCACAACTTGCAACTGTAGGGAAGGATGGTTCTTTAACTGTTGATATTCCTGGATATGGTGAAATAAAGGCTAACGATCAAAAAACATTAGATCAAATGTTAAAAGATGCTGATGTTAAAAAGGCGTTAGAGGATTACCAAAAAAACCAAGATAAATCTGATAGACAATTAGCAGAAGCATCGCTTACGGTGGCGGAAAGACAGGCAGCAACTCAAAATGAAATTAAAACGGCAGTTATTAATTCAATGAGTGACACTCAAAGAAAACAATTTGCTAAAGATATCGCAGATTCTAATAAAAACGTACAAACAAAAACAACTGAAGCCGCTACGACTGTAGGTGGAGCTTTAGTACCCGGATATACGGGTGCAGAATCAGCCCAAAAAACCGCCACTGAAAATATAAATTTAAAATTATCCGCAAGCAAAAGAGACGAAATAAATAGAGAATTAGGTAAAATAGGTGATATGTTTTCTGCAACAACATTTGACTTAATTGTACCAAAAGGAGGTGCGCCAAAAGTAATGACAGAAAATGCTATTTATCAAGGTATTGTCGGTGATGAGGTTTTTATGGGAACAAATTTAAGCGACATTTTTAATGGTGTTAAAAATTTAGGTAATTCTGCCGGTGGAAATGTTAGTGGAAAAATGGATATAAATATAAACGTTTCAGGTGCGGTTAATGGCGATGGAGGTAACGTTGCGAAAATTTTTGAAAACCCACAAGTACAAAAACAAATAATGGACACTGTATTGTATAAATTAGAATCGTACAAAAAACAACAAGGTGTAATAGCATAAAAAAATAAAATTTTATCTATTTATAAATAAAATAGAATAGATGGAGAGTCCTTTATCATTTAACTCAAGTGAAAATTTCAGAAAGAAATTACTTTTAAGAAATTTACCACCATATAAAGTTGAAAATGCGTTTTCAACGGGAGATGTTCCTGGTGTCAATGATTTTGTAATATTGGATTATGCAATCATCGATTCTCCTAAAATAGAAGTTGTCGGAGACAAACAAGAAAAAACATTATTTACAAAAAATCAATATACCCCTGAAAATAAAACGTACTATGGTGACATGGTATTAATAAATTTAGATTTAGGTACAAAAACAAATGAAGGTGAGTATGGATATCCTGATAGTATTGGAAGTAGTTTAGAAAAAATAGGTGATAATCAAGAAACACTTCTTTATGTAAAAAATCTCTACGGACCTGTTGGATTAGGGACTAACTACGGTGAAACCGTAACAATCAATAATACACTTCTATCAAATACAAATTTAGGAAATTATGGTTATCCATTAACTATTGGTAGTAAATTAGAAACCATAGGTGATAATCAAGAAGTAATACATAAAGTAAGAAACGTTTATAAACCATTTGGTTTAGGTGATTTTGGAAGTTCTGTTTGGTACATTAATAATGATCAGAACATATTAACAATGGGTGATGGTGAATATACAATCACCGACACTTTAAATAGTTACCTATATCAAATTGGTAACACACAAGAGGTTTATCATAAAGTAAGAAATCTTTATAAACCAACAACCCCTGAAGATTATGGTAATACCGTTTGGTATATAAATAACGATCAGACAATTCAAAGTATGGGGGGAGGCATCTACACAATAGATGATACCATTAATAGTTACCTATATCAAATTGGTAATACACAAGAGATATACCATAAAGTAAGAAATATTTATAAACCATCTTCACCACAAGACTACGGTAATACTGTTTGGTATATAAATAACGATCAGACTATACAAACAAACGGTAGTGGAATATATGATATTGGTGACACAATTAATAGTAATTTATTTCAAATAGGTAATAATCAAGAAGTAATTCATAAAGTAAGAAATGTTTATAAACCCGGATCGCCTTTAGATTATGGTAATACAGTTTGGTATATAAATAATGATCAGTCTTTACAAACAAATGGTAGTGGAATATATGATATTTCAGATACCATTAATAGTTACTTATATTTAATTGGTAATTCTCAAGAAACCCAATTAATTACAAAAAATAAGTATACACCTGAAAATAGTACTCAATACGGAGAACCAAGATACAATATAAATAATATTCTAACTTTAGGTTCAAATGAGGGAGAATACACATATGCTGACACGATTAACAGTGATTTATATACTGAAGGTGTTTATGATAGACCATTGTTAATTGCTATTAATCAATACGGTCCACAAAACATTACAAACGGTTCAGTAGACATTAATCAAAATTTACAAACAAACTCAAATGAAGGAGAATACGGCTATCCTGACAGTATTAACAGTCCTTTAGAAAATATAAGTGAAATAAAAGAAAACGATGCTTATGTTATTAACAAATATGTAACTGGTAGCGGAACTTACGGTAATCCCGAACTTGTAACAATTGACGATTTAGAAATACCAAACACAGGATTACCTTATGCTAATTCTGATAATACCTTTATATTTTTACCGTCTTCATATAGTCCTGTGAGTATTTTATTAAGTAACAACCCTTCAGGTTCCGATGGTTCACTATCACAAGATTCTGCATTGGCTAACTTGGCTGCAAAACAATTACAAAAAGAATTTAAACATAGAGTAGCATTAGAATTATTACAACAAACATTAGGAAGAATTAATGTACTCGATTCAAGTATAAACCCAGATACAGGACAAGTTTCCGTTGAACCAAACTTAGACCCGTTTAATGCTATTGGGTTACTATCAGGACAAGTACCAATTATTGCAAGAAATCATGCAATTACAAATCCTGATTTATTCTTAGGACAAGCAATTAATTTTGCTGCTAAACTTGCAGGTACTTATTCGCCATATTCATATATTCCTGGTGAGTACTTTGATTATCCTGACAAAAAAGGTTCCGCAATATATAATAATCCTCTATCTGCTATTGGGGGGGCTATAGGTTCAATATTTCGTGCAATCCAACCTAAAAATCAAACAGCATCTGAATTGTTTGTTGAATACACTTCAGTTGCAACAAGAGACTTATTATATGATCAGTTAAGATTTAACAACTTTAGACCTGATTATAAAATTGGTAAAAATTTATTAGCACCAAAAGGTAAATATTATATTGGAAATAGAAAATCTTCTATCAATGAAATAGTTTCACCTGATGGTGAATTATCTGAAAGTAAAATAAAAGGAGTTGCAACAGATGGTAGTCCTGTTTTTTCTTATGGTAAAATTGGTGAAGAATATGAAGGTACAAAAATAAGTAATCTATATGCAGGATTAAATACTCGTCCTTATTTTGACGGTTTAAACGGAGTACAAGCAGGATTTACTTGGTTATCTAAAGACGGTAAGGGTGGACAAAATTGGATGATACCTGGAGACTTTGCAGGACCAGGAGCATCTGTATTTACAGACAGCAGCGAATTCAATTTCTCAAATATAAGTTCAACATATGATCCAACAAAATCAACAAATTATGAATTTACTGAAAATTCAATTTTAGATGTTACTCAAAAATTAATTGATGCGGGTAATCGTTCTAATAATAAATTACAACACGTTGGTAATGCAATTAATCAGGTATCAAAAGTTTTTAATGACGGTTACATTGAATTAACAAAGGGTTCAAGAGTTGTTAGATACACAACAAAAACTTCTTTACCTGAAAGTGAAAGAACTGCAGTACCTACAGGTTATGAATATTGTCGTGTTTTTACAAAAGACAGACCATACTACTCATTTGATGAATTACAAAAAACAGATGGGATAACAACAGAAGGTAGAAAGTTTACAAATTCAATATTCGATAAAACTTATAATTTAAATATTGCTCCTTGGCAAAACCCTGGATCAACAAATATTCAAAACAATAAAGTTAAAAAGTATATGTTCTCATTAGAAAATTTATCATGGAGAACGTCAAACAGACCTGGATATACTTATGAAGATTTGCCTGATTGTGAAAGAGGACCTAACGGTGGTAGAATAATGTGGTTTCCTCCATATGATTTAAGTTTTGATGAATCAATTAATACTAATTGGACTGATAATACTTTTTTAGGTAGACCTGAACCAATATATACATATAACAATACAAGTAGAAAAGGGAACATAAGTTGGAAAATTGTTGTCGATCACCCATCAATAATGAACGTCATATTAGATAGGGAGTTAGAAAATGCGACACCCGACTCTCAAATAACTAAAGTTTTGGATTCGTTTTTTGCTGGATGTACTAAGTACGATTTATACGACTTAGTAAAAAAATATCCAATGTTTACACCAAACGACGTATTTGAAGTTTTAGAAGAAATCATATATCCCGAAGATATTGTAACGGTTGTTGAAAATTTACCAAATGAGAATGTAGAAAATTTTACAGAAAACAATGATATAATTCCACCTACACCTACACCTACCGCAACACCAACACCTACACCAACAGGGACAGGTGGAATTGTTAGTACTGAACCACCTGAACCTGAAGATTTTAATTTTAAAGAACCATTATTCTTTTTCCACAATGACTTTCCTGATCCAAATAGTTCAAAGATAACCGCATCAAAACCATATGATCAGTGGTTAGCAGATTATTTGGCGTTAGAAACTAAATACTTAGAGACAGGTGGTAGTGATGGTACTAGAAATTTTGGAAAGGCTAGAGATAAAATTATTAAATATAATGACGCATCTTATGTTGATTACACTAATTTTATAGTTAATGGAAGTGCAGAATTAAAACAAAAATATTTAGATTCATATATTGATACAAGAAAAACATCTGTATCTGAATTTTTTGAATACATGCAAACGGAGTTTGAAGAAATAAAACAGTTTTTAAAAGAAGTTTGTACTGCGATAAAACAAGGTGGAAAGATTACATTCACCTTAAAATCTTCAGCGTCTGCAGTTACCAATACAGGATATAATTTAACACTTTCAAAAAGAAGAATAGATGCTGCTTTAAAATACATTTCAAATTTTGAATTTGATGGTGTTAAACTAAAAAATGAATTAAATAAAAATCTAATAGTTAAACAAGTTCCTGAAGGTGAAACTACAAGTATTTTAGATCCAAAATACAAATTTATTCAATGCAATAAAGATTTTAAAAGTAACAGTAACGAAGGTACAGTTTCAGTAAACGCTATGGCATGTAGAAGAGTTAGGATTTTAGATGTAAAACATGAAGCACCACCAGCGAAGCCAGTTGATCAACCACCACCAAACACTGAAGAATCTAACCCATTAGAGGGCAGAACATTTACTGAACCTGAAGAAGAAACAGGAACGGGAACCACAGTTAATACTGGAACAACTAAAACTGATCCACCTGGATACACAACTACTAGACAAAAACAGGATCCGATAGTAAAAAGAACCAATAAACCTAGATCGGATTTAACTAAAAGATTAGCAAGAAAACTATTAACAGAGTGTAATTATTTTGAGTTGGTTAAACAAAGAGACCCAATGATTTATGATGGATTAAAAAGTAAATTAAAACATTTTCATCCTGTTTTCCATTCAATAACCCCTGAAGGATTAAATGCTAGACTTACGTTTTTACAACAATGTATGAGACCTGGAGACACCATCCCTACGGTTTCAAAAGATGGTGAAAACTTTACATTAGTTTATAATGATGTAACTAATAGTGTGTTTGGTGCTCCACCTGTGTGTGTTTTGAGAATTGGTGACTTCTTCCATACAAAAATAGTAATTGATTCATTAAGTATAAAATATGAAGACGGAAGATTTGATATTAATCCTGAAGGAATTGGTGTACAACCAATGATTGCCGATGTTAGTGTTTCATTTAACTTTATTGGTGGACATGGTTTAGCTGGCCCTGTTGCAAAATTACAAAACGCACTTTCTTTTAATTATTATGCAAATACTGAAATTTACGACGAAAGAGCCGATGCGACTGAAGATAACGAAACATTGGCAAAATACGATGCTGAAATTTTAAAAGACATAAAAAATCAACTTGGTATTCAAGACGATCTTAATAAACAAAGAACAAATGATGCTGGAGATACTATCGGTGTTATAAAAACAAATGATTATGATTTAACAACTCAAAAAGCTTATGGTACCATTTCATATCAAGAGATAATGAAGAAAATGGCGGACGATAATAAATCTTACGCTGACGCTGTCATAGGTAATTTAGAAAAAATAAATGATAACTTTCTATTAGGGGGGCTTTTAATATCAACCAAAGATAGAAAATACACCGAAGGATTGTTTGATTATTTGACAGGAAACACAGCAAATGATGCGTACATATACGGTAAAACAGACACCATTCAAAATAGAATAAAACTATTAGTTGATAAAGCTAAACAAGATATTGATGACGGAAGTTGTCCATTATTACCTGAAGTACAATATCAAAATTTTTCAGACTCTGATATAAGAAAAGTTAAAAAAGAACTTAAAAAACTAATAGAAAAAAGAGGTAATGATATGTTGGCATTACTTGAAAACTGTAATTCAACTATAGCTAATGAAGAATTAAAAATGATTTTTACAATTGATAAGTTAAATTTTGTTACAAGTAAAAATGATGGTTATATTGCTAAAAATGGTAGTGTTGTTATGTATAGTTTAAGTGGAGGGACTGGTGTTGATCCATCAAGTGGGGGTGTTACTGATACTTATTCAGAATTGGTACAAGACTTTTTAAAAATACGTTCAGATTTAAATGAGTATAATAATAAATTATATGAAAATAAAATTATAGCGTCAGGAGATACCGAAGAATTTAATAATGAATTTGTATTTAACACATTTATAGAAAGTGATCCATCACTTACTTCACCGGCAGAAAATAGATTTTTTATGTTATTTGGTAAAGATATCGCGGTTGATGCTGAAGGGTTTAGTAATACTTTAATCGATGAGGCTTTAAAAAACGCAGAGGTACAAGAAAAAGAAAATTGGAAATTTTATCTCGGAGAACAATTCTACGTAAAAGATGTTGGATTAGTTGATAATTACAATAAATCAAAGAAAATTGTAGATGATAGGATTAAATCATTCAAGGATAACTTTTACACAAATAAATATAACACATATAACCCATATAACAAAAGTAAAACTAGAATACTTAATTATGAAACACAAAATCCGATTATACCACCAAACGACACTAATTTAAAAGATGTGTGGTCGGATCAAAATTCAGAATGGAATAAATTTAATTTGAAAAAAACATTTAATTAAAATGCAATATTACGACAGATACCAAAATTTTCTAATAAATGGTAAACAAACAGTAGTACCATTTTTAAATTTACCTCCAAGATCAACGGATCAGAGATATGTTTTTAGAAGAAATCAAAGTAGACTTGATAAAATAAGTTATGAAAAATACGGTGCACCATATTTTGGTTGGTTAATAATGATGGCAAATCCTCTTTATGGTGGTTTAGAAACGAATATACCTGACGGAACCATTTTAGTTATACCTTTTCCGCTAGTTGCGGCACTGCAAGACTACAAATCTGCATTGGATACACATATTTTTTATTATGGCAGATAAAAGACTAAAACAAACAAAAAAAATATACGTCGAAACAGAGTATGATAACATTATCGTTGTAAACCCTAATGAGATTTATGATGCTAATAACTTACGTGCGCCAAGACTTGTTGATCATGAAGATTTAGTTTACTACGCTAATTTAGAAACATTTATAATCCCAAGAACAAAATTAGCTATAGGTGAAACATTTGACTCACCTGTTGTAAACACCACAATTGCCACTGTATTTGGTGGGGAAGAAGATTTAAAAATTAATTTTTTAAAACCAAAAGGTAAAACGGCTTTTGATACAAGTTGGTCTGACCAGTTAACAGGATTTGAGTCAAGATTAGGTAAGGGAGCAAATCAAAAAACTGAAGAAGTTGTAACAATTGATGGTAAACCTAGATTCAAAAATTCCGTAGCAAAGTATGAAGATACTCAGATGTTGGGAATAAAATCTATTAGGGTTAACATAAAAGGAACGGGAGTCCCTGAAGTTAATATTGAAATGACAGATATTCAAGGAAGGGCTCTTTTTGAACAAGGAGAAAATTCAATATACTCTGCCTTTTTTAATTTTCCTTATCCTTTATTTTATTTAACACTAAAAGGGTATTATGGTAAAGCTATTAGGTATAGATTATCATTATTATCTTTTAATGCTAGATTTGACGCAAACACTGGTAACTATGATATCAGTTTAAAACTTGTTGGTAAATTTACGGCACTTTTATTTGACACACCTTTACAGTATGCGGTTACCGCACCTAAAATGTATAACACAGAAATTACTTATAAAAATAATAACAATACTACTGTACAAACAATTAACACATATAAGGGTAGACAAAAACTTGACGAGGTTTATGAGATTTATAAAAGAAAAGGATTAATACCGCAAGATTTTCCACCATTATCGATAGATGAATTTAAACAAAGAGTTGATGGATATACTACAAAATTATTAAAAGACGCTTCAGATAAAGGAGACTTCACACAATTAAATGATATACAAGATTATAGAGAGTCACTATTTGGTTTAAGAAAAAGTGTTTATACCAACTCTTTAGAAAAATTCATAGATAAAAGTAGTTTTTACGTTAGCGGAAATCAAAAATTAATTTATTACCCTTTTAAGAAAGATATACAAGATCAAACAAAAGAAGATTATAAAACAAAAATTAATGAAAGAATAAAATATTATATAGAAAAATTAAACAATAATAAAACCTTTGGTAAAGGAGGTAAAAGAGAAATACCATTAAAAATAAAAGATAAAAATGACGTATTAAAAAAATTAGATTTTGAGGCGTGGATAAATAATGATGAGGATTTAAAAAATACATTTTTTTATAGATTTAACAAACCTGTTGATTTAACTACGGAAAATGGCGTCAAAGAGTTCGAAAAGTTTAAATTAGATGAAGATAAAAATAAACTTTTAAAAGAAAAAGTTTTAAATGAAAAGGGTGAGTGGGTTGAAGACAATGTAACATATTTTGTTTTTGGTGATAAGATAGTATCAGACGCTACATATGTACCTAATAGTTTTTTAGATGATATTGACGATGCTGAAAAAACTTTAAATACTAATGAAGAAGAGATAGAAAAAATATTATCACAAGTATTGGCTGATAGAGCCCTTAAAAATCCTCAGCAAGGGGGGTTAGGGTTTAAACCTACAATAAGAAATATTTTTGCAATTATTTTTGCAGGTGCCGATGCCTTTTATAGATTAATGGAGGATGTACATGAATCTGCTTGGGATGTAAGAGACGAACCTGCAAGATTATTAGCGGTAATACCACCTGAAAAAAACTTTTCTGTCGACGCATTAAGAACTTTACAAACCTCTAGTGGTGAATTAAATAAAGACAATGTTGTGTATCCTTGGCCTTTATACTTTGTTAAAGAAAAACAAAAAGATCAAAGAGAAGTTTATACAATACAATATCCAGGGGATGCTAAAGTAATACAACAAACAAAAGGATACGATTACAGGTTATGGCCGGAAATTGGGTTTGTTGAGGCTTATTTAAAAGGTACTGTAGAAACATCAAAACCTGTTAGTGCAAATGTATACAATAACCCATCGGATTATAGTAAGTATGTTTCCGCTAATGCCATCGAGTTCCCATTCAAAACAAAACCATACCAAGACTTAGTTGCAATACCTTTTTTTTATGAATTATTTGAAAGATCTTACCTATCGTCATACTATACAAAATTTATTGGAGACGAAATATCAAAAAAACAAATAGATAAATTTTACGGTAATATTGAAAGTAGAAACATTGAAAATTCAATAGGAAATAATATTGAGTTAAATCAAATATTAAAAAATTATAAGTTTGATTACAATAGTTTTATATCATATCTTAAAAAGATATCAAACAATGGTAATGGTGAAAGTTGGCAAACATATATTAGAAGTAAATATAAGACAGAATATATTGATAATTTATTAAAAACAACAAATGACATATACAGTATAGATACTATTTCTAATAGAAGTATTAAAATTTCTTCTGATTTGGAATTGGCTAAAAACCTAAAAGAATTTTTAGAAAGTACCGATTCATCTAAATTAAGTTTTTTAGATACTTACCCATTTACTGATTTAAATTGGATAACAGGTAATACCTCAAATGGTAATTCAGTTGGAAACTTAGAACAATTTAATGACACGACTAAAACTTTTATTTATTTAGACGATAAAAAAACAATTGCAAGAATTAATGAAACCGAGAAATACAAAAAATTATCTCTTTTAAGTGATTTTAGGATTTTAGAAACCGCAAATCAACCATACGTTTCAACAACAAACGCACAGATTAATAATCCTACCGTTCTTAAAAGCTTCTACAATAATAGAAAAATAAAAGATTTTTACCCAACTGAAAGTTATGTTGATTATGGTAATTCATATTCTGGTAATCTTGGAACACAAATACAGACTACATCTTTATTAAATACCCCATATTTTATTAATGCCTTAATAAAAGGTGTTGATGATAATAAAACAAAAACAGATAACGCATTTACAACGTTAGGGTATTTATTTTTGAATTCATTACCATTAATAACGACTAAAGAAAAAATTAAATCTATTGATAATGGTTCATATACAGATTTAGATTATTTAGCGTCAACACTAAAAAAATACTCGTCAATACACCAAGTACCATATGCATGGGTTTTAAAGTATGGTTCTATTTGGCATAGATACAAAAAATTTGTAAATGAAAATGTTGATATTTTAGATTCCGTTTGGAAAGATTTTGATTATGTGGGGGCGTATGATCCCGTAACATCAGCAACAACATTACAATATGTTATACCGGATTATAGCGGTAATAACCAAACGGTAGTTTTACAAAAAACTGAAAATTTCCCATTACCTTCAGTACAATCCAAAGATTATCTTGGTACGGGGTTTTATCCAAAAGTTATTAATGCTGTTTATAACTTTGTAACAGAAAAAGATTTATTTACTGGATACACAACAACTAATTTTCAAAATGCTTATAATAATGCAAATTTTAGATTAGGTAAAAATAATCAATCAAGTACATACTTAAACTTTGGGTTTGATACTTCAAATGTTGATAGATCTTTACAAAAAACAAATTACTATAATTATGTAGAGTTGAGTGGATTAACACAACAATATATGATGTTGTTTCCATCTATGGGGGGTATACCTATCGATCAATCAATTTATGAATGTGTAAATTCAAACAATAATTTAACTAAAGAATTATTTAATAATAAATCAGTTTATAATGGATCCGTTAGAAGTTTATGGTCAGCATCACACTTTGGGTATTTTGATAATTCTTTATTAAAAAAACCTGCACCGACACAATACTTAAAGTCGATAAAATTAAATACTGATGAACAAACACCATTTGATTTAAAATCGGCACAATCAGAGTACGCCTCAATAGAGGAAATATTTTCAATTTTTACACCTGAAATGTTAGATAAATTCGAAGAACAGTTTATTGGTTTTTGTAACTATAAACCACTATCAAAAAATCTAATATTAAAAGATGAAATCATTGATCCTTCTTATACTTCATCTAATAAAGTGGCAAACTCTGAACAAAAAAGATTATATTCACAATTATTAAATTTATTTTTAGTAAATAAAACAGGTATTACTTTTGTAAACGAAGATGTTGATGGTAAGGCTTTAGGACAAAAACAAATGATAACTTTTAACTCATCTTTGAAAGAGTTTTTAAGTTTTGATTGTGTTTTAAAATTAGGAAATCCTGGAAATTTTGATAGAAGACTTTTTAATTCTTTTTCTAATATTAAAGAATTTGTCCCCGAATTTGATAAATATGAATTTAAACCATACGTAAAAGGAACTTTACCCGGTGATGGAACTAATGTCACACTTTTACAAAGCGTAACACAAAACCAAAACGCTTGGAACGCACTTAGAACATATTTGGGATTCTCATCAATACCTGGTGTAGATTATCCAGGACAACCAAGCCCAATATTTCCTTCGGTTACACCAACACCTACACCAACTTCCACAACCGCAGCGACATCAAATATAAGCATACCACTATCAACACATTACACTTTTCAGAGTTGTTGTAATTCAAATGAAATATTCAATGTTGTAATACCAAGTAATGTTTCACTTGGTTTAATTTCAAATGTTCTTGGTACTGGTACAACTTATGTTGAGGGTGAGGTTTATTATATAGAGGCTTTTGAATCATTTAACTCTTATCCTTATAATTTTTGTGCTAGAAAAATTGCGAATACAACAACATTTAGCCCACCAAACCAATCGCAAACACTCTTTTTAATTAAAACGTATACATTGGATTATGATGAATATCCATACCCAAATGATACAAACGCCGCTGTTAAATGTATAACATATAAAATACCTAGCCAAAATTGTTTACAACTATCACAAACACAACAAAATCAAACGCCACAACAACAATTACCCGCAAATCAACCACAACCTATTGTACCATTATCAGGAACACCAAAATCAACCGTGGCTGATTTCTTTATTGATAATGATATTGAGTTCACTGCGGATAATGTAAAATTGACATACCCGTTAATAAGATTATACTCACAGAAAAAATTACAGGATTCAAACTTAAATAAACAAACTTTTACAACATTAATAAATGATTTTTTAAATAGCCAAAAATCAATACAAGAAAAAATACTGAACCAAACATTTTTAAATTTAAATAAAAATTTAAGTAATATAACAGTTAATAATACCACAACAAATACCGTTACGGGGGATGTCGGAAAATTAACACTATATAATACTCTTAAGGCTTTTAACGATAAATGGATTGCAGGTTCAGATTTAAAATACGTAACATTGTTTGAGGACTTTTTATTTATGGATAGGGCTAATAGTGATATTGGTGATACATATGTTGTGGATGTAGAAAAAGTTGTAAAAAGAATGGATACCACTAATAATCCTGATATGAACTTAATGTCATTGGTTAGTAACATTTTAAGTGATAATCAGTTTATGTTTTTTGCAATGCCAGCATATATAAACTTTTATGGTATACAATCTGCAGTTAGAAACGGGCAACCAATAGATATAGAAATCCCTAACTCGATGTTTGGTACATACTTGGAAGTTGATTATACAAAATCAAGCCCTAAATTTTTATGTTTATATATGGGGAATCCTTCAGAATACCCAAAACCAAAAGAAAATTCATTTATAAGATTTGACGATGATAGTTTCGATTTAAGAATGCCTGATAATCCATTAAGGGTTTCTGACCCTAACAGGGATTACTCTAAAACAAATAAGGTTGTAGGATTTAGCGTCGACTTTGGTATTCAGAACCAAAATATGTTTAAAAACTTAGATTTAGATATGTCTGAAATGAAAAACACTTCAGAATCTTTTAAAGTTTTTGCAGACATTGGGGGGTCTGTTTCTGGTGACAAAGTAGCGCAACAATCAGTATCAATGTATAGTATTTATAAATCAAGATCTTATAGTTGTGGTGTTGAGTCTATGGGTAATGCTATGATACAACCAACAATGTATTTTGTTTTAAGACATGTACCATTGTTTTATGGACCATATTGGATTTACGAAGTTAATCATAATATTTCTGAAAATGGATTTACAACTAAATTTAAAGGAACAAGAATACCTAAATACAGTTTACCAAATGTTGATAATTTGTTAATTAACGTCAATGAAAAAATATTACAATCATATAAAGAAAAAATAAAGAAAACAAAAACCGATAAGGAAATAAAAGATGAGAGATTAGTTAATACTGATCCAACAATAACAATAACAAAAACAGGATTAGATAAATGTAAAGAAGTAACAAAATACACTACATTACCTTTTGTCGAGGTTAAACGAACACCGATTACCTTAGAAGAAATATTACCAATTATAAAATCATCAACAACGGATGTAAGATTAAGAACTTTATTATTGGTTATTGCTATAACAAGACCTGTTAACTCCTACGATAAAGATTTATCGCAAATAACCCCAATAAATAATAATTTTTATGAAATTTCAACAGAAACAAAACATAATGGTAGTTTAGATACATATTTAACTGAACAAACATGTGTTGATGTTGCTGGAACATCTAGAGTTTTTGCAAGCTTTACAGGAAACACAACTAGTAGTAATTTTATGGTTTCTTTTTATCAATCAATGATACCATTAATTGAATCGTTAAAGACATTAAATGTAGATACAAATGAGTATAAACAATATGGTAAATCTTTAGCTCAATTATGTTTAACAACTTGGGACACCGCAGTTGCTTTTGGTCCTCCACCATTAAGTGCTGAACAAATAAAAAATGAAATAACAACAACAACTAATAGTGGTGTAATTAATACCTATAATATTTATGTTAAGCTATTTACAGAATATTATGAATATTTTGTACTTAATCCTAATTAAGATATATTTATATAAAAAATAAAAATATGAGTAACGTTAAAAATTTATTAGATGATTATTTGAAAAAAGATACTAGAGTATCTGAAAAACAAATAGATGCGGATCACAAACAAGTATGTGATTTAGATACAGGTGATTGCTACACAATAAGAATGAAAGACGGTTTAATAGAAAGATTTGACAATACCGTTAAAACTAACAGAACATTAAGAGTTGAAACGCCGGCAGGTGTTAAAACATTATTAAATGGTTAAAAAAATTAAAAATGGGTATAGATAGTAAAATTTTAGAAGAATTAAGAAGATTTAATAGTATTAATTCTTATATAAATGAGCAAGACGCACCACCGCCACCACCACCAGCGGGAGGCGATGTCCCACCACCACCGGCAGGAGATACTCCACCGGCAGGTGGTGATGTTCCACCACCAGCACCTGGCGGAGAAGCGCCTGCAGCGGGAGGTAGCCCAATACCCGAACCAATAGATGTTGCCAATGATCCTGATGTTGAAGAGGTAACAGATGAAAAGGGTGGTGATGAAGAAACTGAAGAAGTTGATATAACAGATTTAGTTACTACACAACAAGATATTAAAGCAAAACAAGATGAGTTTATGGACGGTATGTTTGCTAAATTAGATGATTTAGAAAAAAAATTACAAAACATGGACACTATAATGAATAAAATTAATTCGTTAGAAACCAAATTTGATAGATATAGAGAAAAAACACCTGAAGAGAAATTAATGTTAAGATCTTTAGATTCATACCCTTATAATCAAAAACTTACTGATTTTTTTGATGATAAAAAAGATGAGATGGAAGAAACAGGTAAAAATGAATATATCCTAACTTCAGATGAAGTTGAAAATTTTTCACCAAACGAGGTTAAAAAAACATTTAATAATTACGACGAAAATCAAGAAGGTTTAATGTAAAATGAAGGGACTGAAAAGTCCCTTTTTTATTTGACATTTATATAAATTCACCTATTATTGTTATAGATAAAAGAGTTAAAAATTAAAAACAAAATCTATGGCAAATTCAATTGATGCAGTACTAGCACAGTACGAAAAGAACTCACAACCAAGTGGTTCACAGAGACAAAACATCTCACAAGAAGACAGAATGAAAAAGTATTTTTCAGCGATTCTTCAAAAAAATGAAAAATCCGCACAAAAAAGAATCAGGGTATTACCTACAAAAGACGGTTCATCACCATTTGTTGAGGTTTGGTACCACGAAATTCAAGTTAACGGACAATGGGTTAAGTTGTACGACCCTGAGAAAAATGACAACGAAAGATCACCTTTGACTGAAGTTTATAATGAACTAATTTCAACAGGTAAAAAAGAAGATAAAGAATTAGCTTCACAGTATCGTTCACGTTTATTCTATATTGTTAAAGTTATTGATAGAGATAACGAACAAGACGGTGTTAAATTTTGGAGATTTAAACACAATTATAAACAAGAAGGTGTCTTGGATAAAATTCTTCCTATTTGGAAAGCAAAAGGCGATGTAACCGATTCTGAAAAAGGTAGAGATCTTATTATTGAACTTATCAAAGCAAAAACACCACAAGGTAAGGAATATACTGTAGTACAAACTATTATGTATGATGATCCGGCACCACTACACGAAGATAAAGAAATCATGGAAGGATGGTTACAAGATGAATTAACTTGGAATGATGTTTATTCTAAAAAACCTGTTGAGTATTTAGAGGCTGTTGCAGTTGGAGAGACACCAATGTGGAATTCTGAACTCAAAAAATATGTTTACGGTGAAGAAGCAGAAATCTCATTAGGTGGTGGAACACAAAAAGAAGAAACACCAATTGTTGATCCACAAGCAGATGAGGATCCATCAGAAGAGTTACCATTCTAATAAAATCCTATAAAAGATAGGTAGTGATTGATAAAGTCACTACCTTTTTTTAAGTTTAAAAAAAAACAAAATATATGGCAATTAAAAAAAACGATTTCAGCTCACTAAAGAAAAAATTCTCAACGTCAGCAAAATACAAACCACAAAGATTTTTTGATCTTGGAGCACCATTTTTAGATGCGGTTGGACTACCTGGACCTGCCATGGGACACATCAATATGTTTTTAGGACATTCAGATACTGGTAAAACAACAGCTTTGGTTAAAACTGCGGTAGATGCACAAAAGAAAGGAATACTTCCTGTGTTTATTATTACGGAACAAAAATGGAGTTTTGAACATGCAAAACTTATGGGGTTCCAATGTGAAGAAGTGGTTGATACAGAAACAGGTGAATTAGAGTGGGATGGTTTTTATATTTTCAATAATAACTTTGACTACATTGAACAAATTACAGACTACATTAACGACTTGTTAGATGCACAAGAAAAGGGTGACTTAGACTATTCACTTTGTATTATGTGGGATTCTGTTGGTTCAGTTCCTTGTAAAATGACTTATGAAGGAAAAGGAGGTAAACAACACAATGCGAGTGTTCTAGCTGACAAAATTGGAATGGGCATAAATCAAAGAATTTCAGGTTCACGTAAATCTGATTCTAAATTTGAGAATACATTAATCATTGTAAATCAACCTTGGGTTGAATTACCTGATAACCCATTTGGACAACCAAAAATAAAAGCAAAAGGTGGTGAAGCAATTTGGTTAAACTCATCTTTAGTGTTCTTGTTTGGTAATCAAAAAGGGGCTGGTACAACCAAAATTACCGCAACAAAAGACAAACGAACAGTAAAATTTGCATCAAGAACAAAAGTATCTGTTATGAAAAACCACATCAATGGACTTGGGTTTGAAGATGGAAAAATTATTATAACACCACACGGGTTTTTACCTGGAAAAGAAGCTTCTGAAGAGAAGGCTTCAATAGAACAATACAAAAAAGAATATGCCGACTATTGGAAAGAAATAATTGGAGTCGATGGTGACTTTGATTTGAAGGCAGAAAAAGAAGAAGTGGAATAGTAAGAATCCTGTAAATATACAGAAATGACAAAAACCCTATTAGTAGACGGGAATAATTTATTAAAAATTGGTTTTCACGGAGTCAAAGATTACTTCAACGGTATGGAACATGTAGGAGGTATTTGGCATTTCCTAAACACATTACGTAGGTTTATAGAAGAAGAAAACTTCAACAAGGTTGTTGTATTTTGGGATGGAGAACTTTCAACATCCCAAAGAAGATTACTCTACCCAAAATACAAACTTAACCGAAAAGATGTAACGCAAGATTTCAAAGAAGAATCGTTTAATAAACAAAAACAAAGAGTAAAACAATACTTGGAGGAAATGTTTGTCAGACAAATTGAATTTGAAAATTCTGAAGCAGATGACCTTATCGCTTATTATTGTAAAATATCTAAAGACGAATCTAAAACTATTTTTAGTGGAGATAGGGACTTAACACAGCTTATCTCTGAAGACGTGAGTCTTTATTCACCTAATACTAAAAAGTATTATAAGAATGGAGATAAAATCAAATTACATGAAATAGAAATCCCACATTACAATGTAAAAACTTATAAGATAGTATCTGGTGATAAATCGGATAATATTGATGGTATTTATTATTTAGGAGAAAAAACGTTAGTTAAACTATTTCCTGAGATACTTGATAAAGAGATAAGTTTTTCAGATATTTTGACAAAAGGTGAAGAATTACTAAAAGAACAAAAAGATAATACCGTTTTAAAAAACCTGTTGACTGGTAAAACAAAAGAAGGTATATTTGGTGACGAGTTTTTTGAAATCAATAAAAAGATTGTGGATTTATCGGAACCACTAATTAGTGAAGAAGGAAAACAATTAGTTGAATTATATTATTCTGAATCATTAGATCCTGATGGAAGAGGATATAAAAATTTAATCCGAATGATGATGGGAGACGGATTATTTAAATACCTACCTAAAGGGGATGAACAGTGGGTATATTTTTTAAAACCATTTTTAAAGTTAACAAGAAAAGAAAAAACAAAGTTTAAAACAAAAAAGTAAAATTATGAAAGAGCAGAATGATGTAACAAAGGTTGAATTCTTAATAACACTAAACAACAACTTTGTAGTTCAAAGATTCTTTAACGTAAAAGGATTTAATCCAAAAGTTAAAGGAAGTGTCGAATTATATGATTTTATTAAATCATTATCGAACACATTACAAACCAAACTACGAAATAAGTGCGTTGTCTACATGCTTGAGAACAGATTCCAAATAGAAGAAGATCCGTCAATCTTAGAAACGTCAAATACCGACGGTCCTGAAATATTTAACATTATTTTAAAGGTTGGAAATGAGACAATTTGTCATAGAATAATAGATGCGAAAGTCTACCCACCAAAGGTAAGATATACCCTGGATATACGTCCAGACATAAAAAACATTTTAAGAGAATTGACTGACATTTTATCAGAAAAAAATTTATCTTTTGAGATGATGAAATATTCATTAGCTTAACAATATTTATTAAAACAAGGAACAAAATCTCAATTATATGTCAGACAAAAAAAACTTCGGATACTTAGGAAATACTTTTCAAATTCAATTACTAAATAACATTATTACTTACAAAGATTTCTCTAATTCCATCATTGAAGTTATCGATCCTCATTATTTTGATAACCAATATTTTAAAATTATCTGTCAGATGATTAAAGAATATTATTCAAAATATGAGCACACACCGTCATTTGACACCCTTGAACAATTGACTAAGTCAGAAATTAGTTCACCGATGGCTCAAAAGAGCATTTTAGATACAATAGATCAGGTTAAGAACGTTTCAGACGACGGTTCAATATTTGTTCAAGAAAAGTCTCTTAAATTCTGTAAACAACAAGAACTCCAAAAAGTAATGACTAAGGCTCAATCAATCATCGATAAAGGTGATTTCGAGAGTTATGATAAGTTAGAAGAAATGGTAAGGGGAGCGATTCAAGTTGGAGAAGTTGATAAGGGAACTACTGATGTATTTTTTAACCTTGATGAGGTATTGGATAAGGATTATAGACACCCAATTCCAATTGGTGTACCTGGTATTGACAACCTATTAAAAGGTGGTTTAGCCAAAGGTGAAATCGGTGTTATTTTAGCACCAACCGGTGTTGGTAAATCCACGTTTACAACAAAGATTGCTAACCACGCATTTAACTTAGGGTATAATGTTCTTCAGATATTTTTCGAAGACAACCCAAAAATTATCCAAAGAAAACACTTTACACTTTGGACAGGAATACACCCTGACGATCTTTCTGAAAATAGAAAAGAGGTAACAGAAAAAGTAAAAGAACTTCAATCATTTAGAAAAAACAAATTGATATTGAAAAAATTAC
>Ga0194133_10000402_pt1 | contig 90309 bp, 89 predicted proteins | sample TA2KigOf40mmetaG_FD_155448 | JGI IMG/M metagenome (GOLD analysis project Ga0194133, IMG submission 155448) | Freshwater microbial communities from Lake Tanganyika, Tanzania - TA2015055 Kigoma Offshore 40m | ecosystem: Environmental > Aquatic > Freshwater > Lake | place: Tanzania: Lake... | reverse complement strand
TCGGTCGGCGCGTCGGGCGCGAAGGGAGGTGGGCCGAGGTTCCCGCCGAGGACGCAACGAAGGCCGAGCCCCGTCGCGAGGTGGCCGGCGATCGACGTCGTCGTCGACTTGCCCTTCGTCCCCGTGACGCACACCACCCGGTCGAGCGGGGCGTCGAAGAGCCACAACCCGAGCCCGCCGACGACGGTCACCCCCCGGGCCGAGAGGCCTTCGACGTCGGGCCGGTAGCGCGACATGCCGGGGGTCCGGATCACGACCTCGCAGCGCGCCAGCGCATCGAGGCCACCGGCGTCGGTGGCGAGCACGTCGGGGGTGGTCGGTCGGTCGTCGACGACGACCGGGTCCACGCCCATGCGACGCAACCGCTCGACGCTCGCGCGCCCCTCGACCCCGAGCCCCCACACGCCGACCGAACGGCCGGCGAGGTCAGCCCAGCCCAGCTGCGGACGCATACGGTTCCGGGATCCTGTGCGGGCCGAGAGGGCGGAGCAAGCGGTCGGCGTCGGCCAGCGCACGCTCGACGGCTGCAGGGCCGAGACGATCGCACAACGCTCGCAGCACCGGTGCCCCGGCACGATCGGGCCGTCGTGCGGCGAGCGCCACCGCCGTGCGGCATTCGTCGACGTCGCCGACGCACTCGAAGGGCTTCGGCCCGTCGCCGAGGTCGAGGAGCGTGGCGAACACGTCGAGCAACGTCGGGTCGGCGAGCGGCTCACGGCCGTCGAAGATCGCCGCGAGGTCGGTGGCGGGGACGAACGGCGCGAGCACGAGATCGATGAACGCGCACTTGTCGCACCGGCCGCACCAGCGGTCGAGGCGGGCCGACGGGTCGACGTGGAACGCGCGGTTGCAGCTGTGGAACGCGCCGAGGTGCTCGGGCCGCTCGGCGAAGCGCCGGGCGATCCACAGCTCGCTGAACGGACGCAGCAGCGAGAACCAATCGACCTCGGCACCGACCCACTGCTGCAACTCGGCGCGGAAGGCCGACTCGAACACCGCGCCCTTGGAGTACTGGTGGTTGACGATCCGGCCGTGGTGGACGACGTTGCCCATCGACGCGGACCACTCGTTCGACATCACCACCGTGTCCCGACCGGTGAGCGCGGCCGAGAGCACCGCGATCGCCCCGATGATGCCGGTCACCGGGACGTGCCCGTTGAGGAAGCCGAGCTCGGCCGACCGCAGGATCTGCGGGTCGAGCGTTCGGACCGCCCGCTGCACCGGCAGAACGGTCGCGGCGGCAGCGTGTTCGATCGCCGCGAACCGCTGTCGCCCCTCGACCACGAACAGCGCGGCGTCAGCCTCGGTCGCGGTGACGAGGTCGACGCTCACGAGGGAGTCCATGCCCCCGCCGAAGGGAACGAGCGGCCGGGGTCGACCACCGGATGCCACCACGGGGCGGTCGGGACCGTCGACGACGACGCCGCCGACGACCTCGAGCCCGCTCAGGTCGATGCCGTTGCGGTAGGCGAACTCGCCGAGGCCGTCGATGAACACCTCCCGCAGGAACGCGGCGGTCGACGCCCGCACCGGCATCGCACCGAGGTCGACGACCGGTGGGGCGAAGGCCTTGTAGTACGACACGCCGGCGAGGAGGTGCACGAGCGTGGCCGCGGCCTCCGCCGTCGGTGTGACCGGTCCGGCACCGGCGACCTCGACGGTCTCGGTGAAGGTGCGACCGCCGACCTCGTAGGTGCAGCGCAGCCGTCCGTCGACGAGCTCGTGGTCGCCGTACCGGAAGACGTCACCCCGGTTCACTGGTCGCTCCGCACAGGCACGCGCCGACGAGGCTACCAGCGAGTCGGCCGGGCCCGGGGTCGCCGGGGCACGTCACGGCCGCAGCCGGGCGAGCAGGCCGAAACGCCCGCAGGGACGCTCGTCACGGTCGCTGAAGAACCGGTCTCCGCCCGCCGACCCGGTCGGCAGCGCACCGGTCCTCGAGATGCGGGCCGCCTCGACGCCGGCGCGACCGAGCAGCAGTTCGTTCGCCGTCCACAGGTCGAACCGCCAGCGGCCCGTCCCGTCCGGCGTGACGACCGTCGGGGTCGCCACGCCGAAGCGCGACTCCGCAGCGGAGCGGACGTCGTCGCCGACCTGGTAGCGCGTCGGGTCGACGGCCGGACCGAGCCAGGCCTGCACGCGGACGGTGCGGGCGCCTGCCCCGGTCATCGCCGCGACCGTCGCGCCGACGACGTCGGCGACGGTCCCGCGCCACCCGGCGTGGACCACGGCGAGCACCCGGGCGACCGGGTCGAGGAGGAGCACCGGCACGCAGTCGGCCATGAGCACCACCCCCACGACGCCGGGCTCGCACACGACGAGCGCGTCGACATCGGGCACGGCGGTCGCCGGGTCGATGGTTCCGCGGCCCCGGTCGGCGCGGCCGACCCGCACGACCGACCGCCCGTGCGCCTGGGTGCAGAACACGCAGTCCTCGAGGCGGGCACCGACGAGGGCAGCGGCCCGCCGCCGGTTCTCCGTGACCGCCTCGACGCCGTCGCCCACGTGGCGGCCGAGGTTCATGGTGCCGTACACGCCGGTCGACACCCCGCCGGCCCGGGAGGTGACGACGGCATCGACGCCCAACGCGTCGAGCTCCGGCCAGAGGAGGGGGCCCACCCGCGAAACGGTATCGCCGCCGACCTTCCGAGCGTCAGGCCCGGCGCCGCAGCAACGCCTTGTGCGCCTCGAGCCCGACGAGCAGCGCCACGCCTGCAGCGACGCAGATCCCGAACTCGACCACGCCGATGCGGGTCAGGCCCAAGAAGTCGGCGAGCGGTGTCGTCACCGCGGCGACCTGGAGTATCGCGACGATTGCGGCGATGCCGAGCAGCGTCGGGTTCGTCCGCCAACCGATTGTTCGGAGCGACGCTGTCGTCGACCGGGTCCCGATCGCCTGGAAGAACTGCAGCATGGCGAGGCCGGTGAACAGCATCGTCTGCCAGTGCTCGCTGCCGAGCGCATGCGCGCCCCAACCGATCGCAAGCGCGCCGGCGCCGATGACGACGCCGGTACCGATGGTCGTCCGTCCGAGACCGCCGGCCCAGATCGAGCCGCCCGGGGTGTGCGGCGGGCGGGCCATGACACCCCGCTCGGCGGGTTCGACCCCGAGCGACAGCCCGAGCAGTCCGTCCGTCATGAGGTTCAGCCACAGGAGCTGCAGCGGCAGGAGGGCCACGGCGGCGTCGGTGGTGTCGACGCCGGCGACGAGAAAGGGGATCGGCCACAGCAACATCACGGCGATCTTGCCGATGTTCCCGGCGACGGCGAACTTCACGAACCGGCGCAGGTTGTCGTAGATCACCCGTCCTTCCTCGACCGCTGCGACGATCGTGGCGAAGTTGTCGTCGCGCAGCACGATGTCCGACGCCTCCTTCGAGACGTCGGTTCCGGTGATCCCCATGGCGACGCCGATGTCGGCACGCCGCAGCGCGGGCGCGTCGTTCACCCCGTCGCCGGTCATCGAGGCGACCTCACCGCTCGCCTGGAGCGCCCCGACGATCCGCAGCTTGTGTCCCGGCGCGACCCGGGCGAACACGTTGGTGGTGCGCACGAGCGCCTCGAGCCGCTCGTCGTCGACGTGCTCGAGCTCGGCGCCCGGGACGGTCCCGCCGTCGGTCGGGATCCCGAGATCCTCCGCGATCGCCGTCGCCGTGAGCGGGTGGTCACCGGTGATCATCACCGTGCGGATCCCCGCCGACGTGCAGCGGGCGATGGCATCACGCGCCTCGGTTCTCGGCGGGTCGATGATCCCGACGAGACCGAGGACGGTCAGCTCGTCCTCGATGTCGACGTCGTCCGGGACCGACCCGTCGGCGTCGACGACACCGACGAGCGGTCGCGCCGCCACGCCGAGGACGCGCATCCCACGTCGGGCGAGCTCGTCGTTGACCCCGAGCAGCCGGGCCCGCTGCTCATCGTCGAGCGGCACGGTCCCGGCTGCGGTCATCACGGCGACGGTCCGCTCGAGGAGCCCGTCCATCGCGCCCTTCACGAACGCGACGGGCCGGGCACCGAGACCAGCCGCTTCGGCGGGCAGCAGGTCGGGATCGACCGGACCGTGGATGGTGCTCATGCGCTTCCGATCGGAATCGAACGGCCGCTCGCCGAGCCTCGGCACACCCGATCGCACGGCGTCGAGGTCGAGTCCGGCCTCCAGCGCGGCGACGAGGAGCGCCGTCTCGGTCGGATCAACGATCATCACGGTGGAACCGTCGGGTTCGACGCGCACCTCCCCGTCGTTGCACAGCGCCGCAGCGCCGAGCAGGAGCCGGACCGGTAGCGGCACCGCACCCGACGACCCGACGATCGCCGTCGACTCCCCCGCTGCGTGCACGACCGTCACCGTCATGCGGTTCTGCGTCAGCGTGCCCGTCTTGTCGGAGCAGATCACCGTCACCGAACCGAGCGTCTCCACGGCCGGGAGCTTCCGGATCAACGCGTTCCGGCGGAGCATCCGCTGGGCACCGATCGCGAGCGTGAACGTGACGACGGCCGGCAGCCCCTCGGGGATGACGGCGACGGCGACGCTGACCGCCGTGAGCGCGAGGTCGCCCGGCGACTCGCCCGCGACGGCGCCGAGGGCCACCACGGCGCCGGCGACGCCGACGCCGCCGAGCGCGAGCTGCTTGCCGACCCGGTCGAGGCGTTCCTGCAGGGGGGTCGCCGACGCGTCGACCGACTGCAGCATCGTCGCGATGCGACCGAGATCGGTCTGCATGCCGCTGGCCACGACCACACCGACACCGCGCCCGTAGGTCACCTGTGTACCGCTGTAGGCCATGTTCACCCGGTCACCGAGGCCGGCCTCGGCGTCGGTGAGCGCCTCGACCTGCTTGTCGACCGGCTCGCTCTCACCGGTGAGCGCCGACTCGGCGACGCGCAGCCCGGCGACCTCGACGAGCCGCAGGTCGGCCGGCACGACGTTGCCGGCCTCGAGGTTCACGATGTCGCCCGGCACCAGGTCGACGGCGGGGACGTCGACGAGGACACCGTCACGGGTGACCCGCACGGTCGGCACCGCCATCCGACGAAGCGCGGCGATGGCGCGTTCGGCCCGATACTCCTGCAGGAAGCCGAGGAGCGCGAACAGCACGACGATCGTGCCGATCGCACCGGCCTCGAGGAACTTCCCGAGCACCGCCGACAGCGCAGCCGCACCGATGAGGATCAGGACCGTCACCGCGGTGAGCTGTTCCCACAGCAGGCGGAGCGGCCCGTGCCCGGCCCGTTCGACGAGCTCGTTCGGGCCGGTCTCGGCGAGCCTCGCGGCGGCAGTCCCCTACGCGAGCCCCCCAGGTGCGGCACAGAGGCGCTCGAGCGATTCGTCGGCGGTGAGCCGATGCCATGCGGAGTCGGCAGCCACACCGTCGGCGGCGTCCGGCGACGCCGCGGGTGCCACGGCCGTCATCGCCCGGCGCCGATCGGCAGGGCGAGGAGGCGTGCGATCCGCTCGTCGGTCGGCGGGTGGGTTAGGAACAACCGGGCGAACTGCACCTTCCGCCCCGTGAGCGGGTTCACGATGAACGCAGCGGCCTGCGCTGGATCGATGTGCATCGGAATCCGACGGCTGTCGCGTTCGAGCTGTCCGAGAGCGCTGGCGAGAGGCCTGGCGTCGCCGAGCAGCTCGGCGCCGAGACGGTCGGCCTCGAACTCCCTCGACCGACTGAGCGCCATCTGCAGCACCGTCGCAGCCATCGGGGCCAGCAAAAACAGGAGCAGCAGGGTCACCGGGTTCGCGCGGTCCTCGTCGTCGGAGGAACCGCCGAACATGCCGGCGAAGAGGGCGAGGTTGGCGAGCGCCGAGATCCCCGTCGCCACGGCGGCAGCGACCGATCCGATCAGGATGTCCCGATGGCGGATGTGGGCGATCTCGTGGGCGATCACGCCACGGACCTCGTCACGACCGAGTCGTTCGAGGAGACCGGCGGTCACGCACACGACGGCCGCGCGTTCGTTCCGTCCGGTCGCGAACGCGTTCGGTTGCGGGTCGGGGCTGAGGAAGAGCCGGGGCGTTGCGATCCCTGCCCGTCGGGCGAGCGCAGCGACGTCGGCCTGCAGGTCGACGAGTTCGCCGGGCTCGACCTGGCGTGCCCGGGCCGCACGGACGGCGATGCGGTCCGACGCCCAGTAGCTCGACCCGACAATGATCACGCCGAGGCCGAGACCGATGAGCGTTCCGGTGGTGCCCCCGACGAGGCCACCGATGAACACGAGGAACCCGCCGAGGGCGGCGAGGAGGACGACGGTCTTGAGCTGATTTCGCATGGGATCTCCTGGTGAGGTGCACGCGTGCACCGATGCACTCAGGAGGTCTTCCCCACCCGCCGGAGCGGGCCACCTGGCCGGGGAGGATCGGACCTCCCGTGATGACGACTCGGTGTTTGGTGGGGTACTCCCCTCCGCAGACCCCTAATCTACGCCCGGCGTCGATCGAACCGGGAGCGCTGGCGTGGCGGACGACACGACGCGGGTGAACGCAGACAAGCGGCCGGTCGGTTCGGTCGGGCGGGCGGTCGGGACGATCCGCTACCTCGCCGTCCTCGCCGTGGTGGGGCTCACCGTCACCACACTCGCGACCTCGTGGATCGCGCTCGGCAAGACCATCGAGCTGGTCCGCAGCGTCGTCGACGACAAGACGGCGACCGACCTGTTGATCGTGAAGGTCCTCGTCACCATCGACGGGTACCTGCTCGCCGTGGTGCAGCTCATCGTCGCGATGGGTCTCTACGAACTCTTCGTCGGCGAGATCGACGTCCCGAAGTGGCTCGACGTCCGATCGCTCGACGATCTGAAGAAGCCGATCATCGACGTCCTGGTCGTCTTCCTGGCGGTGAACGCCATCGAGAGCTACCTCGTCGCGAAGGAGGCGGCCGACGCCATGCAGAGCTCGATCGGCGCTGCGGTCCTCGTCGGCACGCTCACCGCCTACCGGTTCCTCTCCGCGAAGAAGGCCTAGGCCCGATCCACCTCAGTACTCGTCGAGGATCCGGCCGGCGAGCGCAGCGATCGGCCCACGTTCGGACTTCGTGAGCGTCGTGTGGGCGAACAGCGGGTGCCCTCGGAGGTGTTCGACGAGCGCCGCGACGCCGTCGTCCCGACCGACGCGCAGGTTGTCCCGTTGCGTGACGTCGTGGGTGAGGAAGATGCGACCGTTCGCCCCGACACGTGACATGGCCGAGAGCAGCACGTGTCGCTCGAGGTTCTGCGCCTCCTCGACGATCACGATGCTGTTCGCGAAGGTGCGCCCTCGGATGTGCGTCAACGGGAGGACCTCGAGGTACCCCTCGCCGAGCAGCTCGTCGATCACCCGGCGGCTGCAGAACCCTGCCAGCGCGTCGAGGACCCCGGCGGCCCACGGCGCCATCTTCTCGCCCTGGTCGCCGGGCAGGAACCCGAGGTCCTGGCCGCCGACGGCGAACAACGGACGGAACACCAGCACCCGATCGAACAATCGTCGCTCGACGACGAGCTCGAGCGCCGCGGCAAGCGCGAGCACCGTCTTGCCGCACCCCGCTGCGCCGCCGATGCTCACGATGCCCACGTCGGGGTCGAGCAGCGCATCGAGCGCGATCCGCTGCTCGGTGGAGCGGGGTCGCAGCCCGAACGCCTCGACGGTGGAGGGGACGAGCCGCAGCATCTTCGACTCCTCGACCCGCACGACGGCGGACTGGCTGCCGTTCCGCAGGATCATCGCCGCGTTCACCGGGGCGTCCTCGTCGAGGTCGGTGACGTGGACGGGGTCCGCCGGGTCACGCCGGTGCAACCGGTCGATGACGTCGGGCGCCACGTCCTCGGCGACCACGATCCCCGACCAGGCGCCGTCCTGCGCGAGGTCGTTCCGGTAGTCGTCGGCGTCGAGATCGACGGCGGCCGCCTTCAACCGCAGCGGCAGGTCCTTCGTGACGAGGGTGACGGTCGCCCCCTCGAGCTGCAGAGCCCGGGCGACCTGCAGGATCCGATGGTCGTTCGAGGAGTCGACGAACGCCTCGGGCAGGTTCGACGGTGTCACGTGGTTGAGCTCGACCCGCAGCGTTCCGCCGTGATCGTTCACCGACTGCGGTTCGGTGAGGCGACCGCCGCTCCGACGTCGGAGATCCTCGAGGTGCCTGATCGCCCGACGAGCCGCCCAACCGAGGTCGGCGTGGTGGCGTTTCGCCTCGAGTTCGGTGATCACCACGAGCGGCAGGACCACGTCGTGCTCGGCGAACCGGAACATCGCGCCCGGGTCCGCGAGCAGCACCGACGTGTCGAGGACGTAGGTCCGACGAGACAAAGCCACCGGTGACCTCCCATCGTCCGGCGCAGCGGCTGCGCCGGCTCCGATGGGCGCACGTTACGACCGACCCGCCTCCCCTCGGTGGCAATCCGGCCCGGAAGCGCGTGAACTCTCCGTGAACGGCCGGAGCGTGGTTCGGCCTGCTCCGGTCACGGTTGCTCGGGGTCGCTGCCGTCGAAGCGAGTCCGGCGCTTGCGGGCGATGCTGCGTTCCGTCGAAACATGCGCTTGGCGGAGCGCAGGTCCCACATGCCCTGGTCGAGCCGGTCGGCGTCGGCGAGGATCTCGGCCACGTCGGCCGACGCGGTGGCGCAGGCCGACAGCATCTGGGCCGCGTGTCGCAACCGGACCGACGCTGCGTCGAGATCGCCCGACTCGGCGAGCAGGCGGGCGGCCCGGCGCTCGGCCGCGGCGCGCTCCAGCGTGATCTCCTCGACGACCTCGGCGGCGACGGGCGCCGTGTCGGCGCCGGGCCCGGCCTCGAGGCCGACGGGCAGGGTCACCGTGTGCAGTCGGACCTCGGCGCCCACGCTCGCCCAACGGATGACGACCTCGCCGACGGGGACGGTGCCGACCTGACCGGGGGCGTTGAGCTCGAACCGTGCGACGACCCGACGGCGCTTGTGGCCGTAGGCATCGCCGAGGGCGATCTGGACGGCACCGCCGTCGAGGGGGGTCAGCGGGTACTCGTGCAGCACGTGCAGCGCGCGCACCACCTTCGGGTCGGGGCGGAGCTCCACGGTCAGGTTCTGGGCGACGATCTGCTGCAGACCGCTGAACTCGGCGACGAAGACGGTCGCCGCCTGGTCCGGTCCGGCGCACCACGAGTCGTTCCCGCCGCCGGCGTCCGCCATCGTCGCGAGCAGGTTCTCGTCGAACCCTTCACCGAACCCGATACAGCTCGTGGTGATGTCCCGTCCCCTTCCTCCCGCGACCATCGACGCAAGGCGTTCGGGTTCGACGACGCCGACGTTCGCGCAGCCGTCGGTGAGGAGCACGACCCGGCGGATCGCCTCGGGTCGCCCGTCGGCGGCGAGCACCTCGGCCGCCTTCAGCCAGCCGCCCGAGAGGTTCGTCGACCCACCCGAATCGATCGACCGGACGAGACGTCCGGCAGCGCGGGGCTCGTGGTGCGCGAGCGGGAGGACGAGGGTCACCTCGTCGTCGAACGCGACGACTGCGACACGGTCCTCGGGGCCGGCGAGCCGGAACAGGTGCTCGACGGCGCGTGTGACCGCATCGAGTGGGGCACCGTCCATGGAACCGGACCGGTCGATGACGACGACCGCGTCGACCGGAGGGCGATCGAGCGGCGGGGCCGGGGGCGCCGCGAGCTCGATCATCAGGTGGGCGTCGCCGTCGACGTCGACGGCGACGACGGTGCGGTCGAAGGTGAGGGTGGGTTGCATGGGCAGGGTCCTTTCGGGATGGGCGTCGGGTCGGTGCTGCGGCCGCTCAGGCAGCGGGCAGCGTCGGTTCCTCGTCGAGGTCGAACCACGCCCGGCCGAACACCTCGAAGGGGTGGCAGCCGAGGACGTGGACGGCGAGACGATCGGCGGTGTCGGGGTCGAGGCCCGTCGCGATCCACCGGTGCACGGTGCGACGGTCGACCCCGGCGTCGCGGGCGAAGGCGCTGACCGACTCGTAGCGCCCGTGGGCGAGCAGGTCTCGGACGTCGAAGGGGCGGGGGCGCGGCGTCCGGCGGCGACGGACGGCGCCGGTGGCGTGGGCGGGGCGGAGCAGGGTCGAAGGGGTCATGGACATCTCCCATCGTCGGAGCCGGGCACGCTGTTCGACGCCGCCTCAGGCGAGATGTGACACCGCTGCGGCCGGGCTTCGTTGTCACACCCGACACCTACGGTCAGGTTGCCGATCCGAGCCCCCGCCGAAGGAGTCCCGCTGTCAGCGACGTCCGTCATCGAGGTACCCCATCCCCTTCTCACCGAGGCCGAGGCTTGGTTACGCAGCGCAGATGCGTACCGGTGCGCCCGACGCCACAGCGGGAACGCTGATCTCGGTCTGAACCCCGACGAGCTCGTCGCCGAGACCCGCGACCGCCTCTGGCGGTACGTGCGGAGAAACCCCGATGCAGCCGTGCCCGAATCGGTCGCCGCCTACTGCGCCCGGACGATGCGGAACGTCGCCGTCGACCACCTGCGACGCAGTCCGATCAACCGCCGTTCGGTCGACCCCGACCGGCGCCCCGAACCCGTTGCCCCGCCCCTCGTGGAGCCGGGCGGTGGCGACCTCGGCGATCGAGTCCGGGGCCTGATCGAGACGAGCGGCGCCGAACCCGCCGTCGTCGCCGCCGCACTGGCCTACGTCACCCTCGCCGGACACCCCGACGTCGACCTCGGCGCGCTGCCCGCCCCACGGGCCGGCGCACACGAGCACGACGCGCGCCTCTGGCCGGCGTTGTGGGTGGCGGGCGAGCGATCGTGCCTCCCGGGCGCCGACCGGCTCGACGGTGTGGCGACCCGTCGGCGTCGGAGCCGTCGGATGCGGGCAGTAAAGGACCTCCTCGGCGACACCGCCCGTGCGCTCGGGGTGCGCACCCGATGAGGATCGACCGCTCCGCGACCCTGCGGATCGAACGACGTGCGCTGTCGGGCCTGCCGATGGTGCTGGCCTGCCGATCTGCAGGCGCCGGTCTCGTCGTCGACCCGCCGAGCGACGGACGGCTCGTCGTCCGCGGTCCGGCGGAGGGTGGCGGCTGGGTCCGGGTGCTGCACGCCCGCACGCTGACGCTCCTCGCACTCGCGCCGCTCCTGCCCGAGGGCCGCGGGGTCCGCGCCGACATTCTCGTCCCGCTCGACCTCGACCTCGTCGACCTGCGCATCGACCGCACCGACCGACCCCTCCCCGACCCTGCGACGGGGGCCGACCTCGTGCACCGTGCACGAGAGCTCGGCCGGGCCGCCGCGGGCCAGGCGGCCGTCGGCAACCTCCGCCGCGCGGACGAGCTGTGGGACGCCTGCGCCCGGGCATGGCTCGAGGCCGACGACACGACCAGGGCCGAGGCCGCCCGGGCGAACATCCGACGCACCTGACCACCACCTGATCCACGACGAAGGAGACCGACCTGCTCCCGCACCGACACCGCCGACCCACCCCACCCCAGCACGGTCACGACGGCCCGACGGACGAGGTGCCGCACGAGCTCAGCGACGAGGTCCTGCTCGAACTCGCCGACGAGCTGCGTCGGCTAGCCGGCGAGCTCACACGCGGCTTGCGACAGCACCGTGTGCTCCCCTGCCTGTCGAGCCTCACGGCGATGTTCCCGGCACAACGGATGCTCACCGATGCGCTCACCGCTCGTGTCGTCGGTGCGGGCCGCGCCGCCACTCCCGACAACTCCCGCGCCACCGACGTCGGCTACATCTAGTTCGAGGCCAGTCGACCACAACGACCCCGCAGACCCCACGCCGATTCGACAACCGGAGCCGGTCCGGTCAGAACTGAGTGGTGCGGACAACGCTTGCCAGCATTCTGACCCTCGGCCTTGCCGTTCTCGGGCTGAGCGCCACCTCCACCTCGAACGTCGGTGCCGCCATCACGACCCCGAAGTTCGCCACCTACAACTCGACCACGACCGGATACCTCGGTGATCCGTCCTCCGACCCCTATGCGGTGGCATTCACCACCGTCGGCCTGGGCAACACACTGAACTGGAATTTCGGTGGCAGCAGCTTCTCGCCGCCGAGCGTGGGAGCCGTCCCCGCGAGGTGGGAGAACACGTCGCGCTCCTACATCGAGTACGACTTCGGCATCGTCACGATCACCGAACTCGCCGTGTACTTCCACTTCCTCCGTCCGACCAGCGCCAGCGGTCCGACCAACTGGACCATCACCGCAGGCGGAACGGTCTCCTGCTCGATCAGCGCCGGGCTCGGGGGCGCAACCCTCGTTGCCAACACGCTGACGCCGCACCCGGACAACTACATCAGCGGAAGCCTGCTCTGCACCGGGTCGTTCACGTCGATCCGGTTCACCAAGAACGGTTCGCTGCTCGGCATCGACGCGCTCACCATCGCGGTGGACCAGTCCGTCGTCACGACACCCCCGACTCAGCCGACCCAGCCGACCCAGCCGCCGAGCAGCGGTAGCACGCCGGTGGCACCTGCCTACACGGGCTGACCGTTCGGATCCGCAGCTCGACGAAACGACCCGGTGCACGCCACCGGGTCGTTTCGCGTCCGGGCCCCCAGCGGTCCGGGTCGACGTCCGTCATCCCCCGGCGGGTAGCGTTCCTTGCCGACGGCGGGGGCCGTCAGCACCATCACCGGGGGAGATCACACCATGGATGTCGGCATCCTCATGCCATTCGCCAGCGACGGCTGGGACGGCATCACCGACAGCGAGGTCTACGACGAGGAGCTCGGGCTCGCACGGCTCGCCGACTCGTTCGGCTTCGACTGCGCGTGGGCGGCGGAGCACCACTTCTTCGGGTACTCGTTTTGCCCCGACAACACCCAGCTCCTGTCCTATCTCGTCGGCACGACCGAGCAGATCGACGTCGGCACCGGCGCGGTGATCATGCCGTGGAACGACCCGCTGCGGGTCGCGGAGAAGGCCGCGCTGCTCGACAACGTCGCCAAGGGTCGCTTCCGCTTCGGGGTCGGCCGCGGCCTGTCGCGGCGCGAGTACGCGCCGTTCGCAGGTATCGAGATGGACGAGTCCCGTGAGCGTTTCGACGAGGGCACGGCCATGGTCATCGAAGCGCTGCGCACCGGGTTCATCGAGGGCAACGGCCCGTTCTACCCCCAGGAGCGAATCGAGATCCGTCCGCGGCCCGAACGGTCTTTCGACGACCGCTTCTACTGCGTTGCCTCTTCCGACGACTCCGTTGAGTCGGCAGCCCGCTTCGCCGGCCGCATGACGATGTTCGCCGACCGCTCGTGGGAACACCGCATGCCCTCGATCACCCAGTACCGCAAGCGCTACGCGGAACTCCACGGCGCCGAGGCCCCGCCGGTGATGACTGCGGACTTCTGTCTCGTGATGCCCGACGCCGACGACGCCGAGGAGAAGGCCCGCCAGTACATGGGCACCTACCTCGCGTCGCTGCTCGCCCACTACGAGGTGATGGGTGACCACTTCACGAACACCGAGGGCTACGCCGCCTACGCGAAGGCGGCGGAGATCCTCCGGCGCGTGGGCGAGAGCGGCTTCCTCGAGATGTTCATGGGCGCGACCTGCTGGGGCACCCCCGACCAGGTGATCGCCAAGCTCGAGGCCCGCCGCGAACTCATCGGGTCGTTCGAGTACACGGCGTCGTTCCGCTATGGCGGTATCCCCTACGACGAGGCCCGAGCCTCGATGACGCTGTTCGCCGACGAGGTGCTGCCGGTCATCAAGACCTGGAACTGACGACGCCGGGGGGACCGTCGTCGGCGCCTCGCCCGGTCAGGCGTCGGCGACGAACCCCTTGAAGGACCCGGCGAGGTAGTCCACGAACTTCGGCGAGACGGCCTCGGCGAGCAGGTGGTCGCGGGGCACCGGCTGGGAGACTGGCACGAAGTCCGGATCCGCCAGCATCCGCTTCGGGTAGTCGTGATGGATGATCGCCGCACGGCCGAGGAGCGCGATGTCGACGCCCATGTCGATCACGCGACGGACCTCGTCCGGGGTGCGCAACTTGCCCGCGACCCCGAGGCGGGTCTCCCCGCGGGGCAGGTCGAGGAAGTGCTCGATCAGCATGCGGTCGCCGTAGGCCTCATCGACCGGCTTCTTGAAGCAGTCCCACAGCGACATGTCGAGGTACTCGATCTGGTCGCCGGCAAGAAGTTCGCCGGCGAGTTCGACGATCTCGGGGAGCTGCATCCCGAAGCGTTCCGGTGAGAGCCGCACCCCGACGTTGAAGTCCGCGCCGCAGCGAGCCCGGATGCCGTCGAGGACCGCGAACAGGAACCGCGAGCGGTTCTCGAGCGACCCGCCCCACTGGTCGGTGCGGCGGTTCAGCTCGCTGGAGAGGAACTCGCAGATCAGGTACCCGTGCGCACCGTGGAGCTCGACACCCTGCCATCCGGCCCGCTCGGCTCGCACCGCCGCGGCGACGAACGCCTCGACCGCTGCCTCGACCTCGTCGCCGGTCATCTCCCGGGCGCCGCTCTCGGGGTCGTCGGAGGGACAGACCGGCTCACCGACGAGCGCCGCCGGCGCCCGGTTCCCTGCGTGGTGGAGCTGCACGATCGACAGCGACCCCGTGGCGTTGATGTCGGCCGCCAGGCGGCCGAGGCCTTCGAGGTGTTCGTCGCCGAAGATGCCGATCTGACCGGGGAACCCCTGGCCGACCTTCTGCACGTGCGCTGCCGCCGACATGGTCGCCCCGAATCCACCCTCGGCGCGTCGCAACAACCACGTGTGCTCCTCGACGGAGCACGTCCCGTCGTCGTGGGACTGGGTGTTGGTGAGCGGCGCGAGCATGAACCGGTTCGACATCGCCGGGCCGCGTCGGAAGGTCACCGGGTCGAAGAGCGAGGAAGCCATGGGCGGGAACCCTTGCAGACGGGACGCCCAGCCGCCAGCAGCTCAGCGAGCCGACCGGCACCCGAGCGCACGCGGGGAGGTCGCGCACAGCTCGCCGAGCAGTGCCCGCATCTTCGCGAGCTCGTCGGACTGCACCTTCCGGACCTCGGTCGCGAGGTCACGCGCCTCGTCCATGCGCCCGACCCGGAGTTGGGTATCGGCGAGATCGACCGCCCCGTCGTGGTGGTCGATCATCAGAACGAGCCATTCGGTGTCGAAGTCGGTGCCGCGCAGGTCCGCCAGGCCGTCGATGCGACGCCGCTCGAGGTTGCCGGGGAAGTCCTCGGCGAGCGGCACGTCCCAGTCCCCCGCCCAACGCTCCATGAGCGCCAGCTCGCGAGCGTGGTACCCACCCATCTCGAACACGAGACCACGCAGACGCACGTCCTCGGCCGACCATGCTGCGGTGCCGTTGAGCTCCTGGCCGAGGTGATGGTGTGGGATGAGCGCCGCGACGAAGGACCGCTCCGCCGCCCCGGGGGTCGTCACCGGTTCGCGACATGCGACGACCGCAACGACGAGCACGGAGCCGAGAGCGAGGCGCCGGACCCGACACCACGACCTCGTCGCACCAGGAGTTCGCATCACCCCCGGATCGTAGAGGGATGCGACACCGCCGTGACGGCGTTGCGTCAGCCGACGAACCGCTCGCGCCAGGCGTCGACGTGGTCGGCCGGCGCTCCCGCCGCGGCGAGCCACGACCCGACGTCGCCGTGTCGGGCGGCGAACCCGTCGAGGAACGCCGCCATCACCGCGGCCGGCGCCTGCTGGAGGATCGGCGGTCGTGGCGCCTCGTCGAGGGGGTTGCCCTTGCGACGCCGCATCGCCTCGACGACCCGGGGCATCCGCACGTCGGTGAGCGCGTAGTCGGCGACGATCACCTCTCGAGGAACGCCCGCCAGCGCCAGGAGGTGGGCGACCACCACACCCGTACGGTCCTTGCCCGCCGCGCAGTGGACGTAGGCGGGACCGTCGTCCGTCGCGACGACCTCCCCGAGGATCCGTACGAGGTGGTGTGCGGCCCGGTCGTTCATCGCGAGATACGCGTCCGCCATCCAACGCACCGCCTCGTCACCCTGCAGCGATGCGTCGGCCGTGAACGTCTTGGCCATCAGCGTCTGGTCCACCACGGGGACACGAAGGCGACGTGCACCGGCACCGGTCACCGGGCAGGCGGGGATCGCGGCGTGCTCCTCGTCGGATCGCAGGTCGACGACGAGCGCGATCCCGCGCCCGCGCACCAGATGGTCGACGTCCCCCGCGGTCGCCGCGACGGGGTCATCGCCCCGCAGCAGCACGTTGGGGCGGGTCGTCCGACCGTCGACGGTGGGCAGTCCGCCGAGACAGCGGACGTTTGCGAGTCCTTGGAGATCGAGCCAGCGGTTCGACACCCCTCGGAGGCTACCCGTTGATCTCCGACACCATGAGGGCGTCGAGCGACGCCTCGATGAACACCGGGCGACCGGGAACCCGTGTCGCGACGGCCTTCGCCGCGAGGTCGAGGTCGGCGAGGCAGCGCACCCGGACGACCTCGAAGCCCATCGCCTCGGCGACGGCGGCGAGGTCGGGCCACTCGTGCATCGACGCGTCGGCCGCCATGTTTTTGCGCCAGAGCTGCACGTGCTCGGCGCCGTAGCTCGAGTCGTTGTGCAGCACGGTGATGAGGTCGAGCCCTTCGGCGACCGCGGTGTGCAGCTCGGCGACGCCGCCCATCATCAACCCGCCGTCGCCGACGCAGAGGACGGTGGGGCGGTCCGGACGGGCGACGGCGACGCCGATCGCCGCGGAGGTGCCGAGCCCGATCGAACCGAACGCGTGCGTCGTGATCATCGAGGAGGGGTCGCGCACCTCCATGCCGAGCACGTGGAGCATGAACCTGCCCGCGTCGACGACGACGGTCCGGTCCTCGGGGAGGAGGTCCTCGAGGCGGAGCATGAGGGTGCGCGGGTCGACGGCGACATCGGTGCTGCGATCGACGAACGCCGCGGCGGGATCCCACGCCGCGAGGCGGTCGGCGAGCTCCGCCGAGCGGAAGGCCGACGGCTGGTGTCCCGCCGCGTCGAGCAGGCCGACCATGGCCGTCGCGACCTCGGCGGCGTCACCGACGACGCCGGCGTCGACGGCGAGGGTGGCGCCGATCCGTTCGGGGTCGAGGTCGACCTGCACGATCCGCTTCCCGGCGGTCATCGTGCCCTGTGCGGTCGTGTAGAAGTTGAGCGCTGCGCCGAAGCAGACGAGACAGTCGGCGGTGGCGAGCGCCTCGGCGGCGACCGGCGTCGTCAACGTGCCGTGGATGCCGAGGTTCCACGGGTCGTCCCGGAACAGGTTCGTGGCCGCATGCGTGGTGGCGACCGGGGCACCGAGGCGCTCGGCGAGAGCGACGAGTTCGGCCTGGGCGCCGACGGCGCCGCGCCCGGCGAGCACGACGGGCCGGGCGGCGGTCGCGGCGACACCGAGTGCGACGTCGAGGGCGACGGGGTCGGGCGCGACCCGCGTCGGGGTGACCCGCACCACCGGCGCCGCCACGTAGTCGAGCTCGACCCATTCGAAGTCGAGCGGGACGTTCAGCACGATCGGGCGCCGCTCCGCCCAGGCTCGGCGCACGGCCTCGGCGACGTCGACCGTGATCGTCGCGGGGGAGAGCACCTGCTGGAACCCTGCCCCGGTCGAGTCGACGACCGCACGCTGGGGCAGGTTCTGGAGGTGGTGGCGGTCCTCGGTGGGGGTGTCGGCCACGAGCAGCAGCATGGGCGTGCGGTTCTTCACCCCTTCCACGAGCGCCGTGATCGTGTTGGTGAGGCCGGGGCCGTGCGTGACCGTGGCGACGCCGAGACGACCGCTCGCCTTCGCCCATCCCTCCGCCATCATCACGGCGTTCGCTTCGTGCGTGGCGGCGACGAATCGCACGCCGTGGACTCGCATCATCGTCTCGGCGATGAACAGGTTCCCGTCGCCGAGCACCCCGAAGACCGTGTCGACCCCCTGGTCGACGAATGCACGTGCGACGACGTCGTGTCCGAGCATGACTTCCCCCCTCGTTCCCATCGGGACGTTACCCAGCGCACACCGTCCCCGCAGGCGAGAACGGCGCCGGTCGCCCGATGGGGGACGACCGGCGCCGGACGGGAGACCGCTTCAGTCCTCGCAATGACGCAGGTGGCCGTACCCGTGGCCGTCGCCGTGCTCCTCGTGACCCCGGCCGATGCCCTGGGAGTCGACGCAGTCACGGGTGTCGCCGACCGGATCGTCGTTCGAGTCGGCGGAGCCCGGGGCATCGACGGCAGGGCAGTCGACCGCAGGGCTGTCGACGTCAGGTGCGACCGGGGTCGGAACGACGTCGACCGGCGCGGACACCGCCGGGGCGGGATCGGCGCCGGTGGGGTCGTCGGCATCGACAACCGGAGCAGTGACGGCGTCCCCCGGAGTCGACACGCTGACGTCACCGGCGGTGGGGTCGACGGGAAGTCCGGCGCTGCCGAACCCTGCGATCGGATCGACGGGCAGTCCGACGCTGTCGAACCCGTCGGTCGCCTGGGCGGACTGCGGCGACTCGAGTCCGAGCAGCCCCGCGATCAGCAGGATGCCGACCGCGACCGCAACACCTCCACCTCGGCTGAGGCGACGGTTCCGTCGAGCTGCGCGGCTTCCCGCCGCCGTCGAGGTCGTGTCAGTCGTGGTCGTGGTGGTCGTCATCTCGGTCCCTCCCGTCGGGCCGCTCCGTGCGGCGTCACGGGGGAGATCCGGTGGGCGCCCGGTCAGTCAAAACTTTTCCTGACTTCACACGAGTCGGTCCGACCGGCGACCATGATCTGGTGGTGGAGCCCCGCACAAGCGACGTCGTGATCATCGGGAGCGGGTTCGGTGGCAGTGTGGCCGCGCTCCGCCTCACCGAGAAGGGCCATCGGGTGACCGTCCTCGAGGCCGGCCGGAGGTTCGACGACGACACGCTCCCCCGCTCGTCATGGGACGTCCGGTCGTTCCTGTGGGCGCCGGCCGTGCGGTGTCTGGGCATCCAGCGCATCACGCTGCTCCGCAACGTGCTGGTGCTGTCCGGCGCCGGCGTGGGCGGCGGCTCCCTCGTCTACGCCAACACGCTCTACGAGCCACCCGACCCCTTCTACGACGATCCGCAATGGGCGCACATCACCGACTGGCGCAGCGAGCTCGCCCCGTTCTACGACCAGGCGTCCCGCATGCTCGGGGTGACGACGAACCCCACGACCACACCGGCCGACGAAGTGCTGCGCGACGTCGCGGTCGAGCTCGGCGTCGGCCACACGTTCCGACCGACGCCGGTGGGCGTCTACTTCGGCGAACCGGGTGTCGAGATGCCCGACCCGTACTTCGGTGGCGTGGGTCCCGCACGGCGCGGCTGCACCGAATGCGGTGCGTGCATGACCGGTTGTCGGCACGGCGCGAAGAACACGTTGCTCACGAACTACCTGTGGCTCGCCGAACGCGCCGGCGCCAAGGTGCTCGACCGGCTGACCGTCACACGTATCCGTCCACGACCCGGTGGTGGGTACGAGGTCTGCACACGTCGAACCGGCACTCGCCGTTCTGGTCCGATGTTCGTGGCCGACGACGTCGTCGTGGCCGCAGGGACCCTCGGTTCGCAACGGCTCCTCCATCGGATGAGAGACGAGGGCTGGCTGCCGCACCTCTCACCTCGACTGGGCGAGCTCAGCCGCACGAACTCCGAGGCGATCCTCGGCGCACGCACGTTCCGCGACGACGTCGACTTCACCCGGGGTGTCGCCATCACCTCGTCGTTCCATCCCGACGACCACACCCACGTCGAGCCGTGCCGATACGGACGGGGTTCGAACGCGATGGGGTTGCTCGCGACCGTGCTCGTCGATGGCGGAGGGCGACTCCCCCGACCACTCCGCTGGCTCGGCACGGCGCTTCGTTCGCCCGGTACCAGCGCCCGGAACCTGCTGCTGCGACGGTGGTCGGAGCAGACGATCATCGCCCTCGTCATGCAGACGAGCGACAACTCGATCACCACCTTCACCCGCCGCGGCATCCTCGGTCGCCGACTCACCTCCCGCCAGGGTCACGGCGCGCCGAACCCGACGTGGATCCCTGCCGGCCATGAGGTCGTCCGGCGGATCGCCCGGCGGATCGGCGGATTCCCGGCCGGCGCGTGGAACGACGTGTTCGACATCCCGAGCACCGCGCACTTCCTCGGAGGCGCGGTGATCGGCACATCGATCGAGGACGGTGTCGTGGACGCCTACCACCGGGTGTTCGGGCATCCGGGCCTGCACGTCGTCGACGGGGCGACGGTTTCGGCGAACCTCGGCGTGAACCCGTCCTTGACCATCACCGCCCAGGCCGAACGCGCGATGGCGTTCTGGCCGAACGCCGGTGAGAACGACCCGAGGCCACCGCTCGGTTCCGAGTATCGCCGGATCGACCCGGTGCCGCCCCGCCAACCGGTCGTCCCGGCGGGCGCGCCGGGCGAACTCCGCATCCGGACGGGACGATGAGCACGCCCCGCCACGGCACCCTGCGCGCCGTCGGGCTCGGTGGCGCCATCCTCCTCGCCACCGCCTGTTCGACGTCCGATGACGCGGCACGAACCACCACCGAGTCCGGTGCGACCTCGCCGACAACGTCGACCGTCGCACCGACGTCGACTGCGGCGGCCCCGACGACGACCTCGGGTGCGACCTCCGCAGCCACCCGCACGCTCGTCGGATTCACCGATCCTTCGTCGATCGCCGGCTGGTCGACGGTCGACGACCGGGTGATGGGCGGGGTGTCGCTGAGCACCGTCGACTGGCAGGACGGTCGACTCCGCTTCCGCGGCACGGTGTCGCTCGAGAACAACGGCGGGTTCTCCTCGGTTCGGGGGCCGGCTGCGGATCTCAGCGCTGGCGCCGCAGGTGCGACGGCGTTCATCGTCGACGCCGAGGGGGACGGCACGACCTACCTCCTGCAGGTCGTCGACCGCGACGGGGGACGTTGGGTGCAACGGTTCCGCACGACCGCAGGCACCCTCGTCGGGCACGAACTCCCCGTGGCGGGGTTCGAACCGGTCACCTCTCGACTCAACCGGCGTGTCGCGGACGCGCCGCTCGACCCGGCCCGGGTCGTACAGTTCACCGTGTACGTGGTGGACGAGCAGACCGGACCGTTCGAGATCCGGATCGCTCGATTCGCCGCACGCTGACCCGGGCCGGCGAGCTCGACTCAGCGGTCGTCGTCTCCCGGCGCGCTGTTGTGGGTCGCGGAGTTGCCCGGGTCGACCTCACAGATGATCCACGGACCCCAGTGGTCGCAGTTCGCCTGGGCGAGGATCGCTGTGGCCTCCTCCGCCGTGTACCTCGACTTGAAGGCCTTGTCGAGGCAGTCCGACAGGTACGACTTCTCCGTCGCCGCCTTCCAGGTCTCGGTGTCACCACCGTTCCCCCCACCGGCTGCTGCTGCGATCTTCCGCTTCCTCGTGATCCACCTCCATGGTGGCCGGGCGGTTCCCGACCCCGTGGACCGCGTGCCCCGGGGACCACGCCGAGGAAACGGTTTGCCCTCGTTGTTCCCGGTTCCGCCACGTCTCGGCCACCTGGCGTTCATCGGCGACCTGTACGTTCCCGCCCCGATGATCCCCCTCAGCGAGGTGATCTCGACGCTCCGCACGATGTCCGATGCGCAACTCGCGTCGCTCGGCTTCACCGTCGAAGGAACGTTCGGTACCGTCGACGACCCAGTCCTCATCGGCCCCGACGGGAGGGTCGTCGAGACCTGGCGTGAGGGCTACCCCTACGACCACCGGCTCACCCGGGAGTACTACGAGGGCCAGAAGCGCCTCCTCCAGATCGAACTGCTCAAGGCGCAGACGTGGATCCAGGAGAGCGGCGGTCGTCTGATCGTGCTGTTCGAAGGTCGTGACGCCGCAGGGAAGGGCGGGACGATCAAGCGGTTCATGGAGCACCTGAACCCACGCGGCGCTCGGGTCATCGCGCTGTCGGCACCGTCGGCGCGCGAGACCGGGCAGTGGTACTTCCAGCGGTACGTCGAACATCTGCCCACCAACGGTGAGATCGTCCTGTTCGACCGATCCTGGTACAACCGAGCGGTCGTCGAGCGCGTTATGGGGTACTGCAGCGAGGAACAGTACGAGGAGTTCGCGCAGCAGGCGCCGACCTTCGAGCGACTCCTCGTCGAATCCGGTGTGCGCATCGTGAAACTGTGGTTCTCGGTGTCGCGCCATGAGCAGATCACGCGGTTCCTCATCCGCCGGATCGATCCCGTGCGGCAGTGGAAACTCAGCGCCAACGATCTCGCGACCCTCGACCGTTGGGACGACTTCACCGCCGCGAAGGTCGAGATGTTCCGACGAACCGACCACGACCTCGCGCCATGGACTGTCGTCAGGACGAACGACAAGAAGCGGGCGCGCCTCGAAGCGATGCGCTTCGTCCTCGCCGGGCTCGACTACCCCGACAAGCGGCTCGACATCGTCGGGTCGCCCGACCCCTTGATCGTCGGCCCGCCCGACACCGTCGGCGCCGACGCCGGTGAGATCACCGCTGCGGATCCCGCCGAGAGCGCCGGCTGGCTCCGCATCCACTTCGACCCGACCGCGGCGCCCTGGATCGGATCGATCGATGCTCTCGACGACATCGGGGATGACGGGGCGTCGACGTGAGCGTCGGTCCGGTCGACGACCTGCGAGCTGAGGCCTACTGAGGTTCGGCAGCGGGTAGATCTCGCCCCGCCGCCGATCGTGGGAGGATCATCTCGTGTACCCCCGAGCACTCGCCGTGGTCGCCGCCGCCATGGTGTTCGTCGCAACCCTCAGCTCGGTCGGGATCGCCAGCACGCTCCTGCAGCGGAACGATCCGCGGTTTCCCTCACTCGTCGCGTCGCCGGACCCGACGCTCGTCGGCACGGTCGCGAACGTCGACGAGGCATCGGGGTGCGTCCATCTGATTTCCCTCGGCGGGGGCCCGCAACGAGAGCTCTACTGCCCACCGGAGGCGAGCGGCTTCGACGTGACGGAGGCCGAACGGTTCGGCAAGCCGGTCGGCCCGCAACTCCTGTGGGCGGCGGACGGCCGGCTCGAGGTGACGATGCTCCGCATGGACGAACGTTCGGGGCCGGCGTTCGCCGTTTCCTGGCAGCGCCTCGTGGACCCCGCGACCGGAGCGGTCGAGGACGTGCCGCCGGAACGACGCGCCGCATATGCGGATCTCGGCACCAGGCCGCTCGTGAACGACGCCGGCGACCGGCTCTCGTTCCGCTCCGATGAGGAGACCGGCAAGGTCGAGGTGTTCCGCACCGACGCATCGGGACGGCGCACCACCGTGCTGTCCGCTCAGGGGCCCGGTGACTACCTCTACCGGATCGTGGCCGCGTTCTGGGCGCCCGACGGCCGCACCGTCCTCGTCGACGACGGTCGCATCCTCGTCGTCACTCCCGAGCGCGAACCGACGGTGCGGTTCCTGACCACCCAACGACGGTTCTCCGGGTTCGGCGAGGACGACCCGGGTCAGGCCCGGTTCGCCGTGACGTCCGTTCCGCACTGAGCGACCTCGCACCGGGACGGTAGGGTGACGTGCCGTGGAGCTGTTCGAGACCCTTCTGCCCGGAGTCGGGGTCCGTTACGAGTTCACGAGCGCAGCCGGCGACCGTCTCGGTGTCATCGTTCGTCGTGACGGGCGTCGCGAGCTCGTCCTGTACGACAAGCGTGACCCGGATTCCTGCCGCGACACCGTCATGATGTCGGGCGAGGAGACCGCAACTCTCGTCGAACTCCTCGGCGGCACGAAGGTGACCGAACGGATCGCAGATCTCATGTACGAGGTCGAGGGCCTGTCGATCGAATGGGTGCCGCTCGAAGCCGGGCGTGGGCTCGCCGGACGAACCATCGGGGACGGTCGCATCCGCACCGCAACCGGCGCATCCGTCGTCGCCGTCCTCCGTGGTGACGCCTCGATCCCCGGACCGGGACCGGAGTTCGTGCTCGAGGCGGGCGACGTTGCGCTCGTCGTCGGCTCCCACGACGGCGTGCTCGCCGCTCAGCAACTGCTGCACGGTTGACGGTCGGCGCGTCGTGATCCTCGCCGCATCGACGGCCGGGGCCGTCCTCGTCGAACTCGGTGCCGTGCTGCTCGTGCTCGCCGTCAGCGGCCGACTCGCCGCGCGCGTCGGCCTGCCGTCGATCCCCCTCTACCTCGTCGCGGGTCTGCTGCTCGGTGAGGGGAGCCCGATCGGGCTCGAGGGGAGCACGGACTTCATCCGTATCGGTGCGGACCTCGGTGTGGTGCTCCTGCTCCTCCTTCTCGGGCTCGAGTACACGCCGGAGGAGTTGCGCACGGGAATCCGGCGTGACTGGTCGGCCGGTGCGCTCGATGTGGTCGCGAACTTCACGCCGGGCCTCGCTGCAGGGTTCCTCCTCGGATGGGACCCCGTCGCCGCGTTCCTCCTCGGCGGCGTCACCTACATCACATCGTCCGGCATCGTCGCGAGGTTGCTCGGCGACCTCGACCGGTTCGGCAACCGCGAGACCTCCACGGTGCTCTCGGTCCTCGTGATCGAGGACATCGTGATGGCGGTGTTCCTCCCGGTCGCCGGCGTGCTGCTCGTCGGCTCATCGCTCACCGACGCCGGCGTCTCCGTCGCCATCGCTCTCGGCGTCGTCGCTGTCGCCCTCCTCGTGTCGTTCCGCCACGGCACCCTCGTGAGCCGACTCCTCGACTCACCGTCGCCGGAACTCCTGCTGCTCACGGTCCTCGGGGTCACGCTCCTCGCCGCAGGTCTCGCCGACCGGGTCCGCGTCTCGGCGGCCGTCGGCGCGTTCCTGATCGGCGTGATGCTGTCCGGGCAGATGGCCGAGCGAGGTCGGGCGCTGCTCACACCGATCCGGGACGTGTTCGGCGGGTTGTTCTTCATCTTCTTCGGGATGCAGGTCGACATCGGCGAGCTCCCGCCGGTGGTCCTTCCCGCGCTCGCTCTCGCCGTCGTCGGTGCCGCATCGAAGGCCGGCACCGGCTGGTGGGCAGCACGTCGCGCCGGCATCGGGATCCGTGGCCGACGACGCGCCGCAGCGTCGCTCATCCCACGAGGCGAGTTCTCGGTGGTGATCGCCGGACTCGGCACCGCCGCCGGGATCGAGCCTCGCCTCGGTGGGTTCGCTGCCGCTTATGTGCTCCTGCTCGCCGTCGGTGGATCACTCGCCATGCGGTTCGTCGACTGAGCTGCGATGAGCCGGATCGCCCCCGCCATCCAGCCGGCGAGGAAGACGAGCGCCCAGAACACGAAGCCCCACGACCCCATGCGGTTGCGCAGCCAGTCCGCAGCGCGCTCACCGGGGGTGAGCTCGGCGACCGACCGCACACCCGGGTGTCGCCTCGTCGGCACGTGGATGTGCCAGGGTGCCGACGTCCGCCGGGAGCGCTCTGCAGGGGCGCGCACGCTGCGCCGATCCGACCGTCGAAGGGGTGGCACGCGCGCGGCATACCCACGATCGGCGCCCGCGAACCGTGTCCCGGGTCGCCCGTAGGGTCGTGCGTGGAGGTGCGACAATGCGCGAGAACAGCAACGACCAACGCGACGAGCGATGGCCGAGAGAGATCGGCGACCGGGCCGACTGTCCCGAATGCGGTCGACGGAGCGTGGTGCCGGTCGTCTTCGGCTATCCGGGTAGCGAGCTGGCGGATGCCTACGAGCGAGGCGACGTCGTCCTCGGTGGTTGTGTCATCTCCCCCGGCTACGACCCCACGGTGCGATGCACGGCGTGCAACTGGTCCGATGCGGACCGGCGGCACCCGGAGGAGTGACCCGGTTCGTGCCGGCAACCTCTGGGACGGCGGGTCAGAGCACCAGGCCCCGGACGAGCGCGACACCGAACAGGAACGGCGCCACACCGAGGAGCCGACTCAGCGCATTCGACGGCCACCGAGATCCGTCACGCACGAACCAGTCGAGCCCACCGAGCAGCAATCCCGGCACGCTCATCAATACGAAACCGCGAGCGACGCCGTCCGGACCCTCGACCGCATCTGCCAGCGCGATTCCCCACCACAGCATCACGAAGAACATGGCAACGATCCGGAAGTGGTTCCGGGGCACCCATCGGTACGCCTCGCCGAAGTTCGGGAACCGTTCCGCGAACTGTTCGACGAGCTTCGGGACGAGGAACATCGCCTCACCCAGCCAGAGCGCCCATCTCGCCTCGATGAACACGGCCGCGACGAAGACGAACAACGCCGATCGCACCAACGCCGAGAGGTGCCGCTGGACCGCCGACGGCTCAGGCAGCTCGCCGACCTCGACCGCGCCGAGCCGCTCCGCCACGGAGACCCGTGCAACGTTCTCCACTGCGTACCGCACCGCAAGGGTGCCCAGCGCGGCGAGCTCGACGACGCCGAGGCGCTCCATCGTGGGTGACGCGTACCCGCTCAGATGCGGGATGCACGCGACCATCGTGCCGGCCGTCCATGCACCGAACAGGGGGATGTGAACGGCGTCGACGAACCGGTTCCATCCGGCGTGGCGTCCATCCGCCCGATCCGGTGGGCGATTGCGACCGGGGAGAGGTCGGCACGCTTCGCGAGGTTGCGGCCGACTTCGTCGAGGATCGTCGATGACCAGTGCCGGCGGACAAGCCGGTGTGCTGCGAACGTCACGAGCAGGTCGGTCAACTCGATTGAGTAGAAAACATTCGCGTCGACGACCACGACACGGCCAGACACCACCGCAGGTTCAGTCGTACAGGCCGAGATCTTCGGCTTGGCGGGTCAACTCGCCGAGCGCCTCACGAGCAGCAGCGTCCTGGCGGTCGCGGTAGGCGAGTACATCCACGAGCCGCAGCCGGCGATGTGTTCCCACCATCCGGAACGGCAGCGCACCACCCTCGAGGAGCTTGATCCGATGAGGCCGGCTCACGTTCAACAGCTCGGCAGCCTCGACCGTCGTCAGCTCGGCCTGCACAGACGCCACCGTCACTCCGTGCCCAGCCTTCAAGTGCTGCACGATCGCCAACAGCACCCCCACCAGCTCAGCTGGCACATCCACGGTGTCACCGCGCGCATCCACCAACCGGGCCGCCACCTCACCATCACGAGCAAGCGCCCGCTCGATCACCGCCAACTCCCGCGCCTCGACGGAGCCGGGCCTGATCTCCACAGCACTCGACATAGGTCGGCCCTATCCCACAAACGCAATACGTGCAAGTGACGGCGAACGTCCTGACTCATCAGGTCGACCGCTGTCACCGTGTCCAGGATGGGCGGCGCGAGACGTCTTGCAGCGTCGTGCGGCATCTCGTTGAGTGGATCCCAGGGCCGAGGCCCTGCTCGAAGCGTGCGGGCATCGAGACACCGACCTTCTATCTGTCGAGACCGACCTGGTGGGCGCCTGGGTAGCGGTGCGCGATGCCGTGGATGCCAGCCTCGACAACCCGGCGACGACGGAACGCGTCGATGACTGCTGCCCACCCGGACGACTGTCCTTCGAGGCTGCCGTCGACATGACCTACACCACCGACGAGTTCGCCCAGACCTGGGACCTCACCGAGGCCCCGGGGATCGGCGCTGCGCAAGTCGACCACGGGCCCCGTCGACAGTTCGACGGGATTGCGTCGTTGCCACCGAAGCTCAACGCCGGGAGCACGAGGGAACTTTTGGAACCGCACGCCGGTCTACCCGTCAGGTGCAAGGGCCCTGCGAACCCGCCAACCCCACCGAGGAGAGCGAACACCGTGAGCGAGCCGAACGTGACCAACAGGGATGAGGCGACTTCGCCGACAGCGTCGTCCGGGGATTCGTCGAGTCGTCAGTGGCGTTCGTTGTGGCGGGTGCACTTCTACTCGGGCATGTTCGCCATGCCGTTCATCTTGCTGATGGCGGTCACAGGTCCGGTCATCCTGTACACCGATCCGATCCAACAAGCGACCGAGGGTGACATCCGCTCGACCGAATCGCGCTCGACCGAGTACGTGTCGTTCGACGAGCAGGCAGAGGCTGTTGCAGCCGCCTACCCCGACGGCACCGTGTCCGATCTGACCCCGCCAGCGGATCGGGAGGCGACCACACGGTTCTTCGTCGATGACGGCAGCGCCAGCGGCCTCCACGTCTTCGTCGACCCCTACACCGCTGAGGTGCTCGGGGTCTCGAAGCCTGGCGGTGCAGTGATCGGGCTGTCGAATCGTCTGCACGGCTTCCTGAACAACGACTCGCTCACCGTCACGCTGCCTGCGGTCGCGGCGTTGTGGAGCGACGGACCGGTGATGCGTGAGTACGTCGTGGGTGATCTGGTCCTGGAAGTCCTCGGCGTCTGGACTCTGGTGCTGGTCGGTTCAGGGCTGTACCTGTTTTGGCCGCGGCGGTCGAGTCAGAGCCAGGGTTCCAAGGGTGCACGGCGGTTGATCGGCGTCAGGTGGGCAGCCGGGGGACGGGCACGTTGGCGTGACCTGCACGGTCTGACCGGGTTCGTCATGATCCCGGTCATGGTGCTCACGATCGTGTCCGGGATGGCTTGGTCGTCGTACTGGGCGGACGGGTTCAGTTCTCTCGCCGAACGGGTCACGCCGGGGAGTGCAGCTGAGAACACGGCGAGCACCAGCGCGACCCGTGGCGATCTCGACCGGTTCGGCAACCAGATCCCGTGGGCGACCGGCGACTTCGTGATCCCTGCGAGCTATGCCCCCGTCGCTGTCGATGGCACGATGCCGTCCCCGATGAGCCTCGACAGTGCGGTACGCATCGCCGAGGACGAGGGAATGAAGCCCGGCTACACGATCTCGTTCCCGGCCAACGAGACCGACGAAGCCGGCAACCCCGTCTATGGCAGTTTCACGCTCTACAACTCGTGGCCACGTCAGACCGGCGAGGCACGCAACGTCTTCGTTGACCAGTTCTCCGGGGCCACGCTCGACGAACAGCGGATCTACGGAGTCGGTACCATCAGCGTCGGCATGGACTACCTCGTGAGCACCCACATGGGCACCCAGCTCGGATTGGTCAGCCGCATTTTCATGACACTGCTGTGTGTCCTGTCAATCTGGTCGGTGATCAGCGCCTTCGTCATGTTCTGGAGGCGTCGCCGGCCCGGCACCCTCGGCCTCCCACGCCGACCCGCCGACCCACGCCTGACATGGAAGCTCGTCGGCGCCGCGGTCCTGCTCGGCATCGTCTACCCGCTGTGGGCAGCAGTCGCGCTGGTCATCGTTGCATTCGACAAGTTGGTCATCCAGAGCGTTTCACCGCTGCGCCGCACGTTCGGCCAGGCGTGAGGAGGCACCGCGCCGCCGCTCTGTTCGTCGCGTGCTGGATGCTTGCTGGTTGCGGCGGCGACCAGATCGCCTTCGGTGCGTCGGGAGCCTGGGCCCGCCCGACACCAGCCGGGGCCACGAACGGGGTGATCTACCTCGAGCTCAGTAGCGACGTCCGCGACGTGCTCGTCGCTGCCGACGTGCCAACCGACATCGCCGGACGTGCCGAGCTCCACACATCCGATGCTGCCGGGGGCGACGGCCACCAACACGGCGCGGTCGGCAGTGGCACCGTCACCATGGAGCAGGTCGCCGAAGTCGTCATCGAAGCCGGCGCAACCGTCAAGTTCCGACCCGGCGGCAACCACATCATGCTGGTCGACCTTGCGGGCCCGCTCGAGAGCGGCGACACCTTCACCGCCACCCTCCGGTTCTCCTCGGGCCGAACGCTCGACGTCCCGGTGACGATGTCCGACAACCCGCCTCGCTGACGCCCGCAGGCGAGCGACCACTCCATCACCACGCGCTAGTCGCCGACCAGCCACGCTGACCCGGAGGCCCCGCCAGCTGCCCCGTTCGACGCCTCTGGGCGTCGGTCCCCGGCAGATCATGGAACGCCGCCCGGCCTACCAACTCGGCCTGCGGAGCGCTCCATCCGAACGACCTTCGACATGGAACACATCCTCTCCCGCGGCACTCCCCAGCACCACAGATCAGATGTCACCCCCACCCGCGGCAGGCCCTACACCGCGCACTTTTCGACCGGCAGAACCGCGCAGTCTTTGACCGTCACCGACACAAGCCATTGGGGTGGCACGAGGCCGAGTCTCGCGAGCCCCTCCGAGGATCATCACCGTGTCCTCTCGGAATAGGACCCGTTATGCTTTCGTCATGGCAATCGACTCGAAGGTACCTGTCACCGTGCTCACCGGGTTCCTCGGGGCGGGCAAGACGACGCTGCTGAACCACATCCTCACTGCGCAGCACGGCAAGCGGATCGCCGTGATCGAGAACGAGTTCGGTGAGGTCGGCATCGACGACGCGCTCGTGCTCGAGGCCGAGGAAGAGATCTTCGAGATGAACAACGGCTGCATCTGCTGCACCGTTCGCGGCGACCTGATCCGAATCCTCGGCAATCTCATGAAGCGCAAGGACCGTTTCGATCAGATCGTGATCGAAACGACCGGACTCGCCGATCCCGCCCCGGTGGCGCAGACCTTCTTCGTCGATCCTGAGGTATCGGCACAGCTACGGCTCGATGCGATCGTGACGGTGGTCGATGCGAAGCACCTCCTGCTGCACCTCGATGAGATCAAGGCCGACGGCGTCGAGAACGAAGCCGTGGAGCAGTTGGCGTTCGCTGACCGAGTGGTGATCAACAAGGTCGATCTCGTCGACGCCCCTCAGCTCGCCGAGGTCGAACGCCGGATCTGCGAAATCAACACATTGGCGCCGCTCATCCACACGAGCCACGGTCAGGTGGATCTCGACCTGATCCTCGACGTGGGCGCATTCGATCTCGATCGTGTGTTGATCGACGACCCGGCGTTCCTCGATCCTGATGCCGAACACCAGCACGACGCCACGGTCACTTCGGTCGGCATCCAGGCCGACGGGGATCTGGACGGCGATCGGCTGAACAAGTGGCTCGGACGACTTCTCGCGGAGCAGGGCACGGACATCTTTCGCTCCAAGGGCATCTTGTCGATTGCCGGCATGAACGAGCGATATGTGTTCCAGGGCGTGCACATGCTCCTCGACGGTCAAGCCGACCGACCATGGCGGCCAGATGAGGCGCGCAGCAACAAGCTGGTGTTCATCGGCCGCAACCTCGAACGTGCTGCGTTGGAGCGCAGTTTCCGGGAGTGTCTGGTCCGATGATCGGCCCCGTCGAATGGGAGATGCAGCTCGGCGACTACGTCACAGCACTGACTATCTCTCCGCACGGAGATCTGCTCGCCGCCGGTTCGCTCGGAGGCGATGCGGCGATCGTCACGGTCGATGGTTTGGTGGTCTGCAAGTTGGCGGAGCACCCGATGGGTGTGCTGTGCGGCGCGTGGTCGCCTGACGGTTCGCGACTCGCGATCGGCGGCCAGGACGGCGTGATCCGCGTCTACGACCGAACAGGGCACGAGCTGGCGGCGCATCTCGGGACGGCATGGATCCCCCATGTCGCTTGGTCGCCCGACGGTGCGCTCCTGGCGGTGGCAGACGGACGGCACCTCGTTCTCTGCGACCGTGACGGGGCAAGGCTCCAGCGGTATCCGGCGGTCTCGTCGACGATCACCGCGGTCGCGTGGGCGACGAATGGCAAACGGATCGGTGTCACCTCGTACGGGGGCATCACCTGGTACGACCCCGAACGGCTGCACGCCGGAACGCCGTCACGAACTCACCAGTTCAAGGGGTCACCACTCGCGCTCGTGCTGGCACCGAATGGCAAGTGGGCGTGCGCCGGGTTCCAGGACTCGAGCATCCATCTGTGGCGGCTGTGGTCGGGCGACGACCTCTCGATGTCGGGCTACCCCGCCAAGATCCAGCACCTCGCTTTCCGCGACGACAGCCACTGGATGGCCTCGGCGTGCCTCGACGAGCTCACCGTGTGGGACTTCTCGGGCAAGGGCCCGAAGGGAACGAGGCCAGCCACCGGCAACGCCCACGAAAGGCACATCAGCTGCCTCGCCTGGGAACCCGCCGGCACGCGACTGTGCAGTGGGGGCGCCGACGGCCGCCTCGCGCTCTGGCCGTCGCCACGCACGGTCAAGCGACCGCTGACACCCGACGACGTGCACAACGGAGACGTCGCCGTCGCCACGGTCGTCTGGCATCCCGCAGGCGGCTCGCTCCTTGTCGGACGCGCCGATGGCACGTTGGAACGTCGACCTGTTCACGAGACGTCGCTGGAGCAGCGGTGACGACACGCTCTGGTGCAGCCCGTCGAGAACGCTGGTTGAACATTCGGGTCCAGGTGTGCGACGGGTGCTGTTGCGGTACCGACCGCAAACACCCCGGCGTCGACCACGCGGCCATCCGCGAGCGCATCGACGCTGCCGCCGTCTCCGCGGGCGGTCGAAGCCGGGTCGTCGGGTGCGTCGGCGCGTGCGAGCGGTCGAACGTCGTGATCGTGCGACCGGCCGGGATCTCGACTGATCGTGTTTGGGTCGGTGGTGTGCTCGACGACGAGATCGTCGACCAGCTTTGCGACTGGATCGCCGCCGACGCCGTCACCCCGGCCCCGGCAGCGGTCGCGGCACGGGTGTTCTCGAACGGCTCGACCCCACCGAGTGTCAGCGTCGCGTTGTCAGGGCTGCGGAGCTGAGGCGATTTCCCAGTGAGGGCGTGCACCTTCAGCTGGCCGGTGGCACCGACAAGTCAGTGCTCGTCCCAATGACCGTCGTGCTGGTGATGCACGTGACCATCGTGGAAGTAGTCCGTGTGGCCGTCGTGCTCGGTCGCGGCATGGCCACAGTTGGGGCCGTGCTCGTGCTGATGGTCGTCGTGGACCGTATGTGTCATGGTCATGGAAGTTCCTCCTCGGCGTGTCGAATTACATCGTGAACGATGTGTGAGACGTGATCGTCTGCGATCGAGTAGCGGATCTCTTTGCCAGCGCGCCGACCGACGATGAGCCGCGCGTCGCGAAGCACCCGAAGATGCTGCGAAATGAGTGGCTGGGACACCTCGGGTGAGGCCACCAACTCGTGCACGCACTGCTCACCGTGAGCCTGCAGCTGCAAGATCACCCCGAGTCGAACCGGGCTGCCCAGAGTCTTGAGCAGCTCGGCACCCCGAGCGATCGAGACCGGGGGAGGCGACGTCACCTCTCGCTCATATGCATACATTCGCATGTGTGCACGCGTCTGCTCGGTTGGGTCATCGTCCAGCGTCGATTCGTGCGAACCGCGCAACTGACCGTGCACCGCCTCACCCAGCGACCCACAGAACGGATCGGCTATCAAATCGGAATCTGTCCTATTCTGATACGATGCGGCCATGAGATCTTCTCCGCTCCGCATCCGGCCGATCCGCACTTCCCTCACCATGTTCGCCGTGTCGGCGAGCCTGGTTGTTGCGTCGTGCGGTAGCGACGACACGGGTGGCTCGCAGCCGACGTTGACCGTGCTCGCCGCGTTCTATCCCCTCGGCGAGGCGGCCAGGGGCGTGGGCGGCGACCTGGTTTCGGTGACCGATCTGACGCCGCCTGGGCAGGGACCTCACGACTTGGAGTTACAGCCGGCTCAGATGGGCGCCTTCGAAGAGGCCGACGTGGTGATCTATCTCGGCCGCGGGTTCCAGCCGCAGGTGGAGGCCGCACTCGCCAACTCGCCAGCAGGCGTGACCCGGCTCGACCTCCTCGACTCGGTCGATCTCCTTGGGGTCGACGAGCAACTCGCCGGTACTGAGGGCGAGGTGGACGGTGAGGTGCTGGAGGGCGACGTCGACCCGCACGTGTGGCTCGACCCGAGTCGGATGATCACCATGGTGGACGCCATCACGAACACGCTCGCGGAGATCGACCCGGACAACGCTGACACGTACCGCGCCAACGCGGAGACGTATCTGACCGACCTGCGCGGGCTCGACCGCGAGTACCGCGCCGGCCTGGCCAAGTGCCGCTCACGCGTGATCGTCACCAGTCATCGCGCCTTCGGGTACCTCGCCGACACCTACGACCTCCGCCAGATCCCGATCGCCGGCATCTCCCCCGATGTCGAACCTGACCCGCGCACCCTGAAAGCCATCGCCGCCGAGGCGAAAGCCGAGGGCGTCACCACGATCTTCCTGGAGTCGATCGCGCCGCCGGACCTGGCGAAGACGGTCGCCCGTGAGATCGGCGCGGAGCTCGACCTGCTCGACCCGATCGAGGGCCTGACCCAGGACCAGCTCGACGCTGGCGACACCTACGCATCGATCATGCGTGACAACCTGCGCCGGCTCGCAGCCGGCCTCGAATGCGCCGGATGAACGACGCACCTCGAGACCATCCGATCCTGCAGCTCACAGGGGTCGGCGTCACCTACCCGCCCGCCACCGAGGCACTCGTTGACGTGTCGTTCCAGGTGGACGTCGGTGAGCTGATCGCCGTCGTCGGCCCCAACGGTGCCGGTAAATCGACGCTGTTCAAAGCCATCAGCGGACTCGTCAACCACCACGGCTCGGTCGAGCTGTGCGGCAACCACTGCCACCATCAGCGCGACCGGCTCGGAGCGGCCTACATCCCCCAGCGCAGCGATCTCGACGTCGACTTCCCGATCACCGTCGGCCAGCTCGTACTCGCCGGCCGACGCAGGTTCCTGCGCCTCGGGCAACGACCCGGCCAACGGCACCGTCAAGCCGCGCACGACGCACTCGAACGCGTCGGATTGGCCGATCTGCGCCGGCGTCCACTGGGGACGCTGTCAGGCGGTCAGATGCAGCGCGCCTTCCTGGCTCGCGCACTCGCCCAGGAAGCCCGCCTGATCCTGCTCGACGAAGCCCTCAGCGGTGTCGACGAACCCCGCACCGAAGCCCTGTTCGACCTGTTCGCCGACCTCGCTGCGTCTGGCACGTCCCTCCTGGTCGCCACACACGACCTTTCGCTGGCCCGCAGGCGGTTCAGTCGCTGCCTCGCCGTCAACCGGCGGCTCGTGGGCGACGGCCCACCCGGGCAGGCACTCGACTCCGATCACATCGAGGCCACCTTCGGCACGGCCCCCAGATCGAGCAGCGCCGCATGATCGACTGGTTCACCGACCCCTACCGGACCCAATTCATGCAGCACGCGGCAATCACCGCACTACTCATCGGCGTGCTCGCCCCCACCATCGGCGTGTGGGTCGTCCTGCGGCGCCTCGCCTACCTCGGCGACGCAATGAGCCACGGAATCCTCGCTGGTGTCGCCGGCGCCTACCTCACCGGCATCAGCATCACCGTCGGCGCGCTCGCAGCGGGAGTGACCATGGGGCTCCTGGTCGCCTTGTTCGACAGGCAGCGACGACTCGGACACGACAGCGCCATCGGAGTGGCCGAGACGCTGATGTTCGCAACAGGCCTCATCCTGATCTCGCGCAACGACCGCATCGGCGTCGACCTCACCCACTTCCTGCTCGGCCAGATCGTCACCACGACACGCAGCGACATCATCGTCAACAGCGGGTTGACGGCCGTGGCTTTGTGCATCGTTGCATTCACGTTCTCCGATCTGCGCAACGTCACCTTCGACGCCGGCCACGCCCGTCAGGTGGGCATCCCGGTTGGTCCGCTACGGCTCGTGCTGATCGTGCTGATCTCCATCACCGTCGTCGTCAGTCTCGGCACCGTCGGGCTGCTGATGAGCGTTGCGATGCTCATCACCCCAGCGGCGACCGCACGCCTCCTGACGCAGCGAATCGAGACCATGACCGCAGTCGCGATCGCAATCGGAGTGCTCTCCGCGCTCGTTGGTCTCACCGCCAGCTATCACCTCGCCACCCCGCCCGGCCCGACCATTGCGCTGGTCACCGTGGCCTGCTTCGCAGTCGCCACCGTGACGACCTTGCGCCGACGCACATGACCGCGCCATCGCCGTACTCGGTCATCGACATCGACGCATTCGACGCGATCAGCCGGTCGTCGGTTCGCGAGCTGCTCGATCGATGCCAGGACGTCGATGGCCGACCCCCGCTCAGTGACCACGCGTTGAGCGCAGCCACTCATCGGACGCTCATCGCACGAGCGCTCGCCGTTCTCGATCGATCGCTGAACCCTGCGGCATACGCACAGGCGACTCCCACGGCGGAACCTTCCACCACCTAGACCCTCGACATCGCAGTCGATCCTCACAGCCGCGCCGATCGTGCCCGCATTCTCGACACCGCGTGTGGCGCTGCTATCGAGTGGGTCCGCGCGCAACGCCCGGAGCGTGCGGTGGTGGTGTCACGAGGCCACCGCCACCGATCGGGCGACCGCCGAACGACATGGCTTGCTGCCAACGCGTCAGTTGCACCAGATGCAGACGCAACTCGGCGCCGCCCCGACGCGCCCAACGCTCCCCACCCGCGAGTTCGTGGCAGGCGTCGACGAATCAGCACTCCTCGAGGTGAACAACCTGGCCTTCGAGCGTCATTCCGACCAGGGCAACTGAACACACGCGTCACTCGAGGCTGGCTTCGCCAGCGATTGGTTCGATCCGACCGGGCTGCTGCTTCACGTCGACGACTGCGGCACCATGCTCGGATTCTGTTGGACGAAGGTTCACCGCTCGCCAAGCTCGCCGATCGGCGAGATCTACGTCCTCGCGGTGAGGCCAACCCATCACGGCCGCGGTGTGGGTCGCTCCCTGGCCGAGGCCGGCCTGCGGTCCCTTCGTGACCGCTGGATCGAGCGGGCCATGTTGTTCGTCGATGCTGCGAACACCTCCGCTCTCGGGCTGTACGAGCGACTCGGCTTCACCATCACGTGCACCGCGACAGCATTCTCCGCCTCGGTCTGAACCGGTGCCCCTGGGCGGATCCGATCGCCAGTACGACCACGTGACGTTTCGGGCGGCAAGCATCGCTGCCGATCGATCGGCATCACCCCGACCAGGTCCTCGGCGAACTCGTCATAACCTGGTCCCGTCACCGCTTTCGATGCCACCAACCTGGGCGTGAGATCGGACTCGTTCCGATTCAAAATCGTTGACACCGGCGTATCATGGTCGGCATGGCCGTCGACACGAGCGAACTTCATCAGCTCGCGGAGCAACGAGTTCGCGCTGCCGGACTCGTCTTCACCAAAGGACGGCGGGAACTCGTCGGGCTGCTCGCTGGGCTGTCCAGACCGGCCACCATGCCCGAACTCGTCGAGCAACGACCCAAGCTGACACTCAGCTCGATGTACCGGAACATGGCCGACCTCGAAGCTGTCGGTGTCGTGCAGAAGGTCATTGGTACCGATGAGCACACTCGTTACGAACTTGACGAGGACCTCATCGGCCACCACCACCACAGCATCTGCATCGAGTGCGGTTCGATCGACGATTTCGTGGTGCCGGCGAGCACAGAGCGGTCACTCGCAGCGGCCCTCGAAAGGGCGCTCAGTAAGACCGGGTTCCGGCCGACCGGACACCGACTCGACGCCGTCGGGATCTGCGCCGACTGCGCCTCCTGACAAAACGCTCCACGGATCGCCGACCGGTCGATAGGAATCGTTCCGATTCGCAGCTAGAATCTGCCCATGTCGTTGCATGTCAACCGTGGGCCGCGCCTGGAGACCACCTCCGGAAGCATCGAACATCTCGTTCGGGGCGACCGAGTGCGTCGCCCCCGATCAGGCGGTCGGCCGACATGAGTGACCTCGATCGTTACCTTGCGGGCGCCGAGTTGCTCGACTGCCAAGGTCGCGTCGAACACACTCTCACGCTGCTCGTCGACGGGCGAGTCCGCATCCGGCGCGGCGCCGTGACGATCGTGATCGACCCGGCGACCGGGCACGTCGACCCACCGCGAGCCGTGGTGCCTGATCATGTGTTGCACGCCGTTGGCGAACTCGCCGGGCGGCCCGTCGCCACCCGCAGCCACCGGCAACACGACCACAGGGATCACCGATGACCGGGTCCGATGGCGCGCCGGGTTTGGCGAGTGCTGATTGGGCTGGTGAGACCTCCCGGCGGTGGGCCGCGCAGGCCGAGCGACTCGAAGCGATGCTCGCTCCGGTCGACGCCGAGCGACCTTCACGACATCGTCGCGGAACTCCTGCGGATAGGGCTTGGGTATTGGAACATCCTTCCAGGCCACCCTCTCGGGCAAGCCAGCTCAGATGTCCCCTCCTCGCGCGGCAGTCCCTCCCGTGGGCGCTGGTGCGCTCCAGGGGCCCTGGATGACGTTTCCGACGGCGTGTTCGCGTTTTGTTCCCATCCCGGCCCCTTCGGAACGTCAGAGGCCCTTCCCGACTTCCCGGAAAGGGCCTCTGACCTGGTTCTTTGCTTGGTGGCGGGGGCAGGATTTGAACCTGCGACCTTCGGGTTATGAGCCCGACGAGCTACCAAGCTGCTCCACCCCGCGGTGTGAGACCGAGAACCTACCCCACCGCCGGGGGCGTCACAACATCGGGATCGACCATCAGCCCGTGTAGGCGGGTGCGACCGGCGGCCGAGGACGGACGATGGGTGCCAGCGACCCGTCGGGGGTGAGAGTCACAACCACCACGTCCGACAGTCCAGCGGTCGTGACCTGCAGATCGGCGGTTCCCGGATCGAGGTCGCCGCCCTCGAAGCGGAGCGTCACGAAGACATAGCCCTCGGCGTCGATGGCAACGCCCTGGGCGATGTCGTAGCCCGAGCCGCCCATCGTTCCCGTCCACCGGAGCGTCCCATCCGGACCGACGGCGACGAGGAACGCATCGCCCGTACCGGACCCTGCGATGTCGGTCGCCCCGGCAAGCACCAACCCGCCGTCCGGGCCACGGGCTGACTGGCGTGCGGCCTCGTCGAGTGCGCCGCCGTGGCGCTGCGCCCACGTCACCGTGCCGTTCCCGTCGACGCGGGCCACCAGCAGGTCGGCACCGCCCTGCGGCGTTCCCACCGCACCGGCGCCACACACGGCCGCACCCTCGACCTCGCCGAACAGGTACACACCACCCGCTCCGTCGACGGTCACGTCGAGCAGGCCGTCGGCACCCGCACCACCGCACGAGGTCGCCCACAACGGCACGCCGTCGGCACCGAGCTTGGCGAGCAGCAAATCGATGTTCCCGACGTTCACGAGCGTCGACGACCCGATCGCGACGGTCGGCGACGCGAAGTTCCCTCCGACGAAAACCTCCTCCGACGGTCCGATGTCGAGGCCACCGAACCCGTCGATGCCCGTGCCGCCGAGGCGTTCGAGGAACACGATTCCGCCGGCCGACGTGAGCCGGACGACGATGAGGTCCCGGCTCCCCTGACCCGCTCCGACGGGCACGCTGACACTCGAGGCGAACGTCGCTGCATTGTCAACGAAGCCGCCGACGATCACGTCGCCATTCGCCGCTGGGACGACACTGAGCGCCGAATCCACGGCGGTACCGCCGAAGCGAAGCGCCCACTGGGCGTTCCCGTTCGCATCGAACCGGGCGACGAACCCGTCACGCGAGCCGGCCGACGTGAGCGTCGTCGAGCCGATCGTGAGCGAATTGCCGAAGAACCCGACCGCGGTGATCGCTCCGGAGGCGTCGACCGCGAGGTCGGCCACCAGGTCACTCGACGTCCCGCCGAAGCCGATCGCCCACACCACGTCGCCCGACGCGTCGAGGCGGGTGATGAACGCGTCGTCGGAGCCGGCCGAGGTCAGCGTCGTCGACCCGAACGTGATCGTCGACCCGAAGAACCCACCGGCCACGAGCCCGCCGTCGGGCAGCGGTACGACGGTCCGCCCGATATCCGAGTCGGCCCCGCCGAACTGCACCCACGCCAGCGGCGCACCGGTCTACCCGGCCGTCGCCGCAGGCGCCGCCGTGACGATGCCGCACAGCGCGGCGAGCCCGGCGACGACAGCGAGGGTCCGGCGGCGGACGGCGTGCCGTCGCACCTCAGCCGACCAGTGCGTGCTGCGCCGACGGTTCCGTCGTGTAGTCGTCGAGGTCGACGCGCTTGGTCATCTCGTAGAAGTCGACGTTCCGGTACGGCGAGTTGATCGTGATCCGTCCACGACCGTTCCGGTAGTAGGTCGACATACCCGGGTGCGACCACACCATCTGCGTGTGGCGCTCGGCGATGTCGGCGTTGTACTGCTCGTGGACGTCGCGGCGGACATCGACCTCGCCGATGCCCCGTTCCACCATCGTGCGGATCATGTCCATGATGTAGCGGACCTGCATCTCCACGACGAAGATCAGGCTGCCGCCGTGGCCGGGCTGCAGGTTCGGGCCGTAGAGCATGAAGAAGTTCGGGAAATCCGGCACGACGGTGCCGAGGTACGCCTGGCAGTCGTCGTCCTCCCACGCGTCGCGCAGCGACACGCCCGACTTGCCGACCACCTCGTAGGTGTTGATGAGCCGCAGCACGTCGAACCCGGTGGCGAGCACCAGCACGTCGGCCTCACGTTCGGTGCCGTCCTCGGCGATGACGCGGTTCCCCTCGACCCGCGCGACCCGGTCGGTGACGAGATCGACCTTCGGGTTCCGGCTCAGCATCCGGTACCAGCCGTTGTCCATCAACATGCGCTTGCCGAACGGCGGATACGTCGGCAGCACCTTCGGGAGCAGCTCGTCGACCCGCTCGCCGAGCTCATCGATCACGTACTGCGTGAAGTACGCCCGGTGTGCGTCGTTGGTGGCGTTCAGCGAACGGTCCGGGTGCTCCCAGTCCGGGTCCTTGTGCAGCACCGAGTGGATGCGGTCGTTGAACGTCCAACCGAGGCGGGTCCGGTACCACGCCCGGTAGAGCGGCACCTCCTGGAACAGGAACCGCAGACCTTCCGGCACGACCTGCCGGAACCGCTCGAACGGTGCCGCCCAGTGGTTCGACCGCTGGTAGATCGTGAGCGATTCCACGTCGTGCTGGATCTCCGGTGCGGTCTGCATGCAGCTCGCCCCGTTCCCGATGATCGCAACCCGCTTGCCCTGCACCGACGCGTCGGCGGGCCAGCGCGCCGTGTGCCACTTCTCGCCCGTCCAGCCGTCGAGGCCGGGGATGTCGGGCTCGACCGGCGGGTTGAACAACCCCGCCGCGCTCAGCACGACGTTCGCCTCACGGGTGCGCACCGCACCGTTCGCGTCCGTCGTCTCGATCCGCCACATCTGCCGGGCGGCCTGGTACTCGATGCGGGTCACGGTCGTGGAGAACTCGATGTGACGGCGCACGTCGAACTCGTCGGCGACGTGCTCGAGGTAGCCGTGCAGTTCGTCGCGCAGGCAGAAGTAGTTCTTCCAGTCGTACGGCGCGAAGGAGAACGAGTAGAGGTGGTTCGGCGTGTCGACGCCGGCGCCCGGGTAGCGGTTCTCCCACCACACGCCACCGACGGTCGGATGCCGTTCCACGATCTCGAAGGGGACCCCGGCCATCTCGAGGTTGATCGCCGCGCAGAGGCCCGACACCCCGGCGCCGATGATGAAGACCTTGAAGCCCTCCGGCACCGGATACCGCTCGTGGTCGAGGAACTTCACCGCTCCGAACTGCGCAGCGGTGAATTCCCCGTACTCCTCCGGCACCGCCTCGGCCATCGACACGCTCAGCATGCGCACGAACAGCTCGTTCGACGGCGTGGGGATCGCCATCGGGCGGCCCTGCTTCCAGGCGACGATCGCCTCGAGGGCTGCGTCGCGGACCTCCCGCTGCAACTCCGGCGACAGGCCACCGGAATCGTTGTCGCCCAGCCCGGTCGCCCGCTTCGGCGCGTACGGCGCCTTGAGCCAGTGCGTCTCACCGGTGAGTTGCACGAGCACCATCAGCAGCGTCGGGATGTTCGCCGATTCGAGCGCCTCGGCGTAGCTGGATTCGTCGATCACCGTCATGTCGTCGCCCCCCCCTGCGTCGTCGAGACGACATTACCCGGCGCCTAGCGCGTCGTCTTGGTCGCGAGCAGTGCCCGAGCCTCGTTCACCTTGCGCTGGTAGGTCGCCAGATCGCCGCGCAGCAGCGCTGCGTCCGCCTCCTCGAGGAGCACGGCTGCCTGCTGCAACGCCTGCGCGTCGGTGATCGTCGTGCCGGGCACCGTGGTCGTCGCACCCGACGACCGCACGGTCGTGGTCGTCGGTGCAGGCGTGGTTCCCACGTTCCCGGTGCCGGCGGCGGGTGCCGCAGCGTTCGGTGCCGTACCCGTCAGGGTGTCGATGTCGACGTTCGCCCCGAACGCCTCACGCAACGCCTCGTCGAACGTCGGCGCCATCACCATCGTGGTCCCCACGGTCACGATCACCTCCGTCAGCACCGGCACGCTCGCCGATGCCGACGCGGCGCTCACGTACATCGGGGTCACCCAGACGAGCGCATCACCGACCGGGAGCAGGACCCGGTTGCCGAGCAGGACCTGCGAGCCGGTGCTCCCGAGGAGGGTGATCCGCTGACTGATCTCGGTATCGGAGAGGATCCTCGAGGTCAGGAGCGACGGCCCCGGCGCGTCGGTGGACTGCAGGCGGTACACCACGAGCGAACCGTCCGGCTTCGCCGCCATGAAGGCCGTCATCTCCTCGCGCGCACCCCGCTCGGAGACCGGCACGAACGGCCGCAGCAGCGAGAATGAGAGTTCGTCCTCGCCGGGGAGTCGGACGAGCTGGTACTGCGGCGCCACCCTGGGGGTCGAGGTCGCCACGCCGCTGAAGACGGCGTCGCCGAGCAACGTCGTCGGGGGCGGGGCCGCCACCGTGCGATCGGACACGTCCGTGATCGGCGCCGGGGCGACGACCCAGCGGCCGGTCCGGTTGTAGAAGCTCGCCGCGTCGGTCACGTGGTACGTGGCGAACATCGCCGTCTGCACCGTGAACAGGTCCTCGGGATGGCGGAGGTGGTCCCGGATCGACTCGGGCATGTCGGCGAGGGGACGGAAGAGATCGGGGAACGCCGATGCGTACGCCCGGGCGATCGGCTCGACCTGCCCGTCGGCGCCGGGGACGAGATAGAGGTCGACCGAACCGTCATAGGCATCGACGACCGCCTTGACCGAATTGCGCACGTAGTTGAACCGACTGCGCAGCCCACCGGCATCGGTCACGTTGTCGGCCCGGGTGACCTGCGCATAGGGATAGCGGTCCGTCGTCGTGTACCCGTCGATCACGTAGACGATCCGACCGTCGGCCACGACCGGGTACGGGTTCCCGTCGAACCGCACGAACGGTGCGAGCTTCTCAGCCCGCTCCCGGACCTCGCGGTGGTACAGGATGCGGCTCTGCGGCGTCACGAACCCCGACGCGAACAGGTTGAACTCGCCGAACCGCAGCGCGAACGCTCCGCGACGGAGGATCGACCCGAGCTGCACACCGCCCGATCCGTCGTAGGAGAACCGGTCACCCTCGAAGGCGATCTCGTCGCGGGTGGTGGTCACGACCGCGTAGCCGGCACTCGACTCGGAGAAGTAGAGCCGGGGTTGGTCGACGGTGAGGTCGCTCCGCCCCGAGCGGTCCGAGATCGGCGGAGGGGTGACATCACCGATCGTGTACGACGGCTCGCCGTTCACCGACTCCCCGAGCGGGGAGACGACGACCCCGTACCCCTGGGTGTAGATGAGCCGCTGCCCCTCCCACGACTGCTGGGGGATCCCCGCCGGGTTCAGCTCCCGACTCCCGATCAGCGAGAGCGTGGAGACACCGTCGATCAGGTACCGGTCGACGTCGAGCGTGTCGGGGAACTCGTAGTAGCCGAACTTGGCCTGTCGGCGGTTCAACACCCGAGATGCGAGATCGGGGTCGACGAGGCGCACGTTGCGGAACACCCCGATCTCCGAAGCGTCCTCCACGTCGGATGTGGCGACCTGCCCACTCCCGGGGAAGTCGACCTCGTCGACGTCCGCGAGACCGTACGCGTCACGCGTCGCGACGATGTTCCGTTCGATGAACGGTTGCTCTTTCGCCGACTCGCCCCGCGCCTCCACGAGGAACCGCTGCACGAACCACGGGTAGGTCGTCCCGACGACAACGGAGGACAGCAACCAAAGGCCGACACCCACCACCGGGAGCGCCCAACCGCGTCGCTTGATGTTGAACAGCAGCAACACGAAGCTGAACAGCGAGATCAGCACCAGGAGGTTCAGCGCAGGGAGCTGCGCGTTCACGTCGGTGTAGCTCGCGCCGTCGACGACGCCGCGCTGGGAGACCGTCAGCTCGTAGCGGGCGAGCAGGTACCCTCCGGCGCGCACGAGCGCCAACATGCCGAGCAGGACCGAGACGTGGGCCTTCACCTGGGCCGTGACCCGCTGCCCTGGCACCTGGACGCGGATCCCGCCGTTCAGGTAATGCGCTGCGACCGTCACGATGAGCACGATCATGAACGCTGCGAACAGCCAGTCCACGAGGAAGCTCAGGAACGGCAACTGGAAGACGTAGAAGCCGATGTCGAGACCGAAGAGCGGGTCGGTGACCCCGAACTCCGTGCGGTTCGTGAAGAGCAGCCACGACTCCCACTGCGCGGAAACCCCGACGCCGGCGACGAGTGCGAACAGCAGGGCGACCGCCGCTCGGACGATGCCCTTCCGTCTGCCGACCACGGCGTGGTAGCGCTCGAGGAGCTCCTCCTCGGGTCCGATCGGCCGGAACCGCGGGGCGAGCCGTTCGGCGATCAGGAGGTTCGCCCAGAGCAGCACGAAGAACGCACCCGTGAAGATCGCGCCGAGGGCGAACCGAGCGCCGAGGATTCCGGTCCACACCGTCGACAGATCGACGCTCGAGAACCAGAGGAAATCGGTGTAGATGCCGGCGATCCCCCGGAGGGAGAGGAACAACACGACGAGTGTGGCCACGAGCACCGACAGGCCGACACGGCCCTTCGGCGACAGACGGCGACGTGGACCGGACCGGCCGGCGTCGGGGGCGCGCATGGTGCGAGATATTACTGACCGGGTGTCTGGTAACGATCCGGCATCGTCGGGACGGCGTGCAGCCGCCTGTCAGTCGGTGACGGCCGCCAGTTCGCCGGCCGCCCAGGCCCGCTGCGCCGCCTGCTCGGCGAGCGCACCGACCCGCCGGTTGCGCAACTCGCGGAACAGACCGCGGATCCTCGCATCGAGGACGTCGGGGTCGTCGCCTCCCTCGGCGGGTCGGTCGAGGCGCTCCAGCACCGCTCCGGCGAGCTCGGCGGCGACCTCGTCGGCGACACCGGCGACCGTCTCCGCGTCGACGCGGTCGGCACCGGCATCGGACACGACGCTCGCACCGAGGCGAGCGGCAACCACCAGCTCGGCGGCGGCCGCGTCGCGGATGGGACGGTCGAGATCGTCGAGCACCGGCGCGTCACCTCTGCGGGCCGAGTCGAGCAACGCGTTCTCCTGGTCGGCGAGCGCCCGCTTCAACGCCCGGGTGAGGTCACGGACCACCGGGCCGAGCTGCCCGGCAGCCGTCAGCTCCTCGAGGCGAGTCGGATCGACCTCAACCTCGACGTCGACGTCCGCCTCGACGTCGGCTACCGGTTCCTCGGCGTCCCCGTCCCGGCCCGCGACCTCACCGACCGCCACCGGTTCCGGCAACCTCGCACGTCCGAACACCGGCGCCGACCGTCGCGACGTCGCGTCGGAGGCGATCGGCGTCGGGCTCACCGGGCGGTCGGCTACCACGACCACTGGGGTCGGCACCGGATCGTCGGCGGCCACTACGGCCTCCGTCACGGTGTCGATCGCGTCGGCCGTGTCCTCGGTCGCCCCGCCGAGGTCGCCGGCCGTCTCCCGCGGCGCGCCGACGGCATCGTCATCGGCGACGAGGAGGGCCTCGTCGTCGGGCTGGACGGCGAGAGCAGCACGATCACCGGCGAGCTTCGCTGCCGCGAGCGACCCGTGCAGTTCGTCCTTCGCTCGTCGGACGTGCGCGTCGACATCCTCGATGGCGGCGACGAGTCGTTCGCGTGCCGCTCGCGCCCGTTCGAGTTGGCGGCGTGCGTGGTCGCGTCTCGCCGCCATGTCGCCGAGGATCCGCTCCCGTACGGCGCGGGCCTCGGCGACCATCTGCCGGCCCTCCTGGCGCGCCTGTTCGAGCGTCGCCTCCGCCTCGGCGGTCGCCTGCTCGAGGAGGCCGTTGGCCTTCGCTCGCGCGTCGTCCCGCAGGGTCTCGGCCTCGGCGCGCATCGCCGCGGAGGCCTGCTCCGATTCGTCGCGGAGCGTCGCCGCTGCTGCCTCGGCCTCGGCGGTACGTTCCTCGAGCAGCGTCTCGGCCCGAGCCAGCAGGGCCGACGACTCCTCCCCGGCGGTCGCACGCGCCGCATCGAGTTCCGCCTCGGTCGCCGTGCGGAGTTCCGTGACCTCCGCTTCGACCGTCGCCCGCAACTCCGCGGCCGTCGCCTCGGCCTCGGCGAGCATCGCCGCCGCCGCGGTCTCGGCGTTCCGCCGGATCTCGTCGGCTGCGTCACGCGCCGCCTCGACGACCCGGGCCGTCTCCCGGCCGAGCTGCGCAGCGAGCTCCGGGGTCGGCAGGTCCGCGATCAGCGGAGGTGGCCGGTCGGCGAGTCGCTCAACCTCGGCCCGGAGTTCGGCGACTCGCGCATCTGCGGCCCGCAACTCGTCCCCGACGCGCTGGAGGAACGCCCGCACCTCGATCGGGTCGAGACCCCGGAACGCGCTCTTGAACTCCGCATCCGCGACCCGCTCCGGGGTCAGTGGGTCCCCGCTCCCAGACGCCACCTCGGTCTCCTCCACGCTGCGACCGTCGTGATCCGTTCCGACGCGATGCAGTTCGATGCTAGGTCCCCACGCAGTGTGGGCGTGGGACCACCCAACGCAAGGGGCCCAGTCGTCGAGGACCGGACCGTCTCATGCCGCACGTGCGAGATCGGCCGGGATGCCGCCCCGCGTCGACAACTCGCGCAGCGCGTCGTCGAGGGTCGCAACGGCCACGACCCGGGTCCGGTCGCCCGCAAGCTCCCGGGCCCGCTCGAGATCCTCGGGCGCGAGCTCCGCCGGGACGAGCAGGAGGTCCACGCCGTCGCGGCGCGCGGCGGCTGCCTTCTGCGCGACCCCGCCGATCGGTCCGATCGAACCGTCCGCCCGGATCACCCCCGTGGCGGCGACGAACGATCCGCCCATGAGATCCCCTGCGGTCAGCAGGTCGATCACCCCGAGCGTGAACGCGAGCCCGGCGGACGGTCCACCGACCCCGGCGCTGTCGATGGAGACCTCGTAGGGGAACGAGCTCTCGTACTCGGTGGTCACGCTCGCCCCGATCCACGTCGTTCCCGTGTCCGCGTTCCGCTGCGGCACGAGGCGTCGCACGACGCTCGTCGTGCCACCGGCGGGTAGCACCTCGGCCTCCACCGCCACGCCGGGCTCGAGCGCCCGAATCATCCGGACCGCGGTGACGGAATCGGCGACCGGAACGCCGCCGAGCGCGACGACCACGTCCCCGACCGCAAGCACGTCCGCTGCCGGCGCCCCCTCGACGAGGGCGACGACCCGGGCACCTACGGGCTCTGAGTACCCGAGCACACCGAGCGCGACCTGGACCGCTACCGACTTCGACCCCTGCATCAGCTCCTCGTTGAACTCCTTGTTCTCCGCGGGGGTCTGACCGCCGAGGAACTCGTCCTCGTGCACGACGTCCACCGACGGTCGCAGCCAACCGAGCACCGCCTGCGCGATCGACGCCCGGCCGAGTACCGACACGGTCACGAACGCAACCGATTGCTGCGAGGGATCGCGGTCGGCACCACCGAGGTCGATCAGCTCGGCAGTCGGCCGAACCATCCCGGGGCCCAACGTGTAGTACGGCACCGGCGTGACGGCGACACCGATGCCGACCACGAAGCACAGCACGACGACCGCGACGAGCTTCGGGCGGGAGAACCCACGGCGCGCCGCTACGCTCGTCGGCGATGACGGTTCCGAATGCCGAGTCGTGGTCACTTCGGGCTCCCGAGCACGTGGCGCCCCCGGCGGACGCCGCACCGCACGACGCTAGGGACCGTCGCCGACGCGAACGTGTCCGTGTCACGCCGTCCCCGCTCGAACGGATCCGGGGGGCGATCCTGCTGCTGCTGCTCGTCGTCGTGCTCGGCCTCTTCGCCGCCTTTGCGATCGGCGGCGCCGGCGCGGCCGCGCTGCTCACCCTGTTCCGGTTCCTCACCGGATGACGACGGACCCCGTCGACGCCGAACGCCGCCGGACCGTGGTGCTCGCCGGCCATGCCGGCGATCTGGCCATCGTCCTCGCCCACCTCGACGACCCGAGCGCACCGGTTCGCACGGCGGCGCTCGGTGCGTTCGCCAGGATCGCCGGAGACCCCCTCGACGAGCGCCACGCCGACTACGTCGCAGTGCTCACCCGGGGGATCACGGATCCGGACCCCGGGGTCCGCCGTCGCGCCGTGGAACTCGCCGGCGCGACGACCGCTCCACCCCTCCGCACCGCGCTGCTCGACCCGGACCCGAGCGTCGTGGAGATGGCTGCCTGGGCACTCGGCGAGCGTCCGATCGACAGCGTCGACGCCGAGGAGCGGGCGACGCTCGTGGCGCTGTGCACCGGGCACGCCGACGCGCTCGTCCGCGAGGCGGCCGCTGCGTCGATCGGCGCCCTCGAGCTCCCCGAGGGTCGGGCCGGCGTGCTCGCGGCGATGGGCGACGTCGCCGCCGTTCGCCGGCGCGCCGTGCTCGCGCTCGCCCCCTTCGAGGGCGAGGACATCCGCGCGGCACTCGACAACGCAGCGACCGACCGGGACTGGCAGGTCCGCCAGGCTGCCGAGGACCTGCTCGCGTTCGAGGACTGAACCGACCCGCTCAGCGGCGGGAACGGAGCAGCGCCCGCAGCATGTCGTAGGACTCCACGCAGCGTCCGGCGCCGAGCACCACGCACTCGAGCGGCGTGTCGACCTGCTGGACCGGGATGGTGGACTCGCGGGCGAGCCGCACGTCGAGACCCCGCAGCAGGCTTCCACCGCCGACGAGGTGCATCCCGCCGGCGATCAGGTCGCGAGCGAGCTCCGGCGGCGTCGCACCGAGGCATCGCAGCACCGATTCGACCATCGCCGCGACCGGCTCGTGGACCGCTTCGCGGACCTCGGCGGCCGAGAGAAGCACGGTCTTCGGGAGCCCGCTCGTCAGTTCACGGCCCCGCACCTCTGCCGCGAGCTCATCCGGCGTCGGATCCGCCGACCCGGTCGCGATCTTGATCGCCTCGGCCGTGCGCTCGCCGATCGCTATGCCGTACGTGCGCCGGATGTGCGTCGCGATGGCCGCATCGATGTCGAAGCTGCCGACCCGCACCGCCTCGAGTGCGACGATCCCACCGAGGGAGATCAGTGCCGTCTCGGTCGTGCCGCCCCCGATGTCGACGACCAGCGAGCCCACCGGCTCGTGGATCGGGAGACCCGCGCCGATCGCTGCGGCCATCGGCTGGTCGAGCAGTTGGGCCTCCGCCGCCCCGGCGCGCCGGGCGGCTTCGATCACGGCGCGCCGCTCGACCGGTGTGATCGCGGAGGGCACGCACACGACGACCTTCGGCCGGTTGAAGCGGTTCACCCCGGCGCGCTGCAACACCAGCCTGATCATGCGCTGCGTGATGTCGAAGTCGGTGATGGCGCCCTTGCGGAGCGGGCGCACGGCCACGATGTTCGCCGGGGTCCGGCCGATCATCCGCCAGGCCTCGTGCCCCATTGCGAGCACTTCACGCGTCGACGTGTTCACGGCGATCACGGAGGGCTCGTTGAGCACGATGCCCTCTCCACGCACGTACACGAGCGTGTTCGCCGTGCCGAGATCGATTGCGATGTCGCGTGACAACGATGCAGCCCGCTACGCGATCGGTCGTCCGGGCCGCCGCCCGAGGGGTCGGGCGGAACTGTCTCGATCGTGGTCCGGCATGCGGCCACCGGCAACGGCGGCCCCGGTCGGGGACAGACCGCCGGAACCGGTCGCGTCCGCTCGCCGCCGCAAGGGGGTCGGGTGGACGTCGTCGAGGTGGGCAGCGCCCTCACCGACGCGAGTCGACGGCTCCGAGCCCGTACGTCGAGGGGCGATGGCGTCGAGCTCCCGGTGGAATGCGTCCATCGACGCCTGCATCGAACGAGGCCGGTTCCTGAACGCCCAGACCGCCGCGCCACCAAGCACGGACAGTGCGACCACGGGCACGAGGTACCAGAGGTTGCCCATCAACCGACCTCCGCCTCGACGATGTGCTGGGCTTCGAGACCCCAGCTCTCGCCGCCTGCCCACGTCTCCTGCTTCCAGATCGGCACGGTCGCCTTCACCGTGTCGATGCCGAACCGTGCCGCGGCGAACGCCTCGTCGCGATGCGGAGCGGAGACGGCGACCACCACCGCCGATTCGCCGACGCGGAGCTCGCCGGTCCGGTGCAGCAGCACGACCCGTCCGACGGCGGGCCACCGGCGACGGAGCTCCTCGTCGACCGCTGCGAGCCGCGGCACCACCTGGGACTCGTACGCCTCGTAGGTGAGCAGGGAAACGTCCGGTCGGCCGTCCGCGTGGTCCCGGGCAGTGCCGGAGAACAGGACGACGGCGCCGCAGTCGGGGCGAACGACCCATGCCGACGCGTCGTCGACGGGGAGCGGGGCTTCCGTCAGCCCGAGCCAGCTCTCGCCATGTGCCGGTGGCTGCACGTCTCCGATCGTAGAGCGGCGCAGCGGCGCAGCGGCGGACCTCCCGGCCGTTCCGGGCCCTGACGGTTCGCCGCCGTGCCCGCATACCATCGGCCACGTGACCGAGCCCGACCCCTCGGAGAACCCCTTCGCCGGGATCCCCATCTTCGGGGACCTCGCCCGGCTGCTCGGCGGGTCGGCATCGGGAACGGCACCGTGGGACGCTGCCCGTCAGCTCGCCGTCTCGATCGCCACCGACGGAGAACCGGAACGCAACGTCGATCCGACCCGACGCATCGCCGTCACCGACCTCGCCCGGCTCGCCACCTTCCATGTCGGGGCGCTCGTCGAAGACACCGCCCTCACCGCCGACATCGTCGCCGTGAACCGTTCCACCTGGGCGACGAACGCCCTGCGGGACCACCGCAACCTGTTCGAACGTCTCGCCACCGCGCTCACCCAGACGCCACCGCCCGACGACGACCCACCGACCGATCCCTTCGCCGCGATGTTCGGCAACCTCACCCGCATGCTCGCCCCGATGCTCCTCGGCATGACGGCCGGGTCGATGATCGGCCATCTCGCCGGCCGGGCGCTCGGCACCTACCACCTTCCCCTTCCGCGACCGGTCGGGAGCGGCCTCGAGCTCGTCGTGCCGAACGTCGAGGCGTTCGCCGACGACTGGGAGCTGCAGTTCGACGACGTGGCGCTGTGGGTCTGCCTGTCGGAGCTCACCCACCACGCGGTGCTCGGACGACCGCACGTCGCCGCTCGGCTGCAGCACCTGCTCGAGCGCTACGTCGGTGCGTTCCGTCCGGACGCCGGGGCACTGGAGAACGCATTCGGGACGCTCGACCCGACGCAACTCGGCGACCCCGACGGACTCCGAGCCCTGCTCGGCGATCCGGCGGTGCTCCTCGGGGCGGCGCGCACACCACAACAGGACGCCATCGTCCCCCAGCTCGACGCGCTCGTCGCCACCATCGCCGGTTGGGTGGATCACACGATGGACACGCTCACCGCCCGACTCCTCGGCAACGGTCGCCTCGGCGAGGCGCTCCGTCGACGCCGCGTCGAGGTCTCCGACGCCGACCGCTTCGTGGAACGCCTCCTCGGTCTCGAGCTCACCGAGGAGACCTACCGCCGCGGCGGGGCCTTCGTCACCGGCGTGATCGACCGTGGCGGTGTCGACGCTCTCACCCGTCTCTGGAACGACGATCGATCGCTGCCGACCCCGGCCGAGGTCGACGCCCCCGGTCTCTGGCTCGCCCGCCTCGAGTTCAGCTGAGGCGATCCTCCTCAGGGCCCGAGATCGACGATCTCGGTGCCGATGACCTTCGCTTCGGCACAGGACAACCACGCGACCGTGTGCGTCGGTGCACGTCGACGCTGCGTCGGCGACCCGGGGTTCACCAACACCGGTGCGCCGTCGACCCGCTCCACGACGGGCAGGTGCGAATGCCCGAAGAGCACGACGTCGGCGGCGGGGAACCACCGCCGCAGCCGAACGGCCCGGCCCGCCACGGGCCCGCTGTCGTGCACCATCCCGACCGCGACGCCGTCGAGGTCGACCGAGCGACGTTCGGGCAGCAGGCCGAGGTAGGGGGCGTCGTTGTTGCCGAGCACGGCGTGCACCGGCGCGAACTCGGCGAACCGATCGAGCACACCCGCCGCAGTGATGTCCCCGGCGTGCAGAACGACGTCGGCGAGCCCGAGGAGAGGGAGGAGCGCCACGGGGAGATCCGCGCCCGACCGGAGATGGGTGTCCGACACGACGAGCGCCCGGACGGTCACGGCGGACCGCCCCGGCCGCGACCGACGAGAGGCGTCGGGTCGTGGAGCACCCGGTGCACGAGATCGGGCAAGGTCGGCGGGGACTTCCCCGCCGCCACAGCCCGCCGACCGTGGACCACGCGCAGACCGGCCAACGCCGCACCGACCGCGACGAGCACGAACCCTGCCCGCAACGGCAGCGGGACGAGCACCCCGACCAACGCACCGATCACCCAGAGGAGCTGGAACCGGGCCTCGTAGGTAGCGAACGCCCGGCCCTTGTCGGCGTGCGGAGCGTCACGCTGGACGAGGGAGTCGAATGCGAGCTTCGCCGAGGCGCTCACCACGGCGACACCCGCGCCGAGGAGTCCGGCGCCGCGCAGCCCACCGATGAACGCTGCGAGCGCTGCCGCTGCGCCGACCACGATGAGCGCACCGGCGAGCATCTGCTCCTCCTTGAGCACCCGGCGGACGCGCGGCGCGACGAGCGACCCGGTGATCGCCCCTGCCGCGATGGGTCCGAGCACCAACGCGAACTCGACGGGAGCGGCGCTCTGGGCCCGTAGCTCGAACGCGATCCAGAACGTGAGGAATCCGACGGCGCTGCGCAGTCCCCCCATCGCGGAGGCGACAACCCGGATCCCCCCGGAGGCGAGCTCGGCACGCTCCTCGACGGTCGGCTGGCCGACCTTCGTCGACGGAGGCTGGGGGATCATGAACGAGCACCAGGTCGCGAGCGCGAACCAGCACATCGCCACGGCCATCGCGGCGTGCGGGCCGAACAGTCGGGAACAAATCACCGCCGGGATCGCGCCGACGCCGCCAGAAACCGCCGAGAGCAGCGCCATCCGTGCATTCGTGGCCACGAGCGCCGAGTCCGACTCGACGACCGTCGGCAGATAGGTGCTCTTCGCGACCTGGTAGCTCTTGCCCATCACGAGCAGCGTGAACGCCTCGGGGAACAGCAGCAGCGAATCGAGGTGGCTGACGAGGAGGAGTGCGACGGCCGTCCGGGTCGCGACACTTCCGACGATGAGCCAACGGGCACCACCGCGGGCCCGATCGATCGCCGGTCCGAGCAGGGGGGCGACGACCGCGAACGGCGCCAGCGTGAGCACGAGATAGAGGACGACACGCCAACGCGCCGCGTCGTAGTCGATCGAGAAGAACAACGATCCGGCGAGGGCGACGGCGACAGACGCGTCGCCGGCGGCGGCCGCGGCATGGGTCCGCGCCAGGCGACTGAAGGCCCGTGCGCGGGACATCGGTGGCCTCGCCGATCCGGATCCGGACATCGACCCCATGGTAGGGGCGGGACTCAGGCCCCGGTGGCGACGAACTTGTAGCCGAGGCCCCGGATCGTGACGATGTGCTCCGGGTTCGACGGGTCGACCTCGACCTTGGCCCGGAGCCGCTTGACATGGACGTCGAGGGTCTTCGTGTCGCCCACGTAGTCCGACCCCCAGATCCGATCGATGAGCGTCTCCCGGGGCAGCACCCGTCCGGCGTTCGCGACGAGCAGGGCGAGCAACTCGAACTCCTTCAACGGGAGCCGGACCGGTGTGCCCCGGACCTCGACCTCGTGACGATCGAGGTCGACGACCACGTCGCCGGCGGCGAGCCGCCCGACCGAACCCTCGGTGCCCTCAGCCGATGCCACCTGCCGGTCGGCAGTCCGGCGCATCACCGCCCGCATCCGGGCGACGAGCTCACGGAGCCGGTACGGCTTGCTGACGTAGTCGTCCGCGCCGACCTCGAGGCCGACCACCGTGTCGAGTTCAGCGCTCCGAGCGGTGACCATGATGATCGGCACCTGCGAGCGCTTGCGGATCTCGCGACAGACGTCGATACCGGAACGCCGGGGCAACATCACGTCGAGCAGCACGATGTCGGGGCGGACCTCGTCGAAGCGTTCGCACGCCTCGATCCCGTCCATGGCGACCTCGACCCGGAACCCCTCCCGTTCGAGCCCGACCGTCAACGCGTCCACGAAACTGTCCTCGTCCTCGACGACGAACACCGTCGGCCCGCGCGTCGTCATGAGGTCTCCTCGTGGTCGGCCGGACCGTCCACCGGCGTCGGGATGCGGAGGGTGAACGTCGTACCCGTGCCCTCCCGGGAGGACACGGCGATGTCCCCGGCGTGGTTCTGCGCGACGTGGCGCACGATCGCGAGCCCGAGGCCGATACCACCGGTCGAACGGCTGCGCGCGCGATCGACCCGGTAGAAACGCTCGAAGATCCGCTCGAGGTCACGGGCCGGGATCCCGATGCCCTCGTCCGCCACCTCGAAACAGACGCCGCGGGCCCCGGCGCCCGTGGTGCACGGCCGCACACCGACCGTCACCACCGAACCGGCCGGCGAGTACTTCACGGCGTTGTCGAGAAGGTTCACGAGCGCCGACACCACCTGGCGCTCATCGACCAGCACCTCGTCCACACCGCCGGAGACGTCGCACCGGAACCCAATGCCCCGCTCCTCCGCCGCATGCGCCACCCTGCCGACCGCTTCACGCACGAGGCTCGCGGCGAGGACCGGCGCGACGTCGAGCCCCGCGTCGTGCTCGAGACGGGAGAGCTCGATGAGGTCGTCGATCGCCTCGCTCACCCGCACGGCCTCGCGGTGCACCTTCGCCCCGAGGCGTTCGAGGACCGCCGGTTCGGCCTGATCGATCATCGCCTCGGTGAGCACGACGATCGCACCGACGGGCGTGCGGAGCTCGTGGCTGATGTTCGCCACGAAGTCGCGCCGGATGCCCTCGAGACGTCGCCGTTCCGTGACGTCGTCGACCACTGCGACCCGATGCCCGTCGGCGAGGACGCGCATGGCGATCTCGACGTGCCGTGCCGGCGGCCCGGCGAGCTCCACCGCGCGGTCGCCACCCGTGGCGAGGAGGTCGCGGACCACCCGGGCGACGATCGCCTCGCCGTGTCGACCGCCGAGCATCCGGGCTCCCTCGCTGTTCGAGAGCACGACGACACCCGCGCTGTCGAAGAGCACGATCGCCGGCGGCAACCCGTCGAGGACGTCGACGAGGAGCGCCCGGGCCCTCGACTCCTCCGCCGCGGAGCGACGGACCTCTCGGACGACACGGACCACCGCCGCTGCCGGGTCGGCGCCACCGGTCAGATGTTCGAGCCCTGACGCACGCAACTCGTCGTCGACGCGTCGCGCCCCGAGCCGACGGGACCTGCGGGCTCCCACGACGCCGCCGACCACGGCGCCGCCGATCACCCCGGCGAGGAGGCCGAGCAGCAGGACGGCGGCTTGGCTCACTCCTCCTCGGCGCTCCCGGCCCCGGGGACGCCACGCGCACCCATCGCCGCGTAGTCCGGGAGCGCTCCGGTCGCGATGAACGCGACCCGTTCGCCGATGTTCACCGCGTGGTCGCCGATGCGCTCGTAGTACCGGGCGATCAGTGCGAGCTGCACCGCCTGGGGCAGCTCGCACTCACCGTTGGTGTGCGCGTCGAACATCGCTGCGATGAAGTCCCGCTGCAGCTCGTCGAGACGGTTGTCGATTTCGTTGAGCGCCGAGCCGAGCGCCCCGTTCCGCTCTGCGTACGCGTCGGACGCGAGGCGGATGAGCCGGGCGCTCTCCTCGCTCATCTGCTGGATGATCCCGCGGAGGCGCACCGGCAGATCCTGGCCGTACATGCGCCGTGCACCCTTCATGATGTTCACGACGAGGTCGCCGGCTCGCTCGAGGTCGCTCGCGATACGGAGCGATCCGGTCACGGACCGGAGATCGCTCGCCATCGGCTGTTCGAGCGCCAGCACGGCGAAGCAGCGTTCCTCGAGGTCGTTCGTCAACTCGTCGAGCACGTCGTCGGCGTCGATCAACGACTGGGCGGCGTCCATGTCGGAGTCGAGCAGCGCGGCCGTCCCCGCGACCACGCCCTCCGCGACCATCGCCGACAGGCGGACGACGTCGTGCTGGATCGAGTCGATCCCCCGGTGCAGGTTCTTACGCAGGTCCTCGGTCATCGGATCCTCCTCGATCGTCCCGGATCAGCCGAACCGGCCGGTCACGTAGTTCTCGGTCCGCTCGTCGGCGGGATTCGAGAACATCTTCTTCGTGCTGTCGAACTCGACGAGTACCCCGGTCCGCCGGTCGCTCTCCGGGTTCACCTCGACGGTGAAGAACGCCGTCCGGTCGCTCACCCGGGCCGCCTGCTGCATGTTGTGGGTGACGATCACGATCGAGTAATCCGACTTGAGTTCCTGCATCAGCTCCTCGATCCGACCGGTGGCGATCGGGTCGAGCGCCGAGCACGGCTCGTCCATGAGGATCACATCGGGTTCGACCGCAATCGTCCGAGCGATGCAGAGGCGCTGCTGCTGACCACCGGACAGGCCGAGCGCCGACGCCTTGACCCGGTCCTTCACCTCGTCCCAGAGCGCAGCACGGACCAGCGAGCGCTCCACGATGTCGTCGAGCTCGGACCGCTTGCGGACGCCGTTGATGCGCGGTCCGAAGGCGATGTTGTCGTAGATGCTCTTCGGCAGGGGATTCGGCTTCTGGAACACCATGCCGATGTGGCGACGCACCTCGACGGCGGACACGTCCGCTCCGTACAGGTCGATGCCCCGGTAGAGGATCGAGCCATCGACGCGTGCGCCGACGATGAGGTCGTTCATCCGGTTGAAGCAGCGCAGCACCGTGGTCTTGCCACACCCCGACGGTCCGATGAACGACGTGATCTCGTTCTGGCGGATGTCGATGGAGACGTTGCGGACCGCTCGATAGGCGCCGTAGTAGACCGAGAGGTCGCTCGTGACGAAGACGGGGGCGTCGTCGGTCGAGGAGCTGTCGTCGGCCAGACCGTCGTGCAGTGTGTCGGTCATGACGTTCCCTAACGCTTGAGCGCGAACCGCGCGGTGACGACGCGTGCGATCAAGGTGATCACGAACGCGAGCAGTACGAGGGTGAGCGCCGCCCCCCAGGCACGCTGCTGCGCGCCTTCGAAGGGGAGCTGGGCGTTCGCGAAGATCTGCGCGGACAGCGCGGTGTTGACCTCGCGGAACACGTTCGTGTTGACCGACGTCGCCGCGCCGACCACGAACAGGATCGGCGCCGTCTCACCGGCAGCTCGGGCGACGGCGAGAAGACAACCGGAGACCACCCCGGGCAGTGCAGCGGGCAGCACCACGGTGAGCACCGTACGACTCCGGCGGGCGCCGAGTGCTGCGGACGCTTCGCGGAGGTTGTCGGGCACGAGCTTGAGCATCTCCTCCGTCGTGCGGATCACGACGGGGAGCATCAGGAAGGCGAGTGCGAGCGCTCCACCGAACGCGTTCTGCTTGAAGCGCAGCGTGTAGGTCACGTAGACGAACAGGCCCATGACGACCGACGGCACACCGGTCATGACGGTCGCCATGAAGCGGATCAGGCGCCCGAGTCGACCGCCGGCGCTGGATTCGTTCAGGTAGATCGCCCCGAGGATCCCGAGCGGCAGGGCCATCGCGGCCGCCACCGCCGTGATCAGCAGCGTGCCGACGATCGCCGGACCCATGCCCGGGCCCTCGATCCTGCTGATCGTCGGGATGTCCGCCGTGAAGAACTCGGCGGAGAGCTGACCCGCGCCGTTCTTCAACAGCGTGTAGACGACCGCAGCGAGCGGGACGACGACGGCGAGGAGACAGACCAGCATCACCGCGGTCATGGCACGGTCCGTCCGCGTGCGGGACGACGGCCGCTGCGAGAGGTCGAGGCCCGATCCGCCGTCGACCGTCATCGCCGTCCTCCGCGTTCGCCGGTTCGCTGCACGACCGCCGTCGCAGCGAGATTCACGATGATCGTGATCACGAAGAGCGCTACGGCGAGGCCGACGAGTGCGGCCCGCCAGTTCCCCTCCGCCTCACCCCACTCGTTCGCGATCCGGGCGGGCAACGCATCGCCGGCGGCGAACAGGTTCGCCGAGACGCCGACCGTGGAGCCGATCACGAGGGCAACGGCGATGGTCTCGCCCATGGCCCGACCGAGGCCGAGCATCACCGCCCCGACGAGCCCGTTGCGCGAATGCGGGAGCACGGCACCACGGATCATCTCCCACCGGGTCGCGCCGAGAGCGTACGCCCCCTCACGGTCGGTCGTCGGGCAGGTGTCCATCACCTCGCGGGACAACGACGTGATGATCGGGGTGATCATGACGGCCAGCACGATGCCGGCGGTCATGAAGTTCCTCCCGCTGCCGGTCTCACCGAACAGCGCCCCGATCACCGGGATCCCGCCGAACCAACCGTGGAGCAGCTCGTAGACGGGTAGCACCTGCTTGGAGAACACGAGGATCCCCCAGAGACCGAAGACGACCGACGGGATCACCGCGAGCAGGTCGACGACGTAGACGATCGGCTTCCGCCAGCGGGGCGGGGCCACCTGGGTGGTGAACAGGGCGATCCCGATGCTGACCGGGACGGCGAGCACCAGTGCGATCGTCGACGTGACGAGGGTCCCGTAGACGAACGCCCCCGCACCGAAGACCTCGTCGTTCGGTGCCCAGCGCGTGCTCGTGATGAAGTCGAACCCCATCGCATCGAGCGCCGGCCAGGCACGCCGGGTCGTCGTGAAGGCGATCGTGCCGAGCGCCACGAGGACGATCGTGCCGGCGGCGAGAGCGGCGAAGCCGAACAGTCGGTCGGCGATCCCCGCCTTACCGCGGAAGTCGAGAGGTGCGTCCATACCCGTACCTCGTTCTACCGCATCCCGACCAGGTCGACGTTGCCGAAGGGGAGACGGCATGTCGACCCGGTCAGGAGCAGCGATCGGGTTCAGGATCCGATCAGGCCGGGATCCTGATCTTGTCGAGCTGCGCCAGCGCCTTCTCGATCACCGAGGCAGGCAGCGGTGCGAAGTCGACCGAGGAAGCCACCTTCTGACCGTCGGTCAGCATGTAGTGGAGGAACTCCTTGACGGTCTCGCCCTTCACCTTGTCGGTCTGGGTGGCGTAGACCATGATCCAGGTCGGTGCCGTAATCGGGTAGGCCTTGTCACCGTCGGCCCAGAGCGGGTCGTAGCTGAGGTCGGCGTTCAGCGTGATGCCTTCGAGCGACGCCGTGGCACCCTCGAGGCTCGGCGCCACGAACTTGCCGGCCTTGTTCTTGACCAGGGCCCGCTTCAAGCCGGTGGCCTTCGCGTCGGCGAGGTCCACGTAGCCGATCGCGCCCTTCGTGTCCTTCACGATCTGGGCGACGCCCGCGTTGCCGTTGCCTGCCTGCGTGTCCGCCGGCCACTCGACCGTCGAACCGGACTTGAGGTTCCATGCGGTGGGCGACGCCTTCACGAGGAACTTGGTGAAGTTCTCGGTGGTGCCCGATCCGTCGGAGCGGCGGGCGACGGTGATGTTGCCCGTCAGCTTCGCCTTCGCGTCGGGGTTCTCGGCGACGATGGCCGGATCGTCCCAGGTCTTGATCTGACGCTGGAAGATCTTGGCGATCGTGTCGGACGAGAGGTTCAGCTTGTCGACGCCGTCGAGGTTGTACGACACGGTGATCGGCGCCGCGACCGTCGGGATGTAGAAGAACTCGCCGCCCTTGTAGTTCGGCTTGTCGGCGTCCTTCACGAGCCCGTCGGTGCCCGCGAAGTCGACGACCTGGTTCTGCAGGTCGGTGCGGCCCTTGCCCGATCCGCCACCCGCGTAGGTGACGGTGGCCTTCGGCTGGGCCTTCTTGAAGTCGGCGATCATGACCTCGTAGAAGGCCTTGGGGAACGTGGCGCCCGACGCCGCGAGCGTGCCGGTGACCTCGGGGCGCTTGGCGGTCGTGGTCGCCGCTTCCTTGGCCGTGGTGTCGGCAGCCGAGGACGAGGTGGTGGAGTCGGAGCCACCGCACGCCGTGGCGAGGGTTGCGAGTGCGAGTGTCGCTGCGAGGATGCCGGCGGAGCGGCGGCGGATCGGCGTCAAGGGAATGCCCTCCTTGGGCGTTCTGGTCGGTTGGACGAGCGAACGGTACGGAGGGCACGTGACCGCCACCGGTCGTCGCGGTGAACGTGAGGTGAATGATCCCGGAATCCTCCGTTTCGTGCCCCGCGTCACATCGCCGCAGTGCGGAGGAGCCCGAGCATCACACCACCGAGGAGCAGCGGTCCGCTGCCCAGCGCTCGGCGCCAGAGCAACAGGAGGGCGACGAGCCCGACGACGGCTGCCGGAACGTCGGCGATCGCGACCCGTCCGAGAACGGCCACCGCGACCGTCAGGATCCCGAACGAGGCGGCGTTCAGATGGTCGAGCGCCGCAGACGCCGAGACGCTGCGGCGGATCCGGCCGACCAACGGCCCGAGCAACCCGACGAGGAGGAACGACGGCAGGAAGATCGACACCGTTGCGACCACCGCACCAGGGATGCCGGCGAACTGGTAGCCGAGGTGTGTGGCCGCCGTGAAGAGCGGGCCCGGGGTCACCTGTCCCGCCACGACGGCGTCGAGCACCTGCTGGCTCGTGGCCCACCCGGCACGCTGCACGAACTCGCGCTCGAGGAACGACACGAGGACGTACCCGCTGCCGAAGACGGTCGCCCCGATCGTCACGAACGACCAGGCGATCCTGACGAGCGGGAACCCGGATCCCGCGCCGTCGACGATGGCGAGCAGGGAACCCAGCGGGAGCACCGACGCGACCCCCGGTCGGCGCCGCCGCGCGCGGACGAGCGCGACACCGACCGCCGCTGCGCAACCGAGGACCACGAGCTCGTGCAATCCGGCCGACACGCCCACGGCCGCACCGACGGCCACGACCGGTGCGCTCCGACCGCGCAGTACCGTGCGTCCGAACCCCGCCCCTGCATGGACCACGATGGCGAGGACGACGGGCAGCAACCCCGCGAGCACGGGATCGGCGAACTCGGCGACCGTCGCCACCGCGGCACCCCAGGCGATGATCCCGACCATGAGCGCGGACGGCGTGAGGAACCCGAGACCCGCCGCGAGCATTCCCGGCAGACCGGCTCGCACCTTTCCCACGTGCATGGCCAGCTCCGAGGACGTCGGCCCGGGGATCAGTGCGGACGCTCCCACGAGATCGGCGAACTCCTCGTCGCGCAGCCAGCCCCGCCGTTCGACGACCTCCCGCCGGATGAGCCCGATGTGCGCTGCGGGTCCGCCGAAGCCGATGAGCCCCAGCCAGGCGAACAACGCGCCCACCTCGAGGACCCGACGGAACTTCGTCGAGGGGTGGTTCAGGTCCACTGCATCGTCCGCCGATGCAGTTCCATCTGCGACTCGAACGCGCCGCTTCCTCCCCGATCCCGCACGCGGTGCCAACGGCCGTCTCCATCGAGCTCCCACGCGAGGACGTCGTCGGCGAGCAGGACGTCGAGCATGTCCTCGATCCGGGTGCGCAACGCGGCGGGCCGGACGGGGACGAGCACCTCGACGCGACGGTCGAGGTTCCGGGGCATCAGGTCGGCGGAGCCGATCCAGGCGGCGGGTCGGCCCGGACCGGCGCCGTTCGCGAAGTGGTACACGCGGGAGTGCTCGAGGTACCGGCCGACGACCGAGCGCACCCGGATGTTCTCCGAAAGACCCGGGACCCCGGGACGCAGGCAGCAGATCCCACGCACGACGAGGTCGATCCGCACGCCGTCGGCGCTCGCCGCATAGAGCTCGTCGATGAGCTGCGGATCCACGAGCGAGTTCATCTTCATTACGATGCGACCACCGTCGGCACCGCGTTCGCCGCGGATCAACGCCACGAGCGAGGTCCGCAGGTGGTGCGGCGCGACGAGCAACGTCCGGTAGTCCGTCTCGGTGCCGAACCCGGTGAGGTAGTTGAACAACCCGATCAGGTCGTCACCGACCGACGGATCCGCAGAGAACAGCCCGAGATCTTCGTAGAACCGTGCGGTCGAGGCGTTGTAGTTGCCGGTGCCGACGTGCGCGTAACGGCGCAGCCCGCCGGGTTCGTCCCGGATCACGAGGACCGTCTTCGCGTGCGTCTTCAGACCCGCGATCCCGTAGACGACGTGTGCCCCTGCCGCCTCGAGGCGCCGGGCCCACACGATGTTCACCTGCTCGTCGAAGCGAGCCTTCAGCTCGACGAGCACCACCACCTGCTTGCCCTCCTCGGCGGCTCGCACGAGGGACTGCAGCAGTTCGCCGTCCTCCGACGTCCGGTACAGCGTCATCTTGATCGCGAGCACCGCCGGGTCCGATGCCGCCGTCGTCACGAACGCCTCGACCGACGACCGGAAAGAGTGGTTCGGGTGGTGGACGAGCAGATCCTGCGCCCGAATCGCAGCGAACAGATCAACGTCCGGTGCGTCGAACTGCGGGTGCGGGACGACCGGGAGCGGTGCCCGTAACAGATCAGGACGGTCGAGCGCCACCAGCTCGACGAGGTCCGCGCCGCCGAGCAGCATGCGGTGCGCGTAGACGTCGTCGTCGGAGAGCTCGAGCTCGTCGAGGAGGAGTGTCCGGACCTCGGTCGGCATCGTCGACGTCACGTCGAGCCGGACCGCCCGGTTGAACCTGCGACGGCGGAGTTCGGTCTCGACCGCAGCGAGGAGATCGTCCGCCTCGGTCTCGTCGAGGTCGAGGTCCGCGCTGCGCGTGAGCCGGAACGCGTCGACCGACACGATCGCCGCGTCGGGGAAGAGGCGGTGCAGGTGCGCAGCGATCACCTGCTCGACCGGTACGAAGCGGTCCGAGTCGGGAAGGTGCAGGAACCTCGGCAGCAGCGACGGGACCTTCACCCTCGCGAATCGGATCTCCTCGGACCCCGCCGGCTGGGCGCGGACGGCCAGGCTGAGCGACAGGTCGGAGATGTAGGGGAACGGGTGGCTCGGATCGACGGCGAGCGGCGTCAGCACCGGGAAGATCCGGGCATCGAACTCGAGTGCGCACCAGTTCCGGTCGGCCTCGTCGAGATCACCCCAGTCGACGAGGTCGATGCCCGCCGCCCGGAGCGCCGGAAGGAGACCGTCGAGGAACGTCGCCTCCTCCAGGTCGGTCAGTCGACCCACCTCGGCGCGGATCTCCCGGAGCTGCTGTCGAGGTCGACGACCGTCGGCCGACGCCTTCGTCACCCCGCCGGCGACGCGATCGAGCAGGGAGGCGACCCGGACCTGGAAGAACTCGTCGAGGTTCGAGGCGAAGATCGCCTGGAACCGGAGGCGCTCGAGGAGCGGGAGCGACGGATCGGCAGCGAGGGCGAGGACGCGCTCGTCGAAGGCGAGCCAGGACAGCTCGCGGTTCAGGAACCTCCCGGGGTCCTTCGCCGCCTCGGCGACCATGACCCCGGCCGGATCAGCTTTCCTGCTCGTCGTAGCCGAGGTCCCAGCCGAGGGCGATGTTCTCGCGCTCGGCGTCCCGCTGCACCCGCTCACGATTGCGGCGGAACTGGGGGTCGTGCGGGGGGAGCAGCACGAGTCGGGCGGCGACCCGGTTGCGGAAGTCGTCGATCGCCTTGCGGTCGCCGGCGATGCCGCGCACCTCCCAGTGGGGCGCGACCGGTCCGAGGTAGACGATGGTCACGTGCGCGATCGGCGCCTCGAGGGGTGCGGTGTCGGTCATCGGTGTCTCTCCGGACGAAAGGGCGTGGTGCGGCCGTGGAACGCTAGTGCGTCGTCGTCAGGACGACTTCTTGTCGGTGTCCCCGGAGGCGCCCTCTTCGAGGCCCTTCTTCAGCTCACGCTGCGCCTGCCCGAGCGACCGGGCGAGCTTGGGCAACTGCGACCCGCCGAAGAACAGCAGGAGAACCACGAGAACCAGAATCCACTCGGGTCCCTGGATGAATGCGAACATGCCCGCATCCTACCGATGCCGGGCGTTCGTGCCGCCCCGGGCCGGCAGAGAGTCAGGCCGAGGCCGGTCGGCGCAGCGGGACGACGTTCGCCGCTGCGACCGCACGGGCCCGCCGGATCCGTCGGCGTTCACGCTCCGACAGCCCGCCCCAGATCCCGAACTTCTCGCCGTTCGTGATGGCGAACTCGAGGCAGCTCTCCCGGACGACGCACCCGCGACAGACCTCCTTGGCCTCCCGCGTCGACGCACCGCGCTCGGGGAAGAACAGGTCGGGATCGACGCCCAGGCAGTTGGCGAGCCGCTGCCAGGTCAGATCCTCGTTCTCGATGACGTTTCGCATGTCGTTCCTCCCCGGTCCTTGCCGGGATGCCCCGTGGGGACGGGCACGTAATTACAGCGATGTCATCATTGCGCAGCGACGGCGCGGTCGCAAGGCCGAACGAATTCGGCGTCCGAGCGCCGACGGTCGTCAGGCCCGACGGGCCCGGCCACCGAGCAGGCGCTTCTTCTGCTCGATGAAGTCGACGAGCACGTAGTCACCGAGCGTCTCGGGTGTCGTGAAGAACGCACGACCACGGTTCATCTCGGCCACACGCTCGATGAACGCCTTCAGGTAACTGGTCGCGTCGAGCATGAACGTGTTGATCACGATGCCGTCGCGCGTGCACCGCCCCACCTCGCGGAGTGTGCGGCGGATCGTCTCCGGCTCGGGCGGATAGGCGAAGTACGGCGTGCCGTCGTCCTCGGTATGGGCGGTCGGCTCGCCGTCGGTGATCATGATGATCTGCTTCGACCCGGACTGGCGGGCGAGCAACCGACGGGCGATCGCCATGCCGTGCTGCATGTTCGTGCCGTACACGTAGTCCCAGGAGACCTCGGGCAACTCCGATGCCTTGAACTCGCGGGCCACCGACGAGAAGCCGACGAGACCGAGGTAGTCCCGCGGGTAGGCCGACGAGATGAGCTGGTGCAGCGCCATCGCGACCTTCTTCGCCGGCAGGAAGTTGTCGCGCATCGGCATCGACATCGACAGGTCGAGCATCAACACGGTCGACTGCCGCACCATCGACTCGGTGCGCTCCACCTCGAAGTCCTCCGGGGTGAGCCGCACCGGGGTGCCCGTCCCCACCCGGCGGATTGCATTGCGAACGGTCTCGTTGATGTCGAGGTTGAACGGATCGCCGAACTCGTACGCCTTCGTCGAGTACTCGCGCTCGTGACCCCAGCCCGACTTCTCGATCTGGTGCTGTCCGACCTGGTCGACCCGCAGCTTCCGGAACAGCTCCGCGAGGGCGTTCTGGCCGAGACGACGCAACCCACGAGGGGTCAGCTCGAGCTTGCCCTCCCGGTTCTCGATGAGACCCGCCTCCTCGAGCATGCGCGCCACCCGGGCCATGTTCTCGAGGCTCTGCGCCGCGTCCTCGCCGAGGAGCTCGCGGGCACGGTCGACGTCGACCTCAGCCAACGCCCCCGGGTTCGATGCGTTCCGCAGCAGGTTCTCGAGGTCGTCGAGATCGCCGAGGTCCTGCATCACCTGCGACGCCGACATCATGTCGAGCGGATCTTGTCCGCTGAAGTCGTAGCTGCGCTCCCACCCGGCGTCGGGGAACGCCGCCTGCAGGTTCTGGGCGAGCTGATCCATCTGCCAGCGCAGATCCATGTCCTCGAGGAGCTGGTTCGACAGCTCCTGGAGCTGCTGGCGCTGCTCGGGCGTCATGGAGTTGAGCATCGCCTGCATCGCCGCCATCCGACGCGCCATCAGCTCGAGGAGCTCCTCGAGATCCTGCGGGTTCTCCGGGAAGAAGTCCCCGAACTCCGACATGAACCGCTCGAACGCCTCCTGGGTGTCCTCGCCACGGTTGCGCGCCTCGAGCAGCTCGTTGAGCGCGCTCATCATGTCCTTCATGCGCGCCATGTCCTCGGGTCGGATGTCCTGCATCGCCCCGGCCATCTCGTTGAACTGCGACTGGACGACCTGCTGGCGGAGCTGGTCGACGAGCTCCTCGAACCGCTGAGCGGCCGCTTCGGAGACGAAGTCGTAGTCCTGCAGTCCGCGGACCTGACCGGCGAGGTCGCGCGGCAGCATGTCGAGCTGCAGGTTCCGCTCCCCCATCGCCTGACGCGTCAGGTCCTTCTGGCGGTCGTCGCCCGATGCGGCGACGTCGTCGAGCCGGTCCTCGATCGCCTCCCGCTCGGTCTCCACGACCTCGCGCAACTCCTGCGCTATGTCGTCGTACACACCACCGAGGTCGTACCGCTCGAGCTCGTCCTTCCGACGACGACGCAGATTCTCGAGCATCTCGCGCACGCCCTGCATGCGCTCGCCGTCGGCGTTCCGCATGCCCTGCTGCATCATGCGCCGGAGCGCCGCATTCAGATCGCCGTGGTAGAGGAGATCGTCGGTGATCTCCGACATCACGTCGTCCGCTCCGAAGGAGAATCCCTTCTGCGAGCCGTCCCAGCGTGAGTACCGGAAACGCGGTGCCGTCATGGGGGCAGCGTACCGACCGAACCCGGCCTGTGCCGGGGTCGCCTGCACCCCGAGTACCGTCACTCCATGACGCCGCCGCCGGGACTCCGCCTCGGTGCCGCATGGTCCGCGACGCAGGCCGAGGGCGCGTCGCTCGCGTCGGACTGGTTCGCCCACGAACAGGCGGGGGCCGCACCGCCGAGCGCCGACGGGAATGGGGCCGTGTCCGATCTCGACGCCGACGCCCGCCAACTCGCCGACGCCGGCCTCGACCTCGTCCGGATGGGGATCGACTGGGCCCGCATCGAACCGGCGGAGGGGCGCATCGACCGGGCCGCCCTCGAGACCTACCGGGAACGGATCACCTCGATCCGATCGACCGGCCTCGCCGTGTGGGTCACCCTCGCCGATGGCGTGCTGCCGGGCTGGTTCGCCGTCGACCTCAACGGTTGGCGCGACCGGACCTCCCGGTCGCTGCTGTGGCCGCGGCACGTGGAGCGCTGCGCCGACGCCTTCGGTGACCTCGTCGACGGGTGGGCGCCCATCACCCGGACCGTCGCAGCGGCACGGGCGGCGTTCCTCGTGGGCACTGCACCTCCGGCGGTCCGTAGCCCCCAGAAGTTCATCGAGACCGTCCGCGGCGGGCACCTCGCCGCGCTCGAGTCCTGGCGAGTCCTGCGCGGCGGTCGTGCGCCGGTGGCCGCCTGCTACGAGGTCGGCCCGGTCCGGGCCGCCGACGAGCGGGTGACGAGCAGTCGCCGAGCCCGGGCGCTCGAGGAGACGCTGTGGTGCTGGACGGAAGGCTTCCGTGACGGTGTCCTCCACCTCCGTCGCCTCCCGCCCGTGCAGGTCCCGGCGATGCGTGACGCCTTCGACGTTGTCGGGCTGTTCCCCGAGGGTGAGCTCGTCGTCGACGGCGACGGGGGCCTGTACCGACGCCACGGACCGGAGCACCTGCTCGCCACACTGCACCGCGCCGCCGAGGAAGGTCCGGATCGGCCGCTGATGGTCCTCGGTCAGACCGTCGCTGCGGGCGCCGCCGACGATCCCGCCGACCTCGAGCGCCTGGACGAGGCCCTCGCGCAGGTCGACGCGGCCCGCCGTGACGGGATCGACCTCCGGGCGTGGCTGTGGGAGCCCGCCGTCGACGGCTACCGAATCGCCGCAGCCGACCTCCTCGCCGGGACCGACGGGAGCATTGGCTTCGGCCCACGCCTCGGACTCCTCACCCGCGACCGGACGCTGCGTCCGACCGGTGTCGAGCTCGGTGCCCGGGCGCGGGCGGAACGTCAGCTCCGCGAGCGATAGCTCGCGCGGTTCCCCACGGCGTCCTTGTTGAGTCGCTTCGAAAGGTGCAGGCCCTCGAGGACGAACTCCACGGCCGAGGCGACCGTCGCCGGTGAGTCGGCGACGCCGTCGAGGGTCGCGACCGCCGTGGCGAGTGCCGGGTGCGCCCCGGCGACCGCCGCGAGATCCGCCGAGGAGACATCTTCCCCGGTGCTGACGGTGAGCCCGTCCTCGAACGCGTCGAGGACCGCACCGGCGACGTCCGGGTCGATCCGGTCGCGGAAGACGGCGAGGGTCGCCTGGCGCAGGAACTGGTCGACGATCGCCACGTCGCGGCCTTCCTCGAGCGACTCGATCTCGACCTTGCCCATGGTCGAGGCGAGCATCGCGTCGAGGTCGCAGACCCGGGGCACGACCTCGTCCTCACCCGCGAGCAGGCACCTCCGTGCTGCGTTCGCCACGAGGGTCTCCTCGTTCGACACCGACAGGCGGACCGAGACGCCCGACCGCTGGTTGACGTTGCCCGACGCCCGGGCGAGGTGCGACACGGTCGCGACGATCTCGCGCATCCACTCGGGAACGGAGACGCGCAGGCCGTCCACGGCGAAGGGCACCGCCTCCTGGGCGACGATCTCCATCTCGATCTCGACCGTCGGCGGGTAGTGGGTGCGGATCTGGGAACCGAACCGGTCCTTCAACGGGGTGATGAGCCGACCGCGGTTCGTGTAGTCCTCGGGGTTCGCCGAGGCGACGAGCACGACGTCGAGCGGGAGTCGCAGCTTGTAGCCGCGGATCTGCACGTCGCGCTCCTCGAGCACGTTCAACAACCCGACCTGGATCCGCTCGGCGAGGTCCGGGAGTTCGTTGATGGCGAAGATCCCGCGATTCGTCCGGGGAACCAGCCCGTAGTGGACGGTCAACTCGTCGGACAGGTAGCGGCCCTCCGCCACCTTGATCGGGTCGACCTCGCCGATGAGATCGGCGACCGACGTGTCGGGCGTGGCCAGCTTCTCGCCGTAGCGACGGTCCCGGTGGACCCACTCGATGCGCGTGTCGTCGCCGTGCTCGGCGAGAAGATCACGGGCGTACCTCGAGATCGGTTCGTACGGATCGTCGTTGATCTCGGAGCCGGCGACGATTGGCATCCACTCGTCCAGCAGACCGACGAGGGCACGGATCAGCCGCGTCTTCGCCTGCCCGCGCTCCCCGAGCAGCACGATGTCGTGTCCGGCGAGCAGCGCGTTCTCGAGCTGCGGCACCACCGTGTCCTCGTAGCCGAGCACCCGGGGGAAGAGCGGCTCACCCGCCCGGATCCTTGCGATCGCGCTCTCGCGGAGCTCGGCCTTCACGGACCGGGAGACCCAGCCGGACGCCCGGAGCTGTCCGAGGGTCGCTGCCGGAGGATGCGCGGTGGTCGACATGCGGCCACGCTAACCGAGAGCCCACGGCTGCGAGATCGTGGACCAGGGCACCTAGCCTCGGAGCACCATCGCTCACGGAGGCCAACCATGGCGTTCACCGTCGACCTCGACGCCTTCCGCTTCGACCCGCAACTCGCCGCCGGGGTGACCGGGCGGCGGGTGCTGATCACCGGGGCGGGCAAGGACGGCGGCATCGGTCAGGCCTTCGCTCTCGCCGCCGGCCTGAACGGCGCGGCGACCGTCGGCGTGCACTTCCACCGCAGCTACCACGACGGCTTCGACCTGGTCGACCGCCTGCGGTCGGAAGGTGTCGACGCATTCCCCGTGCAGGCCGACGTGACGAACATGGGCGACCTGTGGGCGATGCGGTCCTACGTCATCGAGCACATGGGCGGACTCCCGCCCGACCTCATCATCTGCAACTCCGGACTCACGGAGCGCGGCTACAGCTTCGGCCGGGCGCTGCGCGAGGTCCCCGACGAGTCCACGGCGATGCGGCGGGCCCGTGTGCGCCAGCACTTCATCGACAACCTCGAGGAGTCCCGGCTCGTGCTCGACACGAAGATCGACGGGTTCCTCGCCGTCACCCACCTCTGGGCCGGCGAGGCCGTGCACCACGGCGTGCCCGTGCAGATCGTCTACGTGTCCTCCCGGCAGGCGATCGACCCGGGGCCCTCCGTCCCCGGCTACGCGATCTCGAACTGGGCGGTCCTGCAGCTCCCGCAGGTCCTCGACATCAACCTCGGGCGCGCCGCGGAGCTCGCCTCGGCGTGCTCCGTGCTCTTCCCCTTCATCCGCACCGGCATGACCGACGAGTACGCCGACAACGAGAAGGTGTTCGGGAGGTGGCAGCCACGCATGCTCGCCACGACCGAGGCCGCCGAGGCGTTCCTGCAACTGCTCGCCCGACCGCGCGACGAGGTACGGAGCGGCATGTTCGAACTGATGGTCGAACCCGCCGACGGCGACGCCGTTCAGATCACCTGGCGGCAGGTCCGACTCCCCGTCGTCGAGGAGCGACTCGCCTGGAGCGACGCAGCACCGCTGCGCCGCTGAGCCCGCTCAGTGGCCGTGGACAATGAGGTGGCGTGAGGCGAACACCACGCCACCGAAGAACCCGCCGGTCACCACCGATGCGAACGTCGCCACGCCGAGCGTGTACCACCACCCGAGACCGCCGGCGACGATCTGCACGGCGAGGGTGATCAGCCCGAACACGACCGCGACGCCGACGAGGACGCCAAGCGCCGTGGTCCGCACGAACGCCCGGTCCTCCGGCTCGAGCATCTCGTCGGCCGCCATGTCGATCTGCGCAAGTGCCATGGGTCGACGGTACGGAGGCGGTCCGATCCGGCGCAGTGGTCGGAGGTCCCGAGAGCACGGGACCTTCGGCCCTCTCAGCGGTCGAGCGAACGACCCCGTAGGCGTCGCATCCCGCGCAGCCAGCGATCCGGATCGATCGCCTTGCGCCGCACGTACTCACCGACCTCGGGGTGCGACAGGATCATGAACCGCTCCTCCCGCATCGCCTCGACGACCGCGACGGCCACGTCGTCGGGCTCCTTGATCCCGTCCGTCGCCCCGTCGCCGAGCTGGCGGGGGGCCATCGCGGTGTTCACCCCCTGCGGGCACAGCACCGAGACCCGGATGCCGTCGTCGCCGTGGCTGATCGCCAGGTACTCGGCGAGCTTGATGCACGCCGCCTTCGTCACGCTGTAGGGCGCGCTGCCCATCGCGAGCAGCAACCCGGCCGCCGACGCCGTGTGCAGCAGATAGCCCTCACCCCGCGCCACCATCGAGGGCAGCACGGCCCGAGCCGCGTACACGTGCGACATCACGTGCAGGTCCCACTGCCGCTGCCACGCCGCATTCGACGCCTCGACGCCTCCGTCGGCGCCGGCACCGGCGTTCGAGAAGAACACGTCGATCGGCCCGAACCGGTCGAGCACCGACTCCACGAGGGAGACCACCGCCGCCTCGTCGGTGACGTCGAGGCCGACCCCGAACCCGCGCTCGCCGAGACCGAGCTGTGCGGCCGCCGCCTCGGCCGCGGCTGCGTCGCGGTCGACGAGCACCACCGCCCGCGCCCCCTCGGCGGCGAACCGGCGACCGACCGCCGACCCGATCCCGCCGCCACCCCCGGTGATCACCGCGACACGGTCCCGAAGTTCCACCCGGATTTCTCCCCTGCCCCGGCCCTGCGACCGTCGACCGACCCGGACCCGACACGGTTCGCCGCGTCCCTCGGCGAGACGGTACCGTTCCCCTCACATCGACGCATGCAAGACCGCCCGGGGCGGGCTGGGAGGAGACACGTGGCGACCACAACGGTGCGCTCGTCGGGAGTGAGTGCGCGCGGGCTCGTGAAGCCGGCGTTCCGACGGCCGCAGAAGCGCCTCCCGTACCCCTTCGGCCTCTACCAGTCGGCGGTCGGCAAGAAGTGGGTGATGGGGGTCACGGGCCTCATGCTCATGGGCTTCGTGCTCGTGCACATGATCGGCAACCTCCACATGTACGAGGGCCCGGCGAAGTTCAACGAGTACGCCGAGGCGCTGCGGACCCTGGGCGGGCACTTCATCCCCCGGGAGTGGGCACTGTGGGGCCTGCGTGCCGGGCTTCTCGGGGCGGTGGCGCTGCACATCCACTCCGCCGTGACGCTCACGAGGATCAACCGGGCCGCCCGACCGACCCGCTACCAGGCGAGCCGTCGCTACCGGGTGGCGAACACGTCGTCGCGGTCCATGCGGCTCACCGGTCTCGTGGTGATCCTCTACGTGTTGTTCCACCTCGCCGACCTCACGTGGGGCCGGATCTTCCCCGACACGTACATCTACGGCGACGTCTACAACAACGTGGTGCAGAGCCTCTCGAACGTCCCGGTCGCGATCATCTACATCGTCGCCAACGTGGCGCTCGCCGTGCACCTCCGCCACGGTGCGTGGAGCCTCTTCCAGAGCCTCGGGTGGAACAACCCGAAGTTCAACGCCGCCCGGCGCACCTTCGCCAACGGGTTCGCGGCGATCATCCTCATCGGCAACCTGTCGTTCCCGATCATGACCCTCGCCGGCGTGGTCAGCCAGGACGAGCGCACGGCCCCGTGCCACCTGCTCGACGGCGAGCCGACCGACATCTGCCTCGGTGACGAGGCGAAGGCCCAATTCGATCCGACTGCGGTTGCAAAGGAAGGTGCGAAGAAGTGACCACCACCGGTTACCTCGACGGCAAGGTCCCCACCGGCCCGATCGACGAGAAGTGGACGAGCCACAAGTTCAACCTGAAGCTCGTCAACCCGGCCAACAAGCGCAAGTACGACATCATCGTCGTGGGCACCGGTCTGGCCGGCGCCTCGGCCGCGGCCTCGCTCGGCGAGCTCGGGTACAACGTGAAGGTCTTCACCTTCCACGACTCGCCCCGACGCGCACACTCGATCGCCGCGCAGGGCGGCATCAACGCCGCCAAGAACTACAAGAACGACGGCGACTCCGTGTACCGGCTGTTCTACGACACGGTCAAGGGCGGCGACTTCCGTGCCCGTGAGGGCAACGTGTACCGCCTCGCCGAGGTGTCGGTCGACATCATCGACCAGTGCGCTGCGCAGGGCGTGCCCTTCGCCCGTGAGTACTCCGGTCTCCTCGACAACCGCAGCTTCGGCGGTGCGCAGGTGTCCCGGACCTTCTACGCCCGGGGCCAGACCGGCCAGCAGCTCCTGCTCGGCGCCTACCAGGCGCTCGCCCGCCAGGTCCACGCCGGCTCCTGCACCCTCTACAACCGCACCGAGATGCTCGACCTCGTCGTGAAGGACGGCAAGGCGTGCGGCATCGTCGTGCGCGACCTCTTGACCGGCGAGATCTCCCGGCACTCGGCACACGCCGTCGTCCTCGCCACCGGCGGCTACGGCAACGTGTTCTACCTGTCGACGAACGCCAAGGGCTCGAACACCACGGCGACGTGGCGGGCCCACAAGAAGGGGGCGTTCTTCGCGAACCCCTGCTACACGCAGATCCACCCGACCTGCATCCCGGCGAGCGACGACTTCCAGTCGAAGCTCACGCTCATGTCGGAGTCGCTGCGCAACGACGGCCGGATCTGGGTCCCGAAGAACCCCAACGACACCCGCCCCGCCCACCAGATCCCCGACGAGGACCGGGACTACTACCTCGAGCGCCGCTACCCGGCCTTCGGGAACCTCGTCCCCCGAGACGTGGCCTCCCGCAACTCCAAGACCCAGGTCGACGAGGGTCGCGGTGTCGGCCCGATCAAGAACGGCGTGTACCTCGACTTCGGGGACTCGATCGACCGCCTCGGACGGGACGTCATCGAGGAGCGCTACGGCAACCTCTTCCAGATGTACGAGCGCATCACCGACGAGGACCCCTACAAGATGCCGATGCGCATCTACCCGGCGGTGCACTACACCATGGGCGGCCTGTGGGTGGACTACAACCTCATGTCCAACCTCCCCGGTCTCTACGTGCTCGGCGAGGCGAACTTCTCCGACCACGGCGCCAACCGGCTCGGCGCATCGGCGCTCATGCAGGGCCTCGCGGACGGCTACTTCGTGCTGCCGTACACGATCGGCGACTACCTCGCCGGCATGCTCGGCGAGAAGCCGGTGTCCACCGACGATCCGGTCTTCGCCGAGTCGGAGAACGAGGTCCGTGACCAGATCCGACGCCTCCTGTCGGTCAATGGCACGCGACCCGTCGACAGCCTCTACCGGGAACTCGGCGTGGACATCGTCTGGGAGCACTGCGGGATGGCCCGGAACCAGGCCGGTCTCACGCAGGCGATCTCCGACATCCGCTCCCTGCGCGACGAGTTCTGGACGAACGTCAAGATCACCGACCAGTCCGAGTCGCTCAACACCTCGCTCGAGAAGGCGCTCCGTGTGGCCGACTTCTTCGAGATGGCCGAGCTCATGTGCAAGGACGCCCTCGACCGCGAGGAGTCCTGCGGCGGCCACTTCCGTGAGGAGTACCAGACCGAGGACGGCGAGGCACTCCGCAACGACGACCGGTTCGCCTACGCCGCGGCGTGGGAGTGGACGGGCGAGAGCGGACAGCAACGACTCAACAAGGAAGAGCTCACGTTCGAGTACGTGAAGCTGGCACAGCGGAGCTACAAGTGAGCGGCAGCGGACACGGCCAGACGATGCGGATCACCCTCAAGGTCTGGCGACAGGACAACCCCTCCGACAAGGGCGGGTTCCAGGTGGTCGACGTGCCGGGCGTGTCACCCGAAATGTCCTTCCTCGAGATGCTCGACGTCGTGAACGGCCGTCTCACCGAGTCCGGTGACCGGCCGATCGTGTTCGATCACGACTGTCGCGAGGGCATCTGCGGGAGCTGCGGCGTCATCATCAACGGCGTCGCGCACGGTCCCGAACGAGGGACGGCGACCTGCCAGCTCCACATGCGGAAGTTCAGCGACGGTGACACGATCGCCGTCGAGCCGTGGCGGGCAGCAGCCTTCCCGGTCATCCGCGACCTCGCAGTCGACCGGTCGGCGTTCGACCGGATCGTCGAGGCCGGCGGGTACATCTCGGCGCCGACGGGATCGGCGATCGACGCGAACATGATCCCGATCCCCAAGCCGGTCGCCGACGCCTCGATGGACGCCGCGCAGTGCATCGGTTGCGGCGCCTGCGTGGCCGCCTGCCCGAACTCCGCGGCGCAGCTCTTCACGTCCGCCAAGCTCGCCCACCTCAACCTCATGCCGCAGGGCCAGCCGGAACGCTGGGCCCGCACCGAGGCGATGGTCGAGACGATGGAGCAGTTCTTCGGCTCGTGCACGAACCACGGCGAATGCCAGGACGCGTGCCCGAAGGAGATCTCGGTCGACTTCATCGCGATGATGAACCGTGACTACGTGAAGTCGAAGCGGAAGAACCGCCAGCTGCTGTCGCAGTCCATCTGACGCCAACGGTGCCGACCTGCCGGGTCGACCGCTACCGTGCCACCTCGTGCTCGGTGGTCGGCGACCGGAGAGAAGGGCTCGCGCCGGTCGCCGGCGTCGTCTTCTGCGTGCTCCGTCCTCCGGCACCCGCCAGACCCTCGTCGCCCTCGCACTGAACAGCCTCACGAGCTTCGTCGCCGGTGCGAGTCTCAGCGCCATCACCGGGACGCTCCGGGACCTGCCCGGGCTCCTCGTGCTCGTGCCTGCGGCGATCGGCCTCCGGGGCAACGTGTTCTCCGCACTCGGGAGTCGGCTGTCGACCACCGTGCACCTCGGGACCTTCCGGGTGTCGGCCCGGCGCGACAGCGTGTTCGGTCAGAACGTCGCCGCATCGCTCGTGCTCTCGCTCGGGATCTCCCTCGTCGCGGCGCTCGGGGCATCGGTGCTCGTGCTCGCGCTCGGGGTCTCCGATCGTCCAAATGTCGGTGACCTCCTCCTCGTGTCGATCCTCGGCGGGATGATCGCCAGTGTCGTCGTGTTGGCCGCGACGGTCGGCCTCTCGGTGGCGGCGACGCGGTTCGGATGGGACCTCGACAACCTCGTCGCACCCATCGTGTCGACCCTCGGCGACGTCGTCACGATCCCTGCGCTGTGGGTCGCATCGCTGCTCATCGGCGTGCCGCTGCTGTCGCAGTCGCTGACCGTGGCCCTCGTCGCCGTGGCGGCGGTCCTCTCCGCGTTCGCATGGCGCACCCCGCTCGACATCCTGCGACGCATAGTCCGGGAGTCCGCCCCGGTGCTCACCGCCGCGGTCGGGTTCTCGATGCTCGCCGGCCTCGTCCTCGAGAAGCGGCTCGAGCTGTTCGAGTCGGTCGCCGCGCTCTTGATCCTCCAACCGGCGTTCGTGTCCTCGGCCGGGGCGCTCGGCGGCATCCTCTCGAGTCGGCTGTCGACCGCGTTCCAACTCGGTCTGATCGAGCCGGACCTGCTGCCGGATCGCCGCGCCCGCGAGACCGGTCTGGTCGTCGCGATGCTCGCTGCGCCGGTCGCGCTGTTCAACGCGGTCGGAGCCCACGCCGTCGCGCTGGTCCTCGGGGTGCGAAGCCCGGGGCTGCTCGCGCTCCTCGGCGTGTCGCTGCTCGCCGGCCTCGTGGTCGTGGCGTTCGTGCTCGCCGTGGCCTACTACGGGACCATGGCCGCGACCCGGGTCGGACTCGACCCCGACACCCACGGGATCCCGCTCGTCACGTCGACGGTCGACTTCGTGGGAGCCGTCGCCCTGATCCTCGCCGTGGTCGCCCTCGGCATCAGCTGATCGAGAAGCCGCCGGCCCAGCCGTCCCCGCCCTCGGCCCCCGGCACGGTCCAGCGCCGGCGCTCGAGGTCCACCCCCGGAGCGACGCAGAGCGGGACCTCCACAGCGACCTCCGCAGGGAAAGGAGCCGGACCGGTGCCCCCCGCCGACCGCGCGGCGAGCAGCCCCCACCAGGAGCTGCCCGCCATGACGGTCACCGACGCCGGACCACTGAAGGTGCCCACGGCACCGAGATCCTGCAGCTCGAAGGATCGCGTGCCGACGAGCAACTCCCCGCGAACCTCACAGATCGGCCGACGAGCGTCGGAGCCGCCCGTCTGCGCGACACCGTCGGCCTCCCACTCGAGATCGAACCCGTAGGGGATGCGGTCACCACGGACCGTCGCAGGGTCGACCGAACGGAACGCTGCCGGATCGTCCACCCCGACGGCGAACGCCTCGAGCCCGAGGGACCAGCGCCGGTCCGGCTCCTCGAGGTTGGCGTCGGCCCACAGGCCGTCCGTTCGCAGCTCGAGGCCACGGGCGGGGGACGGGACGTCGAGGTCGGCGACGACGACGACCGGTGCCGCGGCCGTCCCGACCACCGCCGTCCAGTACCAGCACCGGCCCGATCGGGGGACCCGGGCGACGACCACGAACGCCGACAGGTCGGCACCTGGAACCCAGAGGTCCCAGCTCTGGACCACGAGATCCTCACCCACCGCCACCGACGTCGTGCCCACCGCTCGCTAGCCTCCGTCGGGATGCCCCGCTACGCCACACCGGAGTGGATCGCCGGCTTCAACCGGGCGCTCGCCGCCACGGACGCCGGCCCCCACGAGGGAGCCCCGCTCGTCGTGCAATACCTGCTCGAGGATGCGCCGGCGGACTGCACCTCCTACGCGCTCCGGGTCACCCCGGACGGGGCCCGGGTGGTGCCCGGGATCGCCGAGGATGCCACCGTCACGTTCCGCCAGAGCTACGGGACCGCGGTAGCGATCGCGCAGGGCGAACGGTCGGCGCAACGCTCGGTGCTCGACGGCAGCGTCGTGATCATCGGCGACGCGACCCAGCTTCTGGGCCGAGCCGCGTTGCTCGGAGCGATCGACCGGGCGCTCGACACGCTCAGCTGACGCTGCTGCTCAGGCGGGGATGAGCCCCAGCTCCCGGACGGCGTTCCGCTCGTCCTCGAGCTCCGCAACCGACGCGTCGATCCGACCACGTGAGAACGCGTCGATCTCGAGGCCGGGCACGATGGCGTAGTCGCCGTCCTTGCACACGCAGGGGAACGAGGAGATCAGGCCCGCGGGAACGCCGTAGCTCCCGTCGGACGGGATCGCCATGGACACCCAGTCGCCGTCGGCGGTTCCGAGTGCCCAGCTGCGCATGTGGTCGATCGCCGCGTTCGCCGCCGAAGCCGCCGAGGACAGGCCCCGCGCCTCGATGATCGCCGCACCGCGCTTGGCGACGGTGGGGATGAAGTCGTTCTCGAGCCAGGTCTGGTCGTTCACGAGCTGCGCCGCGTTCGAGCCGTCGACCTCGCAGTGGAACAGGTCCGGGTACTGGGTGACCGAGTGGTTCCCCCAGATCGTCATCCGACGGATCGCCGAGACGGGACGACCGGTCCGCGCCGCGAGCTGTGCGAGCGCACGGTTGTGGTCGAGTCGGGTCATCGCGGTGAAACGCCGCGGGTCGAGCTTCGGCGCGTTGTTCATCGCGATCAGCGCGTTCGTGTTCGCCGGGTTCCCCACGACGAGCACCCGGACGTCGCGGGATGCCGAGTCGGAGAGGGCCTTGCCCTGCACTGTGAAGATCGCGCCGTTGGCGTTCAGCAGGTCGGCGCGTTCCATGCCCGCCTTGCGAGGCATCGCGCCGACGAGCAGCGCGTAGTCGGCGTCGCCGAACGCCGTGTCGGCGTCGTCGGTCTGCACCATGCCGGCGAGCAGCGGGAAGGCGCAGTCGTCGAGCTCCATCGCCACGCCGTTGAGCGCTCCGAGCGCCGGCGTGATCTCGAGCATCTGCAGGATGACCGGCTGATCGGGGCCGAGCATCTGACCACTCGCGATTCGGAAGAGGAGGCTGTAGCCGATCTGGCCCGCAGCCCCGGTGACGGCGACGCGCACGGGAGTCTTCATGGCGGGCGACGCTAGTTCGTCGGCCACCGGCACTCCACCACCGGGTGCCAGACTTCCCCCCGTGGCACCCGAAACGACCCAGCTCCCCGCAGGCTTCACCGCGCACATCGCGAACATCGGCATCAAGGACACGACGACCGACTTCCTCGTCGTTGCGTCGTCGGTGCCGGCGAGCGCCGCGGCCACCTTCACCCGCTCGCGGTTCGCCGGACCGAGCGTCACCCTGTCACGGCGCCAGATCGCCGACGGCCGGTTGCAGGCGGCCGTGGTGATCTCGAAGAACGCGAACGTCGCGACCGGGGCACAGGGGACGGCGAACGCCGAAGCGGTCGTCGCTGGCGTGGCCCGGGCGCTCGGTTGTCCGGAAGGTGACGTCCTGCTCGCCTCGACGGGCGTGATCGGACGCCAGTACCCGATGGAGCGCATCGACGCGCACCTCGCCACGCTCGGACCGCCCCCCTACCCCGCCACCGACGCCCTCGCCGCCGCGACGGCGATGATGACCACCGACACGGTGCCGAAGATCGCCGAGGCGACCGTCGGCGACGCCCGCATCGTCGGCCTCGCCAAGGGGGTCGGCATGATCGAGCCGGACATGGCCACGATGATCACCCTCGTGTTCACCGACGCCGAGCTCTCCCCGGGCGAGCTCGACCGGGCGTTCCGTCACGTCGTCGACCGCACGTTCAACAGCCTGAGCGTCGACACGGACACGTCGACCTCGGACACCGCGGCGATCCTCGCCAACGGGCTCGCCGGACCCGTCGACGTCGACGCGTTCACCGATGCACTCGGCGACGTGTGCCTCTCGCTGACCCGCCAGCTCGCACGCGACGGCGAGGGGGCGACCAAGCTCCTCGTGGTGACGGTCGACGGCGCACGCGACGACCTGCAGGCCAAGCGGGTCGCCAAGTCGATCCTGAACTCGCCGCTCGTCAAGACGGCCGTGCACGGCGCCGACCCGAACTGGGGTCGCGTCGCCATGGCGGTCGGCAAGTGCGCGGAGGACACCGACATCGACCAGGAACGCGTCGTCATCCGCTTCGGCGCACAGCAGGTGTTCCCCGGTGACCTCGACGAGCAGGGGCTGCGCGAGCTCGCCGAGACGATGGCCGCCGCCGAGGTGCACATCACCGTGTCGCTCGGCATCGGCGCAGGGAGCTGGACGGTGTACGGGTGCGACCTCTCCGACGGCTACGTGCGGATCAACGCCGACTACACCACCTGACCGTCGCCAGCGGCTGCGCCGCGGTCCGGTAGCGAGGACCGCGCCGGTAACGTCCGCGGCGTGTTCCTCGCCCTCAAGGAGATGCGCCGCGCCAAGGTGCGGTTCACGCTGCTGATGGCCGCTGTCGGCCTGCTGGTGTTCCTCATCCTCTTCCAGCAGTCACTGCAGAACGGGCTGATCACCGCCTTCGTCGGAGCCGTCCGCAACCAGTCGGCCCCCGTGCTCGTCTACAGCGTCGACGGCCGCCGGGTCATCCAGGGATCCGTGATCGGACCCGAGCTCGAGGCGCAGGTCCGCGACGCCGTCGCCGGAGGACGCGTCGGTCGGATCGGGCAGGGGACGTTCACCGTGACCGCGGACGACGCCCTGTCCGAGGCCACCGTCCTCGGCTACGAGGAGGAAGGGCTCGGCTCACCGACCACCCTCGTGACCGGCCGTCTCCCGCAGGGACCGGGGGAAGCGGTGGCGAGCGCCGCGGACGAGGCAGCCGGATTCGGCGTCGGCGACGTCGTGCGGATCGAACCGGGCGGCCTCGAGGTGCGGGTCGTCGGGCTCGCGGACGACATCCAGCTCAACGTGGCCCCGACGCTCTTCGTGGCCTACGAGACCTATCTCGACGCCGTGCGCAGTCGGAACCCCGACGCCGGGACCCCACCGCCGAACGTGCTCGCCGTCGAGCCCGCACCGGGCATCTCCGCCGGTGACACCGCCGCCCTGATCAACGCAGCGTCCGACGACCTCGACGCCCTCACCCGGGCGGACGCCGCAGCGAAGACGCCCGGCGTTGCGCAGGTGCAGCAGTCCTTCCGGGTGATCTTCCTGCTCTACGGCCTCGTCGTCCCCCTCGTGACCGGCCTGTTCTTCCTGATCGTGACGTTCCAGAAGGCGCCGTCGCTCACCCTGCTCCGAGCGATCGGTGCGCCGGCCGGGCGGCTCGTCGCCGCGTTGCTGGTGCAGGTGCTCCTCGTCGTCGGCGGTGGGCTGGCGATCGGGATCGGGCTCTACGCCCCGCTGTCGGTGCAGCGGATCGGCGGGATCACGCTGCGCTTCGAGACCGCCGCGGTCATCGGCTGGTCGATCGCACTGCTCGTCCTCGGAACCGCCTCGTCGGTCGTGTCGGCTCGTCGGGTCGTCGCCATCGACCCGGCCGCGGCGCTCGGGGGAACGGGGATGGATCGATGAAGATCGCACTGCGGGAGCTCCGGCGCCGTCCCGGTCGGTTCGCCACGGCGACGGTCATCCTCACCCTCATCGCACTGCTGCTGCTGTTCCTCGGCGGGCTACTCGACGGGTTGATCCGGAACTCCACGGGCGCCGTCCGCGCGCAGCAGGGCGGCGTGGTCGTGTCGTCCGCGGCGTCGCAGAGTTCCTTCCTGCGCAGCCGCATCGACCCCGACCTCCGGGCCAGGGTCGCGGCGGCACCCGGAGTGGAGGAGGTCGGCGGGCTCGGCATCGTCCAGCTCGGTGCCCGGGTACCGGGCAACGGCCCCCGTGATCTCGCCGACGTCGCGCTGTTCGGCGTGGAGATCGCGCCGCGGGGCGTGCCGAACGTGCCCGACACCGGCGAGGTGTGGGCCGACCGGATCCTCGAGGCCGACGGCGTCCGGGTCGGCACCGAACTGCTCCTCGGACCGGCTCGTAGCCCCGTCGTCGTGGTCGGCTTCGTGGAGGACACGAACTACCTCGGCCAGGCCGGGCTGTGGGGTTCACCGGCGACCTGGCGCTCGGTCGTCGCCGCGAACCGTCCGGCGGAGATCGTCGCCGACGGCGTGTTCCAGTCGCTCGTGGTGCGCGGATCGGGGAGCCCCGTCGACCTCGCCGCCGCCGTCGACGCCGCGACCGGTGGAGCCACCCTGTCGCTCACGATCGCCGACACGGCGAACGCGATCCCCGGTGTCGCCGAGCAGCGGGGGACCTTCAACCAGATCATCGGGGTGACCGTCGCCATCGCGATCGTCGTCATCGCGTTGTTCTTCGCGCTGCTCACCGTCGAACGGGTCGCCCTCTACGGCGTGCTGAAGGCGATCGGGGCGCGGTCGCGGACGATCTTCGCCGGCCTCGTCGTACAGGCGATCGTTGTCACGGTCATCGCCTCGACGGTCGCGACCGTCGTCGTGCTGCTGCTCGATGCGGCGATCCCGCCCGGCTCGATCCCCGTCACGATCACCGTGCCGCGCATCGTCTCCAGTGTGTTGTCCCTGCTCGTCGCTGCGGTCGCCGGCTCGGCGTTCTCGCTGCGCCGGGTGCTCCGCGTCGACCCGGCCTCCGCCATCGGGAGTTCCTCGTGACCGTCACCGATCCGCACGCCCCAGCGCTCCGACTCGAGGGCGTCCGCAAGGTGTACCCGATGGCCGACGGTGAGGTCGTCGCCCTCGAACGTGCCGACCTCACCGTGGACCGGGGCGAGATCGTCGCGCTCGTCGGGCCGTCCGGTTCCGGCAAGACGACCCTGTGCTCGATCGCCGGCGGCATCCTGCGGGCGAGCGGCGGGACGATCGTCGTCGGTGGTGACGACATCTCGGGGTACTCGCCCAAGCAGCTGACCGCGTTCCGCCGGCGCGCCGTCGGATTCGTGTTCCAGACCGTGAACCTGGTGCCGTTCCTCACCGCCCGGGAGAACCTCCTCGTCGTCGACGAGATCGGCGCGCGCACCGGCGCCCCCGCCCGGGCACGGGCCGATCAGCTCCTCGAGGAGCTCGGGCTCGCGGACCGTGCGAAGAACCTGCCCTCACAGCTCTCGGGCGGGCAGCGCCAACGCGTGGCGATCGGGCGGGCGCTCATGAACGACCCGACGCTCGTACTGTTCGACGAACCGACCTCGGCCCTCGACAGCAAGCTCGGCCGACAGGTGATGGAGCTGATCCGGTCCGAGATGACCGCTCGGGGCATCGCGGCGATCGTCGTCACCCACGACGAGCGGATCACCGCCTTCGCCGACCGGACGGTGCACATCAGCGACGGCGTGCTCGACGCCTGAGCCGCCGGCAATGGGGCTCAGAGGTCGTCGACGAGGGACCGCAGCGTCTCGACCGTCCGCACGGCGTCGGGACCGACGGGGTTCACGTTGAGCACGGTCACCCCGGCCTCCTTGAAGGCACCGAGGCGTTCCCGGATGAACCCGGGGGTGCCGACGAGGTGCGACGCCCGCAGGAACGACGACGGCACCTTGGCCGCCGCTTCGTCCTTGTGCCCGTCGAGGTACAGGTCCTGGATCTCGATGGCCTCGGCCTCGTACCCGTACCGGCGCGCGACGTCGTTGTAGAAGTTCTTGTCACGCGCCCCCATGCCGCCCCAGTACAGCGCCGTCTGCGGCCGAGCCGCGTCGAGCACTCGGTCCTGCGCGTCGCCGACGAGATCGTCGCCGATCGCCAGCATCCCGCCGGCGGAGATCTCGAGGCGGGGCAGCGAGGAATCCCGCTTCGCGAGGCCCTTCTTCAGGTCGTCGCCCCAGACACTCTGGAACTTCTCCGGCTCGAAGAACACGGGCAGCCACCCGTCCGCGTAGGCGGCGGTCGCCTCGACCGAACGCCCCTGCAGGGACGCCCACCAGATCGGCACGTCGGGTCGGACCGGGTGGTTGATCAGCTTCAACGGCTTGCCGAGCCCCGTGCCCTGCCCGGCCGGGAGCGGCAACTGCACGGTACGGCCGTCGTAGACGAGCGGCTCCCGACGCAGCGTCATGCGGACGACGTCGATGTACTCCTTGATCCGCTGCATCGGCTTCTCGTAGGGGATCCCGTGGAACCCCTCGACCACCTGCGGGCCGGACGCACCGAGGCCGAGGATGAACCGGCCGTCGGAGACAAAGTCGCAGCCCGCCGCGGTCATCCCCATGAGCGCCGCCGAACGGGAGTACACGTTCACGATGCCCGTGCCGATGTGGACCCGTTCCGTCATCGCCGCGAGGTAGCCGACCTGGCTGATCGCGTCGTGGCTGTACGCCTCCGCGATCCAGACGATGTCGAGGCCGGCCTTCTCGAGGTCCTGGATCTTGCGCACCGCCTCCTTGAATCCACCCGAGTACCCCAGCGCCATCGCAAGTCGCATCCGACCGTCCCTTTCCGAGCGTTCGCCGTACCGCCGCACGGTAGCGGGCGTGTCGGTACAGTCGCTCCATGCCCACCTGGACGGTCGTCGGCATCGTCCTCGCCGCGGCGATCATAGCCCTCGTGGTGCACGATCTCCTGCAGCGACGCCACACGATCCTGCGGAACTTCCCCCTCATCGGGCACCTGCGGTACCTGCTCGAGAAGGTCGGGCCGGAGCTACGCCAGTACATCGTCACCTCCAACGACGACGAGCGCCCGTTCTCGCGCGACCAGCGCTCCTGGGTGTACGCGACGGCGAAGCGCGAGAACGACTACGCGGGGTTCGGCACCGACAACGACCTCGAACGTCCGCCGGCCGGCTACGTGATCGTGAAGCACGCCGCGTTCCCCCATGCGCCGGTCGCCGCCGACGCCGACCCCCTGCACCCCGTCCCCGTCGCCAAGGTCGTCGGAGAGCGGCACGGTCGACGCCACGCGTTCCGTCCGGCGTCGGTGGTGAACATCTCGGGCATGAGCTACGGCTCGTTGTCCGGCGCTGCGGTCGAGGCACTCAACCGCGGGGCGGCGCTCGCCGGTTGCCTCCAGTCGACGGGCGAGGGGGGACTCGCCCCGGACCACGCCCACGGCGGCGAGCTCATCTTCCAGATCGGCACCGGGTACTTCGGGGTGCGCGACGAGCACGGCGCGTTCGATCTCGGCCGGCTCGTCGACCTGTGCGAGCGCCATCCGGTGCGGGCGATCGAGGTCAAGCTCAGCCAGGGTGCCAAGCCCGGCCTCGGCGGTCTCCTCCCGGCGGCCAAGGTGACCCCGACCATCGCCGCGGCCCGAGGCGTTCCGGCCGGACAGGACTGCATCAGCCCGAACCGGCACCGCGCGTTCGACGACGTCGACGGCCTGATCGCCTTCGTGGAGCGGATCGCCGACGCGACCGGGCTGCCCGTCGGCGTGAAGGCGGCCGTCGGCGACACCGGGTTCTGGCAGGAGCTCGCACGACGGACCGGCGACCTCGGTGGCGGACCCGACTTCGTCGTCGTCGACGGCGGCGAGGGCGGGACGGGTGCAGGACCGCTCGCGTTCACCGACCACGTCGCCCTTCCGTTCCGGCTCGCCTTCCCCCGCGTGTACCTGGCGTTCGCCGAGGCGGGATTGCACCATGACGTCGCGTTCGGCGGGTCGGCCAAGCTGGGCTTCCCGGAGACCGCGCTGCACGCCATGGCGCTCGGCTGCGACTGGGTGGCCGTCGCCCGAGAACCGCTGCTGGCGATCGGCTGCATCCAGGCGCAGCGATGCCACACCGGGCACTGCCCGACCGGCATCACGACCCACAACCGGTGGCTGGTGCGCGGCCTCGACCCCACCCTGAAATCGGTGCGTTGCGCCAACTACCTGGTGACGCTCCGCAAGGAGCTCCTGCGGCTCGCCCACGCGTGCGGGGTGAGCCATCCCGCGCTCGTCGGCCCGGACCGGATCGAACTGCTCGACGGTCAGGGCGGCGCCCGGACCCTCACCGAGGTCGTCGGCTACGCCCCGGGGTGGGGGTTGCCGGGCGCCCGCGACCGGCGAGCCGTCGACGCGTTGATGCGCGGCTGAGCGGGACCGTCAGCCGAGGCCCGACCCCGGCACGACGCTCAGCGAGCAGCCTGTCGGCGCACCCAGTCCTCGATCAACCAGCCGGCGATCGACATCCCGCCCATGGGGACGTTCTTCGGGAGCTCGTCCCAACGGAACCAGCACGCCTCGACGATCTCCTCCTCCTGGATGACGACCTCACCGCCGTCGTAGCGCGCGGTGAAGCCCAACATCAGCGAGTTCGGGAACGGCCAGGGCTGCGAACCGAAGTAGGTGATGTCCCGGACGGCGATCCCGACCTCTTCGCGAACCTCTCGGGCGACGCACTGCTCGAGGCTCTCGCCGGCCTCCACGAACCCGGCGAGCGTCGAGTAGAAGCGCCCGGGGAACTGGCGACCCCAGGCGAGCAGGGCCTCCTCGTCGTGGTCCCCGCGGGTGACGAGCATGATCACCGCCGGGGAGAGCCGTGGATACGCGAGCTGCCCGCACGCCGGGCAGCGGCGGGCGCGCTCGGCTTCCATCGACTCCGTCGCGGTGCCGCACCGTCCGCAGTAGCGGTGGGTCCGGTCCCAGCTCACGATCTGCTCGGCGCGTCCCGCGATTGTCCACATCGGGTCGGGCACCTTGCCGTAGAGCTGGCGGAGCGGCACCCACAGGTGGTCGTCGGGCTCGTCGGTCCCCTCCGGGACGTCGATGCCGTAGAGCCACTCGTCACCGATCGAGCCCAGGATGTGTCGGCCCTCGACCGGGACGTCCGGCTCGACACGGGGCAACTCGAAACCGTTCTGTCCGGCGACGACGAGGACCTCGCCCCGTCGGACGGCGAAGTAGAACGCCGGGACGTCGTCGTCCGGCCTGCGCATGTGCGGATCGAACACGGGCGGGAAGCTAGCCCACCGCACCGCCTGGCGGGTCAGATAGTTGGAAGGTAGGGCCCGCTCCCGTAGATTGAGCGGTCCTGGGCCGCCTGCGGTCCGGACGACCAAGGTGACGCCCGACAACGGGCAAAGGTCCGCACACCCGGAGGACACGCGTGGGTTCCGTTCCGTACATCGCGCTGGCGACCGCCCTTGCAGGGCTCGGTCTCGCAGCGTTCTTCTTCCAAATGGTGAAGTCGGCCAGCCCGGGTGATGCCCGGATGGTCGAGCTGATGGAGGCGATCCAGGCCGGTGCCCGGGCGTTCCTGCGGCGTGAGTACACCTGGGTCTCCGGCTTCGTCGTCGTGATGACCGTCCTGATCTTCGCCTTCCTCGACTACGGCCGACCCTGGGGTGCGATCGCCTACCTGACCGGCGCCCTTGCCTCGGCGCTCGCCGGGTTCGTCGGCATGACGATCGCAACGCTGGCGAACGCCCGGACCGCCGAAGCCGCCAAGAGCGGCCCGCAGAAGGCGCTCCCGCTCGCCTTCCGCGGCGGCGCCGTCATGGGCTTCACCGTGGCCGGCCTCGGCCTCACCGGGTTGTCGCTGTCGTACCTGGTGTACGTCGAGTGGCTCAAGGTCGACCAGCCCTTCGACGTGCTCACCGCCTTCGCACTCGGCGGCAGCTCGATCGCCCTGTTCTCACGTGTCGGCGGCGGCATCTACACCAAGGCCGCCGACGTCGGTGCCGACCTCGTCGGCAAGGTCGAGGCGGGCATCCCCGAGGACGATCCCCGCAACCCGGCCACCATCGCCGACAACGTCGGTGACAACGTCGGCGACGTCGCCGGCATGGGCGCCGACCTCTTCGAGAGCTACGTCGGCTCGATCATCGCCCCGATCGCCCTCGCAGCGTTCATCCCCGCCCTGATCGTGCCGGGCGCACCCGGTGAGGCGACGGAGTTCTTCGTCTTCCCGCTCGCCATCGCCGCCGTCGGCATGATCGCCTCGATCATCGGTGCGTTCACCGTGCGTTCGAGCGGTAGCGCCAAGGTCAAGGATCTGTCCCGTGCCCTGCACATGGGCACCAACGTCGCCGCCGTGCTGACCATCATCGGCACCGTGGCACTCGGCTATTGGCTCTTCAACACCGAGGTCATCGGTGGCGCCGAGGGTGTCCCCGGCGTTGAGATCGGTAACTGGTGGGGCCTGCCGCTCGCCGTCGTCGGCGGGCTCATCGTCGGCTACGCGATCGGCAAGGTCGCCGAGATCTGGACGTCGGACCACTACAAGCCGGTCAAGAACATCGCCAAGCAGGCCGAGACCGGCCCGGCGACCGTCGTGCTGTCGGGGATCTCCGCCGGCATGATCTCCGTCGCAGCGTCGGTCATCCTCGTCGCCGTCGGTATCGGCGTCGCCTACTGGGGCGGCGAGCAGCTCGCCGACGGGCTCGGCATCTACGGCATCGCTGTCGCGGCCATCGGCATGCTGGCGACCACCGGTGTCGTCGTCTCCGTGGACGCCTACGGCCCGATCGCCGACAACGCCGGCGGCATCGCCGAGATGGCGCACCTGCCACCGAACGTCCGCGAGGTGACCGACAGCCTGGACTCGCTCGGCAACACCACCGCCGCGGTAGCGAAGGGCTTCGCCGTCGGCTCGGCGGCGCTCACCGCACTCGCCCTCTTCAAGGCGTTCGAGGCGTCGCTCGCCCGTGAGGACTACATCCTGAGCCTCGATGTCGGGGAGGTCGAGGTGTTCATCGGCCTGTTCCTCGGCTGCATGCTGCCGTTCCTCTTCGCGTCGCTGACCATCGACGCCGTCGGGCGCGCCGCCTTCAAGATGATCGAAGAGGTCCGGCGGCAGTTCCGGGAGACCCCCGGTCTGCGCGAAGGCAAGGAGGGCGTCACGCCCGACTACGCCCGTTGCGTCGACATCTCGACGTCCGCGGCCCTGCGCGAGATGCTCATCCCCGGCGGCCTCGCGATCATCATCCCGCTCGCGATCGGCTTCATCGACGTGAACGCTCTCGGCGGGTTCCTCGCCGGTGCCCTCGTGACCGGCTTCGCGCTCGCCATCTTCATGGCGAACGCCGGTGGCGCATGGGACAACGCGAAGAAGTACATCGAGGCAGGTGCGCATGGCGGCAAGGGTTCCGACCCGCACAAGGCCGCCGTCGTCGGCGACACCGTCGGTGACCCCTTCAAGGACACCTCCGGGCCGGCGATGAACATCCTCATCAAGGTCATGACCATCGTGTCGCTGATCTTCGCCACGGCGTTCGTCTGAGTTCGCCGTGCGTGCTGGCGAGCCGCTGAGCGGCATCACCGAGACCGTCCGGCGATGGGGCGACTCCGACCGGTTCGTCCCATCGCGCATCTACCAGCCGATCCAGCGCCTCTTGGCGCTCGAGACGGCCGGCGGCGTGGTGATGCTGCTCGCGGCGATCGTCGCCCTCGTCTGGGCGAACTCGCCGGCACACGAGTCCTACTTCGGCCTGTGGGAGGAGACCCGCGTCTCGATCCACCTCGGCGAGGGGTTCCTCCACCTCGACCTCTCGGTCCGGGAGTTCATCAACGACGTCCTCATGACGTTCTTCTTCTACCTGGCAGCGCTCGAGATCAAGCACGAGCTCGTGCACGGGACCTTCCGTGACCGGCGGGCCGCAGCGCTCCCGGCGATCGCCGCCATGGGTGGGATGATCGGCCCGGCCCTCGTATTCACGGCATTCAACCTGGGCGGCCCCGGAGTCGGCGGTTGGGGCATCCCGATGGCGACCGACATCGCGTTCGCGGTGGCGATCGTGACGCTGGCGGGATCCCGGATCCCGCTCGCCGCACGGATGTTCCTCCTCGCGTTCGCCGTGGCCGACGACATCGGCGGCATCCTCGTGATCGCCGTCTTCTACACGGACTCCGTCCAAGCGACCTGGCTCGCTGCCGCTGCCCTTGCCGCTGCCCTGTCCTTCGGCGCCCAACGGCTCGGCATCCGTTCCTACGCCCCGTATCTGGGGCTCGGCGCGATCGCCTGGTTCGCGCTGCACGAGTCCGGCGTGCACGCCACGATCGCGGGCGTCGTGCTCGGGTTCATCACCCCGGCGAGCCCGTTCTATGCACCACGGGTGTTCGCGCCGGCGGCCCGCTCGCTCGTCGACCGAGTCGCGAAGACCGCCGAGAACGACCACCCTCACGATCACACGGGTCAGGAATCGAACGACGCGCAGGCGAGCCTGCGCGACCTCGTCCGCCTCGGGATCGAGACGATGTCGCCGCTCGAGCGGCACCTGGCCTGGGCCGGACCCTGGGTGACCTTCACGATCGTGCCACTCTTCGCGCTCGCCAACGCCGGCGTTCGCGTCGTCGGTGGGGAGATCGGGAACCCGCTACAGGATCCCGTGGTCCTCGGCATCGTGCTCGGTCTCGTCATCGGCAAGTCCGTCGGAATCACGCTCGCATCGCTGATCGCGGTACTCACCGGCGTCGCGAAGTTGCCGAGCGGTGTCACCTGGACGATGGTCGTCGGCCTCGCCACGACCGGCGGCGTCGGGTTCACGGTCGCCCTGTTCGTGACGAACCTCGCGTTCGAGGGCAACGCCGCACTGATCGACCAGGCGAAGCTCGGCGTCCTCGTCGGCAGTCTCATCGCCGGCGTCCTCGGCTTCTCGCTGTTGAGGGTGGCAGCCGCTCGTCGGACCGAGAGCACCGACCGGGTCCTCGAGACCGGCGGGCACTGACCTCGGGGGCGGGACCTCAGCCCTTGCCGACCAACCAGTCGCCCGGCAGGCCGGTACCGCCCCACAGCTTCGCTGCGTAGCGGCGCATCCCCCCGAGCCAACGGTCGACGTCGGTCGCCTTGCGCTCGACGTAGGTGGCGACCTCCGGGTGCGGGAGCACGAGGAAGGTCTCCGCACGCATCGTCCGGACACACGCGTCGGCGACCGACTCGGCGGACAGGATGCCGTCCCCGCCCGCCTGTCCGCCGGTACGTCGCTCGTCACCCTCGAAGTGCTCGAGGATCCGCGTCGCCACCGCCTGGGGACAGAGCACCGACACGCGGATCCCCTGGTGGTGGTGGTTAATCGAGAGCCACTCGCCGAGGGAGACCGCCGCAGACTTGGTGATCGCATAGACGACGGAGTCCATCTGGGTGAGCAGACCGGCCGCCGAGGCCGTGTTGAGGAGGTACCCCTCACCCCGGGCGATCATGGAGGGGAGCACCGCCCGGGCCGCGTACACGTGCGCCATGGTGTGCACCTCCCACATGCGCTGGAAATCCTCGTTCGAGAGCTCCACCCCGCCGCGCTTGCCGTACCCGGCGTTCGAGACGAACACGTCGATCGGACCGTGGGTTCGCAGCGTCGACTCGACGAGATCGACGATCGCCGACTCGTCCGCGACATCGAGACCGACCGCCAACGCCCGCTCGCCGAG
>Ga0194133_10000396_pt1 | contig 90991 bp, 84 predicted proteins | sample TA2KigOf40mmetaG_FD_155448 | JGI IMG/M metagenome (GOLD analysis project Ga0194133, IMG submission 155448) | Freshwater microbial communities from Lake Tanganyika, Tanzania - TA2015055 Kigoma Offshore 40m | ecosystem: Environmental > Aquatic > Freshwater > Lake | place: Tanzania: Lake... | reverse complement strand
GATGGCCAACTGGCGGTGCAGCTCCAGGCCAAAGGTCCATCCTGGACGGTGGGCTATCTCCAGCAATGCGCTGCGCGCCGGGGCATGACCCCTGGACCCATCGCCGGGCAGTGGGTGTTGCCGGGCGAAGATGCCGAATCGCCTGCCCTGGTGCTGTTGAGCTTTGATGCGCAGGCTGCTCTGGCCGAAGACTCTGACCAAGCGGCGCTGCGCCGCTGCACCTTGTCCCTGGACGTTCCGCAGTCGCCCGAGTCAGCCGAGCCTTTTGCACAATGGCAAAGGCTGGCCTCAGCTTTGGCTCAAGACTTGGATGGCGCCTTGGTGGATGACGACGGGCGACCGGTTTCCATCCAGCAGTTTGCCGGCATCCACCAAGAGCTGCAACGCCTGTATCAGGCATTGGCCGCACGGGAGCTTCCCGCCGGCAGCATGGCCGCGCAGCGCCTGTTCAGCTGAAGCTCGGTGGCCATCGTGTCCACGCAGCCGAATGACAAGGGAGCCCAGGCCGTCATTCATGGGCTACAAGAGCGTATTCAGGCTTTGCGTGCCCTGATCGAGCATCACGCTCGGCGCTATTACGAGTTTGATGCGCCGGAAATTCCCGACTCCGATTACGACCGCTTGTTTCAGGAGTTGCAGCAGCTTGAGTTGTCGCATCCGCAACTGCGTACACCAGATTCACCCACTCAGCGGGTATTGGGTCAGGTCTTGCAGGGCTTTGCGCCTGTGGCCCATACCGTACCCATGCTCAGTATCCGTACGGAGACCGACACCACGGAGGCCGGCGCAAGGGAATTTGATGCGCGCATCCGGCGTGAGCTGGGTTTGGCACCCGAGGCTGCCGCCGTGCGCTACTGCTGCGAGCTCAAGTTCGACGGCTTGGCTATTAACCTTCGATATGAGCACGGTGTGCTGGCGCAGGCGGCCACACGTGGCGATGGTGAAACCGGTGAGGACGTCACCCAAAACATCCGTACCGTTCGCCAGATACCGCTGCGGCTGCAAACCCATTCGCGTCCATGCCCCGAGGTTCTGGAGGTGCGCGGCGAGGTTTACATGCGGCGCGATGACTTCGAAGCGCTCAACGAACGCCAACGCAGCCTGATTGCAGCGGGCCATCGGCAGGAGAAGACCTTTGTGAATCCACGCAACGCGGCGGCTGGGGCGGTTCGCCAACTTGATCCGGCCATTGCCGCGCGGCGACCATTGAGTTTCTTTGCTTATGGTCTTGGGCAGGTGCAGGGCTGGGGCGGGGCTTTGCTACAAGGCCCGACCAGCCACAGTGAGATCCTGCAGGCCCTCTCTGATTGGGGCTTGCCGGTGGATGAGCACCGCCAAGTGGTCGAGGGTGCCGCTGGCTTGGTTGCCTTCCACCGCGACATCAAGGGCGTGCGCGACCACTTGCCTTTTGACATCGATGGGGTGGTCTACAAGGTCGATGACCGGTCCACGCAAGACCGGCTGGGCTTTGTAACTCGTGAACCGCGTTGGGCCGTCGCCCACAAGTACCCCGCTCAGGAGGAGATGACGGTGCTGCGGGCTATTGATATTCAGGTCGGGCGAACCGGCAAGCTCACGCCAGTAGCCAAGCTTGAGCCGGTATTCGTGGGCGGCACCACGGTCAGCAACGCCACCTTGCACAACGAAGAGGAGGCGCGGCGCAAAGACGTGCGCGAGGGCGACACGGTGATCGTGCGGCGTGCCGGCGATGTCATTCCTGAAGTGGTGTCGGTGGTTTTGCAGCGGCGACCTCCAGGCGTCGGTGCGCCCTTTGACTTGGTGCAGCGTCTGTCGGGGCGTTGCCCGGTGTGCGCCAGCCCGATTGCGCGCGAACAAGGCGAGGTTGACTGGCGGTGCACAGGCGGTCTGTATTGCCCTGCTCAGCGCAAGCACGCCCTTTTGCACTTTGCCAGCCGACGCGCCCTCGATATCGAGGGCCTGGGTGACAAAGTGGTGGAACAGTTGGTCGACCTGGGGATTGTCGGCACGCTGCCGGAGCTTTACCGCCTTGGGGTGGCCAAATTGGCAGCGTTGGACCGCATGGGCGACAAGAGTGCGGCCAATCTCGTTGCTGCCATTGAAGCCAGCAAACAGACCAGCTTGGCCCGTTTTTTGTTCGGTCTGGGCATTCGCCATGTGGGCGAGGCCACAGCCAAGGACCTAGCGCGGCATTTCGGCTCCATCGACCGAATCATGGGGGCAAGCCTGCAGGCCTTGTTGGAAGTTCCTGATGTGGGCCCTATCGTGGCCCAAAGTATTCGCGGCTTCTTTGACCAGCCTCATCACCGCGAAGTGGTGGAGCAGTTGCGCGCCGCTGGTGTGCAGTGGAACGAAGGACGGGGTGTGCGCAGTGATACTCCTCGCCCCCTGGCAGGCCAAACGCTGGTGCTAACCGGGACACTGCCCACCCTCAGCCGAGATGAGGCCCGCGAGCGGATTGAGGCGGCCGGGGGCAAGGTGGCCGGTTCGGTATCACGCAAGACGCATTGGGTGGTGGCGGGCGCGGAGGCGGGCAGCAAGCTCGAAAAGGCGCGCGAGTTGGGCATCTCGGTGTTGGATGAAGATGGGCTCAAGGCCATGCTGGAAGGGCCTGCACAGGAAGGGGCGACATGACCGTTCGCGAAATTCTTCGTATGGGCGACCCACGCCTGCGGCGGGTGGCTGAACCCGTGTTGGATGTGGGCAGCGCCGAGCTCCGTGACCTGCTGGCGGACATGCGCCACACCATGGTCGCGGCGCATGGCGCTGGCTTGGCCGCCCCGCAAATAGGCGTCAACCTGCAGGTGGTCATCTTCGGCACCGGACAGGTCAGCCCGCGGTACCCGCATGAGCTGCCCATATCCCCAACGGTGTTGATCAACCCGGTCATCGAGCCGATGGATGCTCAGGAGACCCTGGGGTGGGAGGGGTGTTTATCGGTGCCGGGGCTCAGGGGCCAGGTGCCCCGCTGGAGCCGAGTGCGCTACCGTGGGCTTGATGATCTGGGCCAGCCCCTTGACCGGGTGGTCGAGGGCTTTCATGCCCGGGTGGTGCAGCATGAGTGCGACCATCTCTTGGGCATCCTGTACCCGCAGCGCATGCGCGACTTCAGCCAATTTGGCTACACCGATATCCTGTTTCCAGAGCTGGCAACGCGCTCCGGTGATGATGACTGACCCGCGCGGCCGAGCCCGATACAGGGGGCTGCCGGTCATCCGCCGCACGCCCGGCTGCGTTGATCCGTCATGAACAACAGGTCCCTGGTGCGCGTTTGCTTTGCCCTGCTGCTGGGCCTGGCTGCTTTGGTTCCTCGCCTGTCCTGTGCCCAAGCCACCTGGGCACCGCCGGTACCCGTGCCCGGCGCTGCATCGGCTGCGCCGCCCGTACCGCTTGAACGGGTGGAGCGGGTGGGGCGGGTGGCGGCCATCAGTGGTGCTGCTCAGCTGTGGGACGCGCAGGATCGACAGTGGATTCCGCTGCAGCCCAACAGGCTGGTCACCGAGGGCGACCGCCTTCGCAGCGAGGCACAGGCCCGTGTGGAGATCCAGGTGGGTACCTTGGCGCTTTGGATGGGCCCGAGCAGCGATGTGGACGTGCTGCGGCTGGATACCCAAGCGGCTCAGCTGCGGCTTAACCAGGGGCACCTGGTGGCCCGAGTCCGCACCTCCGAGTGGGCCAGCTCGCTGCAGGTGCTGACCGGTGAACTGGTGGCGCAGCCCTTGGCGCCGGGCCTGTATCGGGTGGACCGAGACACGGTTTCCGGTGGGCGCTCTGCCGCTGCGACCTTGCGGGGTCTCTTGAGCGTGAATGCAGTCGATGCCCGCCTGCAGCTGGCTGGTGGCCAGCGCTTGGAGGTCATGGGCTCGCAGGCGGGCGGCGGTCTGCGAAACACGGTACTGCTCAGTGACGCCTTCGCCACTTGGGTTCAGGCGCGTGATCAGATGCCCGACGACCCGGTGTCGGCCGCTGCTGCGCCTTGGCGGGAAGTGACGGGCCTGGAGACTTTGGAACGCTATGGCCGCTGGGAGCGCCATCCTGATGAAGGTTGGATATGGTCACCCCACACGGTCAGGCCTGGCTGGGAGCCTTTTCGGGAAGGCCGGTGGGTATGGGCCTACCCCTGGGGCTGGACCTGGCTGGATGATGCGCCCTGGGGTTTTGCGCCGTCCCACTTCGGACGCTGGATCTACTGGAACAGCCGCTGGGTGTGGGCGCCGGGCGCGGCGCGCATCCGCCCTTTGCCACCCAACACGGCCCCACCCTGGGTGCCGGAACACCGCACCGAACGCAAGCCGCGCCCCGAACCGGGCGAGCCGGGCTTACACCGCCCGCTACCACCTGGCGGGGCGGGGCTGCCGGGGGGAGTGCACAACCCACTCCTGCCGGGCCTGGACGAGCGGCCCCTTCGCCCCGACCGCCGTCATGGCATTGAGCGGCCGACTCGTGAGCCTATGCCCACAGACCCAGCAGGAGAGCGCCGATCGGACCGAGCGGTTGACCGCGTGATCGAGCGGCCGGTTGAGCGTCCCGTCGACCGACCACCACCGGCCCTTCGCCCCGAACGTGGTGAGCCTGTTCGCAGCCCCCCCAAGCCGCTTGACCCACGCCCGGCAGACCGTCCGTCCAGCGACAAGCCCGATCGCCCAGACCGGTCCCGTCAACTCGCTCAGTAACACCACCGGTGGCCCGCCGAGCCCTGGGCAAGCAGGCGCCGGCTTGGCGCGCAGCTTGCACCGCCTTAGGTGCCTAAGGGCCGCTTGGGGAGCAAACGGTTTAGCGCTGGCCAGACGTTATCCAGCATTAAGGGGTGGGCGGCTTCCTTGGGGTGTATGCGGTCGGCTTGGAACAGCTCATCGGCCTTGGGGCTGTCAGCGACCCCCTTAAGCAAAAACGGAACCAAGCCGGTCTGGGCTGATTGGGCTACTTCCACAAACACCGCTGCAAAGGCGTCTGTGTAGGCCTTGCCGTAGTTCGGGGGTACCTGCATGCCCAACAACAAAACCTGCGCCCCGGTGCTTTGCGCCGCACGCGTCATGGCGAGGAGGTTGTCACGTGTGCTGGTGATGGGCAGTCCGCGCAGGGCGTCGTTGCCGCCGAGTTCAATCAGCACATGCGTGGGCTTGTGTTGCTGCAAAAGCGCGGCCAAGCGTGAGCGTCCGCCGGCTGTGGTGTCGCCGCTGATGCTGGCATTGACCACACGTGCCCCGCGCTGTTCCTGGTCTAGGCGTTTTTGCAGCAGGGCGACCCAGCCGGTGCCCCGCGAGATGCCGTATTCGGCCGACAAGCTGTCGCCCACGACCAAGATCACGGCTGCTTGCGCGGCAAGCCCTGGCCACGCGTACGCCGCCAGGATCAGGCTACAGTGCCTAACCCAAGTGCGGCGGCTGAGTGGTTCGGCTGCGATCAAACGGCCAGACATGACAGATGCCCTGATGGTGGTGGAGCACGTGAGCAAGCGCGTGCGGGATGCGGATGGTGAACTCACGATTCTCGACGATGTGAGCTTTGAGTTGCCCACGCGCCAAACCGTGGCGATCGTGGGGGCTTCGGGCTCTGGGAAGAGCACCTTGTTGTCAATCCTTGCGGGGTTGGATACCCCTTCTGAGGGTCGGGTGCAGGTTCAGGGCCAGAACCTGTTTGGCCTTGACGAGGACCGACGCGCCGACCTGCGGGCGCGGCGCATGGGATTCGTGTTCCAAAGCTTCCAGCTGTTGGCCCACTTAAGTGCACTTGAAAACGTGATGCTGCCGCTGGAGTTGATGGGATATCCCAAGCCACGCCAGCAAGCCCTGGAGATGTTGGACCGGGTGGGTCTGAGTTCCCGGGTGGGGCACTACCCCAAGGTCTTGTCGGGCGGTGAACAGCAACGGGTGGCTCTGGCGCGCGCCTTTATTGTGCGGCCAGCCTTGCTGTTGGCAGATGAGCCCACCGGTAGCTTGGACCACGCCACAGGCGAGCGCATCATGGACTTGATCTTCCGCATGAACCGAGACGAAGGTACCACCTTGGTCATGGTCACGCACGACCAAACGATTGCCGATCGCTGCGACCGCCGTCTGGTGATTGATGCTGGGCGGCTTACTGAGCGAACTTGAAGTCGGTCTTGGCGCGGTCGCGCAGGCCCTGCTGATAAGCCTGCAACTTGTTCTGCACCATCTGCTGAGAGATGCGATCGCGCACCTCTTCCAGCGGCGGGAATTGCGCTTCACGCGTATCTTCCAGGCGGATGATGTGCCAGCCGAACTGTGATCGGACCGGCTCGCTGGTCTCGCCCTTTTTCAGTTTGGCCATGGCCTGACCGAACTCAGGCACATATGACTCGGGCCTGGCGTAGTCGAGATCGCCGCCGCGCTGGGCTGAACCGGGGTCCTTGGAGTGCTTCTTTGCCAAGTCATCGAAGCTGGCGCCCCCCTTGAGTTGGGCCGCCAAAGTTTTGGCCTCGTCTTCCTTTTCGACCAGGATATGACGGGCGCGGTACTCCGAGCCTTGTGCCTGAGCCTTGTACTTGTCGTACTCAGACTTGATCTCGGCATCGGTGGGTGGGTTCTTGCGTTGCCAATCGGCAAAGAGTTCACGGATCAGCAGCGTTTGGCGCAGCAATTCCATCTGAGCGCGGTAGTCGGGCGTCGTGGCAATGCCGCGTCGCTCAGCTTCTTGCGCAAAGATCTCACGCAGAACCACCTCTTCTCGCACCCGAGCCTCAAGCTCGGGCGTGACCGGCTGGCCGCTGCGGCTGGCCTGCTGCATCAGCGTGTCCATGCGCGACTTGGGTACCGGTTTGCCATTGACGTTGGCCACGTTTTGGGCCGTTGCCCAGATCGGAAAGGCGGCAGTGGCCGCCAGCATCAGAAGCTTCTTGCTCATGGAGGGGGAGGGTCAGTCGTGGGGGCTGCGGGCCTGAATGGCCAGGGCATGAATCCCGCGAGATACAAGCCCCTGCAGGGCATCATACACAAGCCGGTGTCGTGCAACCCGGCTCAGTCCCTCAAAGCGGTCGCTGAGGATTCTCACCGTGTAGTGCCCACCCTCACGCGCACCGGTGTGGCCCGCATGCAGGTGGCTGTCGTCGACTACCTCCAACTCCTGGGGGGCCAGGGCCGTGATCAGCGCCTGGGTGATGGCCGCCCGGTCTGCCTTGGGAATCGTTGCGGGCTGTGCTGGGGAGTGAGCCTGCGGTGCAGCACTTGCCGGGTCGACTTCGACAGGAAGGACGCGGGCCGCAGGGGGTTTGCTTGGTGGCTGGCTCATCGGGACCCTTCTGGTTCTTCAATCAGGTGGCGGGAAACCCAAATCGCTTGGGCCACAGAGAAGGCCAGCAACAGGCCCATGCTGCCAAAGAGCTTGAAATTGACCCAGGTGGCGGTGTCGAAACCGTACGCCACCCACAGGTTCAGGCCCCCCATGGTGACAAAGAAAGCAGCCCACGCTTGGCTCAGGCGCCACCAAATCGGCTCGGGCAGCCTCATCTGCGTACCGAGCAGGCTGCGAAGCAGGTTGCGCTTCCAAACCCACTGACCCAGCAGCAGGGCACTCCCCATGGCCCAGTAAAGCACCGTGGGTTTGAGCTTGATGAAGGTTTCGCTGTGAAACCAAACCGTTGCAGCGCCCAGCACCACGACCAAGGCCAGGCTCACCCACAGCATCGTGTCCACCGTGCGCCCGCTCGCCTTGAGTAAGGCCACCTGAAACCCGGTGGCCACCATGACCACGAGCGTGGCCAGCAACACGGGCGCCACCTCGGGCGTGACCACACCGCCTTGCACCAGGAATCCCAGGTGCTGTGTGGCCCATGATGCGGCCTGGTCAGGGTGCCCCTCGGCCCACTTGAAAGCCAAAAAGAACAGGACGATAGGCAGAAAGTCCAGCAGCAGCTTCAAGTTGGGGCTCCGTTTGGGCTGGATGGGGGAGCGCTTGCGGAGGAATCCTGCGGTGTGCTGGCGGTAAAAGAAAGCGAGGCCGAGTTGATGCAATACCGCAAGCCGGTCGGCTGCGGCCCGTCCTCAAAAACATGCCCGAGGTGTGCGCCGCACTGTCGGCAGCGCACTTCAACCCGAACCATGCCATGGCTGTGGTCAGGCAGCGCTTCGATCACCTGGTCATTCACCGGCTCCCAATAGCTGGGCCAGCCGCAGCCCGCGTCGAATTTCGCTTTGGACTGGAACAACCGTGTGCCGCAGCACACGCAGTCGTAGTGCCCGCCTTCCCAGTGATCCCAAAACCGTCCGGTGAAGGCGCGCTCTGTGGCGGCCCTGCGGGTCACCTGGAACTCGATGTCGCCCAAGGTTTGGCGCCATTGCGCTTCGGGCTTGCGAATGGGGTAGCGGGGGTCGTCGTTGGAGTGGGGCATGGTCGAAGGGTTCTGGGTCGGCAGGGCGCGCAAGCCCCAGGGCGGGTGGGTTGTAGACAGGCAAGACAAACATAATTGGAACTCTGGGCAAAACCCTGACTCCGCTGGGGGTCTTGGCATGATTGTGGGGTATGCCCTGAGTTTGATTGTGTCGGTGTTCCGGTACCTTTTGGCCCCACAACTCCACTGTTCCTGCAGTTTGATTGAAGGAGAACCTCAAGATGAATCGCTACACCCGCACGATCCTGGCCGCATCCATGGCCACCGGTATGGCTTTGAGCGCTGGCATGGCCCACGCGCAAAAGGGAGAGACCATCAAGATCGCCTGGATCGACGCGCTGACCGGCCTGACGGCGGCCACAGGCAAAAACCAACTGCAGGGCTTTCAGTTCCTCGCTGAGCAGTTCAGCAAGTCCAACTCGGCTGGTGTCAAGTTCGAGATCATGCCCTTTGACAACAAACTCAGCCCGCAGGAAACCGTGAGCGTTCTGCAGGCGGCCATCGACAAAGGCGTGCGCTATGTGGCACAGGGCACAGGCAGCGGCCCTGCGGCTGCCATCATCGACTTCTTGGCCCGCTATAACGAGCGCAATCCGGGTAAAGAGGTGCTGTTCCTGAACTACGCCGCAGTCGATCCCGCACTCACCAACGAGCGGTGTAACTTCTGGCACTTCCGCCTGGACGCGGACACCTCAATGAAGATGGAAGCCTTGAGCACCTTCATGCAGGGTCAGAAGGACATCAAAAAGGTGTACCTGATCAACCAAAACTATTCACATGGTCAACAGGTGGTCAAGTACGCCAAGGAGAACCTGGCTCGTAAGCGCCCCGACATACAAATCGTGGGTGAGGATCTCACGCCATTGGCGCAGACTCGTGATTTTGCTCCCTACATCGCCAAGATCAAGGCTTCAGGCGCTGACACGGTGGTCACCGGCAATTGGTCGTCTGACCTCACGCTGCTGATCAAGGCGGCCAATGACGCAGGCCTAGATGCCAATTTCTACACCTACTACGCCTCGGTCAGTGGCACCCCCACCGCCCTGGGCCCCAATGCCGCTGGCCGCGTGTACCAGGTGGGCATCATGTCTTACGAGTCCCCCGAGGCCCGCAAGATCATGGACGCTTACAAGGCGAAGTTCAACGACGACTTTTACACGGCCCAGATCTTCAGCGCCTACCAGCTGTTGAGCGCGGCCATGACCAAGGCCAAGAGCACCGATCCGCTCAAGGTGGCATTTGCCCTGGAGGGCCTGGAGGCCAAGGGCCTGTCGGGCGAGGTACAAATGCGCAAGACCGACCACCAGTTGCAGCAGCATGTGTTCATCAGCCGCTGGGAAAAGGCCGGTGCCAAACCCAACGATTACAGCGTTGAAAACACCGGCTACAACTTTCGCACCATTCGTACCTTCGAGCCCTATGTGGCCAGCACGCCGACCTCGTGCCAGATGAAGCGCCCGAATCCGCGCTAAGCTGTTGGCCTGAACCGGGGGCCCTTCAGGCGAAAGCCTGCAGGGCCCTTTTCTCGAATGTCACTCGGACGCCCATAGGACCCCGCGGCAGGTGGACCAAGTCCTGATCAACATCCTCAACGGCATCAGCGCCGGTCTGTTGCTGTTTATGCTCAGCTCTGGGCTGACGCTCATCTTCAGCATGATGGGCGTGCTCAATTTCGCCCACACCAGCTTCTATATGGTGGGGGCCTATCTGGCGTACTCCATGTCCCAGGCCGTGGGTTTCTGGCCTGCCTTCTTGGTGGCTCCGTTGGTGGTGGGGGTGATGGGCGCCGTGTTCGAGCGGTACGCCTTGCGCAAGGTCCACAAATTTGGTCATGTGCCCGAACTGCTGGTGACCTTTGGTCTGTCTTACGTGGTCCTGGAGGTGGTCAAGCTGGTATGGGGCCTGTCCAACGTGCCCTTTTCGCCGCCAGAGGTGCTGCAGGGCTCTGCCTTTACCGTGATGCAATCCAGTGAAACCGGCTTGGGTCTCATGCTCGGGGCTGCGCCCAAGGCCCTGTGCGTGGGCAACGACACGGTGAAGTTGGCGTGCTCCACATTCCCAGCCGCGCGCTTTTTCATCATGGCTGTAGCCGTGGTGATGCTGCTTTTCCTGTGGTTACTGCTCACCCGGACCCGCATTGGCCTGGTCATTCAGGCCGCCCTCACCCACCCAGAGATGGTGGAGGCTTTGGGGCACAACGTACCACGGGTGCTGATGCTGGTCTTCGGCAGTGGTTGTGCGTTGGCAGGCCTGGCCGGGGTGATTGGGGGCATGACCTTCATCACTGAACCCTCAATGGCTGCAATCGTGGGCTCGATTGTGTTCGTGGTGGTGGTGGTGGGTGGCATGGGCTCACTGGCCGGCGCCTTCGTGGGTTCACTGGTGATTGGACTGCTGCAGACCTTGCCTTTGACCGTGGACCATTCGCTGGCCGATGCTGCTCGATCCTTGGGTTGGGCCGTTACGCCACAGACTTTTGGTTACCCATTCCTCAAGATCACCTTGTCTCAAGCAGCACCCATCCTGCCTTACCTGCTGCTGGTCTTGATTCTGATCTTCAGGCCCAAGGGCCTGCTGGGCACCCGTGAAGACTGAGCGGGGAGCCTCCACACCATGACCATCGACGAAACCCGTGCTGCCGTCCATTTCAAGCCGCTCAATGTGGGCCGCTGGATCGTATGGGGCTTGTTTGCCCTGCTGCTGATCGTGGCCCCCCTGTGGTGGACCAGCGGCTTTGCGCTGACGATGCTGTCACAGATGGGTATCGCCATCATCGCTTGCTTGGCCTACAACATGATCCTGGGCCAGGGCGGCATGCTCAGCTTTGGCCATGCGGTCTACAGCGGCTTGGGGTCGTTTCTGGCCATTCACACTCTCAACCTGGCCTCGGCCGGTAAGTTGTCGATCCCGGTGAGCCTGGTGCCGCTGGTGGGTGGTTTGGCTGGCTTGTTCTTCGCGTTCTTGCTCGGCTATGTGACCACTAAGAAGTCGGGCACCACCTTTGCCATGATCACCCTGGGCGTAGGCGAGTTGGTGTGGTCGATGTCCTTGATGCTGCCGGAATTCTTCGGTGGTGAAGGTGGCATTTCAGGCAATCGGGTGGTAGGCGATCCCTTCTTGGGCATCACCTTTGGGCCACAGATTCAGGTGTACTACTTGATTGCTGTGTACTGCTACATCACGACGGCGGCCATGTTCGCGTTCACCCGCACCCCCTTGGGGCGTATCCTCAACGCGGTGCGCGACAACCCCGAGCGCGTGGAGTTTGTGGGCTACAACACCCAGATCGTGCGCTTCCTGGCTTTCATGGCCTCGGGCTTCTTCGCGGGCATTGCCGGCGGGCTGGCGGCCATCAATTTTGAGCTGGTTACCGGTGAAGTGGTGGGTGCTCATCGTTCGGGTGCATACCTGCTCTTTGTCTTCCTAGGAGGCGCCACCTTCTTCTTCGGTCCCATCATCGGTGCCATTTTGATGGTGATCGCTCTGGTGCTCTTGTCCGAGTGGACCAAAGCCTGGCTGCTCTATTTGGGCTTGGTGTTCTTGTTCATGGTGATGTACGCGCCGGGTGGCTTTGCCAGCCTGATCATGATGAACCTGCGCGTGGCAGCCTTTGGAAAATTGAGGCGGCTGTGGACGTCCTACCTGGCGTTGTTAGGCACTGGCTTGACCGTCTTGGTGGGCGGTGCGGCTATGGTGGAGATGACCTATCACCTCCAGATGAATGCCGCGATGGGGCCGGACGTCCGCTTCATGGGCGTCAAGTTGGATGCCACCGGGCTGGATGCTTGGTTCGGAGCGGCATTCACTATGGTTTTGGGCATCGTCTTGTTTGAATTCGCGCGGCGCGCGTTCAGGCAAGAATGGGACCAGACGCAGGAAGAGATCGAGAAGGAAATCAAGCGCCGAGAGTCGCTATGAGCCAGCAGCACCGCCCATCCCCCAAGGGCTTGGCCCTTGAACTAATCGATATTTACAAAAGCTTTGGCAAGACCGAGATCATTCGCGGCGCCAGTTTGAGCGTGGCCCAGGGTGAACGTGTAGCCATCATCGGACCCAATGGGGCCGGCAAAAGCACCTTGTTCAACCTGATCAGTGGCCGCTTTACCCCGACCCGGGGCGAGATACGGCTGATGGGGCAGCGCATTGACGGGCGCAAGCCGTTTGACATCAACCGACGTGGCCTGGCCCGCAGCTTTCAGGTGAGCAATCTCTTCACCCGCCTGTCTGCCTTCGAAAATATCCGATGCGCCGTGCTGTGGAGTCTGGGCCATCGCTATGCTTTCTGGCGCTTTTTGGCCGATCTGGACGATGTGACCGAACGCGTAGACGAGGTCTTGGAGATGATCAAGCTCGACAAGAAGCGCGATCACTTGGCTATGAACCTGACCTACGCCGAGCAGCGCGCTTTGGAGGTGGGGGTCACAATTGCCGGTGGGTCGCCAGTGATTCTGCTGGACGAGCCCACGGCCGGCATGAGCAAGAGCGAGACCACGCGGTTTGTGCGCCTGATCCGAGAAGTTACCGAAGGCAGGACGCTGCTGACGGTGGAGCACGACATGGGCGTGGTCTTTGGACTGGCCGACAAGATCGCTGTGCTTGTGTATGGCGAGGTGATCGCCTTTGACACCCCAGAGCGCGTCCGTGCGGACGCTCGTGTCCAAGAGGCCTACCTGGGTTCGGTCTTGGCCGACCAACAGGTCGCTTCGGCCGCGGCCTGAATCTCATCGCGCTGCCCCATGCTCAATGTTGCGAACCTTCATGCCTTCTACGGCAAGAGCCATGTGCTGCATGGTGTGAATTTCGCTGTCCAGCCTGGCGAGATCATCGGTTTGCTGGGCCGCAACGGTTCGGGCCGCTCCACCACCGTCAAGGCGGTTATGGGCTTGGTCGATGCGCATGGGTCGGTGCGATGGAAGGGCCAAGAGCTCATTGGTAACAAGGCCTTTGAGATCGCCCACCGAGGCATCGGCTACGTTCCGGAAAACCGCGATATCTTCCCCAAGCTGACGGTGCACCAAAACCTGATGCTGGGTTGCAAGGCGGCCAAGCCCGACCCCAAGGCGCGTTGGCAATTCGATGATATGTATGCGCTGTTTCCCCGCTTGAAGGAGCGCCAGCACACCGAGGCGGGCGTCTTGTCCGGCGGCGAACAGCAGATGTTGACCCTGTGTCGTACGCTGATGGGCGACCCGGATCTAATCATGATCGACGAACCCACGGAGGGTCTGGCCCCGAAGATCTTGGAATTGGTGGCCGAGTACCTTCGCGAACTCAGGCGCCGTGGGGTTTCGGTGTTGCTGGTGGAGCAAAAGCTCACGATCGCGCTGGAGGTTTCTGAGCGTTGTCTGGTCATGGGACATGGCCAGATCGTGTTCGAGGGAACGCCCGCGGAGCTGCGCGACAACCGCTACATCCGCAAGGAATGGCTCGAGGTCTGAGCCGCCTAGAATAGAACGAGCATGCCGTTTTCGCGGCGCGGCTTGAACATCATTTCCCGCCCCATCCCAACGTCCACAAGGAGACCCGCCCGATGAGCGCAAGCTACGAGGTGCGCGGCGCCGTTGCCGTCATCACCCTGAACAACCCACCGGTCAATGGTCTGGGCATGGTCACCCGTTCGGCCATCGCTGCCGGCATTGAGCAGGCGGTAGCTGACGCTTGCGTAAAGGCTATCGTCATCACAGGGGCCGGCAAGGCGTTTTCCGGTGGTGCGGACATACGAGAGTTCGGCTCACCCAAGGCAACTCAAGAGCCTAATTTGCTCAGCCTGATTCGCCTGTGCGAGAACACGCCCAAGCCAGTGTTGGCGGCCATCCACACCGTCTGCATGGGCGGGGGACTGGAGTTGGCGTTGGGTTGCCACTACCGCGTGGCCTCGCCCGGTGCACAGATCGCATTGCCCGAGGTGAAACTGGGCTTGGTCCCTGGGGCTGGTGGCACGCAGCGCCTGCCCAGGGTGTTGGGGTTGGAAACCGCACTGAACATGATTGTCAAGGGTGACCCGGTCAAGAGCGAAGTGTTGGCGGCTTTGCCGGGTCAGAAGTTGTTTGATCGGGTGATCGAGGGTGACCTCCTCACTGGCGCCTGTTCCTATGCGCTGGAAGTGGCCGACATCCGTCCGCTGCCGTTGGTTCGCAACCTCAAGGCGGCGCACCCTCAAGGCGACGCCTACTTTGCCTTTGCGCGCAACACGGTAGGCGCAGTTGCTAAACACTTTCCCGCTCCGCAAAAGTGTGTGGATTGCGTGGAAGCCGCGACCAAGCTGGACATTGAGGAGGGCCTGCTCTTGGAGCGTGGGCATTTCCTGTCCCTGATGATGACGCCCGAGTCCAAGGCCTTGCGCCATGCGTTCTTTGGGGAACGCGCTGCCAGCAAGATCCCTGATGTGCTCGAAGATACGCCGCTGCGTCCGGTGGCCACCGTGGGTGTGATCGGTGCCGGCACCATGGGCGGCGGAATTTCCATGAATTTTCTGAATGCCGGCATCCCAGTGACCATCTTGGAGACCCAGCAGGCGGCACTGGACCGTGGCGTGGCCACCATCCGCAAGAACTATGAGGCACAGGTCAAAAAGGGCAAGCTCAAGCTTGAGAAGTGCGAGGAGCGCATGGCCTTGCTCAAGACCACCCTGAGCTACGACGACCTGAAGGCCTGTGACCTCATCATTGAAGCGGTATTCGAAGAAATTGGCGTCAAGCAGGTGGTGTTTGAGCGGCTCGATGCGATAGCCAAACCTGGGGCAATTCTGGCCTCCAACACCTCGACCCTGGACGTTGACAAGATTGCCTCGTTCACGCGGCGGCCGCAAGACGTGGTCGGCATGCACTTTTTCAGCCCTGCCAATGTGATGAAGCTCTTGGAGGTGGTTCGGGGGCGAGCCACGGCCCACGACGTGCTAGCCACGGTGATGAAGGTGGCCAAGACGATCAAGAAAACGGCTGTGGTGTCGGGTGTGTGTGACGGCTTTATCGGCAATCGAATGATCGAGCAATACAGTCGTCAAGCCGGTTTTTTGCTGGAGGAGGGTTGTACCCCGGCCCAGGTCGACAAGGCGGTTGAAAAGTTCGGCTTTGCCATGGGCCCCTTCCGCATGGGTGACCTGGCAGGCAACGACATCGGCTGGGCCATTCGCAAGCGCCGCTACCTGGAAAAGCCCCAAATGCGCTACAGCAAGACAGCGGACCTGCTCTGTGAGAAGGGTCGCTACGGGCAAAAGACCGGGGCTGGTTGGTACGACTACGCGCTCGGCAAGCGCGATGCCATCCCATCAGCCGAGGTGGTCAAGATGATCGAGGACCACCGCAGAGCACTGCGCATCACGCCGCGCCGAATTCCCGATGAGGAAATTGTTCATCGCCTGGTGTATTCGCTGGTCAACGAGGCGGCCAAGATCCTGGAAGAGGGTATTGCCAACAAGGCCAGCGATGTGGATATGGTCTACCTCACGGGCTACGGCTTCCCCCTGTGGCGCGGCGGCCCGCTGTGCTACGCCGACACCCAGGGGCTGTTCAATGTGGTGCAGGCCATGAAGCGGTTTGCCCGAAACCCCCACGACGATGCCGATTTCTGGCAACCCGCACCGTTGTTGACCAAGCTCGCAGCCGAAGGCAAGACCTTCAGTTAAGCCGCCAACCGCACTGAACACCAGGATCACCACGATGAGCAATGCACTGATCGTTTCAACCGCCCGTACCCCATTGGCCAAGAGCTGGAAGGGTGCCTTCAATATGACTCATGGAGCCACCTTGGGTGGGCACGCTGTGCAGCACGCCATCTCCCGCGCAGGTCTTGAGGCCGCAGCTGTGGAAGACGTGCTGATGGGCTGTGCCAACCCTGAAGGCGCCACGGGAGCGAATATTGCAAGGCAAATTGCATTGACGGCGGGCTGCCCGGTCACCGTCTCGGGGATGACCGTCAACCGTTTTTGCTCATCGGGGCTGCAGACCATTGCGCTGGCAGCTCAACGCATCATCGCGGGCGAAGGTGATGTCTATGTGGCCGGGGGAGTGGAGAGCATCTCCTGCGTTCAGCAGGAAATGAACCAGCACATGCTGCGTGATCCGGCCTTGTTTGCACAAAAACCTGAGATCTACTGGAACATGCTGCAAACCGCCGAGCAGGTGGCCAAGCGCTACGGTGTCACTCGTCAGGCCATGGATGAGTACGGTGCGGCCAGCCAGCAAAAGGCCTGTGCGGCGCAGGCGGGTGGCAGGTTTGACGACGAAATTGCCCCGATCACCGTGACAGCGGGCGTGGCCGACCCTGTGCGCGGCATGACAGCGCAGGCAGTGACGGTCAGTAAAGACGAGGGTACTCGTGAAGGCACCACCGCAGAAGGCATCAGCGGTATTCGCCCGGCCATTCCTGGTGGGGTGATCGCAGCCGGTAATGCCAGCCAGTTCTCAGACGGCGCCGGGGCCTGTGTGGTGGTCAGCGAGGCGTATGCGCAGCGGCACCACCTCAAGCCCTTGGGCCGCTTCCTCGGTTTTGCAGTGGCGGGCTGCGAGCCCGATGAGATGGGTATCGGGCCGGTGTTTGCCGTTCCGAGAGTCCTGCAACGATTGGGCCTTTCGATGCAGGATATCGACCTGTGGGAACTCAATGAAGCATTTGCGGTTCAGGTGCTGTACTGCCGAGACAAGTTGGGCATCCCGTCGGACCGACTGAATATCAATGGTGGTGCGATTGCCCTGGGGCACCCCTACGGCGTCTCGGGCCAGCGTTTGACGGGCCATGCCCTCATCGAAGGTCGACGCCGGGGCGCCAAGCGGGTGTGCGTGACCATGTGCGTCGGCGGCGGTATGGGCGCTGCAGGTGTGTTTGAGGTTCTGTGAACCGGTTGACGGCGCGCCGTACGCTGGGAGTACCCCTGTGCGGCAAGCTTTGTTTGGCAAGTTGAGATGCGTGCAACCGTCGATTTCTTGCTCCACGATTGGCTGAAGGTTCAAACGCTCACCGAGCGTGAACGCTTCGCCGACCACAGCCGCGAAACCTTCAGCCAAGTACTGGACACCTGTGAACGTATCGCACGCGAAAAGTACGCGCCTTTCAACCGCTTGGTCGACACTGAAGAACCTCGCTTCGATGGTCAGAGGGTGATCCTGCCCCAGGCCACCCAGGATGCCTGGGACGCCTACGCTGCCAGCGGCATGCTCGGCGCAGCCCAGGATTACTCCATTGGAGGGATGCAACTTCCCTACACAGTGGAAGCTGCGGCCAACGCGTTCTTTGCCAAGGCGTCGGTGAGTATCGGGGCGAGCCTGCTCAGTGTGGGCAACGCCAACCTGCTCATGGCACACGGCACACCGCTGCAGCAGCGGGTGTTTGCACAGCATGAGTTTAGCGGCCGCTTCTCGGGCACCATGTGCCTGAGTGAACCCCAGGCGGGATCGAGCCTGTCGGATGTGGCCACCCGCGCGACACCAGACGGCCCCGACTTTGAGGCCGATCCCTTAGGGCCCCGCTACCGCCTGCGTGGCAACAAGATGTGGATCAGCGCTGGAGAGCACGAGCTCACCGAAAACATCATCCACCTGGTGCTGGCCAAGATTCCCGGGCCCGATGGCCAGATGCCGCCGGGGGTGAAAGGCATTTCACTGTTCATCGTGCCCAAGAAGTTGGTCGATGAATCGGGTGAACTCACCGGTGAGCGCAACGACGTTGCGCTGGCAGGTCTGAACCACAAGTGTGGCTGGCGCGGTACCACCAATACGCTGCTCAATTTCGGCGAAGGGCGTTTTCCGGTTCGTGCTGCTGTCGGGTCGGCAGGCTTGGACGGCCAGGGCGCCGGCGCGATTGGCTACCGGGTAGGTGTGCCCGGAGAAGGCTTGCGCTATATGTTCCACATGATGAACGAGGCCCGGATCGGCGTGGGTATGGCCGCAGCGATGCTGGGTATGGCCGGCTATGAGGCGTCTTTGGCCTATGCGCGCCAGCGCCCGCAGGGCCGTTCGGTGGGCCCTGCTGGTAAAGACCCCCAACAAGCCCAGATCCCAATCATTGAGCATGCCGATGTCAAGCGGATGCTGTTGGCACAGAAAGCCTATTGCGAGGGTGCCCTGGCTTTGGAGCTGTATTGCGCGCGCTTGGTCGATGAGTTGCACACCGCAACGCCTGCCGCTCGCAACGAGGCACGCCTGCTCCTGGAGGTGCTCACGCCCATTGCCAAGAGTTGGCCCAGCGAGTGGTGTCTGGAGGCCAACAGCTTGGCCATTCAGATACACGGCGGCTATGGCTACACGCGTGACTTTCCGGTGGAACAGTATTGGCGCGACAACCGCCTCAACATGATCCACGAGGGCACTCACGGCATCCAGGCTCTTGATCTATTGGGCCGCAAGGTGGTGATGGAAGGCGGCGCTGGGCTCAAGCTGGTGGCCGGCCGGGTCAACATCACGGTGCAGCAGGCGCTACAGCAACCGGGGCTGGCCTTGCAGGCCGAGCAACTTTCTCAGGCCTTGCAGCAGCTCAGCGCAGCCACCAAAGCGGCGTGGGCCACAGGCGTGGCTGAAGAGGCTCTGGCCAATGCAACCCCGTATTTGCAGGCCTGTGGCCATGTTGTTTTGGGCTGGATCTGGTTGGATGTGGCGCTTTGCGCCGCATCCGAGTCGCCCCAGCACCGGGGTTTGCAGGCGGCCCAGCGATACTTCTTCGAATACGAATTGCCCAAGATCGGCCCTTGGCTGCAGGTGGTCGCGTCGCGCCAAGATGTGTGCCGCACCATGCAAGACGAGTGGTTCTGAGATCCCAGGAGGCCCAAGCCCATGAGCACGCCCATTCAACAGTTGTTCAATCTCAACGGCCAGGTGGCCTTGGTTACGGGCGGATCTCGCGGTTTGGGGCTGCAGATCGCCGAAAGCCTCGGTGAGGCCGGGGCGCGGGTGATGCTCACATCACGCAAGGCTGCGGACTTGCAAGAGGCGGCCGCCGACCTGGCTGCCAAGGGTATCGACGCCCGCTGGGTGGCCGCTGATGCGAGTGACCCCGACCAGGTGCAACGCGTGGTCCGTGAGACGCTAGAGCGCCTGGGCCCCATAGACATTCTGGTCAACAACGCGGGGGCCACTTGGGGTGCACCGGCCGAGGACTATCCCTTGGAGGCCTGGGACAAGGTCATGAACCTCAATGTGCGCAGCGTATTCCTGTTCTCGCAAACCGTGGGCAAGGCCAGCATGATCCCTCGCCGCAAGGGACGAATTATCAACGTCGCTTCCATTGCGGGTTTGGCAGGGTCGGCGCATGTCAAGTTCATAGCCTATGGCACGAGCAAGGGTGCGGTGGTGAACCTGACGCGCACACTTGCAGCCGAGTGGGGCAGCTATGGCATCACCGTCAACGCCTTGGCGCCAGGCTTTTTCCCCAGCAAGATGACCAGGGGCACGCTGGAACACTTTGGTGTGGACACCTTGTCGGCTGCAGCTCCGCTCAAGCGCATCGGCGATGACGATGATCTCAAGGGCGCCGCGCTTTTGTTCGCGAGCGCAGCGGGCAAGCACATCACTGGACAGATCCTGGCTGTTGATGGCGGTGTGTCGGCGGTCAACGGCGGCTGAGACCAGGATGAGCACAACACCGGCCTCCGATGCAGCACCTTTGGCCATGCCGGCTTCCACCCAGGTTCCATTTGCTGATTTCATCGGCCTTCGACTGGTGCGTATGCATGGCGGGGAGGCTGAATCGGCGCTGCCGATGAAGCCTGAGCTTCTGAACACGTGGCAGGTGGCCCACGGAGGTGTGACGATGACCCTTTTGGACGTCACGATGGCGCACGCAGCGCGCAGCCTGAATATGAAGGGGCAAGATAAGGGCCCTGGGGTGGTGACCGTGGAAATGAAGACCACCTTCATGCGCCCAGGGGAGGGCACGCTCGTGTGCCGTGCCCGTGTGCTTCACCGCAGCAGTACCATGGCTTACACCGAAGGGTCGGTCTACGGTGCCAACGGCTTGCTGTGTGCGCATGCCACGGGTACTTTCAAGTATCTTCGTGCGCTGCCAGCCTCCAGCGGTTTTCGTGTTTTGCCGCAAAAGGACGGCCAGGAATGACCCTCATCAACACCCAAATTCACCTGGTGTCGCGTCCCCAGGGCGAACCCCGCGCCGACAACTTCGCCAGGGTAGAGGCGCCAGTGGCGGCTCTGGAAGCGGGGCAGGTGCTGGTGCGTCACCAGTTCCTCAGCCTGGACCCCTACATGCGTGGGCGGATGAACGACGCCAAGAGCTATGCTGAACCCCATCCACTGAATACCCCGATGATCGGCGGAACAGTGGGCACGGTTGAGCAGTCGCGACACCCGGCCTTTCAGGTGGGGGATCCCGTGGTTGGCATGGGCGGCTGGCAGCGGTATTCGGTGGTGGACGCCCAAAAGCCTGGTGTGCTGCGCAAGGTCGACTCGCGCTTGCCGCTGGCAGCCTACCTCGGTGCAGTGGGTATGCCGGGTGTGACCGCTTGGTATGGCCTGACGCAGATCATGCAGCCCCAACAAGGGCAGACCGTCACCGTCAGCGCTGCAAGCGGAGCGGTGGGTGGTGCCCTGGGGCAGCTGGCCAAGGTGCGCGGATGCCGGGTTGTGGGCATTGCGGGCGGGCCGGAAAAGTGCAGTTACGTGAGGGATGAGCTCGGGTTTGACGATTGCATCGATTACAAGGCCTGCCCCGACCTGAAGTCGTTGCACCTGGCCCTGAAGGTTGCCTGCCCCCAGGGGATAGACGCCCACTTCGAGAATGTGGGCGGTCAGATTTTGGATGCCGTGATGTTGCGTGCCAACGCGTTTTCGCGCATTGCCGTGTGCGGAATGATTGCCGGATACAACGGCAATCCACTGCCCATGGCCAACCCCTCGTTGATCCTGGTCAACCGCATGCGCATGGAGGGCTTCATCGTGAGCGAACACATGCAGCTGTGGCCGCAGGCCTTGAAGGAACTCGGCGGGTTGGTGGCACAGGGACGGCTCAAGTACCGCGAGTCCATTGCGCAGGGCCTGGAAAGCGCACCTGAAGCCTTTATCGGGCTGCTCAAGGGGCGTAACTTCGGCAAGCAGTTGGTACTCGTCAACTGATGCGGCTGCGCTGGACTCGGGGCCGCTTGCAAGAGTTGGATCCCTTGGATGTTTATGACCTGCTGGCCCTGCGCAGCGAGGTATTCGTGGTGGAACAAACCTGCATCTTCCAGGACGCCGACGGTGTGGACAAGCAAGCCCATCATCTGCTGGGGCGCGATGCACGGGGCCTCCTGCGGGCTGGCCTGCGCATTGTTGACCCTGGCGTGAAGTACCCCGAGCCCTCCATCGGCCGCGTAATCACTGCGCCCACCGTGCGCCGCAGCGGTGTCGGGCGAGAATTGATGGGACAGGGCATCCAGTACTGTCGCGATCTGTGGCCCAGGCACGGCGTCCGCATCAGCGCACAGGCGCGGTTGGAACGCTTCTATCGGGACTTCGGATTTCAAATCGTCAGCGATCCCTACTTGGAGGACGATATTCCCCATGTGGAGATGCTCCTCGATCCGGAACATGCACTATGAAACTTAAATCCGGTCAAACAGCCGTCGTCACGGGCGCTGCCTCAGGGTTTGGGCTCGAGTTCAGCCTGCAGGCTGCCCGGCGTGGGATGAACGTGGTGATGAGCGATGTTCAGGCCGACGCTTTGGAGGCTGCGGCGCTTCGGGTGCGCCAAACCGGCGCATCGCTGCTGAGCTGCGTTGGCGACATCGCCCAGTCGGTCGTGGTTGAGAAGCTGCTCGAAAGCACCCTGGCGCACTTTGGCACGCCCCACCTGCTGTTCAACAATGCCGGCGTGGCCCATGGTGGTCTGATTTGGGAGCATAGCGAACGCGATTGGGACTGGGTGCTGGGGGTCAACCTGCGCGGCGTGGCCCACGGGGTTCGCCTGTTCACGCCCCACATGATCAGGGCAGCCCGGGCGCAAGCCGATTACCAAGGTCACATCATCAACACCGCTTCTATGGCGGGTTTGGTATGCGCACCCAACATGGGTGTCTACAATGTCACCAAGCATGCTGTTGTGGCGCTGACTGAAACCCTGCAGCAGGACCTGTGTTTGGTTACCGACCAGGTGCGTGCTTCGGTGCTGTGCCCGTACTTTGTGCCCACGGGTATCAGCCGAAGCCACCGCAACAGGCCAAGCGAGCTGCGCAGCGAAAGCAAGCCCACGGCCAGCCAGTTGATTGCACAGGCCATGAGCGAGAAGGCGGTGAGTTCGGGCAAGGTCAGTGCTGCCGATGTGGCCCATGCCACCTTTGCCGCGGTTGAAGCGGGCCAGTTCTACATCTACAGCCACCCCAACGCATTGGCGCCAGTACAGACCCGCCTGGAGGATGTGTTGATGTCGCGCAACCCATCGGATCCGTTCAAGGATCGGCCCGAGATTGGTCAGCGGCTTCGCGCATCGCTAAGGGACAACAGCACCCTCTGATGCCCCTCAGGTGAGGTCGTCAAGACCGGCGACGCGGCTCGGGTTCGGGTCTTGGATGTCGACTTGGCTCGTAAGCGAGTTTCCTTGATGATGAAGCTTGACGTCACACCGGCAAGGGGCTCAAGCCGCGAGGGCACCAAACGATTACAAGCCGCAGGGCGCGAAGAATGCACTCGACACGAACCGTCCGCTACGGCAGGGCACCCCACATCTACCGGCTTTAAGCTGGCAGCGCAAAACTCTATGGCTGCAGCCCTCGCTAAGCTTTAGCAGCGCCACTGAGCACCCACGTCCGATGGCCACACCCCGCGCGTTGTGCATCCATGCTGGGCCAACAGCCCGCGCGCACCTGCGCGAGTTCGGGCTGCGGCCGAGCGACATCCAGGTCGTGGCTGCAGCTGCGGGCGGCCCCAAGGGCTTGGTGCTGCTGCATCTGGATGCATTCTTGTTCGGCCACTGGTTACCGCAAGGCCGGCATCGCCTGGACTTGGTGGGTGCGTCGATCGGTGCGTGGCGCATGGCTGCGGCCTGCACCCGGCAGCCCGTGGCCGCCTTGCAGCGCTTGGGGCATGACTACATCCACGAGCGCTATGGCGCGGTGGACGCGGTGCTGCCGGGGGCGGAGGTGGTCAGCCGCCAGTTTCGACAGACCCTGCGCAAGCATTTTCCGCCGGATGCGGTGGCGGACCTGCGTGCCCATCCCAATTGGCGCTTGCACATCGTGGCTTCACGAGGGCGCGGCCTGCTGGCCCGCGCTGGGCGCCCGCAGATGCTCACCGGCTTTGCTGCTGCGGTCGGGCTCAATGCCCTGAGCCGGCGGTTGCTGGACCTGCAACTGCAGCGGGTGTGGTTCAGCTCTGATGGGTGTGCGCCGGATTGGATGGTCCAACCTCAGCCTGATCTGCAGACGGTGACCGCACCCCTGCGCCAGGATAACTTTGAAGACGTACTCTTGGCCAGTTGCAGCATTCCGTTTTGGTTGCAGCCAGTGCAGGACATTGCCGGCGCACCCGCGGGCCCGTATTGGGACGGCGGCCTGACGGATTACCACATGCATCTTCCCTTCCATCGCATCGGTGGAGGCCTGGCGCTGGTACCGCACTTTCAGCCGCAGCTGGTGCCGGGCTGGTTGGACAAGCCGTGGCCACACCGCCATCGGGCCACGCCCTTCTTGGACAACGCCATCGTCCTGAGCCCTTCGCCCGAGTGGCTGCGTTTGCTCCCTGGCGGAAAGATCCCTGACCGTTCCGACTTCAAACGCTATGTGCATGCTCCACAGGAACGTGAGCGCCTGTGGTCCGCCGCTCTGAAAGCCAGCGAACAACTAGCGCAGGAGTGGGCCGAATGTGTGCACCAGCCGTCGATTGAAGCCTCGCCCTTGCCCTGAATATCCTGCACCTGTCGATGTTGGGCCGGGTGTGCAATGGCCAGTCGGTGGATTCGAGCACCGGCGCATCGCCTACAATGGCAGGGAGGTTTTCAACAAACAAGGTCGAGAAAGGCATCATGGTTGTGACACCGCGAACGCCCTGCGAGCTTTTCAAGCGGATCGCCGCCGCGGCTTTCCGTGCCTGAGTTTTTCAGTCCCCCTCGCAGCGCGGCCCATCGGCCGCGTTTTGCATTCAAGATCCCGGAGTGTGCACATGATCACCATCACCCTGCCCGATGGCTCGCGCCGTGAGTACCCGGCGCCGTTGACGGTGGCCGAGGTGGCGGCCTCCATCGGAGCGGGCCTGGCCAAGGCCTCATTGGCAGGTCGGGTGGGGCGCGGCGACAGCGCCCGCATGGTGGACACGAGCCACCTGATCGATGCCGATACTGCCCTGGCCATCATCACCGACAAGGACCCGGATGGGTTGGAGGTGATCCGACACTCCACCGCCCACCTCTTGGCCTATGCGGTCAAGGAACTCTTCCCCGAGGCACAGGTCACGATTGGCCCGGTGATTGAAAACGGGTTTTACTACGACTTCTCCTACAAGCGCCCGTTCACGCCCGACGATTTGCAGGCTATCGAGAAGCGCATGGGTGAGTTGGGTAAGAAGGACGAGCCGGTGGTGCGCCGCGTGTTGCCACGCGACGAGGCGGTGGCGCACTTCAAGGCCATGGGCGAACATTACAAGGCTGAGATCATCGGCAGCATCCCTGCAGGGCAGGAGGTCAGCCTCTACCGCGAGGGGGGGTTCGAAGACCTTTGCCGCGGCCCCCACGTGCCCTCGACTGGCAAGCTCAAGCACTTCAAGTTGATGAAGGTGGCAGGCGCCTACTGGCGGGGGGACAGCAACAACGAGATGTTGCAGCGCATCTACGGCACGGCCTGGGCGACCAAGGACGAGTTGCAGCGGTACCTCACCATGCTCGAGGAGGCAGAAAAGCGCGACCATCGCAAGCTCGGCCGTGAGCTCGACCTGTTCCATGTGGACGACCACGCGCCCGGCGTCGTGTTCTGGCACCCCAAAGGCTGGACTGTGTGGCAGCAGGTCGAGCAGTACATGCGCTGCGTGTACCAAGACAACGGTTACCAAGAGGTCAAGGGTCCCCAGATTCTGGACAAGACCCTGTGGGAGAAAACCGGACACTGGGACAAATACCGGGAAAACATGTTCACCACGGAGTCGGAAAAGCGTGACTATGCCCTCAAGCCGATGAACTGCCCCGGTCACATCCTGATCTACAAGCAGGGCATCAAGAGCTATCGCGACCTGCCTCTGCGCTTGGGCGAGTTCGGCCAGTGCCACCGCAATGAGCCCAGTGGTGGCCTGCACGGCATCATGCGGGTGCGGGGTTTCACCCAGGATGATGGCCATATCTTCTGCACTGAAGACCAGATTCTCGATGAGTGCAACGCCTTCACCGCCTTGCTGCAGCGGGTCTACGCGGATTTTGGTTTCACCGACATCCTTTATAAGGTGGCCACCCGCCCGGAAAAGCGCATCGGCGCGGACGAGCTCTGGGACAAGGCCGAGCATGCCTTGATGGCAAGCCTGCGCAACAGTGGATGTGACTTCATCATCTCGCCGGGGGATGGAGCCTTCTACGGGCCCAAGATTGAGTACACCCTCACAGACGCCTTGGGCCGTCAGTGGCAGTGCGGCACCATCCAGGTCGATTTCGCGCTCCCGCAGCGTCTAGCAGCCGAGTTTGTGGCCGAAAACGGCGAGCGTAAAACCCCTGTGATGCTGCACCGGGCCATCCTGGGCAGCCTGGAGCGCTTCATTGGCATCCTGATCGAGCAGCATGCCGGCGCCTTGCCCGCCTGGCTGGCGCCCACGCAGGTGACGGTGCTCAACATCACCGATTCCCAGGCCGATTACGCGCGAAATGTGGTCAAAACGCTGCAAAAACAAGGCCTTAGGTGCGAGCTCGATTTGCGAAACGAGAAAATTACCTATAAAATCCGAATCCATTCCATGCAAAAAGTGCCGTACATCCTGGTCGTGGGTGATAAGGAAATGGCGTCTGATTGCGTGGCCGTACGCGCCCGAGGCAACCAAGACCTGGGGGTAATGTCCGTATCAGCTTTCGCTCAGAAGGCTCTTGTCGACATCGCCGCCAAGGCTTAGAAGCCGACGGGCGTTTTTCTGTTGATGTTCTGAAAGGGTTCGAACCATCGCTACGTTTCTCGATCGCCGCATGCCCAATGTCGAGCGCAAGCATCGACTCAATCGCGAGATCATCGCACCCATGGTGCGTTTGAACGGGCCCGAAAACGAATCCTTAGGCATCGTCAGCATTCAGGAAGCCCTCAGGCTGTCTGGTGAGTACGACGTGGATCTGGTGGAAATTGCGGCGCAAGCCGATCCGCCTGTGTGCCGCTTGATGGACTATGGCAAGTTCAAGTATCAAGAGCAGAAGAAGGCAGCGGAGGCCAAGGCCAAGCAGCACGTTATTGAGATCAAGGAGGTCAAGTTCCGTCCCGGCACCGATGAAGGCGACTACGCCGTGAAGATGCGCAACCTGCGCCGCTTCATTGCCGACGACGGTGACAAGGGCAAGGTAACCTTGCGCTTTCGGGGTCGAGAAATCACCCACCAGGACATTGGCATGCGTCTGTTGGAGCGGATTCGCGACGAATTGGCCGACGTGGCAGTCGTTGAGCATATGCCCAAGCTCGAGGGCCGTCAGATGATCATGGTGTTGGCGCCCAAGCGCCGCTGAAAAGAGTTTCGCGAGCATCCGGTTTGGTCGCCGGGTGATCGATCGAAGAAGCCGTTGCAGGCCAACAAGCATCTGAAGTCGATTTCGGATCGCCTGCAGGGGTCACTTAAAAGGAGCAGTCATGCCCAAGATGAAGACCAAGAGCAGCGCGAAAAAGCGCTTTCGCGTTCGTCCGGGTGGCACCGTCAAGCGCGGTCAGGCGTTCAAGCGCCACATCCTGACCAAGAAGACCACGAAGAACAAGCGCCAACTTCGCGGCGCGGTCAACGTGCATGAGACCAACATGGGTCATATGGCTCAGATGCTGCCCTTCGCAGGTCTGTAAGCCCCCGGGTCATCTTCAAGGAAAGGATTCAATATGCCTCGCGTCAAACGTGGTGTTACCGCACGTGCTCGTCACAAAAAGGTTCTGGCCCTGGCCAAAGGTTTTCGGGGCCGCCGCAAGAATGTCTTTCGTATCGCCAAACAGGCGGTGATGAAGGCGGGCCAATATGCCTACCGCGACCGCCGCGCCAAAAAGCGCGTGTTTCGTCAGCTGTGGATTGCCCGTATCAACGCTGCTTCGCGTGAACTTGGCGTCCCCTACAGCAAGTTCATGGCTGGCCTGAAGAAGGCCAATATCGGCATCGACCGCAAGGTGCTGGCCGATATGGCGGTCAACGACCCCGCTGCATTTGGCAGCATCGTGGCCCAGGTGAAGGCCCAACTGGCTTGATGTTCTGGTGAAGGCACCCGAGGTGCCTTTGTCTCGTCAGCAACCCGGCCGTCACCCGCGTGACGGCCGTTTTTATTTTTGCGCCGACGACAGCCTTAACGCTCTGCATGAACGAACTTGATGCCCTGGTGGCCCAGGCCACCGCAGAATTCCACCAGGCCGCGACCCCCGCAGACCTGGAAAATGCCAAGGCGCGTTACCTGGGCAAAGCCGGCCGGGTGACCGAAGCACTCAAGTCACTGGGTACTCTGCCGGTCGAAGAGAAAAAGGCCCGCGGGGCCGAGATCAACGCGGCCAAGACGCAGATCGAGGCGGTCTTGCAGGAGCGGCGCCAAGCGCTGGCTGATGCCGAACTGCAAGCGCAGCTGCGCGCCGAAGCCTTGGATGTGACCCTGCCTGGGCGCCGCCGCGGCCATGCAGGCATGCATCCGGTGTCGCGCACGCTCGAGCGCATCGAGGCCATTTTCGGCTCCATGGGTTTTGGAGTGGCTGACGGCCCCGAGATCGAAAACGACTGGTTCAACTTCACGGCGCTGAACACGCCAGCCGACCACCCGGCACGCTCCATGCACGACACCTTCTATGTCGATATGCACAGTGCCGACGGTTCGCCGTATCTCTTGCGCACCCACACCAGCCCGATGCAGGTTCGCCATGCGGTGCAGCATGTGAAGCGCTACCAGGCCCTGCTGGACGCGGGCAAGGCCATGCCTGAGATTCGGGTCATTGCTCCGGGGCGTACCTACCGCGTGGACAGTGACGCCACCCATTCACCCATGTTCCACCAATGTGAAGGCCTGTGGATCGGCGAGAACGTGAGCTTCAAGGATCTCAGGTCGGTGTTTGGCGACTTCTTTCGCACCTTCTTCGAGACCGACGATCTGCAGATTCGGTTTCGCCCCAGCTTCTTTCCCTTCACCGAACCCTCTGCGGAAGTCGATATTGCCTTCGCTACGGGGCCCTTGAAAGACCGCTGGCTGGAGGTGGCGGGGTCTGGTCAAGTGCACCCGAGTGTGGTGCGTAATTTTGGTCTCGACCCGGAGCGCTACATCGGTTTTGCCTTCGGCATGGGCCCAGACCGCCTGACCATGCTGCGCTACGGCGTGGACGATCTGCGCCAGTTCTTTGAAGGTGACCTGCGCTTCCTGTCGCAGTTCAACTGAAGTCCACCAAGAGCCCCCATGCAATTCCCCGAATCCTGGTTGCGCACGCTGTGCAACCCCAGCTTGAGCACCGCTGAATTGGCTGAGTGCCTGACCATGGCCGGCTTGGAAGTCGAAGAGGTCCAACCGGTAGCGCCTCCGTTCTCCAAGATCGTGGTGGCCGAGATCGTCGCTGCTGAACAGCATCCCAATGCCGAGCGCCTGCGGGTGTGCCAGGTGGACGCAGGCCCGTACAGCAAGGACGGTCCGCTGCAGATCGTTTGCGGTGCGCCCAATGCCCGCGTGGGCATCAAGGTACCGCTGGCCTTGGTGGGCGCGCAATTACCGCCAGGCGGCGACGGCAAGCCGTTTGAGATCAAGGTGGGCCAGCTGCGCGGCGTGAACAGCTTCGGCATGTTGTGTTCGGCGCGTGAGCTTCGGCTCAGCGAAGACCACGGCGGCCTTCTGGAGCTTGCCTGCGACGCGCCCCTGGGCGCCAGCGTGCGCGACCTCTTGGGGCTGGATGACTCCTTGTTCACCCTCAAGCTCACACCCAATCTGGCCCACCACCTGTCGATTCTGGGTTTGGCACGAGAAGTGTCGGCCCTAACCGGAGCGCCGCTGGCTGAACCGGTGGTGCCCCCGGCGGTGGTCAGCCTTGGAGACCGCCTGCCAGTGCGCATTGAAGCCCGCGATCTCTGTGGCCGTTTCAGTGGCCGTATCGTGCGGGGCATCAACCCCGCTGCGGTCACCCCGGCTTGGATGGTGGAACGATTGGCACGGTGTGGACAGCGCCCGGTCAACGCCATTGTCGACATCTCCAACTATGCGATGTTCGAGTTGGGCCAGCCTAGCCACATCTTCGACCTAGCCAAGGTAGGCCAGGGGCTGAGCGTGCGCTGGGCTCGCGCCGGGGAGACCCTCCACCTGCTCAACGGCCAGACCGTCACGCTGGACGAGCAGGTGGGGGTCATCGCCGACGAAACAGGTGTTGAATCCCTGGCCGGCATCATGGGCGGAGAAGCCACGGCGGTGGGCGACCATACCCAAGATGTGTACATCGAGGCTGCCTTCTGGTGGCCCAAGGCAGTCGCTGGGCGCGCTCGGCGCTATAACTTTTCCACCGATGCGGGGCACCGCTTTGAGCGCGGTGTCGACCCTGCCGGCACGGTGCGTGCGATCGAGCGCATCACGGAGTTGCTGGTGGCCATCTGCGGTACCGAGCGGACTGCCTGCGGCCCGATCGACGACCAGTGGCCAGCAGCGGCCAAGGCGGGCCTTGCGCAAACCGTGACCATGCGGGTCTCCCGTGCTGCCAAGGTCTTGGGCATGCCCCTGAGCCGTCCTCAGTGCGAGATGGTGTTCAGCCGTCTGGGGTTGGCGCCCCAGGGGCAAGGCGACCTGATCCAGATCACAGTGCCCAGCCACCGTTTCGATCTGCAGATCGAAGAGGATCTGATTGAAGAGGTGGCTCGGGTGCTGGGCTTTGATCTACTTCCCGATACGCCGCCGCTGGCACCGGTGACCGCGCAGGTGCGCGCCGAGTCGCAGCGCAGCGCCCATACGGTGCGCCGATTACTGGCGGGGCTGGACTACCAAGAGGGTATCCACTTCAGCTTTGTGGAAGAGCGTTGGGAACAAGAGCTTGCGGGAAACGACCAGGCGATCCGGGTGCTCAACCCGATCGCTGCGTCGATGTCGGTGATGCGATCCAGCCTTATCGGAAGTTTGATTCAGGCTGCGCGAGGCAACTGGGCGCACAAGGTTAGCCGAGTGCGCTTGTTCGAAATTGGCCGTGTATTCAATCGCGATGCCCGCATCCGTGACAGCGACACCACCGTGGCCGGCATCGATCAGCCCCTGAAAGTAGCCGGCCTGGCTTTAGGGGCCGCGGAAAAGCCGCAATGGGGCAGCGCCACGCGCGCCGTGGACTTCTTTGATGTGAAGGGCGATATCGAAACCCTGCTGTGGCCACTGGAGCCGGTATTTGTGGCTGCTGAACACCCGGCCTTGCATCCTGGCCGTTGTTCTGCAGTGCAATTGGGCGGCCAGATGATCGGCCACGTGGGAGAGCTGCATCCCCGTTGGCGCCAGGCCTATGAACTGCCCTCAGCCCCCGTGGTGTTTGAGCTGGACCTGCAGGCGGTTCTGAACCGTCCGGTGCCGGTGGCTCAAGCAGTGGCGCGGCAACAGGCCGTATGGCGCGACCTGGCCCTGGTGGCCGCCGAGGCGCTGCACCACGACACCTTGGTTCAAGCCTTGTCGGATGACCCTTCGGGCCTGGTGCGGTCTGCTCGGCTTTTCGATGTATACAAGCCCAAGTCCGCCAGCGGTGATCTCCAGGCCGGTGAGCGCAGTTTGGCGATTCGCCTTGAACTCCTGGACGAAACGGCTACATTGACCGAGGATCGGATTGAGGCAGCGGTTCAGCAGGCTTTGGTCCGTGCCGCCGCTGTAGGCGCGCGACTGCGCGCCGCTGCATGAGGGCCCCCGCCATGAATGATCGCGTCATCTTGCCGTCTTTGCACACACCCACGCTCACCAAGGCTGAGCTGTCTGAGCTTTTGTTTGAGCGGCTCGGGCTGAACAAGCGAGAGTCCAAGGACATGGTGGACGCATACTTCGAAATCTTGGGGAACACCCTGGCGCAGGGCACCGATGTGAAGCTTTCGGGTTTTGGCAACTTCAATGTGCGCCACAAGGCGGCCCGGCCGGGGCGTAACCCACGCACCGGTGAGCTGATCCCGATCGACGAGCGGCTGGTGGTAACCTTTCACGCCAGCCTCAAACTCAAGGCCGTGGTGCAGGGTGACGAACTCCCGGCCGATGAGGCCTGAAGCCACTCCTGTGGCGATCCATACGCCCCGTCCGGCAGGTCGGGCTCCATGGCTCTATGCCACCCGCTATCCTGGGCCTTTCCCTGATCCACGGAGCCGCCTGCTTGCATTGAGAATCATCCCGTGAGCTCCGAATTGCCCCCGATCCCTCCGAAGCGCTACTTCACGATTGGTGAAGTCAGCGAGCTGTGCATGGTCAAGCCCTATGTCTTGCGGTACTGGGAGCAGGAGTTCACGCAGTTGCGCCCCATGAAGCGCCGGGGCAATCGCCGCTACTACCAGCATCACGAAGTCTTGCTGGTACGGCGAATACGGGAGTTGCTGTACGAAAAGCGCTTCACCATCAGCGGGGCTAGAGACCGTCTGGCCGAAAGCAGCCTGCGATCAGGCGCGGCGGCGGGGTCTGACTTGATATTGGCGGATGAGCCCATAGATCCATCGGGCGCTGAGGTTGGCGGCCGGGAGGTTTCCGCGTCGCTCGCTCAGGCTGGATCGGCTGCGCGAACCGAGCCACACCCGGCTGTCGAACTTGACCTGCGCCGCGAGCTCTTGGCTATTCGCCGGATGCTGTCCGATTGAGTCGCTATAATCGGGGTGTTTTCGGGGTGTAGCGCAGCCTGGTAGCGCACTTGCATGGGGTGCAAGGGGTCGCGAGTTCGAATCCCGCCACCCCGACCAGCACAAACGTGAAGGCCTGAGTTCCACACGAGAACTCAGGCCTTTTGCGTGATACACGGCAATGCGGGCGTTCTTGCTGGCCATCTGGCGGGCATGCGGCAAGCCATGGGGGTATGGCAGCGCGGCCGGGCAATCCCCCCTATGAAAGGGCAGGGTAGGCAGCGTACAGTGCGCGGACCGCGTGCCGGTACACGCAGGAGCCCATTCGTCATGGCCACCAACGCCCGCCGCAAAACCAAGCCTTCCCCGCCGCCCGCCGCAGAGCCAGCGGCAGCCGCTGCACGTCAACGGCTCCTCAAGAAGTATCCCAACCGGCGCTTGTACGACACGCACAGCTCCAGCTACATCACCTTGCAGGACGTGAAGGACATGGTCCTGCAAGGACAGGACTTTCAAGTACAGGACGCCAAAACCGCAGAGGACATCACCCGCAGCATCCTGCTGCAGATCATCCTTGAGGAAGAGACCGACGGCGTGCCGATGTTTTCAGCACCCATGCTGGCCAACATCATCCGCTTCTATGGCCATGCGATGCAGGGCTTGATGGGGCACTATCTGGAACACAATCTACAGGCTTTTGCCGACATGCAGCGGCAGTTCACGGAACAGTCCAAGACGTTGTACGACCCCAGGGCCTTCAACACCGAGGCCTGGGGGCAGTGGGCCAAGATGTTCCAGTCGGTGCCGGGCTTCCCCGGTTTTCCGGCGGGAAAAAAGTAGACTGGGGTATACCGTGCGCGGCTGCGGGACAATCACGGGATGTCCCTGACCACCTCCAACACTTCACTCGCTGCCCCACCGGTCTCGTCCAGCCAAAGGGCCCCGCGTGTGGCTTTTGCCAGCTTGGGCTGCCCCAAGGCTTTGACCGACAGCGAACTGATCCTGACCCAGCTCAGCGCCGAGGGCTATCAGACCTCACGCGAGTACGCTGGTGCCGACCTGGTGATCGTCAACACCTGCGGCTTCATCGACGACGCCATCAAAGAGAGCCTGGACACGATCGGCCAGGCGCTAGCGGAAAATGGGCGGGTGATCGTCACCGGTTGCCTGGGCACCAAAATGGGCGAGAACGGCCAGAACCTGGTGCAGCAGGTGCACCCCAAGGTTTTGGCCGTGACGGGCCCACACGCTACGCATGAAGTGATGAACGCGGTGCACCGTCATGTGCCCAAGCCTCACGACCCCTTTACCGACCTGGTGCCGCCACAGGGCATCAAGCTCACGCCGCGGCATTACGCTTATCTGAAGATCAGCGAGGGCTGCAACCATGCCTGTACCTTCTGCATCATCCCGAGCATGCGCGGCAAGTTGGTGTCGCGCCCCATCGGCGACGTGCTGGAGGAAGCGCGCAAGTTGTTCGAGTCCGGCGTCAAGGAGTTGCTGGTGGTCAGCCAGGACACCAGCGCGTATGGCGTGGACGTGCAGTACCGCACGGGCTTTTGGAACGGCCAGCCGGTCAAGACCCGTATGGTGGAGCTGTGCGAGCGCCTCTCGCAGTTGGCCGAGCCCTTTGGGGCTTGGGTACGGCTGCACTACGTGTATCCCTATCCCCATGTGGACGAGCTCATCCCGATGATGGCGCAGGCACGCATCCTGCCGTACTTGGACATTCCCTTCCAGCATGCGCACCCCGATGTGCTGCGCCGCATGAAGCGGCCAGCCTCTGGCGAGCGCCACCTCGAACGGCTGCAGGCTTGGCGGGCAGCTTGCCCGGAACTGGTTATCCGCAGCACATTCATCGCCGGCTTCCCCGGTGAAACCGAGGCTGAGTTCAAAACCTTGTTGGACTTTGTGCGCGAAGCAGAAATTGATCGTGCGGGCTGCTTCGCCTACTCGCCGGTACCAGGGGCTGCGGCCAACGAGATTCCCGGCACCGTGCCGGAGCCGCTTCGAAAGGAGCGCCGCTCTCGCTTCATGGCAGTGGCCGAGGCGGTTTCCGTGCAAAGGCTCGCGCGCCGGGTGGGCGCCACCATGCAGGTCTTGGTGGACCAAGCGCCGGCCAGGGGGCGCCGCGGTGGGGTGGGGCGTAGCTATGCGGATGCCCCAGAGATTGACGGTGTCGTCCGCTTGTTACCGCCGCAGAAGATCTCGACGCAACTTCGGGTTGGCGAGTTCACGCGGGCACGGGTGGTCGCTGCCGAAGGTCACGACTTGGTCGCGCAGCCGCTGTGAGCACCCGCCTGATTCACCACCCCTACCGTCCGCCAGATGGCTTTGAGGCGGTGGTGCCGGCCGTCCACAAGGCCTCAACGGTCTTCTTCCCCAATGTGCAGGCTTTGCGCAGCCGTGACTGGCGGCACAAAGAAGGCTATAGCTACGGGCTGCACGGAACGCCCACAACCTTCACCCTTGAAGAGCGCCTGGCTACCTTGGAAGGCGCGCGCTATTGCGTGTTGACCCCCAGCGGCCTGTCTGCCTTGGCTTTGGTAAACCTGGCCTTGCTCAAGCCCGGAGACGAGGTGCTGCTGCCCGATAACGCATACGGGCCGTCCAAGGACCTTGCGCGTACCTTGCTGGCTGACCTGGGCGTGCTGCATCGTATTTATGACCCCTTGCGGGCAGCGTCGTTGCCGGCGCTGATCGGTCCCGCCACCAAGCTGCTGTGGATTGAGGCACCTGGCTCGGTCACCATGGAGTTTCCGGACATGGTGGGCTTGGTGCAAGCAGGCCGCCAGGCGGGGCTGGCCATCGCATTGGACAACACTTGGGGAGCCGGTTTGGCGTTTAAGCCCTTTGGATTAAGCGGGCCGCAGGGCAGCGAATTGGGCGTGGACCTGTGCATTCACGCGCTGACCAAGTACCCCTCGGGTGGCGGCGACGTGTTGATGGGATCCGTCACCAGCGTGGACCGAGCCTTTCACGACCGCGTGCTCACGGCGCGCATGCGCTTGGGCCTGGGTGTAGGTGCCAACGACGCCGAAGCGCTCCTTCGCTCGCTGCCTTCCATCGAACTTCGCTATGAAGCGCAAGATCATGTCGCACGTGAGTTGGCGCGGTGGTTGCAGGCGCAAGATGCTGTCGCACAGGTGCTGCACCCAGCGCTTACTGGATCGCCTGGCCACGAGTATTGGGCTCAGCAGTGCACCCGAGCAGCCGGCATTTTCGCCATCTTGCTGCACGAATCGTTTGCATGTGAGGCGGTCGATGCCTTCGTGGATGCGCTGCGCGTGTTCCGCTTGGGCTACTCCTGGGGTGGGCCGGTCAGCTTGGCCGTTCCCTATTCGCTGGATGCGATGCGCCAGGACCGTTCGCATCTGCGCGGTCACCTGGTTCGCTTATGCATCGGCTTGGAGGCGGTGTCCGATCTGAAGCAGGACCTGGCACAGGCCCTGGCGGTGCTGGAGCAATATGGCAGGGTTTGAGGGGCTTGGTCAGGCCAACTTCGCAGGCCGCGCCTGTGGTTGACCTTCTCAAGGCGCTGGCCTGCAGCGTGATCGTACTGCACCATCTGGCCTTCTACGGGCCCATGTCTGATCATGCAGATGACCTCTTTCCTGGGGTCTTCGGTTGGCTCGCCCAGCACGGTCGTTTGGCTGTCCAGGTGTTCTTGGTTCTGGGTGGGTACTTGGCCGCCCAGGGTGTGATCAAGGCGGGTCTGCAGCCCTTGCCTGGCGAGAAGAGGCCCGGCGTGGCCCATTTGTGCCGTCAAGCGGCTATTCGGGTGGCGCAGCGCTACTTGCGGCTGGCTGTGCCGCTGTGCTTGGCTTTGATCCTGGCGGTCTTGTGCAATGCGCTGGCAGACCACTGGATTGACCACCATTCCATCAGCGCACCGCCACAGTTGTGGCAGGCCCTCTTGCATGTGGTGATGCTGCAAGACATCCTGGGCCATGAGGCCCTGTCGGCCGGAATTTGGTATGTGGCGATTGACCTTCAGCTGTTCGCCGTGTTCACGGCGATGGTGGTGCTGGCCCAGTTGACACGCCACCCCCGGCGCAACTTATTGTGGCTGGTGACAGGCTTGCTGATCCTGTCTGCATTCCTCTTCAACCGCTACCCAAGCTGGGATGTGTACGCCCCATACTTTTGGGTCAGCTACGGCTTAGGGGTCCTTTTTGGGTTGAAGCCGCGCGCTGGCTGGCTTGCGCTGGGGGTCATATTCGTGGTGCTGTCGTATGTTTGGGATCCGCGGATTCGCTTGTTGGTGGCGCTGGCTACGGCGGCGGTGCTGTGGGGTTGGAAGACGCCGCTGGCCTCGCTGATGGCTTATGCGGAACCAGCTTGCCGAACCCTGAGCCGGATCAGTTACGCGGTCTTTCTTGTTCACTTCCCAATTGCGTTGGTGGTCAATGCACTGTGGGTGGCCTTCTTGCCTCATCAGCCGCTGGTTCAGCTCATCGGCGTGGTGGTGGCCTTCAAGCTCAGCCTCTTGGGTGGTTGGCTCTTCCATCGGCATCTGGAGCTGCCCCTGTTGAAGCGGACTCAAAGCAGGCTGTTTGCGCGGTCGAGTGTCCGCCCTTGGACCGGCTGAGGTTCACCGGTTGCGTGACTTCATCGCCCGCTCGACTTCGCGCTTGCCCTCGCGCTCTTTGATGGTGTGGCGCTTGTCGTGTTCGGCCTTGCCCTTAGCCAAAGCGATCTCGGCCTTGACCCATCCGTTCTTGAAGTGCAGGTTCAGGGGTATCAGGGTGTAGCCGCGTTGCTCAACCTTGCCCACCAGCCGGCGGATTTCGGCCTTTTGCAGCAGCAGTTTTTTGGTGCGGTCGGCATCGGGCCGCACATGGGTGCTGGCCGTTTGCAGGGCATTGATGCGGCAGCCAATCAAAAAGAGCTCGCCGTTCTTGACCAGCACATAGCCATCGGTTAACTGCACCTGGCCCGAGCGGATGGCCTTGACCTCCCAGCCCTCGAGCACCACTCCCGCCTCGTGGCGCTCCTCGAGGTGGTAATCGAACCGGGCCCGCCGGTTCTCGGCGATGAGGGCGGGGGTGGTAGCCATGAACTTAAAATTGCGTCATTCTATGAAGCATGTGCGGAAATCTGTTCTGTTGTGGTACTCCGCCCGGCAGATGTACGACCTGGTCACCCAGGTACAGGCCTATCCAGAGTTTTTGCCCTGGTGCGACCGAGCTGAAGTGCTCGAGCTCAGCGAGCGGGGGATGACCGCGCGCTTGGGGCTGGCTTTTTCGGGCTTGCGCCATGCCTTCACCACATGCAACACCCACGAGGCAGGACGCCTGGTCACCGTGGAGCTGGTGGACGGTCCCTTTTCCCTTTTGCAAGGCCGGTGGGTCTTTACGCCGGTGGGGGGGACACCGGCTGATGCCGCCAGCCCAACCGGTGGTGCCGAGCCCAGTTCCTGTCGGGTTGAGCTGGATCTGCGGTATGCGTTGCGTGCCGGGCCTTTGGAGCTGGTATTGAGCCCCGTGTTTGACCGGGTGGCCAACACCCTGGTGGACTGTTTTGTTCAGCGGGCAGAGGTGGTCTATGGGGCACGATGAAGCTCAGCCCACTTCTCTGGCGATCTGCGTTGTGCTGGCCTGGTCGCCCGCGCCGCAGCGGGTGGAGCAGGAGACCCTGAGCCTGCCACTGGGCGCCACCTTAGGGCAAGCCCTGCAGGCCAGCACGCGGCTCAGACAGCAGTGGCCCGGCCCTTTGGAGAGCCTGCGGTGCGGCGTGTGGTCCAAGTTACGCCCCCTGGACCATTTGCTGCGCGATGGCGACCGGGTGGAGGTTTATCGGCCCTTACTGGTTGACCCCAAGGAAGCACGGCGCCAGCGCTACCGTAAGACCTCTGTGAAACGGACGAGCCCACCGGACAGCTCCCTATAATTTTGGTTTTGCGCTCGGAGATTTTTATGCGCCTGATCGGCAACGCGCTCACCTTCGACGACGTGCTGTTGGTCCCCGCCTTTTCCAAGGTGCTGCCGCGGGACACCAGCCTCGCCACCCGCTTCACGCGCAACATCGCCCTGAACCTGCCACTGGTGTCCGCCGCCATGGATACGGTGACCGAGGCCCGTTTGGCCATCGCCATTGCCCAAGAAGGTGGCATCGGCATCGTGCACAAGAACCTTAGCGCTGCACAGCAGGCCGCAGAAGTGGCACGCGTCAAGCGCTACGAGTCAGGCATTTTGCGTGACCCCATCATCATCACGCCCGACACCACCGTGAGACAGGTCAAGGCCCTGTCTGAGCAGTACGGCGTGTCCGGCTTTCCGGTGGTGCACCGTGGGTGTGTGGCCGGTATTGTCAGTGGGCGCGACCTGCGCTTTGAAACCCGCATGGACGCGCCGGTGAGCGCCATCATGACGCCCCGCGAGCGCTTGATCACCGTGCGCGAAGGCGCCTCCATTGAAGAGGGTAAGGCCCTGATGCACCAGCACAAGCTGGAGCGGGTGCTGGTGGTCAACGATGCTTTTGAGCTGCGTGGCTTGATGACCGTCAAGGACATCACCAAGCAAACCAACTTCCCCAATGCCGCGCGGGATACCCAAGGCAAGCTGCGGGTCGGGGCCGCTGTTGGCGTGGGCGATGGTACTGAGGAACGTGTGGAAGCGCTGGTCAAGGCCGGGGCTGATGTCATCGTTGTGGATACGGCGCATGGGCACAGCGCCGGTGTGATCGAGCGGGTGCGCTGGGTCAAATCGAATTACCCGGGCGTGGATGTCATCGGTGGCAACATTGCCACCGGCGCAGCTGCCCTTGCCTTGGCCGAGGCGGGCGCCGATGCGGTGAAAGTTGGCATTGGCCCGGGCTCGATCTGCACCACCCGTATCGTGGCGGGTGTAGGTGTTCCTCAGATCACGGCCATCGATAATGTGTCAGCGGCGCTCAGAGGTACGGGCGTGCCGCTGATCGCCGACGGGGGCATCCGCTTCAGTGGTGACATTGCCAAGGCCATGGCCGCCGGTGCCAGCACCGTGATGATGGGCGGTATGTTTGCGGGCACCGAAGAGGCGCCTGGTGAAGTCATCCTTTACCAAGGGCGCAGCTACAAGAGCTACCGTGGCATGGGCTCCCTTGGCGCCATGAGGGCCGGATCGGCTGACCGCTACTTTCAGGAAAACGACGAGACCACCAACCCCAACGCCGACAAGCTCGTGCCCGAGGGTATCGAAGGGCGCGTGCCCTACAAGGGATCCATGGTCAACATCATCTTCCAGATGGCCGGCGGCCTGCGAGCCGCTATGGGCTATTGCGGATGCGTCAGCGTGGCGGAGCTGCATGAGCGGGCTGAGTTTGTGCAGATCACGGCCGCGGGCATCCGTGAAAGCCATGTGCACGATGTGCAGATCATGAAAGAAGCGCCCAACTACCGCATGGAGTAGGGCTGCACATGAGCACCTTCGCCGGTCGAGCACCAGCCATCCCCTTCATCCTGATCACGGTGCTCATCGACATGGTCTCGGTGGGCTTGATCATTCCAGTATTGCCGCCGTTGGTGGGGCAGTTCGCCACCGACGCGGCCGACCATGCGTTTTGGTACGGGGTGGTGGCCTTCGCCTTTGGCATCTCTAACTTCTTCGGCGCCCCCATCCTGGGCCGACTGTCCGACCGTTACGGGCGTCGCCCGGTGCTTCTGGTGGGCTTCCTCGGCTTGGCGCTGAACTTCTTTGCCACAGCCATGGCGCAGGCCTTGTGGGTCTTGGTGGTGGCGCGATTGGTGGGCGGCGCCTTTCAAGCAAACGCTGCAGTGGCCCATGCCTATGTGGCCGACATTTCTTCCCCTGAAGACCGTGCGCGCCGCTTCGGATTGGTGGGAGCCATGTTTGGTGTGGGCTATGTCCTCGGCCCTGTCATGGGTGGGGTTCTGGGTGATATCGATGTCCACCTGCCCTTTTATGTTGCCGGAGCGCTGGCGGTGATGAACACCCTGTATGGGTGGCTGGTACTACCGGAGTCCCTGCCGCAGCACAAGCGCGTACCGTTTGAGTGGCGCAAGGCCAACCCGATCAGTTCCCTTCGGGGTTTGGCCGCCTTGGCCGGTGTCAAGCCCCTGCTGTGGGTGGTGGCCTTATCGAACTTGGCCCAGTTCGTGCTGCATGTGACATGGGTGCTGTACTGCAGCTTCAAGTTCGGCTGGGGCCCTAAGGAGAATGGCTGGTCGCTGTTCGTGGTGGGTGTGGTGGCCGCGGTGGTGCAGGGCGGTTTGATGCGCGTCTTGCTCAAGCGATTCAAACCCGAGCGCCTGGTGCAAATGGGGCTGGTTTCTTCTGCCACGGGTTACCTGGCCTGGGGCCTGGCCACCGAGGGCTGGATGATGATGGCCATCGTGGTGTGCAACCTCTTGGGCTTCACCATCACAGCCTCGTTACAAAGCCTGATTTCCAACGCGGTGTCGGACCGTGAGCAGGGTACTGCCATGGGATCGGTGGCGTCCCTGACCAGCGCCATGGCCGTCATCGCGCCCGTGCTGGGCGCCACCTTGCTGGGCCTTGTGTCGCCGCTGGGTCCGACACACTGGCTGGTGGGTCTTCCCTTCTTCGCCTGCTGTGCCCTTCAGATTTGCAGCGCCGTGATTGCCATTCGCCACTTCGCCCGGATCAGCCGTACCGAACAGGCGGCAGCTTTCCCTGCAGCGCCCTGAATGAGCGGTGCCACCGGTCCTGGCTCGCCACCGACTCGTTCACACCGTCAAGACCTGCCCACACCGCCTCGCACTGAAAGCTCGCCTAATGTCCCACCAGAAAATTCTGATCCTCGACTTTGGCTCACAGGTGACGCAGTTGATTGCCCGGCGGGTGCGGGAGGCGCAGGTGTACTGCGAGATCCACCCCAATGATGTGGGGGACGACTTCATCCGCAAGTTTGCGCCTCAGGGCATCATCCTCTCCGGTTCGCACGCCAGCACCTATGAAGACCACCAGCTGCGCGCGCCGCAGGCGGTTTTCGACTTGGGGATTCCGGTCTTGGGTATTTGCTACGGCATGCAAACCATGGCGGTGCAACTTGGCGGTCAGGTGTCCTGGAGCGACACGCGCGAGTTTGGCTATGCCGAGGTCCGCGCACGCGGCCACACCCGCTTGTTCGAGGGGATCGAAGACTTTCGAACCCCCGAAGGGCACGGGATGCTCAAGGTGTGGATGAGCCACGGCGACAAGGTCACCGAACTCCCCCCAGGCTTCAAACTCATGGCCAGCACTTCCAGCTGCCCCATTGCCGGTATAGCCGATGAGTCGCGCGGCCTGTATGCGGTTCAGTTCCACCCCGAGGTCACGCACACCCCGCGCGGCGCCGAAATCTTTCATCGTTTCGTACGGCAGATCTGCGGCTGCCGCGGCGACTGGATCATGGGCGACTACATTGCCGAGGCGGTGGCACGCATCCGGGAGCAGGTGGGCAACGAGGAGGTGATCCTGGGCTTGTCGGGTGGCGTGGACTCCAGCGTGGCCGCGGCCTTGATTCACCGCGCCATTGGCGACCAGCTCACCTGCGTATTCGTGGACCACGGCCTCTTGAGGTTGCACGAAGGCGATACGGTGATGGATATGTTTGTCGGCAAGCTGCACGCCAAGGTGCTGCGGGTGGACGCCAGTGACTCATTTCTTCGAGAGCTGCAGGGTGTGAGCGACCCTGAGACTAAGCGCAAGATCATCGGCCGCTTGTTTGTGGATGTCTTCAAGGCTGAAGCGGCCAAGCTCAAAGCCGCGACCTTTCTGGCTCAGGGCACCATCTACCCGGATGTGGTGGAAAGCGGTGGCACCAAGACCAAGAAGGCTGCCACGATCAAGAGCCATCACAACGTGGGCGGCCTGCCCGAACAGCTGGGCCTGAAGCTGTTGGAGCCGTTGCGTGAACTGTTCAAGGACGAGGTGCGGTCCCTGGGTATAGCCTTGGGCCTACCCCACGAAATGGTCTGCCGCCATCCCTTCCCGGGGCCGGGCCTGGGCGTGCGCATCCTGGGAGAGGTCAAGCGCGAGTACGCCGACCTGCTGCGCCGGGCCGACCACATCTTCATCGAAGAGTTGCGCCGCGAAGTCGATGCGGCTACGGGCAAAAACTGGTACGAGCTGACGAGCCAGGCCTTTGCCGTGTTTCTGCCGGTCAAGAGCGTGGGAGTGATGGGCGACGGCCGCACCTATGATCATGTGGTGGCACTGCGGGCGGTCCAAACCCGTGACTTCATGACCGCCGACTGGGCCGAACTGCCCTATGGCCTGCTCAAGCGGGTCAGCGGCCGTATCATCAACGAGGTTCGGGGTATCAACCGCGTGACCTACGATGTGTCGAGCAAGCCACCGGCCACCATCGAGTGGGAGTGATGGTGAGGGGGAATCGGTCGTAAACTGAATTTATGCCCCAAGATGATGGCCACTGGATGCACTTGGCTTTGCAGCAGGCGGAGCAGGCCCGGCTGCGAGGGGAAGTCCCGGTAGGTGCTGTTGTGGTGCGCGATGGGGCACTGGTTGCGAGTGGTTTCAACCAAACCATCGGGCTACACGATCCCAGCGCGCATGCTGAAATTCTGGCCCTGAGGGCCGCCGGGCAAGTGCTTCAAAACTATCGGCTTACAGGCCTTGAGCTGTTTGTCACGCTTGAGCCTTGCGCCATGTGCGCGATGGCCATGTTGCACGCTCGCTTGTCCAGAGTGGTCTATGCGACACCCGACCCCAAAACCGGTGCGGCTGGCTCGGTGCTCAATCTGTTTGAGCAGCCCGCATTGAATCACCACACCCGGGTGGTCGGAGGTGTCATGGCCGCTGAGTCAGCGGCTCTGTTGCAGTCCTTCTTCCGAGAGCGCCGCGAGGATCAGCGCTCGATGAAACCCCCTTTATGAGCACCATGACCTTGACCGTTTTTGCTGCCTCAGGTGTGGAGACGCGCCGCGCTCAGGTTCAGCGCGCGCGCCGCCGCCTGCAGGCGATGGGCTATGCGGTTCTTGAGGACGAAAGCGTACGCTTGCGGCATCAGCGCTTCGCGGGTGATGATGCGCAGCGGTTGGCCACCCTTCATCGTGTGGCCGATCAGGCGCCGTCGGTCGCGCTGGCTTGCCGCGGTGGCTACGGCATGACGCGGTTGCTGGACGGCATACAGTGGAAGCGCCTCAAGCGCAGTGTGGACCGCGGCACTCGCTGGGTAGGCTACAGCGACATGACCGCACTGAGCTTGGCCCTGTGGAGCCACACCGGGGCTCCCTCATGGCATGGACCCATGGCTGTAGAGGACTTCGGGCGCGAGCGTGGCCACGATGTGCACGGCGACCAGGTCAACGACATCACCTGCGAGACCTTTGATCAGGCCATGCGGGGCGAATTGGAGGCGGTGGGCTTTCGCACCGATGTCGGCCGCGATGGATTGTGCACCCGGGGGAGCCTGTGGGGCGGCAACCTGAGCATGGTGTGCAGCCTGTTGGGAACACCACATTGGCCCCGCATCAAAGGCGGCATTTTGTTTTTGGAGGATGTGGCCGAGCATCCCTACCGAATTGAGCGAATGCTGCTGCAACTGGCGCAGGGGGGCGTCCTGGCGGAGCAGCGCGCGGTGTTGCTGGGCCAGTTCAGCGCCTGGAAGCCGTCAACGCTGGACCGTGGTTATGGCCTGAAGGCCATGGTGCAGCGGGTGGCGGTCAGCTGCCCCAAGACGCCGCTGCTCACCGGCCTGCCGGTGGGGCATGTACCGCTGAATCTGACCCTGCCTCAGGGTCAGAAGGCCCGCCTGCAGGTGGATGGCCGCACCGCCTACTTACTTTTTGACACCTGAGTCGTACAGGCTCAGCGACCCGCCAAGGCCTCGTCGAGAAACCGCAGCATACGGGTGTAAAGGTCCACGTTGACTGCCTGCACCCCAAAGCCGTGGCCTTCACCCTTGCCGATGAAGTAATCCTTGACCGGATTGCCCGCAGCAGCCAGTGCATCGGCCATACGCTTGGCTTGAGCCGGAGGCGTGCGGCTGTCCAGCTCGCCGACATACATGAACACCGGCACTTTGATGCGATCGGCCTGGAACAGAGGCGACTGCTGGCGCACTCTTGAGTCGTCGAAGTCTGGTACCCCCTGCACCTTGCGCCAGTACTCCACCGCTGTGGGGGAAAAGGAATAGTCTGCGCGTTCGTGCTGAAACTTCAGGTCGGTGACGGGCAAGCCGGCAATCACGCAGGCGAAGGGATGACCGGACCGCGTGGCAGCCTGCAACGCTGCATAACCCCCATAGCTGCCCCCGGAGATGCAGATCCGCCGTGGGTCGGCAAAGCCCTGTTCCACAGCCCAGGCCGCCGCGTCCTCGTGGTCGTCCGACATCTGCTGGCCGTAGGTGCCAAAACCAGCGTAGTAAATCTGCGAGCCCAGCTCCGGGGTGATCCGAAAATTGGGCAGCACCACCGCGTATCCGTGCGACGCCAAGATCTGCGCCTCACGCACACCAAATGAGGGCCCATAGCGACCGCCTTGCACCACATCACGGGCAAACGGCCCACCGTGGATGTGAACCACTGTGGGCAGACGTTGGCCGGCACGGTGGCCCTTGGGCAAGACCACGTAGGAGGGAATCTCCAGGCCGTCGCGGGTCTTGAGCCTGAAGGGGCGGACCGATGCCAATTGACCCTCCAGCCACGGCCTTGAGGCGCCAATCTCCTCAATCTTCTGTGTTTGGCGGTCATACAGGTACAGGCGTCCCGGCCAGGTGTCCGAATAGCTGCTGATCAAGACACGGCTGGCGTGTCGACTGCCGGACAGCACATTGAAGCGATCGGGCCATGTCGCATCAACCGAGGCCTGAATCTTGGCCATGGTCTCGTCCAGCCACACCACCTGCGGGCGATCGGCGTCGATGCGAAGTGCTGACAAGGCATAGCTCTGAGGGTCGAATAAGAGGCTGTTGAGGGCCGAGCCTTGGGGTGACGCACCCAGGTCGTACTGCGGGTGCTGCGCCACCATCTCCACCATGCTGCGGTCGTTCGGGTTGTAGCGGTAAATCGCCATATTGGCCCGCCCGTCGTTGCTGGCCACGTACAAGTGCACATCGTCGCTGTCGAAGGCCAGTGGCACAAAGGCTGGTGGCCGTGTGTTATCAAATCGGGCGATCTCCTGCCAGGGCGAGTCGGTATCACGTCGGTAGTGCACCACGATCTGAGTACTGCGCCCGGCTCCACTGGCTATGGCCACCCTGGGCACGAGCTTGCTGTCCAGGATCCAGTTGCTGATGCGGTCTGCGGGCCTGCCCGCCGTCAACAATCGGTGCCGTCCCGTGCTCAGGTTGATGCGATAGAGGTCGAAGGAGTCGTCATTGGCCACCACTGCAGCCACGATCATCTCGTCGCTCGAGCCCGGCACTGGGCGCAGGGGCTGCATCGCCAGGAACCCCCCTGTTTGATTCTTGACCAATTGGGCGGCGGTGCGGGCCAGTTGCCGTGCTTCGCTGCCGTCTCGCTTGATCACAAACAGACCACCGGCTCGCGGTGCATCTTGGCCCGAAGGTGCGTTGAGCTGCACGGCGCTGTACAAGATGCGGTCATTGCCCACCCAGCGCAAGCGGCCCAGGTCAATGTTGTCGTATCGGGTCAAGACCGATGCTTGGCGTGTGTCCAAGTCGATAACCACCAGATTCAAGCGGTTGTTGATCGAAGATAAGGTGGCCAGGAAACGTCCATTGGGCGAAAGCACTGCCTCGGAAAACTCGGGGCGTCTAAAGAAGTCCTCAAGCTTGACCTGGCCTCGTGGCTGCACCTCTTGCGTGGGCTGGGCAGTCGAAGTGGGGCCACTGGTAGGCTGGGACGATACCGACGCAGGGGGGCTGCTGTGGGCGTTGGGGCTCAGGCAGCTCAGCCCCAGCCAACACGCGACAAGGCCAACGACTGCCAGGCTTGATGTGCGTCGCGGTACCGACTTAGGGGTATGGACCAGGGTGGGGTGTGGCCGGCAGAGCATGTTCATCAGGTCAAGTGGGTTCAGTCGCATGCTGGTACTTTAGATCATGCGGTGGTGCTCAGGGTCCAGGCAACCTGACCCCGCGAGCAGTCCAAGCGGCCGACAAGCAAAGTGCCGCCACCAGGGCGGCTGGCCAGAAATGCGTCGCGCAAGGCCCGTGCCTGTGTTTCATCCAGTGCACTGTCCCGCATTTGCTGCAAGCGTGCAGCTTCAGCAGCGTAGGCTTGTGCCTGCTCGGTGATGCGCATGCGCGCCAGCTCGACACCGGTTTGTGGCAGTTGGCGAAGCACCGCTGTGACTCCGTGCAGCATATCCATCAGAACGGCACTGGCTTGCCCGCGTGCGTCCATGTGCTGCTTAAGGGTGTCAACAGCTTGGTTGTAGGCATCACGAACGCCCACCCCATGCATCATCCTTTGTACAGGGTCGCTGGGAGCGGTGGCCATGGCCTGTGCCAGGTCATGCGCACGCTGGTGGAACTGTGCCTCTATTAACGCAACATGAAGGTCTTGCGCGTGCAATTGGCTGACCTGGTCGATCACTGAACCACGCGCATGCAGCACCGCGTGAACCTGTCCTCGGTCAATCAGCCAAGCCGGTAGTGCCTGCACCAGGGCCTCAATGGGCACATACTCGAGACCGAAGTTGCTGACCACGGCATCAGCCGGCCCTTCGGGCGCCTGGCTAGACTCGAACGAGGTGTTGTCCAACATGCGCACAGCGGAGGGCAGGGCCTGTTGCCAGCCTGTGCCCAGGTCGGCTTGGTCCACGCACCACCACCGCTTGGGTGACTCTGGTGTCCAACCCAGGCGCACCATCAGGCGCGGCAAAATGGCTGGACCACTGCCCACATCGATAATTTGACCACATCTGCGTAGCTGGGCCACGCGGGTTTGCCACCAGCCGCGCAGGGCCTGTGCGACGGGCTCCTCGGCCTGCAGGTCGATTGATCCGTTCAGGGTGCGGGTCCAGTGCTCGGTCCATGGATGGGCTGAGGCGGCCGCTGTGGCGATGTTGGAGTTCATGTTCGACGCGGGCACAGGCAGTTCACGGGGTCGAAGCGCTTGGGGGCGACTCCAGATCGGTCAAGGTGGTGATCAGGGCGGTAAAGGCCTGGCGCTCAACATCGCTCAACTCCGGATGCCATGCGTCGGTCAGCAGTATTCCGCGCACCTGGTCGCTGGGGTTCTCTGCGGCATGACAAAAGGTGTCGTCAAATGCAAAGATTTCTCCTTCTTGCCAGTGGTGACGATCCACGCCGACCAACTCCAAATAGCAGCCCGCTGGCACACGCAAGGGCAAGTGCACCACCACCCGGGCATTGGTGACACCGTAATGCGGTTCGATGCGGGTTTTCGGCTGCAGGATTGAAAAGCAGGTCTCGGGAGACTGCCGCTCAATGCAGCAGCGTGCAGCCGAGTCCAATACCGCGCTGGTTTGGGGATACCGTGCATGGACATCGGTATTTCGGCAGCCATGCCGGTCGAAGAAAATCGCATCCCAGGACGCGCGGCCACTTCCGGTGACGTAGCGCTGCGCGACCTCGGGCTGCATTTGCCCCATGAAGGGTTCATGTGGATGATCCCGCTGTAAGGCTTGCTCAAACTCCTGTTGGATGTCTTTAAACGCAGCTGTCAGCGTTTGAGCCAAAGGGACCGTTTTGGGATTGATCCAGCCGTTGGTTGACAACCCAGGGACGTACAGCAGCTTCGGTTGCTGGGTCGGATGGCTGGAAAACACCCGGGCTTGCCCCAGATAGCCGGCCAGGCTGCGGTTGATTCGAAACACCGCGGCCGGCCCATGGGCTTCGGTGAAGGGCTGCAGACTGGCCGTCAAGCGGGCCGCGCGGCGCACACTCATATCAGCCGACCGATCGCGAAGTGCGCTGCTGTCCTTGATGCCCAAGGTACGCAAAGCAGGCTCGTCCCACTGAGAAGGCAGGTATTGCCCAGCCTGAAACCATGCCTGCAAGGCCGGCCGCTCCCAGCCCTGTGCCATGCAGTGCAGCGCCACCTGCATCCAGGTGTAGGCGCAGGTCAAAGCGCCCGGGGCGGCCTGCGTGGGCGACTCAAGGGGCGGCTTGACGCCCTGGATGACGTCGCCAAAGGCCGCGGGCGCACAGCGCAATTGCTCAGCTTGGCGCAGCAGACGCTCGGTCAGAAGGTGCTGGGACATTGGCTCAAGCCTAGCGAAATGGGTTGATCATAAAAAAGGGGGCTCTTTCGAGCCCCCCGGGGTTTGCGCATCAGCAGCTTGTGAATCAGAAGGTCTGCTGTGCGCGGAAGTAAACCTGGCGGCCCAGACCGTCGTACAGGTTGAAGTTCCAGGGGCGGCCGTCATAGCTGATGAGCTCCGGGAACTTGTTGCGCAGGTTCACCGCACCCACCGTCAGGCGTGTATTGGTGGCGGCGTTGTAGGACACAGAGGCGGTGAGGGTGGTGTACCCGGAAGTCGGCTGCGGCGTCTCCTTGCTCTGGCCCGCAATGCGGTTAATTGCCAAGAAGGTGCTGACGCGCCCGATCGTGTAGGTGTTGGCGAAGTTCGCGCGCCACTTCGGAGCGCCCTGCGTGCCTACCAGGTTTTGACCGTCGTCGATGCTGTAGTCCCGAACCAAGCTCACCAACAGCTGCTGCTGCAGGCGCGACTGGCTGAGCTTAAAGTTTGTCCGGAGGTTCAGGTCGATGCCATCGGTGTCCAAGGTGCCTTCGTTGATCGCACCGCGCGTGACATTGGTGATTTGCCCTGTAACTGGGTCACGCACCACACTGAACGCAGCGGGCACGGGCCCCAGGGCCGGGTTCAGCGTACGGTTGATCAACGTCTGGGCGGAGATGCTGGCGATACGGCCATCAATGTGGATGCGATAGTAGTCCGCACTCATGCTCAACCAGTTTGTGGCATCCACCACCAGGCCAAAGCTCGACTGCTTGGAGGTCTCAGCCTTCAGGCCAGGGTTGGAGATCACGGTGGCGTCCACCTGGATCTGGGGTTGGACACCGTCGATGATGCCGTCACCATTGGCGTCACCGCACTGGGCAGCGGTTCTGCCAAAGGCCCGGCAGGTACGCAGGTCGGTCACCGAATCGGCGGAGAAGGCCGGCTTTTGGGTCAGGATATCCAATGTCGGTGCGCGGAAGCCCTTGCCGATCGAAGCGCGTACGGTGGTGTTTTTCAACGGCTGCCAACGGATGGCACCCTTGGGCGAGAAGGCGCCGCCCGAGTCGCTGTACGAGTCACGGCGACCGGCTAAAGACAGTTCCATGTTCTGCATGGCCGGAATGGACAGTTCGAAGAACTGCGAATTCACCTTGCGACTGCCCGCAGCCGAGTTGCCTGCGGAGCCCTCGATGATGCCGGCCTCAGACTGAGGGTCGTACTGGTCGGAGTAGTACTCCTTGCGCGACTCCAAGCCCACCAGGCCGGTGGCGGCGCGGCCCCCGACCTTGAACAGGTCCATGGAAGCTGTACCGTACACCTCGCGTTGGTCCCATAAGTCGTTGCGCGAGATGGTGGACTTCACGCTGTTGAGTACATCAGCCGAAGTGCCGAAGGGGTTGAAGATGTTGTAGCGGCCTGCAGTGATCGCCGACTCCAAAAGCGGACGGACGATGTAGTTCTGGCCCAGTTCGATGTACTTATAGCGCTCGTTGCGCACGCCGAGGTCCACTTCCACCTTGTTGAGCAAGCGGCCCTTGACGCCCATGAGGCCCGAACTGACCGTGGCTTCGGTGGTGGAATCACGCGGACCTGCGGCAGCCATGCGGTGGCGCAGCCACAGGCCTCGCGGGCTGGCGGCGGCCAGCCCCGGAGTGGCTGCGGTGATGCTCAGGTACGGCGCGCTGGTAGGTGTTAGCAACACATTCACCGGCGTGGCGGCATAGCGGCCAAAGCTATCCACATTCGACACCGATGCCGAGGTGTAAACCTGCCAATCGTCATTGATGTTGAAGTCACCCTTGGCAAAGATGGAGCGGTTGCCGATGGCGGCTTCGTTTGCACCTGTGGCGTTGAAGTTGAAGGCGCACAGGTTGCCGGGTTGGCCGGGGTTGGTGAAGTAGAAGTCGTTACTGTTGCATGCGAACCCAGGAACTGGTGTACCAGCCCCGGTCGGCCCGCCGGTGGTATTGCTGGCGCGGTAATAGTTGTTACCGAAAGAGGACACGCCCCGTACATCGCCACCCTGCTGGTTACGGGTGTAAATCATGGCGCGGCTGTTAGACGACACGCCTGCAAACACGCGTCCCTTGCTGCTGGAAGCCCCCCACAACGCTGAAAATTCCTTGGTGTCGCCGCCCACGATGTTGGGGTTGCCTTCACCGTAGGTAACCTGCACGCCGTTGAAGTTCCGGCGAGTAATGATGTTGACCACGCCGCCAATGGCGTCAGAGCCGTACACGGCGGACGCGCCATCAGACAGGATTTCGATGCGCTCGACTGCCGCCAAGGGAACTGCGTTCAAGTCTTGTGCGCTGCCGACGAAGGGTGCCTTGGAAACCCGCCGTCCGTCCACCAGGACCAGCGTGCGGTTGGACCCCAGGCCGCGCAGGTCGATGTCCGACAGGGCCTGAGCCGAGCTTCCCGACACTGGCTTGGTGTTGCCGAAAGACGCGAAGGTGACTTCCCGCATGAGCTCTGCGACCGAGGTTTGGCCGCTGGCCTCTATGGCGGCGCGGTCGATCACCGTCACGGGCAGCGCGCCCTCGGTTTCGGTGCGGCGCAGGCGCGAGCCAGTCAGTTCGATGCGCTGGTCCGAAGCTTGAGCAGTTGCGCCCTGTTGGGCGGTGGCCAGCGGTATGGTTCCAGCCGTGCCCAGCGTTAGGGCGATTGCGGCGGCAAGGGGCGTCTTCGCTGGTTTGGTCATGGAAAGTTCCTTTCTTGAACCTGGTAACTCGCTCCGGACGGGGCGAGGTCTTGGGCATTGATAGAAATGCAGTTGTTGCGCCAACCGCACACTGCCCTGGGCGCCCTGTGTCATTCTTGCAACAACGGGTTTCAGCGCATCGGCACCACACGGCGGCTCCGACAATATTACCACTTGGCGTCTGCTGCGTGTTGCTTGCCAGACACACGCTTGCCGTTGGTTAAATACTGCACACGAGGCGCGACCCCGGTCTCGTTAACTCCCAGGAGGATTCATGTTTAAGCAAAGCAAGCTTGCCTATGGCACGCTGTGGGCTTTCGGTAGCATGGCAATTGGTGCCGCCGGCGCGGCCGCTGCGCAGGAGCGCGTGGACGTTACAGGCAGCCGCATCAAGACCTTTGACGCAAGCTCTAATTCCCCGATTACCTCACTCAGTTCAGCTGAGATCAATGCTACCCAGCCAGCTGCAGTAGAAGAGGTTATCAAGTCGCTGCCCTCGGCCGTGCCGGCCATCGGCCCGGGCACCAACAACGGCACCGGTGGTGGCGCCACCATCGATTTGCGGGGACTGGGCTCCAACCGCACCCTGGTGCTGCTCAATGGCCGCCGTCTGGTTCCGTTCAATTTGGCTGGCTCAGTGGACACCAACTCTGTCCCAGTGGGCATGCTGGACCGCATTGAAATCGTGACCGGTGGCGCCTCGGCGGTCTATGGAGCTGACGCGGTGACGGGTGTGGTGAACTTCATCACCAAGAAGCGCTTTAACGGAGTTGAGCTCTCCGGCACCTACGGCAGCTCTGGCGAACGCGATGCCAACCGATACCGCACCGACGTGGTGATGGGCACGAGCCTGGATAACGGCAAGGGGTCTGCCATGGTGGGCCTGAGCAAAACCCGCACAGATCCTCTGCTGCAAGGCCAGCGGCCCATTGGTTTGGCGGCCTTGAGTTCCACCTCTGGCGCGCCACAGGGCTCCGGCACCGACGTGCCGGCCCAGTTTTTGGGCTTGCCCGGCGGTCTGGGCACGCGCCAGATCAACCCGAGTACGGGTCAGCTTGTGACTCCTGGCGCTGGCTATAACTTCAACCCGCCCAACTACTACCAAACGCCGCTGGATCGCCAACAATTCACGGCTCTGGCCAACTACACGGTGAGCAACAAGTTAGAGCTGTATGCCGAGTTGCTCTACACCCGCTCGGATGTGGAGTCCAATCTGGCGGCTTCGGGGACTTTTTTCAACAGCTACGCGGTGCCCATCGGCAACCCGTTCATTCCAGATGCGGCGCGTGCCCAGCTCTGCACGGCTTTTGCCATCTCGGCAGCCAATTGCGCGGCGGGCAACACCACGCCGGTGACCTTGGCCATTGGCCGTCGCTTCACCGAGCTGGGACCACGCATTCAGAATTTTGAGAACAAGACCTCCCAGTACACGTTGGGCGCCAAAGGTTCCCTGGTGGGTACCTGGTCGTACGAAGCTTACTTCTCACACGGAGAGGCCGACCAGCTGCAGACGCGCGTGAACTGGGGCTCGCTGGCAAAGGTTCGGCAAGCCTTGGATGCCGTTAGCACCACGGCTTGTCGCAACCCCGCCAACGGATGCGTCCCGCTGAATGTGTTTGGTCCGCAGGGGTCGATCACGCCGGCAATGTTGACATTCATCAACCTAGATTCGCTGCAAACCCAGGTGGTAACGCAGGACGTGGCGGCTGTATCGGTCACGGGCGATTTGGGGACCTTCAAGAGCCCGGCGGCCAAGTCACCGGTCAGCCTAGCTGTTGGCTTGGAAAACCGTACCTTGGAGGCGGCCACCAAGTCCGACAGCGCCGCGCAGATCCAGTCCGAAGTGCTGGGCACCGGCGCACCGACGCCGGATCGCAAGGGTCGCGTTGAGCTCAAGGAAGGGTTCCTTGAGACCTTGATTCCGGTGCTGGAAGGCGCGCCGTTCGCGCGTGCCATCACCTTGGAAGCCGGCCTGCGCCGCACCTCCTTCACCACCACGGGCTCACAGAGCTACAGCACGAGCAAGTTGGGGGGTGAGTGGTCACCGGTGGCGGGCATTCGTGTTCGCGCCATGTCCCAAAAGGCCACGCGCGCGCCCTCAATCAACGAGCTGTATGCACCGCAGGTTTCGGGTCTTTCCAACCTTGCGGTTGACCCCTGCCAGGGCAACAGGATCAATGCGGCTGATGCCAACAAGGCGGGCACGCTCTCCAATCTGTGCAAGTTGACGGGTGTTCCCGACAACCAGATCGGGGTGTTGGTGGCACCGTCTGCCGGTCAGATCAACAACCTGGGCGGTGGCAATCCGGGGCTGGGCCCTGAGACGGCCGACACCAGAACCTTCGGCGTGGTGTGGACCCCGGCCGCAGTGCCAGGCCTGACGCTGTCCCTGGACCGCTACGATATCGATCTAACCAAGGCGATCAGTTCCGCCTCCACCACCGATGTGCTGGATGGCTGCTACTCCACGACTCGCAATCCGACTTTGGCGTTCAACAGCTTTTGCTCGCTGATCTTTCGCAGCCCGTTAAACGGCACCTTCAACGGCGCGGATTCCAAGGGCGTGTTCACCGCACTGTCCAACCTGGGCGTTGTTCGGACTGCCGGCTGGGATCTTGCGGCGAACTACCGCCTGCCGCTGAAGTCAGTCGGCGTTGATCCCAAGTGGGGCAACGTGGACATGGCCTTGAACTACACCCGCGTGGACCGCTATCGCAGCCAGCCTACTCCGGCCTCCATCGACCGGGACTGCAACGGCTTCTACAGCGTGGCCTGCGGCGCGCCCAACCTCAAGCGCAAGTTCATCCAGCGCTCCAACTGGAGTTTCGGTAAGGTTTCGTTGGGCTACGCCTGGCGTCACCTGGGTGCGGCTATCGAGGAGCCGGGTGGTGCTTCGTTCCTTCCGGCGTTCTCTGAGATCGCGTCCTTCAACTATGTTGATCTCACTGCTTCCGTGCAGGCCACCAAGAGTGTGCGGCTGAATGCGGCGGTGACCAACTTGACAAATAAAGCAGCGCCTAATGTCGGAAACACGATCAGCGGAACGACCGTCAACAGCGGCAATACCTTTCCGCAAACCTATGATGTGATCGGTCGCTACTTCACCGTGGGGGCCACAGTCCGTTTCTGATCAGAGCGAGCCTGCCGGGCCGACGGGCTTGGCGGGCACCGTGTTGCAATGCCTGTCGTTGGAGGGCCTTACAAGGGGCCCCCAATCGGCCGGTTTCTGTTCCCTATCACAGGCTGTTCAACAAGAAGCCACCGCAGAGCCTGAAGCTGGACGGGGGTAATATGGTTGGCTTCGATCCGCGGTACCACGACGGCCGTCTGCGCACGATTTACGTGTCAGCGGGCTATCAGTTTTAAGGCCAAGCTCAGAACCGTTGCCCACACGGCCTAGGGGCTCCTTGGGGAGCCCCTTTGTCCGACGGGGCCCAAGAAGCCGCCTTCAAACACCAAATCCACCTTGATGCTGGCCTGTGCCTCCACACGCAGGCCACCAAATTCCTGAATGCGGGCGATAAAGCCGGTTCGAAGGCCACACTGAGATGCAGCCGCCAGGTCGTCGCTGTGTGCGGCCACCATCATCACCGCCGGCGGGGGCAAGCCAAGCGCCTCACACGCCTTTTGGTAGACCACCGGCTTGGGTTTGTAGTCACCCGCCACTTCGGCGCCCAGAATGGCATCCCAATGCCAGGCGTTGTGCCGCGCCAGGTTGACCATCAGGCTGATGTTGCCGTTGGAACAAGGCGCCAGCAGGTACTGGGCGCGCCAAAGGGCCAGGGCCCGGCCCACATCAGGCCATGCATCGAGCCGGTGCCAGGCCGTGTTGAGGGACTGACGAACCGGCTCGGGCACTTCGGCCGCCCGCCCGCCCATGCGCGCGAGCACCAGATCGAGGTTGCGCCGGTGCAAGGTGTCCAAGGGGCAAAAGGGCAGCTGCCCGCTTCTGACAGCCTCCATGGCGCCTTGGTACTCGCCGCGCCAGGCGTCGGCAAAGGCAGACCAGTCGGCTTGAACCCCGCAGGGCGCCAAGGCTTGCTGGGCTTGGCGAGCAATCGAACGTCGCCAGTCGACGAGGGTTCCGAACACGTCAAAAATTAGGGCTTGGACGCCTGGGATCACCGCCTGCTCCTTGTTGCCGAACACCTGTGATGGGGGCGGGGCAGCGCTGTCAACTGCCGCCGTGCTGGTGTGGCGATTGTGGCGCGGGACGAACCCAGGCCAGTGCCGGGCGGGCGGGCACAAGGGCCACAATGGGCCCATGGGAACCCTCTACTTGGTGCGCCACGGACAGGCCTCGTTCGGCGCAGAAGATTACGACCAGCTCAGCGAGTTGGGCCAGCGCCAGTGCGAAGCCCTCGGCCAGACCCTTGGCCGCCGCGGCTTGCAACCGGCCGCCGTTTTGATGGGAACCTTGCGCCGCCATCAGCAGTCGTGGCAGGCTTTGGCCCGCGGTTTGGGTGTCGTGGACATAACCCCGCAGGCCTGGCCCGGTCTCAATGAATACGACAGCCTGGCCTTGTTGGACGCCGTTGGGGGGGAGCCGCTGCCGCCACACGACACGCCCGAAGGTTTTAAGGCGCACTTCCGTCGCTTGCGCCTGGCCTTGATGGCCTGGATGGAAGGGCGGATCACCCCACAGGGCATGCCCTGCTATGCAGACTTTCGCGCGGGGGTGCTGCAGGTCTTGTCGCACGTACAGGCCCAACACCTGGGCCAGTCGGTGATCCTGGTCAGCAGCGGCGGGCCCATCTCCGCTGTGGTGTCCCACGTCTTGGGTGCGCCACCGAACGCGGCTATCGACCTGAACATGCGCTTACGCAACAGTTCACTTACCGAACTGGTGGTGAGCCCCAAGCGGCTGGAACTGTTGGCCTTCAACACCTTGCCGCACCTAGAAGACGAGGCCCGCCGCGGATGGGTCAGCTACGCCTGAAGCCGGGACAGCCTCAATGAAGCGGACAGCACCGATGCTCTGGATCGAGGCAGAGGACTCCTTTCCACCGGTCGAGGAAGCGCTTGGCCCGGACACCGACCTGCCAGGATTGTTGGCCGTGGGCGGTGAGCTGAGCCTTCAACGTCTGGAGCAGGCCTATCGGCAGGGAATCTTTCCCTGGTACTCCGAGGGTCAGCCCGTCCTGTGGTGGGCGCCCGACCCCCGGATGGTGCTGCCAACAGCCCGCTTCAAGCTCTCACGTTCCCTGTCCAAGACGCTGCGGCGCTTTTTGCGCGCTGCAGAGTGCGTGATTCGGGTCGATCATGATTTGGAGCAGGTGATGGCTGCTTGTGCGCAAAGCCCCCGTCACGGGCAGGCGGGGACCTGGATCACAGCAGCCATGCAACAGGCTTACTCGGATTGGCATCGGGCCGGGCGAGTGCATTCGTTTGAGGCGTGGCAAGGGGAGACCCTGGTGGGTGGCTTGTACGGGGTGAGCATCGGACGCATGTTCTTCGGTGAATCGATGTTCAGCCGCTGCCCCGACGCGTCCAAATGGGCGCTGGCCGCTCTGGTGGCGGGATGCCGCCGCCGCGGCATTGATTGGATCGACTGCCAGCAGAACACCGCCCATATGGCTTCGATGGGCGCTGCCGAGGTGCCCCGCAGCCAATTTGTGCACCACCTGGCTCAAGCGTGTGCCGTTTCGGATGTCGAGGATTGGTTCTATGATCCGCAAGACTGGCTGCTGCTGGGGATCGACCCGCACCTGGGCGCTGGTGGGTGCGCTGTGCGGACCCTGTGAGTAAATGAAGGCACCGGCTTGACCGCACCCAAAGAACTCCCACTGGCGTCGCTGCAGTTTTATGCAACCGCCCCTTATCCCTGCAGTTACCTGCCGGGTCGTCAGGCGCGCTCGCAAGTGGCCACTCCCAGCCACCTCATTCACAACGACGTGTATTCGAGCCTGGTAACCAATGGCTTTCGACGCAGCGGGCTGTTCACCTACCGACCCTATTGCGACGGGTGCAGTGCCTGTGTACCGCTGAGGGTGCCGGTGTCGCAGTTCAATCCCACGCGCAGCCAGCGCCGGGCCTGGAAGCGCCATGAAGACCTGCAGGTGCGGGTTTTGAGGCTGGGCTTCATGCCCGAGCACTACCAGCTGTATCTCAAGTACCAGACCCACCGGCACAGCGGAGGCGGAATGGACCACGACAATGTGGACCAGTACACGCAGTTTCTGTTGCAGACCCGGGTGAATTCGCGTTTGGTCGAGTTTCGTGAGCGTGGCTTACACGGGGCCTTGGGTGAGCTCAGGATGGTGTCCATCCTCGACGTGCTTAACGACGGGATGTCAGCCGTCTATACGTTTTATGAGCCCGATGAGGCGGCCAGCTATGGCACCTTCAATGTGCTGTGGCAGATTGAGCAAACCCGACGCCTGGGCCTGCCGCACCTGTACCTGGGGTATTGGATCGCCGAAAGCCCGAAGATGGCCTACAAAGCGCATTACCGCCCCTGCGAGATGCTGCGTGAGGGCCAGTGGATGCCGGTGACCGGCTGAAGCTTGGCCCCGGAGGGACTCGAACACTCCTCCGAGACCTCCATGAAAGCTTGCCCTTTTATTGTTTGATCCCATTTCATTCCCCGGTTTGTTCCCCGGTTTGTGAGACGGTGGCCCCTTGGGGCTAATGCGATGGACTCTAGCAGCGTGCGGCCGATGCACCTGTTCTCTGATCCCAGGTTGTTTGTATGTTCAGCGTCACAGATGCACAATGCTTGTGGAAGGTCAGCGTTCACGACCGCAGCCCGTCAATCGCGGGCAATTGGGTCAGCGTGGGTCACCTACATCATGGAAACAGATGGTCGAATAAGCGACGCATCTGTTGCGAAAACGAGTGGCCCAACACGCGAACACAAGCAACCTGACCGTCAGACGGTTCAGGTGGTCTCATCGGTGGTTCGGTGATCGTGGGATTCGCATTTGTGGCTTTGAATGAGCCGAGAAGGAGTTGGACATGCGGTCTGAGGTGATAAGTCAAAGGTCAACGCAATGAAGCTCTCGAATGGAAGTCGAGTTGGTTTGGTGTTTGCTCCCAGGTTCATGGCATTGGTGCGAATTCCCATTGTTGGTGCTCTATTCGCTTGCGGCTTGCTGGCGTCTGTTCCCTGCTTTTCGCAAGGCCAACCCATCAGATTGGTCTCCGATGAGGAAGCACGCTTGCCAGATGGCCGTACAGCGACCACACGGGCCATAACCAGAGGGCCTGGGTTGAAATTGATCTCTCCAGCCGATGTTGTTGGCAAAGCATTTCCTGTCAACGTGCAATTCGAACGCCGTGGCGGCGTGGCCTTGGATCTAAAGAGCTTCAAGATTGAGTACCTCAAAGAACCAGTGATCGATATCACAGAACGGGTACGGGCCAAGGTCAACACCGACACTCTGGAAATTCCGGTTGCCGCACTACCACCCGGAAATCATCACTTCAGGATGTCACTGAAGGATGTCGAAGGCAGGACGGGAACTGCTCTATTTTCGATCAATGCCCGTTGAGGTTGCCATACCGTGCAATGCCCCTTTTGCTATGGTGAGGTACACGCAAAGGCTGTGCTCTGCGTTCACTGCCGTTCACCTATTGCCGCGGCTGCAGAGCTGGCAGGCAGGGTGGCTGAGCTTGAGTCTGATATTGAGCGACTCAAGCGCAGTGGTGTCGTAGCTGGCGTGGCCCAGCCCTCGGATGACAGCGGTATTGCCACGGGAAGCCCTTCTTCGCCCATCGCCGGCAGATTGATTCAAGAAGCGAATCTCCTCCGCATCTGGATTGGCGTTTTCGGAGCGATAACGTTGATCTCAGCGCTCCACCTTTTGCTCTTGTTTGTCTACGATCAGCCACCATTCGTATTGAGAGCCTGCACCATCGTTGCGCCGGGATTGGTTTCCTTTTTGGCTCTGAATGGGTCGCAGTTTCGAACGGCGACCTTGGCCTTGTGTTCCATAGCGGTTGCCGTCACTTCGGTCGTTGCGATGTCTGCAATGACTGCGTTGATAGATCAAACCACACTTTGGCCGACTTCGAGTTTCGAATGGCGAGAGCTGTTGGAGTATTCGTTGGCCATTTCGCTTGGCTACATCACCGGTGGGCTGCTGGTGCGGGCGATGTACAAGCGTCATTCTTTGGGTGATCGACTGCCGTTGATGCTGCTTCTGTTGCAGCGGGATAGCGCAGGCAAAATGAGGGTGGAGCAACTGGCGGAGCGGTTAAACCACTTTTTCACAAGCGCTGCGCCGGTCGCGGCCGGGGTTACGGGTTTGTATACGGGCCTTCGAGGACTTCTCAATTAGGCGATTCATGACCGGGGATCGGCGGCGTTACCATGCTGTGGCGGATCATGGGAGAGATCAGTGATTTTTGGAATGCTTGTTAGGCAATGCTTGTTGCTCACAGCAGTATTTCTTTCCACCTCGGCTTTTTCAGACCCAAAGAAGGCGTACGAAGCGTGGCGTAAGGGTGACTGGTCGGAGATGGTGGGTCAGTGTCGAGCACTGGCTGAAGCCGGCAACACATCGTGCCAATTCCTCATGGGGCAAGCTTATAAGTCTGGACTTTCGGTGTCACGAGACTTGAAGGCATCCGCATCGCTGTTGACGGCATGTGCTTCCAAGGGTTACCTGGCCTGTGAGGAAGCACTTGGCGACAGCTACCGGCTGGGCTTGGGCGTCGAAGTGAACTACATCGAAGCGGCTCGCTTGTTTAGGTTGGCTGTTTCGCGTGGCAGCACCTGGGGCCAAAACAGTCTTGGAAACCTCAACCGCTATGGTCAAGGTATGCCAGTCAATAAGACTGAAGCGGTTCGGCTGTACCGACTTGCGGCGGATAAGGGTAACCCGGCTGCACAGGCCAATCTATCCGACATGTATCGATTGGGAGAGGGTGTTGAAAAGAGCGGGGACGAGGCCTATCAGTTGGCTCTCAAGTCAAGCCAACAGAACTGGAGCCATGGCTGGAATTTATTGGGGCTCCTTCACCTCTATGGAGTGGGTGTTCGCCAAGACACCACTGCCGCCATCGGAGCCTTCAAGAAGGCGGTTGAGCCTTCCGTCAGAAGTCCTGTATACATCGCCTATGGGAACTTGGCTGGGGTTTATTACCACGGACGCGGTGTTCCAGTTGACTTGACAGAGTCAGCGAAGTGGGCTGAGATGGGTGTGCGTGCTGGCAACGCCGACAGCATGGTCTACCTCGCCAACATCTTGAACCGAGGAGCAAAGGGGGTGGCGATTGATAGAGATCGCGCATTCCAACTGGCCAGGCAGGCCAACGAACTGGGCCTCCGATCGGCCAAGAACACCCTGGCGGTGTTCTATCGAGACGGCGTCGGAACGTCGAGAGACCTTGCGCGCGCAGTCCTGCTGTTCAACGAGGCCATTGACCAAGGCGATATTAATGCTGCCGTTGCTTTGGGGCGAATGCTCTTGGACGGAAAGGGCGTCGAAAAGGACAGCGGGCGGGCGCATCAATACTTTCTGGAAGGGCGGAGTCAGATCAATAACCTAAGCCCCGGTAACCTAGCATTCGTTGAGAGCTACTTTGCACAGGTGCCCTCGCCAAATAACAACCCGGTCAACACAGCCTCAACATCATCGATTGCCACACAGCCCACGCCCAGCAACACGGCGCTGGCCAAAAAGCCCCCGGGAGTGATTGCAGATGCGTCGCAGCAACTTCTTCTTGACCGCCTGGAGAGGATGCAAAAACAGTTGGAGACTTTGCAGGCTTCGGCGAATACGCTCAACCAAAATCAGGTTACACCGATTCAATCGCAGGCCGCTGTTCGGCGTGCCTTAGTGATTGGAAATGACAAGTATCGCCATGTCCCCCCGCTGAACAACGCCCGTGAGGATGCGGCTGGCGTTGCTGCGGCATTGGGCAAGCTTGGCTACTCGGCCGTCTTGCATCAGGATGTTGACGAGCGCAAATTCAAGCAAGTACTTCGGGAGTTTCGCGCTTCTCTTGAGGGGGGTGAAGAAGTTCTTTTTTACTTCGCTGGTCACGGTGTTCAGTTGGGTTCAGCAAACTACCTGCTGCCCATCGATGTCAAAGGCGATCACGAGGATCAGGTGAGGGATGAGGCTATCGAGCTGCAACGGATCCTGGACGACATGAAGTCTAAGAGTGCGAAGTTTTCACTGGCCATCATTGATGCTTGCAGAGACAACCCGTTCAAGGGATCAGGTCGATCTATCGGGGGACGTGGACTTGCTCCCACAACCGCTGCGACCGGTCAGATGATCATGTTTTCGGCGGGTGCAGGTCAACAAGCGCTTGACAAGCTTGGGCCGCAGGATAAGGAAAAGAACGGCGTATTCACGCGAGTGCTTCTGCGGGAAATGGTGCGGCCCGGTGTTCCGGTCGACCGTGTACTTCGAAACGTCCGCAACGAGGTGGTTCGGTTGTCAAAGTCAATCGGACATGAACAAACCCCCGCACTCTACGACCAGGCCGTTGGGGACTTTTTCTTCACTCTCAAGTGATGTCTGAATGACTGGCGTCCGGTCAACCGGTGGGACTAATCGTATGCAATTAAGCGATGTCGGAGATCTTCTTGATCAAGATGGCCACTCGCTTTTCAATGGTTCCGCAACCCATTGCAGCGCTAAAGGTTGGTCGGGCATGCGATGTGACTGGCCTTCTGTGAAGTTTTGTCCAGCCCCAAGGTTTGAATGGCGTGGGGGTGCTAAGACGCCCGAAGGAATTCAACGAATCCGAGAGGCTAACGGGAAGCATGGCGAGCGAACCGTGCAAGCGGAGAGGGAAGCCTCAAGGTTAGCCGGTCACATTCGTCGGTGCGAAGATGCCTTGCGAGTTCTTGGAGCGATCGGTGGGAACCAAAGGGTAGGGCGCTGGCCCTCGGCATACAAGCCGATCAAGACTCAAGCCGATGTGGAGGCTTTCGTAGAGGGGTTCCCCGCAGTGTTCCCCGATAACGCTTGCGCTGTAAAGCGCCGTTGTGAGTCAACGTGCGGTGCTAAGTAGTTGTTTTAGCTGGGATCCGAGGAGGCTCTGAGCCGTTATGCGCCGTCCTGATCAGCCGAATTGGCCTGCCCGGAGGGACTCGAACCCCCGACCGGCTGCTTAGAAGGCAGCTACTCTATCCAGCTGAGCTACGGGCAGTGATGCTGGCATTATCGGGCCGGCGCGTACTTGCCGAGTTCCAGTTTTGCGATGGCGTTGCGGTGTACTTCATCAGGGCCATCGGCCAGGCGCAGGGTTCGGGCGTGCGCGTAGAAGTGCGCCAACGGCGTGTCTTGGCTGACACCGGCGCCGCCATAGGCCTGGATCGCCCAATCGATGACCCGCAATGCCATATTGGGCGCCACCACCTTGATCATGGCGATTTCAGCCTTTGCGGTCTTGTTGCCCGCCACATCCATCATCCAGGCTGCCTTGAGCGTCAGCAGCCGAGCCTGTTCAATCTGGCATCGAGCCTCTGCAATGCGCTCTTGGGTGACGGTCTGTGCGGCAATGGTCTTGCCGAAGGCCACCCGCGCCGTGGCGCGCTGGCACATCAATTCAAGTGAGCGCTCGGCCAAGCCGATCAGGCGCATGCAGTGGTGAATCCGCCCGGGGCCCAGGCGGCCTTGCGCAATCTCAAAGCCACGGCCTTCGCCCAGCAGCATATTGGTGGCCGGCACGCGAACCTGGTGGAAGTCCACCTCCATGTGGCCATGGGGCGCGTCGTCATAGCCCAAGACCGTCAAAGCACGCAAGACCTTGACACCCGGCGTGTCTACGGGCACCAAGATCATCGACTGCTGGGAGTGCCTGGGCGCTGTGGGGTCGGTCTTGCCCATGAAGATCAACACCTTGCAGCGCGGGTCTCCTGCACCGCTGGTCCACCACTTGCGGGCGTTGATCACAAAGTCGTCGCCATCGCGCTCAATGCGTGCCTCGATGTTGGTGGCGTCGGAGGACGCAACCGCAGGCTCGGTCATGGCAAAGCCGCTGCGGATCTCTCCGGCCAGCAGCGGCTTGAGCCAGCGTTCTTGCTGTTGCGGGGTTCCGTAGCGGACGATGGTTTCCATGTTGCCGGTGTCCGGGGCGGAGCAGTTGAACACTTCGCTGCTCCAGGGCACCCGCCCCATGATCTCAGCCAGCGGTGCATATTCCTGGTTGCTCAGGCCCGCACCCAGATCGCTGTGGGGCAGGAACAGGTTCCACAGGCCTTGGGTGCGCGCCAGGGGCTTGAGCCGTTCGATGGTCTGCAAGGGCGTCCAGCGCCGCCCCGCTGCGGTGTTGGCTTGCAGTTCACCGTGGACCGCGGCTTCGTTTGGGTAGATGTGCGCGTCCATGAAGGCCAGCAGTTGTTCTCGCAGGGCCTGTGTCTTGGGTGAGTAGCCGAAGTCCATTTGGTTTCTCGATTCCGTGTGGGGCTCAACAAGTTTGTGCAGGGCAGTGTAGGCCCCTGCCCGCGGCCGTGCGCACCGACCGTGCGCCGCTCAGGGCTTGTGACGGTTTCACGCCTCCCGGGCGCGTTGTGCGTACTGCCAGCCCAACTCAGCCAAGGGGCGCGCTCCCGCACCCGCCTGGCGTGCCTGTTCGCTGGCTGCCGTGCCGTCTTCCACCCGCTTGGCAATGCCTTGCAGAATGGCGGCCATTCGAAACAGGTTGTAGGCCAGGTAGAAGGTCCAGTCCCTTGCCAGGATCGCCCTGTCAATGCTGCTGGTGCGCCCGGTGCGGCCGCAGTAGGCATCGATGTAGGCTGCTTCTGATGGAATGCCCAGGTCGTCGAGTTTCAAGCCCCCAATGCCTCGAAACGCACCGGGGCGGATGTGCCAGGCCATGCAGTGGTAGCTGAAATCAGCCAAGGGGTGACCCAGGGTTGACAGTTCCCAGTCCAAGACCGCCAACACGCGTGGCTCGTTGGGGTGAAACATCAGGTTGTCCAGCCTGAAGTCGCCATGCACGATCGACACCTGTGACCCATCGCGCGCGCTGTCGGGCATGTGGGCGGGCAACCAGTCGATCAGCCGGTCCATCGCCTCAATCGGATGGGTGATGGAGGCGGCGTATTGCTTGCTCCAGCGCCCAATTTGGCGTTCGAAGTAACTGCCGGGCTTGCCGTAGTCGGCCAGCCCCAAGGCTTGAATATCGGCGCCGTGCAGGGCCGCCAGCACCCGGTTCATCTCGTCATAGACCGCCGCGCGTTCGCTGCGGTCCATGCCGGGCAAGGATTGATCCCACAACACCCGACCGTCGACATGTTCCATGATGTAAAAGACGCGGCCGATCACCGCCTCGTCTTCGCACAGCAGGTGCATCTGGGCCACCGGCACCTCGCTGCTGGCCAAAGCCTTCATCACCCGAAACTCGCGTTCAACTGCATGCGCCGAGGGCAGCAGCTTAGCCACAGGCCCGGGCTTGCTGCGCATCACATAGCGCTGGCTGGGTGTGCTGAGTCGGTAGGTGGGGTTGCTTTGCCCTCCCTTGAACTGCTCAATCACCAGCGGGCCTGTAAAGCCGGGCAGGTGCGTGCTCAGATAGTCCTGGAGCCGCAAGGCGTCAAAAGGCAGGGCGGCCGGGGTTCGGGTGCCGATGTAGGCGTCCATGCTGGGACTGCGCTCGTGCTGTGAGGGCTAACGGAATTGGGGGCTTCGCTTTTCAAGAAATGCGCTGGGGCCTTCATGCCCGTTGACATGAAAGAGGTTGTCGATGAAGTGTTCCCGCTCGGCATCCAGATGTTGCGCCAAATCGTCGCGCAACGCAGATTGGGCCAGTTTCTTGACGCTGGCCACCGCATTGGGGGCGAGCTTGGCCAGTTGTGCGGCCATGCTCAACGCCTCCTCAAGGGCTCGACCTTTGGGGGACACCTGACTGACCAGGCCATGGGCGTGCAACTCGGCTGCGCCCAAAGGTGTGGCCAGCCACAAGGCCTTGAGCGCCAGTTGCCGCGGCAGGTAGCGAGCCAGCTGCCAGCTGCCGCCGCCGTCCGGACTGAGGCCGATGCGCGAGTAACTCATCACCAACTTGGCGTCCTCAGCAGCGACCAGCAGGTCGCAGGCCAAGGCCAGGGACGCACCCGCGCCCGCCGCAAAGCCCTCAACGGCGGCTATCACCGGCTTCGGGCAATCGGTGATGGCCAGTACCAAGTCCTTGAGCAAGTTGATGGATTCAGCCTGATAGGGGCGCCCGACCACGTCCCCCATAGCGCGTACACCCAGAATGCGCTGCAAGTTGCCGCCCGCGCAGAAGGTGTCTCCCGCGCCGCACAGCACCACCGAGCGCACCGCGGCATCGGCCGCTGCTTGGCGCAGGCAGTCTGCGCCACGCCCATACACCTCGCGCGAAAGCGCGTTGCGCGTGCTGGGATCACTCAGCGTCAACACCAGGGTGGTGTCGCGTTGCTCGGCCAGCAGTTCGGTGGGCATGGTGATCCTTTAGATGACCGCTAGGCGTTGCAGGGCCTGGTCCAGCGTGGCGTCTTGCTTGGCAAAGCAAAAGCGAACGATACCCTGGTCGAAGCCGTCAGCGTAGAAGGCCGACAGGGGGATGGCGGCCACGCCCACTTCAGTGGTCAGCCACCGGCAGAATTCGGATTCGCTCTTGTCCGAGATGGCCGAGTACTCGACACACTGGAAATAGGTTCCGGGGCTGGGCAGCAGCTTGAATCGGGTTCGGGCCAATCCATCGCGGAAGCGGTCGCGCTTGGCCTGGTAAAAGGCCGGTAGCTGCAGATAGGGCTCAGGGTTGCGCAGATAGTCGGCCAAGGCGTGTTGCATCGGGGTGTTGACGGTGAACACATTGAATTGGTGCACCTTGCGAAATTCGACGGTGAGCGCCGCTGGTGCCAAGACTGTGCCAATCTTCCAGCCGGTGACGTGAAAGGTCTTGCCAAAGCTCGACACCACTAGGCTGCGCTCGGCCAAGCCGGGATAACGGCTCGCACTCTGGTGGGCCAGTCCGTCGTACACCATATGCTCATAAACCTCGTCACTGATCAGCAGCACGTCGGTGGGCGCCAGCAGCGCTTGCAGGCGCAGCATGTGTTCAACGGTCCAGGTGGTACCGCTGGGGTTGTGCGGGCTGTTGATGATCAGGGCGCGTGTGCGTGCTGTGAGGGCAGCGGCCAGTCGCTCAAAGTCGGGCTCGAAGCTGCCCGGTACCAGGGGTACGCGAACCACGCGACCGCCGGCCAGCTCAATATTGGGGATGTAGCTGTCATAGCAGGGCTCCAGCACGATGACCTCATCGCCGGGATGCACCAAGGCCAGGACTGCGGTCAGGATGGCCTGTGTGGCGCCAGCCGTGACGGTGATCTCCGTGGCCGGGTCATAACGGTACCCATATAGCGCCTGAACTTTGTCGGCCACCGCCTCGCGCAGAGGCGCTGCACCGGTCATGGGGGGGTATTGGTTGAGGCCGGCCTTCATGGCGCGGTTCACGCCTTCCAACAACTCAGGGTCACAGCCAAAGTCGGGGAAGCCTTGGCCGAGGTTGACCGCGCCGTGCTGCTGCGCCAGGGCTGACATCATGGTGAAGATGGTAGTGCCCACAGCGGGCAGGCGCGACTTCAAAGGGGAAAGGCTGCGCACGGTTGTTGAGTCCTTCAGTCTGGCCTGCCGTTAGGCACCGGGGCGCTTTGGGCTACGGCTGCTTCAGCGGCTTCAAGCAGCCCGGGGCTTATGAATTCAGAGTCGGCCAAGCTTATCGATTCCTTGGGGGCGCAGGCGGCGTAATTCGGTGGCCATGGCCGCAAAGGGCAAAGCCCACCGGGCATCACGTGCGCCGTGGGCGAACAGGGTCAGGGCAGTGTGGGTGCTCACCGGCAGGTTTAACGATATCGCACGAGCCAGGCGAAGGCGCCCAATGACAGCATCAGGTACAGCAGGCCTGGTGCTGCGGCCGCCACCCAGGGTGACCAGCCTTGCAGCAGGCCCAGGTGGCTGCTCAGGCTGTTGAACACCATGAAGCTGATGCCCATCATGATGCCCCCAAATACCTTCCAACTGATGCCTCTTCCCCGCGCATGCAGATAGGCAAACGGCAGGGCAAGGCCCAGCATCACAAAACAAGCCATGGGGTACAGAGCCTTCTTCCAAAAGGCAATGGCATGCAAAGCGAAAGCCTGGTCTTGTCTAGACAGGTGACGGCTGTAGCGCCACAACTCCAAGATGGTCATGGTGCCCACCGGGAGAACCGCAGCCGACACCACGCTGGCCTTGAGGTTGCTGGACCATTGCATCACCGGCGTTTGCGTCACCTGCACCGACCCGATGCCCGATGTCCAGTGATCCACTCGGGCTTCGCTTAGGGTCCAGCGGCCTTCTTCGTCGGCACGGGCGCGGTGCGCCGCTATGCGTCGAAGCAAACGGCCTTCAACGTCGAATTCATAAATGCGTACCGATTGCAGTTCACCTTCGGCACCCAGTCGCGACACATGGACCGACACATTGCGATGCTCGCCCGAGGGCTCGTCGATCCGGTCTCGTATCCAGGCACCTGCTGGGCCCACGCTCAGGCCACCGGACGCCAAGGCCTTCAATGAAACGCTTTTTTGTGCAGCTGCGGGCGCGAGCACATCGCCCACCAGCAGGGTCAGCAGGGCGAACAGCAGGCCAAGCGTCGACAACATGCCCAGTGCCCGTCCCGGCCCAAGGCCAGCGGTGCGCAGGATGGTGAACTCACTCGATTGGGCCAACCGCGACAAGGCGTAAATACTGCCAATCAGCACCGTAATGGGGAACAGTTCGTAGAACCGCCCGGGTAATTCAAGCGTGGTGGATAACAAGGCAGCAGAAAGGGTATAGCCCGACCGGCCGATGCGCCCCAGCTGATCGACAAAGTCGAAGAAGAACATCAGGGCCAGAAAGGCCAAGGTGGTGAAGGCCACCGCCGACAGAATCTCCCGATAAATCAGGCGATGAACCGTTCTCATGTGGAGGACCTTCGGATCGCGCGCAGGGCACTCGTGTGTGGTAGGCGCCAGCTGATGGCTTGAGAGCGCCACCACAGCAGCGACCAGGCCAGCGCAGCAACACCGCCATGCAGGCCTGCCAGGCCTGTCCACAGGGGCCAACGCTGCGATTGAACCCAGGATTGACTGAGGTTGATCAGGTTGAAGTAGACAACGAAGGTCAGCAGCGCAAAGAGCACACCCCATTGGCTGGGCTTGCGGGGGTTGCTCACCGACAGCACCAGCCCCAAGACCAACAGGTTGACTGCGGATAAGCACAGGCCGATGCGCCAGGCCAACTCCCCATGCGATTCAGGTGTGTCCAGCTGCAGCAGGTCCCACGTGGCCATGGTCTTTGGCGTCGCGTCGGCGCGGCTGTTGCTGGGAGCGTCGCCGATGCGCACCAACGCTAGGGCGAACGAGGCCTGAAGGCTCTCGGCGTTGTCTGCCTGGCGGTCAAGTCGATGCCCTTGGCTCAGGGATAAGTATCGTCCGTCGGCCTGTAAGATCACTTCACCACTTTGTGCGGTGGTCAGGGTCTCGCGGTTGTCGGTCTGGCTGTGGATGAACACGCTGCGAGCCTTGGCCGGGTTGTCCGAGCTGTCTTCGCGATCGCGCTCGATGAAAAACACGCTGCGTCCGTCTCGAGAGAGTTGAAATAGCCCGGGGGTGACACGCGACAAATCAGAACGCTCTGAATAGCGCAACATCAACTCAGCAGCCTGACGATTCGTCCAGGGTGTAACAAGCAGCACCAAGGCCGCTACGGTCAGGCATACCGGCCAGGCCATCCGCGCCACCGGGCGCACGAAGCGTTGCAGCGACAAGCCCGCAGTGTTCCAAATCACCATTTCGCTATCCCGCCAGACCCGGCCCAGGGTGTGCACCACCGCCACAAACATGGACAAGGCCAACAGGGGGGCGAGTTGGCTGATGCCGGAAAAACCCAGCAGCAGCAGTACGTCCTGCGCCGATACACGGCCCTGCGCGGCCGCACCCACGGTGCGCACCAGCCCCAGGGTGAGCACGATGGTCATCAAAACAATCAGGGTGGCGCCGAAGCTGCGCGCCAATTCCCGGCGGACGGAGGTATCGAATAACATGAGGACCTGTCTAGAAGCTGGTGAATTATGGACTTCAAATCAGTTGCACCGGGTGCGTCGGGCCTCGCGGCTCTGAGCGCCGACGCTCTGCTGGTGGTGGTTGCCGGCACTTCGATGCCTGCCGATGCTGAGCCTGCGCTGGCCACGCTGCTGCGAGACGCTGTCAACAGCGGCGACTTTGAGCTCAAGGCGGGGCGTACCCTTTATGTGCACCGCCCGGCGGGCTTGAAGGCACAGCGACTGGTCTTGGCGGTGGCGGGCGACGATTCAGCCAAATCGTTCAAGGCCGCCGTAGCCGCTGGTTTGGGCGCCGTCAAGGGCCTGGGCGTGTCACACCTGGCCGTGGCCCAAGTGGGCTCTTCGCGAATGACCGAAGTGCATGCTGAGGCTCTTGCTGCTGCGGTGTCCGATGCGGTCTACGTGTACCGGCACACCAAGCCCAGCGCACCCAGCGCACCACGCCTGAGCCGGGTATCACTGACCTGCGCCAAGGCCGATTCCACCATGGTAACCGTGGGCCTGCGCCGCGGGGCCGCGGTAGCACGTGGCGTTGAAACAGCGCGTGAGTGTGCCAACCGGCCGGGCAACCATGCCACGCCGCGTTTCTTGGCTGAACAGGCCCGTGCCCTGGCACGTGAGCATGGCTTTCGGCTTCAGGTGCTTGACCAAGCGGCGGTCAAGAAACTGGGCATGGGGTCCTTTATGGCGGTCGCCCAAGGTTCGGATGAGCCGCTGAAGTTCATCGTCTTGCAGTACCAGGGCGCTGCCAAGGCGCAAGCACCCGTCGTGCTGGTGGGTAAGGGCATCACCTTCGACACCGGTGGCATTTCCATCAAGCCTGCACCCGAGATGGACGAGATGAAGTTCGACATGTCCGGTGCTGCCAGTGTGTTGGGAACCTTCAAGGCCCTGGGCGAACTCAAGCCGCAGGTCAACGTGGTCGGTTTGATTCCTGCCTGCGAAAATATGCCCAGCGGCAAGGCCATCAAGCCGGGTGATGTGGTGAAGTCGATGTCGGGTCAGACCATCGAGATTCTCAACACCGATGCTGAGGGACGCTTGATTCTGTGTGATGCGCTGACCTATGCCGAGCGCTTCAAGCCCGCGGCGGTCATTGACATCGCCACACTCACTGGTGCCTGCGTGATTGCGCTGGGCCACCACCATAGCGGGCTGTTCACCTCTGATGACGAGCTTGCTGAAGACCTCCTGCAGGCAGCCAAGCGCGCCTTGGATCCGGCATGGCGCATGCCGGTTGACGAGGAATACGCTGAGGCCCTGAAGAGCAACTTCGCCGACATGGGCAATGTGGGCGGGCGTGCCGGTGGCGCGGTCACCGCTGCCATGTTTCTCAAGAAGTTCACCGCGCGCTACCGGTGGGCCCACTTGGACATCGCCGGCACTGCTTGGAAGAGCGGCGCTCAAAAGGGGGCCACAGGCCGCCCGGTGGCCCTGCTGACGCACTACATCTTGTCCCAGGCTCGATGAGCGAACCGGCCTCTTCAGTGGCCTTCCACACCGGCGTGACCGATCCGGTGCAGCATATGCTGCGCCTGGTCCGCAAGGCGGTGTCCCTGGGTTCCCGCGTGCTGGTACTGGGGCCGGCTCAGCCCTTGCACGAGCTTGATGAACAACTGTGGACAGCAGACCCTGGCAGTTTCCTGCCCCACGGGCTTTGGACACCTCAAGCCCATGGCAGCACGCGCCTGAGCCTAGCCGCAGTTTGGTTGTGCACCCAAGCCGATGCGTGTTTGCAGGCCAACGATTCAGCCACCTTGCCGGAGGTTTTGATCAACCTGGGAACGCCGAGTGCACAAGCAGACGGGGCCGCGGCTGTGTGCGCTGCGGGCGTGCGCTTTTCCAAAGTCATTGAACTGGTGCCACAGGACCCGGCAGCACGCGCATCGGGTCAGCAGCGATGGCGTGCTTGGCGCGAACAGGGGGTGGTGCCTGCCCACCATGCATTTTCATGAATGAGCCGCTGCGCATTCCCCCAGCCGGCCTGGAGCCGCCGGTATTGACCGAGGTGTTGAACGCCGGGCCATTGAACCCTGCACGCGTTGACCTGAAGGCCATCGAGGCGCGCTTATTGGAACGACTCACCCAAGGCTTGCAGCGGCAGTTGGAGCAGCGGGTGCACGCGGCGGTTGTGCCGGCGGTTGCGGTCTTGGCCGAGCGCATAGCGCACAAGGCTGCGCAGGAGGTGGCTGCTGATTTGGCCGAACGTATGCACGAAGACCTACAGCGTGCGGTACGGGAGGCCGTGCGCGAGGTCCTTGAGCCCATCGACCGCGCTTGAGTCGGCTGAACGGCGACTGGGGCCGTACCAGCCAGGTTCTGCGAGCTGCACCCGCTATACTCTGTCGCTGCTCGGAGAGATGGATGAGTGGTTTAAGTCGCACGCCTGGAAAGCGTGTGTGGGTTAATAGCCCACCGCGGGTTCGAATCCCGCTCTCTCCGCCAGGCATCAAGCATCTATGCGCCTCACGGGCGCATTTTTATTTGTGTGACCTGCTCCCCAACAGCCGTGCCAAGCTGAAGTAGCCCTTATTTTGAGGGTTGTGGTGAGCGGGCGCGAATAAGGTGACCATGCCAGCTATTGAACGCGCCAACTCCTGTTGCTTCAGTTACGTACCGCCAGGGGGCGGGTCAGTTGGACGCCCCTAACCGCCGATACCGACGCTGCACGATCCACCTCATCCGATTCACGGGATACTTGGGCTATCTACCAACTCGCTGGGCAGGCCGCTCACGAAGGATGACAACCTACACCAACTGGCCTCCTCGATAGCCGGGGCGGTTCAGTTGTTTGACAACAGGTTGACCCCGAAAAGGTCTAAAGACGCAATGCGTCCTACTTGCTGCGTCGCTGGTCGATGAATTGATTGAACGCCTCGCGAGCCTCGGAATTTGTGAACAGCGCATCGTGACCGCCGGCAACCTCAAGGAAGACGGAACGCTGGCAGTCCTTGCAGGCCTGCACGGCCTGATTAAACAGCGGCCACGAGCGCATCTGGATCGTGCTGTCGTTGAGTCCCTGGACGAATAATGCATCCGCCTTGAACCCCGCGGTGAACGACAGCAGTGAGATCCTGCGATAAGGGGCGGGGTTGGCGGACGCAGGACCGTAACGCGACACCATCAATCCGCACTCCTGGCTAACCGGCGCGCTACCGCGTTCCTCAAGCAGGCAGCGGAATTCGAAGTCGAGGGGTCCCGGGGCATTTGCGATCACTCCATCGGTCCGATGCAGTGTGTTCAGCCGGGTCACGACATACGCGCCTTGGGAATGGCCGGCGATGAAAATCCGGCCGATGGACAGGCCCAACGCTTTTGAGGCTTCGTTCTTTACCCAAAGGAGAGCCGCCTCCGCCTCGCGCAAACCCTCGCCGACCTCGCGGTTTTGCTGCGGATAGGCGACGCTGACCAGCAGCATGTCGTCGCGCTGCAGCAGACGCTTGAATTGTTCAAGGGTATTCTCAGCAGACGGCAGTATCAGGTTGTCGAACCACACGGTAGGGTGGTAGAGCACGAGCGCATTTTTGACCGATGCGGACGGCATGTGGATCACAACCTGCGCCGAGACCCCGCCATAGGTGATGGTGCGTATACCCTGCGCAGTCTGAACCGGGGCGACGCCAGACGACCCTGAACCGCCGCAGGCAGCCAGTGCGGTAAGCATGCCGAAAAGCAGCGCGAAAAGCAGCCGCTGGTTGGTTTTCGAGTGGCACATGTTTGCCATGATGCTTCCCATGCCGGCCTAACTCGGTGTTAGAAGTTATCGGCGCCCACAAGATCCTATTGAAGTCAGCTGCACACCGATGACGTTACGACACTGTAGTTTACTTTTCTGACGTAGTTGATCTAACCCTCAAACGCAGGCACATAACCCGATCGCCTTCAGCCGCATGCAGTCGCGCCAGCAATTCTCGGAATGCGGTGCCAACAGCCTCGAGCTTGCTTGTGATCGCTTCACGCCTATCCATAAGGTCTAGAGCTGGCCACGCCTCCCGGTATGTCAGGAATCTCATCACCCCCTCCCGCCCGGCTTCGGTCTGGCTTGCGCTGCGCGTGCGGATGCTTCGTCCTTTCCTGGGTGACGCCTGAGCGCCCAGCAAGGGTTAGCACCAGTTATGTGGCTGCAGCCTCTCGCTAGTATCGAATTGGGCTTGCGGTTCGCCCCTGTGCGCCGGAGCCTCTCTCTTACACAAGTTACAGGAGGCAACATGCGCGACCTTGAATTTTCCACTTCCGCATCACGCCGCACACCACGCCTATTGCCCCTGGCCCTCCTGGCCGTGGCCGGCATGGTGGCCAGCGGCACTGCTGCGGCCCAAACCGTCACCGTCAAGGCTGAGGATTTCCAGAAGACGGAAATGCCCTGGGACATGGCCTTTTTGCAGGACGGCACCATGTTCTTCACCGAAAAGTGCAAGGGCCTGTCGGTACGCCTGCCTTCGGGGAAAGTGCAGGCACTGCTGGGTGTGGGCGGCAGCACCGGCTACGGCACAGTCCGTGCAGACCTGTTCTGCGACGGGCAGGCCGGTGTGCAGGGCGTGGCGGTCGACCCGCAATTCGCATCAAATCGTTTCGTCTATCTGTATGCCAGCTCCAAGGGCCCGAACCGCACCTATGGCGGCTACAACAACATTGTGATGAGGATGAAGGTTGACGCGGCGCTGGCCAAGGTGTCGGATATCGTCGAAATCATCAACGACATCGGCTACAAGCCCGCGAAATCCAACCATCCCTTTGGCGGCCCAGGTGCCCACAACGGTGGACGCCTGCGCTTCAATCCAGGCGACGGTTTCCTGTATGTGACCACGGGCGACAACCACAGCGGTGAAGGCCCACAAAGCCCCACGCAAATTCGTGGCAAGGTGCTTCGTGTGGACCGCGACGGCAAGGCTGCACCCGACAACAAACCTCCAGCTGGCTTTGACAAGCGCGTCTTTGCCTACGGCTTTCGTAATCCACAGGGCATTGCCTTCCGCCCGGGTACCAATGAGCCGTTCATCTCCGAAAACGGCCCGTGGCACACAGACGAGGTAACCAAGCTGGTCAACGGTGGCAACGGTGGATGGGACCCGCGTGACAACCGCAACGGCCGCGGTGCCTGCCCAGATGGCTATTGCGGCTATTCGCCCAATCAAATGGGTGCAATGCCGCCAGCCGAGCGCGGTGCTTTCATGCCCATGACGGACCTGAAGGCTTACCCCCAAGCGCTCAAGCCCGCGTGGACCAATAACGGCCTGTCCCAGGGTATGTGCGGCAGCGTCTTCTTAGTGGGCAAGCAGTGGAAGCAGTGGGAAGGCCGGCTGGCTGTGGGCTATGCCGGCATTGGCATCCACGGCACCCCCACGGGTAACCGCATTGACATTCTGGAGCTAAGCAGCGACGGCTTAAGCTCCAAGCGTGAGGAACTGTCCTGGCCGACCTTTGCGGGCCGCATGCGTCATGTGTCCTCGGGCCCTGATGGTGCCTTGTACGTGGCCGATGAGGCCAGTGGCATGATCTATCGTGTCACGCCGAACTGATTGAGAGGTCAAAGGGAGGCGCTGCGCTATGCGGCGCCTCTTTTTTTGTCCTCCACTGCTTCACTACAGGTCCTGATCTGTGGGTCTGGACGCAAGTACGAAACACCAAGGAGCCGACTCTATGGCCATGACCAAAGGACAAGCGCGCTGGCGCTGGTGGGCCTGGGCCGCGCCGGCTGCTGCAGCGACCTTGATCACCGGCCCGGGCGCAAGCACGGACGCTCGGGCAGACACGCAGGCGCTGAATTCCCTGCTGCTTCGCAACAACTGCATGGCCTGTCACCTGATTGATAAACGAAAGTACGGCCCACACTTTCAAGAAGTGGCTGCCAAATATGCGGGCCAGCCCGGGGCTGTGGCCACGCTAGCGTCCAAAATTCGAGACGGCGGCAGCGGCGTTTGGGGGCAGGACACCATGCCGCCTCAGCCTGCTGTGACCGAAGCCAACGCCAGGGCCATGGCGGAGTTGATCTTGGCCCTCAAGCCCTGACGGTTGTTGCAGCCGACCCAGATGTGGGCGGGTACAGCCGATGAAGAGGCTGGTTTCACCCGCCTCGGGCGCCCTCGGTCTTGCAGTGATGGTGGAGACGAGGAGGATCGAACTCCCGACCTTCGCATTGCGAACGCGACGCTCTCCCAGCTGAGCTACGTCCCCGCACCGTCCAAAAGTGTAGCTTAGGGCCTAGCGCATGTCCTGCTCGCGCAGCACCTGGCTCCACAGTTCTCTGCCCTTGAAGTCCCATGACCGCATGGTCAGGGTCCGCTGGCCGCGGGTACCGGCCACATCCAGGGTACAGAAGTTGCGCTGATTTACGAATGTTCCGGGCACGTGGAGGGCCGGGTGCTCGGGTTTGGCATTACGGCCTGGACCGGACGTGGTGGGGGAACAGGTGAGTTCATGCAATGGATAGGTTCCTGCTCGCGGCAGCCGCAGCAGCTCGGTGTGGTGGCGGTCGCCAGAGGCCAGCATCACCCCTCGAATGCCATGATCTTGCAGCCATTTTAGAAACCCATCGCGCTCGGTACGAAAGTTGTGCCAGCCCTCAAAGCGCTGCGGGTCGTTGAGGACTTGGCTGCCGCTGACGATCACCTTGAAAGTGGCAGTAGAGGCCAAGAGTGCATTCTTCAGCCACCGCAGTTGGCCCGCGCCGAGCATTGTCTTGTCGGGATTGTCTCGGTCACGGTCGCTGTCCCGGTGGTAGCGGCCGTCCAGCAAGAAGAACTCGATGTCGGACTCCATGAAGGACCCAAAGACACCCGGTACCTCTGGCATGCCCCAGCTGCGGTTGGCCCACTGGCGCTTGAAGATGTCCAGGGCTGCACCTTTGAGCGAGAAGCTGCCATTGGCGTCGTTGGGCCCGAAATCATGGTCATCCCAGATTGCAACATGGCGTCCGGTTCGCAGCAGGGGTTGCAATTCGGGCAGGGCACGGTCGTGCCGCCAACGGTGGGCCATTCCTTCAGCGCTGGTGTAGTCGTTCTCGCGGTAGTAAACGTTGTCGCCCATCCATACGGTGAGGTCAGGCTTGGCTTGGGCCATGGCACCAAAGATCTCAAAGTCGCCGCCGTAGGGCGCGCCGTCGCGGTCGCGCGGGGCTTCGTTGATGTAGGTGCACGAACTCAGCATCACACGGGTTTCAGGTGGGTGCACACCCTGGCGAAACTGCCAGCGGGCGTGGGTGCGAAAGCTCAAGCTGGCGTCTTGTGCTCGGCCGTCTACGAGCACCCGGTAAGCATAGGCCTGGCCGGCCTCCAGCCCGGTAAGCCGGGCGATGGCGGTCCCCGGCGCCAGCTGCGCATCGGACTGCACCCGCACGCGCCGTACTGCACCGGGTGCCGGTGCCTGGGAAGGCGAGGCCCCAGCGGGCAAAGCCCAATACTCCAAGTCCACAAGCCCCGGTCTTTCTGTGAGCAGCCAGATGGACGCGTTGTGCATGTCCACATCGCCCACCATGGGGCCTGCCCGCAACGTGTTGGGGGCTTCAACCGCAGGTGTCCCAGATGTCCGTTGCGCATACGAGGGCAGGGTGGCGCTCAGGCCGAACAGGGCCACAGAAAGGCCCAATACCGTTACGATCTTGCTCATGAACACGATGACTCCAGAGGCAATTAGCCAGGCCTATAACAACCGCTTGAGGGTGCCTGACTTTCAAAACATCTTGCGATTATGGGACGAGCATTCGGCCTGGGCACGGCAGGGCCTGCAGGCTCAAGGGCTGGGCCACTGGAACCTGCGGTACGGCCCCAGACCGCTCAACACCTTGGACGTGGTGCAGGCTGCGCCCGCGCCGCTAGGTGCATCGTTGGACGGTGGTGCGGGTAGGTCAAAAGCCCATCCAAGCGGTGCCCCGATCTTGTTTTTCATCCATGGCGGCTACTGGCGAATGCTGGACAAGTCGGCACAGACCTTCATCGCACCACGCTTGAGCCGGCGCGGCGCCATGGTGGTGATTCCCAACTACTCGCTGGCTCCGTCGGTGACATTGGAGGACATCTGCCTGGAGATCGTGCAGGCGCTGGCCTGGGTGTGGGCCCATGCGGCTCAATGGGGTGGTGACCCGAACCGCATCGTGGTGGCTGGGCATTCTGCCGGCGGCCACTTGACGGCCATGGCGCTGAGTTGCCGCACAGCGGTGCTGGGTGCAGCCCTGGGCCTGAAGTTACCTCAGGCGCTGAGCACCCGCGGCGTGGCGATTTCAGGCCTGTTCGACCTGGCGCCGCTGGTGCACTGTGAGTGGCTGATGTCCGATATTGGCCTGACACCCCGCTCGATTAACCGGCTGAGCCCGGCGGGCTGGCCTGCGCCGCCGGGTTGTCGCCTGATGGCGGTGGCCGGAGAAGACGAGAGTAGCGAATTCCACCGCCAGAACCAGATCATTTTGAAGGCCTGGGGGCCTGACGCTGTGCCGGTCGTGGAGACCATCGCGCAGCGTAACCACTTCGATGTGTTGTTGGACTTGATGGACGACAACGCTCGCCTCAGCGCCTTGTTGGATACTCAGCTTGGGCTATAGCTTCACTTGGTATGATAGTCAATCGCTAAACTCAGGATTGAGCGATTTGATTGGAAGGGAAATTCAACTCCGGTTATCGTCCCATCGATGTCTTGGACGAAGTGTTCAAGGCACGGCACCTCAACCCAATCATTGGAGATGGACTCGATGGCACTCAAAGGTACCAAGACCGAGCAGAACCTGAAGGACGCCTTTGCAGGCGAATCCCAGGCCAACCGCCGCTACCTGTACTTCGCAAACAAGGCTGACGTTGAAGGCCAGAACGACGTGGCAGCGCTGTTCCGTTCCACCGCTGAAGGTGAGACCGGCCACGCCCACGGCCACCTGGAATTCCTGGAGCAGGGCTCTGGTGACCCGGCCACCGGTCTGCCCATCGGCAACAGCCGCCAAAACCTGATGGCCGCTGTGGCGGGCGAAACCCACGAGTACACCGACATGTACCCGGGCATGGCCAAGACCGCTCGAGACGAAGGGTTTGACGAGATCGCCGATTGGTTCGAGACCCTGGCCAAGGCCGAGCGCTCGCACGCTAACCGCTACCAGAAGGCTCTGGACGCACTGGTCGACTGACCCTCACCGCCCGTGCCTTGAGGAAGGGGCCGCGTGCCCCTTCTTCTCATTGACACCCGGCTGATCTGTTCAACCCCAACCGCACACGAGCCCCCCATGAGCAGAGAAGGCAGCCTAGAGGCGCCTACGCGGCACCCGATCGACTGGCAGAACCCCGAGTTCTACAACGAAGAGAAGTGCTTCGACGAGATGGAGCGTATCTTCGACATCTGCCATGGCTGCCGCCGTTGCGTGAGCCTGTGCCAGAGTTTTCCCACGCTGTTCGACCTGGTGGATGACGGCCCCACCGGTGAAGTTGATGGGGTGAAGAAGGCCGACTACTGGAAGGTGGTCGACCAATGCTATTTGTGCGACCTGTGCTACCTGACCAAGTGCCCCTACGTGCCCCCGCATGAGTGGAACCTGGATTTCCCGCACACCATGCTGCGCGCCAAGGCCATCAAGTTCAAAAAGGGCGAGCTCAAGCGGGGTGAGAAGTTCTTGGCCTCCACCGATGTGCATGGCCAATTCGCAGGCATTCCCATCGTGGTGCAGGCCGTCAACTCGGTGAAGAATACCAAGCTCGCGCGGCGGGTGATGGACTCTCAACTGGGTGTGCACCCCGACGCTTGGATGCCGGAATTGGCGTCCGAGCGCTTTCGTTGGAGCGCGCCCAAGGCCCGCTACAAGCAGGTCACAAACGGCGACCGCACCCTGGGTAAGGTGGCCATCTATTCCACCTGCTATGTGAACTACAACGAGCCTGGTATCGGGTACGACCTGCTCAAGATCCTGGACCACAACGAGATCCCGTATGTGATCGTGGACAAGGAGAGCTGCTGTGGCATGCCCAAGCTGGAGTTGGGTGACCTGCAGTCGGTGGCCCAGAGCAAGGAACAGAACATCCCGGTGCTGGCCCGCTACGCCCATGAGGGCTACCAAATCCTGTCGGCTGTGCCCTCGTGCACGCTGATGTTCAAGCAGGAAATTCCGCTGATGTTTCCCAACTGCACCGACACGCAGCTGGTGAAGAAAGCGATGATGGACCCCTTTGAGTATCTGATGCTGCGCAACCGCGACGGCCTCTTGCGGACCAACTTCAAGACCGCGCTGGGCAAGGTTTCGTACCACATCCCCTGCCATGGCCGGGTGCAGAACATCGGCAAGAAGACCGAGGAGATGTTCAAGCTGATTGGCACCAAGGTGGCGGTGCAGCTCAACACGGTGGAGCGCTGTTCGGGCCACGCCGGTACCTACGGCGTGAAGAAGCAGTACCACAAGGTGGCCATGAAGATCGGTAAGCCGGTGTTCAGGGCCATGGCCAAAGATGACCCCGACTTCATCTCCAGCGATTGCGCCCTGGCTGGGCACCACATCGCCCAGGGCATGAAGGAGGCCGGTACCCCCGCGCAGGCTTTGCAGCACCCGCTGAGCCTGGTGCGCCTTGCCTATGGCATGGCTTGATCGATTGATTCACAGGAGATTCACACCATGGCGACCATCGCCCGCGATAGCCTCATGACCCTGGAGGCCTACTCGAAAGTCCGCAAATCTGCGCGCGCCGATGCAATAGCGCACCGCAAGCTTCGCAGCGTGCAGCTGGGTGAGCACATCACACTGCAGTTTGAAGACGAGCAGACCATTCGTCGTCAGATTCAGGAGATGCTGCACATCGAAAAGATCTTTGATGAAGAGGGTATCAACAGCGAAATCGAGGCGTATGCGCCCCTGATTCCCGACGGCAGCAATTGGAAAGCCACCATGCTGTTGGAGTACCCCGATGTCCACGAGCGCAAGCGTGAACTGGCCCGCTTGATCGGGGTTGAAGACCGGATGTTCGTCGAGGTGGAGGGCCACGGCCGCGCATACGCCATCGCCGACGAAGACCTGGACCGAGAGAACGATGAGAAGACCTCGTCGGTGCACTTCGTGCGCTTCGAGTTCAACAAGGATATGCGCCACGCCGTCCTCGCTGGCGCGGCTGTCAAGCTCGGCTGCGACCACACCAACTACCCCGCCCACGTGGCTATTGCCGCGGACACCCTGGCCAGCCTGGCCGGCGACCTGAAGTAAACACGGGGTCGGAGTCAAGTCCTGGGCAAAGGCAGTTGGCCATCTCGACAATCAAAGCTGACCCCATGTTTTCCGTCCCCCCTTGAACGTTTTTATGAGTCTTGTTGAACTCCTTGTGAGTGCCTGGTTAGCCCTGGCGCTGGTGTTTACCGGGGTTTGGCTGCTGCAGCTGCGTACTGGCAACGCTGGCGAGGTGGATGCGGTTTGGGCCTGGACCTTGGGACTCTTGGGTCCTTGGTTCGCCTGGCACTCGACTGCCGAACCGGTGGTGCGGGTGATGCTCGCGGTGATGCCCCTGGTGTGGGGCCTGCGTTTAGGGGGCTTCCTGTGGGCGCGCAACCACGGCAAGCCCGAAGATGGGCGCTATGCACAGCTGCGCCAGGAGTGGGGCGAGCAGGCCCCCTACAAAATGTGGAGATTTTTCCAGGCTCAGGTGGTGTTTTCCATGCTGATTGCCCTTGGCCTGCTGGTGGCCAGCCGACGCGACACGCCGGTGCTGCCGGCGTGCATGGTGCTGTCAGCGCTGATTTGGCTGGTGTCCATCCTGGGCGAAGCGCTGGCCGATGCGCAACTGGCGGCCTTCAAGCGCAAGGCCGAAAACAAGGGCCGTGTGTGCCGCCAGGGCTTGTGGGCCTGGTCTCGCCACCCGAATTACTTCTTCGAGTGTCTGCACTGGGCGGCCTATGTGCCCTTGGCCTGGGGTGCTGAAGGTTTCGCACTGTCCTTGCTGCCGCCGGCGATCATGGCGTTCTTGCTGCTAAAGCTGTCGGGCATTCCGGCCACCGAGGCACAAGCGGCCCGCACTCGGCCTGAGTATGCCGACTACATTCGCACGGTAAGCCCGCTGATACCCTGGCCGCCCAAAAAGTAGGTCTGATCAGGCATAGTCCGCCGGCATGCATGATTCCTCGGCCCCAACTTCACCGCCGCTGCGGCGGGCGACCCCGGTCGTGCCAGCGCGCCCAAGCGCTTTAGCGCCCCTGTCGGCACGCTTGAGCACCGCCTTGATCGATGCCTGTGAACGCAGGCTCTTGCCAGACACCTTGGTGCGCGCCGGTATGCGCAGCCTGATAAAGCAACGCTTGCTCGATGAGGGTCTGGACCAACCGCCCCTGGCCGCCGAGCGCCTGGCTGCCCTGGTGCACGAACTGCGACAAAGCCCGATTGCCAAGGAAACCGATGCGGCCAATGAGCAGCACTACGAAGTACCGGCCGAGTTCTTCCACTTGCATCTGGGGCCCCGCCTGAAGTACTCGTGCGCCTGGTATGAGACCGGTACTGAAACCTTGGCCCACGCCGAGGAAGCCATGTTCAGGCTTTATGCCGAGCGTGCAGGCCTGGCAAACGGGCAGCGTATCCTAGACCTGGGCTGTGGGTGGGGCAGCATGAGCCTGTGGATGGCCGAACGCTTGCCGGGTGCCCAGATCGTGGGCTTGTCCAATTCTCACGGGCAGCGCGAATTCATCGAGGCTAGGGCGCGTGAGCGTGGCCTGTGCAATCTGACCATTCTTACGGCCAATGTGGTGGAGGCTGAGTTTCCCTTGCAGGGCGTTCAGGCGCAGTTCGACCGCGTGGTCTCGATCGAGATGTTCGAGCACATGAAGAATTACCAGAACCTGTTTGCCAAGGTGGCCGCCTGGATGAATCCCGGTGCACAGGCTTTGGTGCATGTATTCGCCCACCGCACGCTGGCCTACCACTTCGAGGTCCAGGACACCAGCGACTGGATGACGAAGTACTTTTTCACGGGCGGCATCATGCCCAGTGCCGATCTGTTTTTGCACTTCCAAGACCATTTGAAGGTGCAGCGCCGCTGGTGGGTGGATGGGCGCCACTACGAAAAGACCTCCAACCATTGGCTCGCAGGCATGGATGCAGCGCGCCAACGCATCATGCCGGTGTTAGCACAAGCCTATGGCGAGCAGGATGCCGCGCGTTGGTTTCAACGTTGGCGCATGTTCTATATGGCCGTGGCCGAGTTGTTTGGCTATGACCAGGGCCGCCAGTGGGGCGTGGTGCACTACCTTTTCGAAAAGCGATGAAGACGGCTGCGAACTCAAGGGGCGCCGCGCGTCGCCACGTTTTGCACTGGGGCCTGCGCGCGGGCTGTTTGGGCGCTGCGGGCGTGCTCGCGGGGAGCTTGAACCCATTGACAGCTCAGGAAGCCCCACGCCTTCAAGACACAGGCCTGCCCCCGTCAGACGCTGGGCTGCAGGAGCGGCAATTTTCTGGCCGCGCCTTGCATGCCGAAACCGGGAAGTGGCTGTACACCGAGCTGCATCAACAGCAGCTGCGCGGCGGCCGTTGGGTGGCTGGCACGATCCGCTATGTGTCGCCACAGGGGCAACTGCTTGGTGAAAAGAAGCTCGAGTTTGGCAAGGATCGCTTCGTCCCCCTGATGCGCACCGTATACCCGACGCTGGGCGAGGAAGAGGCCATCATTCAGGTGGGTGAGACCACGGTGACCATGGAGACCAGCAAGGCCGGCCAGCGCAAAACACGCGATGTGGCGCGCGTGGCAGGGCTGGCGGTTGATTCCGGCTTTCACGTGTTCTTGCAGGAGCGACTCGACGAATTGGCCTCGGGGCGCACCGTTCAGATGCAACTCGGTGTGATCAGCCAGTTTGACCACTTTCGCTTTCGCATTCGCCGTGCCGAGCTGGCGCAAGGCAACGTGCTGCGCTTGGTGGTTGAGGCCGATTCCATGCTCCGCTTGCTGGTCCCCACGGTGAAACTGTCCTACGACCTGCGCAGTCGCGACATGTTGGAGTACGAGGGCCTGTCGAACCTGGTGGACCCACAGACGCGTAAGGCGCCTGTGGTGCGGATCAGCTACAACTACGCTGGCTGAGTTTCAGTCGAATTTGTCGAGCACCGCACCCGCGCTGGCACTGGCTGCGTTCTGCGCGAATTTGGCCAATACACCACGGATGTAGCGCGGTGCGGGCTTTTTCCAAACCGCGCGTCGTTGGGCCAACTCGGCTTCGCTGACGTTCAGGCGCAGCAGCAGCAGGTGGGCATCAATGGTGATCGAGTCGCCCTCGCGCACCAGGGCGATCGTGCCGCCTTCGAAGGCTTCTGGGGCCACATGCCCCACCACCATGCCCCAGGTACCGCCGCTGAAGCGGCCATCGGTGATCAGGCCCACGCTTTCCCCCAAGCCCTGGCCGATCAAGGCAGCAGTAGGAGCCAGCATCTCGGGCATGCCTGGGCCACCCTTAGGCCCCAGGTAGCGCAGCACCATCACGTCTCCTGCCTTGATCTGGCCTTGCATGATGGCCGCCAAGGCCGATTGCTCGTCGTCGAACACCCGGGCCGGACCGGTGATCACCGGGTTCTTCAATCCGGTGATCTTGGCCACGCAGCCCTCGGGGCTTAAGTTACCCCTGAGGATGGCCAAATGGCCCTGAGCGTAGATCGGACGGGACACCGGCAGGATCACGTCTTGATTGGGGTCGAGATCGGGCACATCAGCCAGGTTATCCGCCAGCGTCTTGCCGGTGATGGTCATACAGTCGCCGTGCAGAAGGCCGTGCTTGAGCATTTCCTTCATCAAGGCGGGGATGCCGCCGGCGCGGTGCAAATCGATCGCCAAGTATTTACCGCTGGGCTTTAGGTTGCATAGCACCGGAATTTTCTTGCGCATGCGCTCATAGTCGTCGATCGTCCACTCGACGCCCGCGCAGTGGGCAATGGCCAGGTAGTGCAGGATGGCGTTGGTGGAACCGCCCGTGGCCATGATGACCGCCACTGCGTTTTCAATCGCTTTCTTGGTAACGATATCCTTGGGCTTGAGGTCCTTCTTGACAGCTTCTACCAGCACCGCCGCAGCTTGCACCACGCTGTCGAGTACCTCGTCTTCCACATTGGCCATGGTGGACGAATAGGGCAGCGACATGCCCAAGGCTTCGAAGGACGAGGACATGGTGTTGGCGGTGTACATGCCGCCGCAGGAGCCACTGCCCGGAATGGCGCGGCGCTCGATCTGGCAAAAGTCCTCCTCGCTGATCTTGCCTGCGCTGAACTGACCAACGGCTTCGAATACGCTGACGATATTGAGGTCTTGCCCCTTGTACTTTCCCGGCAAGATGGTACCGCCGTACACGTACAGCGCCGGGACGTTAGCGCGCAGCATGCCCATCATGCCGCCTGGCATGTTCTTGTCGCAACCGCCGATGACGATCACGCCGTCCATCCACTGTCCACCCACACAGGTTTCCACGCAGTCAGCGATCACCTCGCGGCTGACCAGGGAGTACTTCATGCCCTCAGTGCCCATGGCCATACCATCTGAAATGGTGGGGGTTCCGAAGAGCTGCGCATTAGCGCCGGCCTGCTTGAGGCCTTGCACTGCTGCATCGGCCAGGCGCTGCAGACCAGAGTTACATGGCGTGATGGTCGAATGACCGTTGGCCACCCCGATCATCGGCTTGCCGAAGTCGGTTTCCTTGTAGCCCATGCCGTAGTACATAGATCGGTTGGGCGCGCGGGCCACGCCTTCAGTGATGTTCTTGGAACGGCGGTTGGCGGGAGTGCTCATGGTGAAGTCGAAGTAGGGCGCAAGGCCTGCATTCTAGGTTCGGCTGATAGCATGACGGCTATGTGGACGCACCCCCAATTTGACCCTGTGGCCTTGGCGCTTGGGCCTGTGCAGGTGCATTGGTATGGCTTGACCTACCTGCTGGCCTTTGTCCTGTTCATCTGGACTGCCCGGCGGCGTTTACACCAGGGGACTGTCGCCGGCCAAGGGTGGACAACGCGCGACGTTGAAGACCTGCTGTTCTTTGGGATCTTGGGTGTGATCTTGGGTGGACGCCTGGGCTATGCAATTTTCTACAAGCCCGAGGTGTACCTTGCACAGCCCCTGGAGATTCTGAAGGTGTGGCAAGGCGGCATGTCTTTCCACGGCGGGCTCTTGGGTGTTATGGCAGGGATGGCGCTGTTTGCACGGCTGCGTGGGCGGCCGTTTCTGCAGGTGACCGATTTGATTGCGCCTTGTGTGCCGCTGGGTTTGGCCAGTGGTCGCATGGGTAACTTCATCAACGGCGAGTTGTGGGGCCGCTTGGCTGACCCCAGCCTACCCTGGGGCATGGTATTTCCACAAAGTGGTGTGTTGCTGCCACGCCATCCCTCACAGCTCTATCAGCTGTTGCTGGAGGGCGTGCTTTTATTTGTGGTGCTGTGGTGGTATTCCCGCCAGCGTCGGGGCTTGGGGCAGGTCTCAGGACTGTTCCTGGTGGGCTACGGCGTGCTGCGCTTTGTAGTGGAGTTTTTTCGCGAGCCAGACGCCTTCTTGGGCCTGCTGGCGCTCAACATGAGCATGGGTCAGTGGCTGTGCTTGCCGATGGTGGCGCTGGGCCTGATCTTGTGGTGGCGGGGCGCGCACGACTAACGTAGAGAGTGGAGTCAACATGAGACAGGTGTTTCTGGACACGGAGACCACCGGGCTAAGCCCGGAGGCGGGCGACCGGGTGATTGAGATTGGTTGCATCGAAATGGTCAACCGCCGGCTGACCGGCAACACACGGCACTATTACCTCAACCCTGAACGGTCTAGCAGCCCAGAGGCCCTGCAGGTGCACGGCCTGAGCGACGAATTCCTGGCAGACAAGCCCACCTTCGCGGAAGTGGCCGATGAGTTCTTGGCCTGGTTGCAGGGCGCCGAGGTAATCATCCACAACGCTGCCTTCGACACCAATTTCCTGGACCACGAGCTTAAGCGCCTGGGGCGCGAAGGCTTCGCGCGACATGTCGCGGGTGTGCGCGACAGCTTGCTGATGGCCCGTGAGTTATTCCCAGGCAAACGCAACTCGCTGGACGCCCTGTGTGCACGCCTGGAAGTCGACAACAGCAACCGAACCCTGCACGGTGCTTTGCTGGATGCAGAGCTGCTGGCCGCGGTGTTCATTCGCATGACACGCGGCCAGGATAGCCTTATGACCGAGCAGGGACATGCCGGTTCAAGCAGCGCCGGGGCCAAAGCGCTGGCCAGCCTGGACCTGGCGGGCCTTCCCCTGGTCGTGGTTCAGCCAGACGCTCAGGAGTTGGCCGAACACGAGCGGGTGTTGTGCGAGCTGGACACAGCCAGTGAGGGCAAGACGGTGTGGCGCGAACTTGTGCCAAAATAAAAAGGTTCCCAGTCGCAAGCTGTGGCCCAGCCCGTGTGGCCCTCCTAGGGCATACGTTAAGGCCTGAGCAAACCGATTCCGGGCGGTTAGCTCAGTGGTAGAGCACTGCCTTCACACGGCAGGGGTCGCAGGTTCGAACCCTGCACCGCCCACCAAAAAATCTTCATATAAACAAGCACTTAAAGGCGACTTTAGGTACTTTCGTTTATGTTTTGATTAGTATACGGCCAAGCCCGGGTTCCGTGCTGACTGGTTCCGGGGCTCTCGGTGGCGCCCACGGCGCCACGTGGGTCTCTCTGTCAGTTCGCCTTCGCCCCCGACAGACGCACCACCTCGCCCAGGCGCTGAGCGTCGCGGCGCATGCGGGCCTCGAACTGGGCGGCGGTGCCGCCCAGCGGGTCGCCGCCCTGGTTGCGGATGGTTTCCAGCACCGCCGGGTCCTGAAGAATCTTGCCGATCTCGGCGTTCAGGCGCGCAACCACGTCGGCCGGCGTCTTGGACGGCACGAGGATGCCGAACCAGCCGGTGAGCTCGTAGTCGTTGATGCCCAGGGCCTCGTTGACGGTGGGCACGTCGGGCAGCAGCGGCGAGCGGCGCGAGCCGGTGACTGCCAGCGCGCGCAGCCGGTTGGTGCGGGCGAACTGCAGTCCCACCGGCATGTTGACGAAGCCAACCTGGAGCACGCCGCTCAGGTGGTCGTTCGTCGCCTGGGCGTTGCCCTGGTAGGGGATGTGCATGAACTTCGCGCCCGTCTTCACCCCCAGCAGTTCGGCCGACAGGTGCCCGGAGCTGCCAGCCCCCGGCGTGCCGTAGTTCAGCTTGTTGGGGTCCCGGCGCGCGGCGTCCACCAACTCGCGCAGCGTGTTGAAGGGCTGACCCGGATGCACGGTGATGATGTTCGTGACCTCGGCCACCTCGATCACCGGCGTCAGGTCGCGCACGGTGTCGTAGGGCAGCGAGGTGTATAGGGCCTGGTTGGTGACCAGCGGCAGGCCGTTGATCAGCATCGTATGCCCGTCGGGCGCTGACTTGGCGACGAAGTCGTTGCCGATGTTGGTGCCGGCTCCGGGCTTCTGCTCCACCAGCACGGTCTGGCCGAGCGCGGGCCCAAGGCGCTGCGCGATCGCACGCGCAAAGGCGTCGGCGCTGCCAGCGAGCGCCGGCACGACGATGCGCAAGGTCTTGCTGGGGAAGGCCTGGGCGCGGGCAGCACCCGTGAGGGCGAAGAGCGGGGTGGCCGCCGCGGCGGCTAGGAGGTGACGGCGTTGCATGGGCAGGACTCCTGGTGAGGCGAGGTCAGTAGTGTTCCATCAGCGAGCCGAAGCCCGCCTTGCGGTCGTGGATGCCCAAGGCCCGCAGCGCGTGCCAGTAGGTGGCGGTGTTGATCGCGATCACCGGCTTGCCGAGGAAGAGCTCGGCCGCCGCGGCCAGGCGGATCATGGACAGGTTGGTGCCCACCTGCACGATCGCATCGACGTCGTCCCCGTCGAGCTGGCGGATGGCCTCGCGGCACATCGCGTCGGTGCTGTGGGCGATCTGCACCGGGCTGGGCCGGCGCAGGCAGACGTCGCGCACCACCGTGAAGCCGCAGTCCTCGTAGAAGCGGCGTACCTCGGCGTTGGCCACCTCGAAGTACGGCGACACGAAGGCGATGCGCTTGACCTTGTAGGCATTCAGCGCCGCCTCGGTGGCGAAGGAGCCGCAGGACACGCCGACCCCGGCGCGCTCGCGCATCATGTCCAGGTACTTCTCGGCCCCCTTGCGGCCGTTCCAGAAGGTGGCCGCGGACATGCCCATCACGAGGTAGTCCATCTCGCAGCTGCGCAGCACATCCACCGCGGCCAGTGTGGCCTGGTTGATGTTCTCGACCAGCTTCAGGAAGCTCGCGTCGTCGGTCACCGGGTCGTTCGGGATCGCGATGCGGCTGTAGTGGTTGGTCACGCCCACCGGGCGCAGGTCGTCGAAGTCGGGCTGGACAGTGGTGTTGGTGGACGGGCCCAGCGTGCCCAGCTTCTTGCGGTAGCCCAGGTGGTCCATGGTTCAGGCTGCTTTCTGGCTCGCGTCGAGCTGGCTGAGGAATTCGTCGCGCGTCATCACGTCGGCGTACTTCTGCTGCATGTCGAAGAGGTTGGCCTCGTGCGGCTCGAGCGCGCGGTCGCCCACGCAGTCGCTGATGACGACGGTGCGGAAGTTGTGCTGCATCGAGTCCACGACCGAGGCGCGCACGCAGCCGCTGGTGGTGCAGCCGACGATGACGCAGGTGTCCACCCCGCGCTCGTGCAGCCATCCGGCCAGGCCGGTCTCGAAGAAGGCCGAGGCCGACTGCTTGCGCACCACCCACTCGCCCGGCACGGGCGTGAGCGCCGGCACGATCTGCGAGCCCGGCGCATCCTCGGTCAGCTTCTGCAGCGGCGGCACACGCAGCGCGAAGACGTTGACGTTGGAGCCGTCGGCCTCGAAGACCACGCGCGTGTGCGCCACCGGCAGTTGCGCGCGCCTGAAGGCCGTCAACAGCAGCACCGTGGCCTGGGCTGCGGCCTCGATGTGGGGGCCGCCGAGCTGGTCGAAGTCGACGAAGCCGTTGACGAAGTCCACCAGCACCAGGCCGCAGCGGCGGCCGATACCGGACGTCCCGCCCAGGCCCTGGTGGCGGTAGATCACGTGCTTGTCCATCAGGCGTCCTCGGTGCGGCAGTGGGCGGGGGGCGGGCGTCTCACTCGGGCCGGGCGTGCCGGGCGTCGAAGGCCGCCACCCAGTCGAAGCCCATCATCTGCGAGAAGCCCTTGAAGTCGTGTGGGGGCACGGGCGGGTTCGTGGTTGATCCCTCGGCCTTCAGCGTCTGGTAGACGGCGCGGAAGGCGCTGCTCGCAGCCAGGAAGGCGGTAGCCGGGAAGATGGCGAGCCGGTAGCCGATGTCCTGCAGCTCGGCGCGGCTGAGGATGGGCGTGCGGCCGCCCTCGACCATATTGGCCAGCAGGGGCTTGTCGAAGCTGCGGCAGATCGTGCGCACTTCGTCCACCGACTCCGGGCTCTCGACGAAGAGGATGTCGGCACCCGCCTGCCCGTACAGCGCGGCGCGGCGCAGCGCCTCGTCCCGGCCGAGTGCGGTGCGCGCGTTGGTACGCGCGATGATCAGGAAGTTCGGGTCGCGCCGGGACTCCACCGCGACGCGGATTTTGTTGGCCGTCAGCTCGGCGTCGACAACGCGCCAGCCCAGCATGTGGCCGCATTTCTTGAGGAAGTCCTGGTCGTCGAGCTGCATGGCGCAGAGCTGTGTCACGCGCCCCACCATGTCGCTGTAGCTGGCCAGGCCCGCGTCCGGCAGGCCCAGGTGCGAGGCCACGGTGCCGCAGCAGGTCATACGATGGCCTCTGCGCGCTCCAGCGCGTCCAGCATCGAGGTCTTGCGCAGGTAGGCGCGGGCCTGCGCCGGGTCGGCGGCGGTGGCCCGCAGGGCATCCTGCGTCTTGCGCCGCTCGACGGGGTCGCGCTCCTCGATCTCGCGCTTGTTGCGCGCCGTGCTGGCGTTGATGTATTCGATGGCGATGGTGCGGCGCTGGCGCTCGTAGCGGTCGAGCACGGCCTCGGACTCGCCGCACTGCAGCACGCCCAGCAGCTTGTGCGTCAGGTTCATCGCGTCGTGCACGCCGCCGTTCATGCCCATGCCGCCCAGCGGGTTGTTGATGTGGGCCGAGTCCCCGGCCAGGAAGACGCGGCCACGGCGGAACTGCTGCGCCACGCGCTGGTGCACCTTGTACAGCGTGCGGTGTACGGTGCGGTAGGGCTGCGGCTGGGGCAGCAGTGCCTGCAGGCGGCGCTCGACCGAGGCGTCACTCAGGCACTCCTCGTCGGTCTCGGTGGACGGGGTGGGGAAGAGCACGCGCCACAGCGTGGGCACACGCAGCAACACGCACCACTCCTGCGGGTCGGAGCAGTAGTTCACGTAGGACAGGCGCGGCAGGTGATCGGCGTACTCGAAATCGGTGGAGATGACGAGGAAGCGCTCGGGATAGGTGTAGCCCTCGAACTCGATGCCCATGCTGCGCCGTACCGCGCTCCAGGCGCCGTCGGCGCCGATCAGGTAATCGGCCTCGATCTGGTGCGGCGCGCCGTCGATCGTGAGGGTCGCGCGCACGCGGTCAGCGTCCTGCGTGACCGACTCCACGCGCGCTTGGAAGTGGAAAGCCACGTGCGGCATCGCCTCGAGCTGGGCCTTGATCTGCTGCGCAAGCTTCCACTGCTCGCACTGCAGGCGGAAGGGGTGGTCGGTGTCGCCGGCCAGCAACTGCATGTCGAACTCGGCGATCACGCCCTCCTGACGGTCGCGCTGTTGCGTGTAGCGCGCCACCAGGCCCTGCGCCACGAGGGCCTCGGTCAGGCCGTAGGGCGCCAGCATGTCCAGCGTGGGCGGGTGGAAGGTCGAGGCGCGCAGGTCGAGGTTGAGCTGCGCCGCGGCCTCAACCACCGTCACCTGCACCCCGGCACGCGCCAGCACGAGCGCCGCCACCAAGCCCACGGGCCCCGCGCCCGCGATCAGGATGTGTGTGTTCTTCATCGCCCTGGTCAGAAATGGAATCTGCCCCAATGTACACAAAGTTCTGCAAGCACTTCGGCGCTGCAGTCTGCGGATGGGTTGTTGATGACGGCCGGCGCGGCTTAGGCGGCTTCAGAAGGGGAATAGCCGTGCAGGTTCAGAAAGACTGCTTCAGGCCCACGCTGTACACCGTGGTGGATTCGCCGCGGCC